>Ga0371490_1001116_pt1 | contig 14885 bp, 11 predicted proteins | sample MB2SIPfraction_FD_207959 | JGI IMG/M metagenome (GOLD analysis project Ga0371490, IMG submission 207959) | Lab enriched peat soil microbial communities from McLean, Ithaca, NY, United States - MB28FN SIP fraction | ecosystem: Environmental > Terrestrial > Soil > Wetlands > Peat | place: USA... | reverse complement strand
CTTCTATGAGCGGCACTACTACGATGCCACTCTCTACCGGGCAACGCCCGTGCCCCTGACCCTGGTGCCGCAAACGGTGTACGAGGTGCAGCAGACGGGCAAGCCTGTGGGGCTGTTCACCGTGCTGACCGTCAGGCAGATCGAAGGCCAGTGGTCGGCCAGCGGCAAGTACGAGGCGGCGACAGAGTCTGCGGTACGCAAAAAGCACAGCGGGCAACCTTTGGAGGACCCTGCGCGTCCGGTGCTGCATCGTCGTGAGGGCAGCGAGGGCGACGACCTGCTGGAGGCCGAGGAAGGCACGCGCTCCCAGCCTGCGGCGGGGGAGACCGCAGTCAACGCAATGGATTCAGAGCGCCCGATGCTGCGCCGTGCCAAGCCTGCGGAGGAAATCCGCCAAGGCAACGGCGATGAATTCCGCGCAGGCGAAGTGGTTACACGCCGGGTGGCCGTCAGCGATGCAGGCACCGAGCGGCTCGCGCCAGCGCTCCTCTTTCTGTGCTCGGCAGAGGAAAAAGAGACCATGCGCCAGCAGGCGCAGAGGCTTGCCATGTCCGAACTGAAGCAGGTGGCCGCCGCGCGCGATATCCCCGTGGAGAAGCTTGGGCCACCCACCGAGGAAGACTTCCGCGCCTATCGGTTGGAGCAGAACGAGTATGCCACCGTGGTGTATTCGGCGAGGTTCACGCTGGCCGAGGCAGCGGCGCGGCGCGAGCGCAGCTGGGTGGTCACGGTCATTGTCCGTGCGGAAGGCGCGCAGTTTGCGCGGCTCTATGCGGCTATCAGCGATCCACACGAACTTGAGCTCTATCCCGAGGTGCAGCCCGTGGACCTGGTGGATGGCGAAGGCCTGGGCCATTACCTTTTGCTGCTGCGTGAGAGCGGCGCTGGCGGTGTCCGCTGGCGGCTGGGGCGCATTACCGGATACGAGATGCAGACGGTGTTCATGACCGCCGAGCGATAGAAAAGCCCTCGATTGTTTGCCTGGCGCGAAGCTCCCCGAGAGAACGAAATGAATGCGAATTCATATTTTTTCTGCATCCTTCGGTACAGAGAAGGAATCCTATGGAATGCATAGTTGTTTCAACAACTAATCCGGTTCCCCCTTAGGAGACAAAACACATGAAGAAGTTGATCGTTCTCTTCGCCGCCCTGCTGGCCATCACCGTGCCGGCGCTCGCCGTTGACACCTACAAAATTGACGGAGCCCACTCCTCCGCCAACTTCACCGTAAAGCACATGGGCATCTCCACCGTACACGGACGCTTTGCCGACGTCAGCGGCACCATTTTGTTTGACGCCAAGAACCCGGCGAACAGCTCGGTGACGGCCGTCATCAAGGTGGCCAGCATCAACACCGATAACGCCATGCGCGACAAGCATCTGAACAGCGAAGACTTTTTCGACAGCGCCAAGTTTCCTGAGATCCGCTTTCAGAGCACGGCCGTCAAAGCCCTGGGCGGAGATAAATATGTCGCCGTGGGCAACCTGACGATCAAGGATGTGACCAAGACGGTGGAGATTCCATTCACGCTGGCCACGGGCAAGGGCATGAAGGGCGAGGCGCGCCTGGGCGTGGAAGCCATGCTGAGCATCGTCCGCTACGACTATCACGTCAATTACGATCCCACCGGCCTGGGCGTCAGCAAGGACGTCAACATTGAGCTGAGCATTGAAGGCGTGGGCAACTAAGCAGGATTCGTACACTGTCGCAGAGCAGAGCTTCATGCAGCTCCCGGTCAAAGTGGCTGGGAGTTGTTATTTGCGGCAAAACTTGCGGCAATGTGAGCAAGGCCGTCGCGCAATTCGCCACGGCCTCCCGCTATACTCAATCGCATGACGCCCGAGCATTCGACAAATGGACAGCACTTCTTCGACGACTCGCCCACTCCGGAGCGGCTGGCTCCACTCGTCGAAGAGACGGTCTTTGCAGGCGGTGTGCGGTACTTTCCGAGTATCGCCTCCACCTCGCTGGCGGCCATGCAGGCCGGACAGGAGGGTGCACCTTCGGGCAGTGTGTGGTTGGCTGACGAGCAGACCGCCGGCAAGGGCCGCGCCGGGCACCAGTGGCATTCGCCGGCCGGTACTGGACTGTATCTGTCGGCGCTGCTGCGGCCAAGGCTCGCACCCTCGGAGGTAATCATCCTCTCGCTGGCCGCGGGCTTGAGCGTGGTGAGGGCCGTGCGCGAGGTAACCAGTCTTGAGGCTGACCTGCGCTGGCCCAACGATGTGCTCTTCGGTGACAAGAAGTTCTGCGGCATCCTGACGGAGATGAACAGCGAGGCCACGCGGGTGCGCTACGTGGTGGTGGGCATGGGACTGAACGTGCACCAGGAATCGTTTCCGGCTGATATTGCGGAGATTGCGACGTCGCTGCGCATCGAGAGTGGCCGCGAGTTTGATCGCGCCGAACTGGCTGGGGCCATTCTGCGCGCGCTGGACGAAGAGCACCGGGCTCTGGAGGCCGATCCCATCGCCGCGCGCCAGAGCATCCTGCGGCGCTTTGAAGCGCATTCCAGCTACTGCCGCGCCGCAGAGGTTTGGGTGGAAGAGGATGGCGGATACGCGGGCACCACGCGCGGCCTGGACGAGCGGGGATTCTTAAGGGTGGAAACCGCTACAGGAATGAAAACCGTGCTGAGCGGAGGCGTTCGCAAGCGCTGAAGCATCTAACGATCGTGCAATCAACTTTCAAAGCCAACACTTTCTACCTGGCCGCAAGGTCTCTTATGGCGCCAAGGGCAATTCCGCTTTAGGAGGATGCGATTCGATGATCGGCATGAAGACCAAGCGCAAGCTGCTGGGATGGATGAACTGGTGGCCACCCCTGGCCGGGGCGGGTATCCGCGTGCGGCGAATGAGTCCGGACTATCGCGAGGCGGATGTGGAACTGGTGCAGCGCTGGTGGAACACGAACTACGTTGGCGTGCACTTTGGCGGTTCGCTGTTTGCCATGACCGACCCCTTCTACATGCTGATGCTGATTGAGAACCTGGGCTCGGACTACATTGTGTGGGACAAGGCCGCGGCGATCCGCTTCCGGCGACCGGCCAAGGGCACGGTGCGCGCGGAGTTCCGCCTGAGCGAGCAGCAGATTGAAGAAGTCCGCCGCCAGGCCGATGCCAACCCCAAGCACGAGCCGGTGTTTACCGTGGAGATCAAGGACCAGACGGGCGAGGTCGTCAGCGTGGTGGAGCGGACGCTGCATGTGCGGAAGAAAGCGTAGAGTAGAGAGCTATCGCGTTTTAATCATTTCTTAGCGACGACATTCTTCGCTGATTCAATACAGGCAGCCTGCATGACTCCTGCTTTTTCGGGCTCAAGTGGGCAGACCTCAAAATCTCCAAAGACCATATAAAAGTCGGTGAAGTTTATAAAGTACTTGGCGATATTCGGAGGCAATTCCGGGTGTTCGTTATCCAAGCCAGATAGGTCAACCGAAGGGCCGCTGTAAATTCCCAGCATTCTCTTTGTGCCTATCTTCCAAAGCCTGAAGGATGGAGTTCCCTCTCCCCATAGGAGCCGTCCGTGTGTCCAGTAGCAGGAGGCCGCAATTGCGGGAGTTTTGCAGGGAATCTTGCGCGCCCGGCTGCCTGAAGCTGCCCCTCCGGAAGGCAAAATAAGACATGTAGCAGCGATCACGATGGCGGCGAAGCGTTTCATGCGGCAAGAGTAGGGCTAAGCGCTCTGAGTGGCAATAGTTTTTCTCTATCACCTTTCTGTTCCCCCTTGGGCCGCTTCGTCATACACTGGAACGTTCCGCTGGTGGGGCCAGATGGCGCAGGGGAATGGTGTGTCTCCGGCGGAGAGCGGCATTTCATAGTTCGTACAACGGCATCGTTTTCAGCAAAATCCAACTCAGCACGACGCAGGGCGACATATGAATACATTTGGCAGCCGGTCCACGCTTACCGTTGGCGGCAAGAAGTACACCTTCTATCGCATCTCCTCTCTTGACTCGCATGGCTTCAAGACGGCGCGGCTGCCTTTCTCGCTGCGCATATTGCTCGAGAACCTGTTGCGCCGCGAAGACGGCGACACCGTTACGCCGGAGATGATCCGCGCCGTGGGTGGCTGGGTTCCTTCGGCCACCAGCGAGCAGGAGATCAGCTTTATGCCCAGCCGCGTGCTGATGCAGGACTTCACCGGCGTTCCGGCCGTGGTGGACCTGGCGGCCATGCGCGAGGCGGTGGCGAAGCTCGGTGGCGACGCCAAGAAGATCAACCCCTTGCAACCGGCCGAGCTGGTCATTGACCACTCCGTGCAGGTGGATGAGTACGGCACGCCGCAGGCATTTGATCTGAACGCCGCCTTGGAGTTCCAGCGTAACAAGGAGCGCTATGCCTTCCTGCGCTGGGGCCAGGGAGCGTTTAAAAACTTCGCCATTGTGCCGCCGGATACGGGCATCGTGCACCAGATTAACTGCGAGTACCTGGCGCGCGTGGTCTTTGTACTCGATGCCGACGGAAATGGCTCTGCGTCGGGTAACGCTGCGCTGCCGGCCGCGGGCGCAGTGGCCTACCCCGATACGCTGGTGGGCACCGACAGCCACACGACCATGGTGAACGGCCTGGGCGTGCTGGGCTGGGGCGTGGGTGGCATTGAGGCCGAGGCCGCCATGCTTGGCCAGGCCGCGTCGATGCTGTTGCCGCAGGTGGTGGGCGTGCGCTTTACCGGCAAGCTGCGCGAGGGCTCGACCGCAACGGATCTTGTGTTGACCGTGACCGAGGCTCTGCGCAAAAAGGGAGTGGTGGGCAAGTTCGTCGAATACTTTGGGCCGAGCCTGGGCTCGCTCTCCGTGGCTGACCGCACGACCATCGCCAACATGGCTCCGGAGTACGGTGCGACCTGCGGCATCTTCCCCGTGGACGAGGAGACACTGCGCTATCTGCGCCTGACCGGACGCAGCGAGGAACAGATCGCGCTGGTGGAGGCCTACTACAAGGAACAGGGACTCTTCCACACGGCCAGCTCTCCCGAGGCTGAATACAGCGACGTGCTGCACATTGACCTCGCGTCCATCGAGCCATCGCTGGCCGGGCCGAAGCGTCCGCAGGATCGCGTTGTACTGGGTGATGCCGCTGCGTCGTTCGCCAAGGCTCTGCCCACGCTGTTGAAGCCCGATGCCAAGGTGAAGGAAAAGGCTGCGGGCCGCGCCGACCGCGCCAGCAAAGACGCCGCCACGGCATTGCGCCACGGCAGCGTGGTGCTGGCGGCCATCACGAGCTGCACAAACACATCGAATCCCAACGTGCTGGTAGCCGCCGGACTGGTAGCGAAGAAGGCCGTCGAGCTGGGCCTGACGCGTCCCGCGTGGGTGAAGACCTCATTGGCGCCGGGCAGCAAGGTGGTGACCGAATATCTTGAGGCCGCCGGCTTGCAGAAGTATCTCGATCAGCTTGGCTTCAACCTTGTGGGCTACGGATGCACGACCTGCATCGGCAACTCCGGACCGCTGCCGCAGGAGGTGAATGACACCGTCGTCGCCAACGGGTTGGTGGTGGCCAGCGTGCTCAGTGGCAACCGAAACTTCGAGGGGCGCATCCACTCGGAGATACGCGCCAACTACCTGGCCTCGCCGCCGCTGGTGGTGGCCTTCGCTCTGGCCGGTGAGCTGATTGATCCCTACAAAGAGCCGATCGGTGTAGGTAAGAACGGGCCGGTGTACCTGAAGGACATTTGGCCGACGCAGAAGGAAGTGGACGAGGTGGTGGCCAAGTGCGTGACGAGCGAGATGTTCCGCAAGAGCTACGCCACGGTGCTGGCGGGCGACGCGCGCTGGCAGGGCCTCAAGGTTCCCGCGGGTGACACCTACGAGTGGGACGCGAAGAGCACCTACATCCAGAACCCTCCGTACTTTGAGGGGATGCCTGCCACGCCTGCCGCTGTGCCGCCGATCAAGGGCGCGCGTGTGCTGGCCTGGCTGGGGAACTCGGTGACCACCGACCACATCTCTCCGGCGGGAAACATCAAGAAAGACAGCCCGGCGGGCAAGTATCTGACCGAGCATGGCGTGGCACCGGCGGACTTTAACAGCTACGGCTCTCGCCGCGGCAACCACGAGGTGATGATGCGCGGCACCTTTGCCAACACGCGCATCAAAAACCGCCTGGTGCCGCACATTGAAGGCGGCTTCACCAAGCTGGTTCCGGGTGGACAGGAGATGGCCATCTATGACGCGGCCATGGAGTACAAAAAGCTCGGCGTGCCGGTCATCATTCTGGCGGGCAAGGAGTACGGCTCCGGCAGCTCACGCGACTGGGCGGCCAAGGGTCCGCGGCTGCTGGGCGTGCAGGCCGTCATTGCCGAAAGCTTTGAGCGCATTCACCGCTCGAACCTGGTGGGGATGGGCATTCTACCCCTGCAGTTCCTCAATGGAGAGAGCGCGGAGACGCTTGGCCTGACAGGCGAAGAGAGCTACGAGATCACGGGCCTGGACGCGGCGCTGGCGAGCTTTGCCCCGGGTAAAACCGTGGAGGTGAAGGCCACCGCGGCCGGCAAGACCACCAGCTTCAAGGCCACTCTGCGCATTGATACTCCGCAGGAGGTTCTCTACTACCACCATGGCGGAATCTTGCAGTACGTGATTCGCCAGCTGGTGAAGTAGAAGCAGGTTTCAAAGTTTCAAGGTTGCAAGGTTTCAGAGAAAAAGCAAAGGCGCGGACCGCAAAGTCCGCGCCTTTTTGTTTGCGATGCGCACCGCGCAATCAACCACAGCGCGCCTGTGATGTTGCCTTCTACCAGACCTCGCAGCGTTTTTCTGCCGGGCGAACCATGGGTGAGTTGGCCGGGCAGTTAAACGCCTTCTGGAAGGCCGGAAGGTTACTGAGCGGTCCGATGACGCGGTACTTGGCGATTGGGTGCGGGTCTCCCTGAATCATCAGGCGCTGCGTCTCCGGGCGAATGTTGTCGCCGCGGAACTGTCCCCAGGCGATGAAGAACTGCTGCTCCGGCGTGAAGCCGTCAATTACCGGGAGCGGCGGCTTGCCATGCTGCGACTTGAGGAATGCCAGGTAGGCGAGTTTTGCGCCACCCAGGTCGCCAATCGATTCGCCGAGCACCAGCTTGCCGTTGTGGTGAATGTTGGGCTCGATGAAGTAGCCCTCGAACTGATCGCTGACACAGGCGGTCTTGGCGTGGAACTTCTTCAGATCGTCGGCGGTCCACCAGTTGCTCAGGCGGCCTTCGGCGTCGAACTGCGCGCCCTGATCGTCAAAGCCGTGGCTGACCTCGTGTCCAATGACCACGCCGATGGAGCCGTAGTTGACGGCATCGTTGGCCTCCATGCTGAAGGCCGGCGGCTGCAGGATTCCGGCGGGGAAGACGATCTCGTTGAGTTGCGGGTTGTAGTAGGCGTCGGAGGTTGGCGGCGTCATACCCCAGCGCTGGCGATCCACGGGCTTGCCGATGTGGGCACGGTCGTCAGCGATGAAGAAGCGGCGGCCTTCGACGAGGTTGGCAAAATAAGTGCCGCGCTCAATGTGAATGCTGGAATAGTCGCGCCACTTGTCGGGATAGCCGATCTTGGGATTGAAGGTGCTCAGCTTAAGCAGCGCCTTTTGCTTGGTCTCCGGCCCCATCCAGTCCAGTCCCTGGATGGTGTCGCCCATGGCGGAGAGGATGTTCTTGACCATCTCCTGCACGCGGGCCTTGGCTTCCGGCGGGAAGTAGCGCTTGACGTACTCCTGTCCCAGGGCCTCGCCCAGCAACTGGTCTTCCTGCTCCACGCAGCGCTTCCAGCGCGGCTTGATCTCCTTGGTGCCGGCCAGGTAGGCGCTGTTAAAGCGGTAATCCTCTTGGACAAATGGAGCGGAGAGCGCACTGGCCGAGGCGTTCAGCACTTGCCACTTCAGGTAGATCTTCCAGTCCACTAGCGGCAGGTTGAAGTACTGGCGGTCGAATTCGGCGAGGAACTTGGGCTGATCCACGTTGAGGTCGGCGGTGGAGATCTGCGCGCCGTGGAAGTAGGCGGCCCAGTCAAAGTGCGGAGCCATGGTGCTAAGCTCGGCGAACTTGACCTTGTGGTCGGTGGCCGCCGGATCGCGCAGCTCGACGTTATCAAGCGATGCCTTGGCGAAAGCGGTCTCCATGGTCATCACCGTGGCGGCCATCTTTTTGGCTTCTTCCACCGAGCGGCCGGCCAGCAGGAACATCTCCTCCATGTGCTTTACGTATTTGACGCGGGCATCGGCGAAGCGCTCCTCGGGCTTCAGGTAGTAGTCGCGGTCGGGCATACCGAGGCCGCTGGCAAAGAACTGCGCGATCACCTGCGTGGGCTCGTGGTTATCCTGCCCGCCAACCACTCCGAAGGGCACAAAAAGCGCTTCGTTGTGCAGGTGCAGGATGACCCGTGCGAGATCCACGCGGCTCTGCATGGAGTCAATTTCCTTGAAGTAGGGCTGCAGGGGCTTGATGCCAAGGCGATTGGCGGATTTTTCGTCCATGCAGCTGGCGTAGAAGTCGCCCACCTGCTGGGTCACCGAGCCTGTGGGTTGACCCTTCAATGCAGCATCCTCTTCAGCAATAAGTTTGAGGCGGTCCTTGTTGCTCTCGCCGGCGGCCCAGCGGCGGCTCCAGCGTTGCATGCTGGCCGGAATGGGGTTGGCGGCACGCCAGGAGCCGTTGGAAAATTCATAAAAGTCCGTACAGGGTTCCACCGAGCGGTTGATGTCGGAGAGTTCCGGGCCCTTCTGGGCCGCGGGCTGCGCCAGTGCCGCCGTACACATTGCCACGAGCAGCGCGGCATATTTCAGGAAACGCATGATCATCCTTTCGCGCCCGCTCCGCGCTATGGGGGAGGGGCTGAAGACAACGGCCACGCCGTTTGCACTCGATGCGCAGACACAGCTCGACCATTGTCGGCTGATACGCAGTGTAGTCTTCGGCGGTTCCCGCGGCGAGAGGCGAGCTGTGGAAGAATTGCCGCAAAGCAAAGGCGCGGAGTGTGATCTCCGCGCTCGAAGCTTCGCCCGTGAGAGATCTAGATGCCCATCGCCGTGTAGTCCTCGTCCTCGCTCATGCCGCGCTTTTCCAGCTTCTTCCACGTCGTGTAGGGACGGTTGTTAAAGCGCCGCTTGCGCAGCTCGTATCCCGCCCACAGGCCCACGCCGATGGCGGCCAGTACGCCCACGGCCACGCCCACGGTGATGGCAGGATGCTCGACCATGGGTCGCGCCAGGCGTCCGCCGCGCAGCAGCGCCCGGCCTGGCATGCCAAGCTCGCCGCGGAAGTTGGATACTGCGTCGTAACCGCCGCGCTCGATGGCGCGGTAGGCGTTGAGGAAGGTCTTCATCGAAGGGGTCACGGCATCCTCGCCGCCGCAGACGATGGCGTGGTCCACGCCGTTCTCCTTCTCGCGCTCCAAAAGCTCTTCCAAGGCCGCCGCCAGCGAAGGCCCATGCGAGGCCAGCGAGCGGTAGGCGATGCGTCCGCTCTTATCCACCAGGAAGCTTGCATTGGGCAGTGCGCCATAGAGGCGATGCACCTCGCCACCCAGCTCATCCACCAGCACCGGCCAGCTGATCTGCTCCTGTTCGCGCAACAGCAGGGCCGCCGAGGCCTTGTCGCCCAGCGAACGGTGCGGCGGCAGGTTGGCGCCGGGATGCGCCTCGCGCACGTAGATGAAGAGGAATGCCACGTCGCCGGCGGGGAACTCGCGATGCAACTCGCGCAGCCCGCCGATGCTGGCCGCCGTCTGCGGACAGGTGGCAGAGCCGAAGGTGACCACCACATTGCGCTTGCCCCGGAAGGCAGAGAGCTTTACGGTCTCGCCATCGAGCGAGCGCAGCTCAAAGTCCGGAGCCGGATCGCCGGGCTCCGGCGCGCGCTCCCAGCGGCCGCTGGATTCACCCTCCAGCATCTCGCGGCGGAAACGTTCGTAGTTGTAGCGCGTGTAGCCGAACATAAAACTCCTTTTGCGTCGCAAGGATGGGCCGCGGACGGCATCGGCCATAAGGGGTGGCCATGACGGAAAACCCCTGATCGCCATCCCCGGCGGCACTGGCCAACATGATACGCTTTGCCCCCGCGAGGGGCGAAGCCGGAACAGCAACGTTCCGGAGCGGCGGCTTGTAACTTGGTTAATATCTGCGGAGAAAGCTTCCGCGGTAAAACCCAGTGGCGCTACACTGGCCTGCATGTGGCGCCTGCGAACCGTCCGCCTGCTGGTCCCTGCCGCCGTCCTGGGCCTTTTGCTCTCCACCGTTTTGCTGGCGCAACCCGCGCCGGCGCCAAACACCACGGGACAAGCGTCACCCGCCATCCCGCTGCGCCCCATTGCGGAACTGCGCGAGCAGGCCCTGAAGGCCACGCCGCCGGTAGAGAGCGGAACCTTCCGCAAACCGTTGCTGCTGGAACTGGGTGTAGGCCCGGATAATCCCATCCACCTCGACATCCACTACGCCACGGCTAACAACTTTCTGGGCACGCCGGTGTACACCGCGCCGCGCGCGTTTTTGCAGGTGCCCGCGGCGGTGGCCCTGTTGCGTGTAGCTCTCAGGCTGGAGGAGCAGGGCTACGGGCTGCTCATCTTTGACGGTTACCGCCCCTGGTATGTGACCAAGATCTTCTGGGATGCCACGCCGCCCGCGCTGCATGAGTATGTCGCCAACCCGGCCGAAGGCAGCCGCCACAACCGTGGCTGCGCCGTGGATTTAACTCTTTACGACCTGAAGAGTGGCCAGCCGGTCAGTATGCCCAGCAGTTACGACGAGATGACCGAGCGCGCGCACAGCAACTACTCTGGCGGGACGAAACAAGAGCGCAAGCACCGGGAGATTCTGCGCGAAGCGATGATGCGTGAGGGCTTTGAGCCCATCCCGGAAGAGTGGTGGCACTACGACTACAAGGATTGGCGCGAGTATCCGGTGCTGAACCTGGGCTTTGATGTGTTGCCAGTCATTGACGGGTTTGCTGAGGGGACGACACTACCAAAGATCTTAAAAAGACTGGAACCGGAATTTACTCAAGAAGCGAGAGAACATAAGTACCAGGGTGAAGTACGACTCGAAGTTGTCATTCGAGAGGATGGTACGCCTATGGTTGTCGCCGTACTCAAAGGCGCTAAATATGGGCTGACCAAAGCTGCCATAGCGTCTGTGCAGCAGTGGCGTTTTAACCCGGCAACTCGGGACGGCAAACCTGTCGCGATACGGACGATGATGGAGGTAAGCTTCCATCTCTACTGAGGTTTTTCCCCGTTTAGCACCAACTAACTTTTAATGCACCGCACCCAATGCCCCGGCGCCACTTCGCGCAGCGCGGGCTCGGCGGCCATGCACTCGACGGTCGCCAGCGGGCAGCGCGGCGCAAACGAGCATCCCGGCGGAAGCTCTCCCGGTGATGGCACTGAGCCTTCAATGGCCTGTAGTGGCAAATCGCGTGGCGTGCGCAGGGTGGGGATGGAGTTCATCAGTCCGCGGGTGTAAGGGTGCGCGGGGGCGGCAAACAAGTCCCGCGCCGTCGCCGATTCCACAATCTCTCCGGCATACATCACGCTGATGCGGTCGCTGACCCGCCCCACCACGGCCAGGTCGTGCGAGATGAAGAGCATGGCCAGTCCCAGCCGCTTGCGCAGCTCGGCCAGCAACTCCAGAATCTGCGCCTGCACCGTCACGTCCAAGGCCGTTGTTGGCTCATCGGCAATCAGCAGCGCGGGACGGTTGATGATGGCCATGGCGATCATGACGCGCTGGCGCTGGCCTCCGCTGAGCTGGTGAGGATAATGCCGCGCGCGTATTTCGGGCTCGGGGATGGCAACCTCGCGCAGGGCTTCGATGGCGCGGTTTTTGGCTTCGGCGCGGGAGATGCGCGTGCTGGATATGGAGACGGGTAACGCTGCGCTGCCGGCCGCGGGCGCTGGGCCAGTCGCGTGCGCATGGGCCAGCAGGGCCTCGGCCACCTGGTCTCCCACACGCATCACGGGATTGAGCGCGGTCATCGGCTCCTGGAAGATCATGGCCATGCGCTGGCCGCGCAGTTGTTGCATTTCACGCGCGTTGGCCGTGGTTAGCTCGCGGCCCTCCAACTGGATGCTGCCACTGACCCGTGCCTGCGGCGGCAGAAGTCCCATGATGGCCAGCGAGGTAACGCTTTTACCGGAGCCGGATTCACCCACCAGCGCGTGAGTTTCTCCCGCGCCCAAGGTGAGCGAGAGATCACGTACGGCCATCTGCCGCGCGGGCTTCTGGCCGGTTGCTCCACGGCCATCCCCGCGCCCGGCGGAGAACTCTACGCTCAGGTTTTTAATCTCCAGCAGCACGAAGGGTATTGAAACACAAAGCTGGCCCTCGGCGCGGACAGGCTACTACTACTTCTTTTTCTTCCGCGCTGGGTTTTGTGGCGCAGGCGACGGTTGTGCCGCGGGTGCCTCTCCGCCCATGGCGTTGCGCGCGGGGTCGTTGACCAGTTTGCGCAGGAAGGTGGGCGGGATGGTGGCCAGCACCTCGGCGCGGTCGCCCTTCTGCGTAACCTTGATCGAGTCGAAGACGGCCTTTACGTCGGCGTCTGCCGGGTGAGCCGGGCTGTTGGCGGCCAATCCGCGGAAGATGGTGAGGAAGGCGTTGGTCTGCTCGGTGAAGTTGCGTGCCGCGTCCTCGCTTTGGGTGTAGAACTCGGCGCGGGCGTGGATGGTGGTCAACATGCGCAGGCTGACCACGACATCGCTCTGCCCGGGCAGGCCAATTTCGACTCCTCCGGGCAGGAAGAACGATGGCTGACCGTGCTGGCCATGCTGCGTGGCAGGCAGTCGCGCCATGGACCACAAAAGGCTTCCCAGTGGAACCTTCGAGTAGTAGAGGCGCACCAGCGTGGGTCCGCCAAAGGGCAGCGCCACCTTGCGGAAGCGGTCGATGATGCCATGGATGACCGAAGCATCCTCGACGTTGCTGACCGCGACGGTATCTATGGCCAGCATGGCTACTCGCACGGTGCGGTCTTCCACCGGAATGGAGTAGACATCGATGTTGCGATAGTTCTCAAAGTTTTTGGCGTGCTGGCGCAGGAACTGGGCGAGCTTGGTCTGGTCGTAGCGGCCGACGAGGATCTCGCTGTAGCGGGTCTCGCCGCGGCTGCGTCCGCGATGCACGGCCATGGCGGCCTCGTCGAGGTCGCGCTCAAAGCTGAAGCCGGTGTCTTTGACGAACTGTTCGTAGCCGGGAGCCAGTGCCGGCAGCGGCGTTTGATCAAAACTAGTCAGGCTGCGCACGGTGCCAAAATCCACGTAGAGCACGGTATCGGCCTCCGGCAACAGGCGTGCGGCCTCCGGCGCGGCCTTTTTGCGCAGCAGCACCATCATGGTGATTGCGGCCAGAAACACGGCCACGCAGAGCGTGATAATCAGGATGCGACGACGAGCTTTCATTCCGGGTCCGGGTAGCCCTGATGGGGCTTTTCAGGTAGAATCATGTGCGGTGCCGAATCATAGCATCCGGCGGGTGTCAGAGTCCCGCCGGGCCGTTGCGGCCGAAGGGTTTGCGGCGGAATTTGGGGTTTTTGGGCTCCCTCCGGTCGCTGCCCTGGGCAGCGGCACCTGGCACCGGTGTGGGACATTGGGTTGCACGGGCTTTCGGCCGCGTGTTATCTTCACTTTCGGAGTCCCAGACGCCGGTTCGGATTTTCCAGCGCTTGGCAGCGGGAAGCGGTCTGGATGGGCTGGCGTAGCTCAGCTGGTAGAGCATCTGATTTGTAATCAGAGGGTCGGGGGTTCAAATCCCTTCGCCAGCTCCAATAAGTTTCGTCCCGCGCACGTGCGGCGGGGACAGGATCCCAGCGCGGTTTTCTTTCCAGAGAAACGCTCTCCTCAAGGATCTTCAGGGCAGCAGGCGCGGCCGGAGTTTGCCGCGAATGGCGAAGCGCGGTTTGCGCGTGGCCCGGACGAGTGGGGAGAAAAGCGGGTTCCGCGCGGGTCACAAGGCCGGCAGGATCTTTGAAATTTGCACAAGAATTGCGTGTTTCCGCGGGAATGGAATTTATCGCTGCGGGGCACGACGGGTTCACGCACAGGTGGGTGAGCGGTTAAAACCAACAGACTGTAAATCTGTCGGCCTAAAGGTCTACGAAGGTTCGAATCCTTCCCTGTGCACCATTTTTCGCCGGTTCGGCGCGTTTTGAGGTGGAAGGGCACGATGGCGCGAGAGCAGCGTTTTTGGATTGTTCTGGCGGCCTTTGCCCTGCTCGGCGCGTTGGAGTGGAGCACCCTGAGCGCCGACACCGTGCGCGTGGTGCGCGGTCCGGGCGGCGAGGCGTTGTTCGATGTCAGCATCCGGGGCATTGCCCTCATGGTATTGGGGCTGTTTGCCTTCCGCAGTTGGCTGCAGTACCGGCGCGATAAGCTGGAAGCGCGTGCAGGGCGCGGGCCGGATGAGGTTGGAAGCGGGCGGGAGTAACTCAGTGGTAGAGTCTCAGCCTTCCAAGCTGTTGGTCGCGGGTTCGATTCCCGTCTCCCGCTCCAGAAATTTTGCAGGTCGTATATACTGCAAGTTGTAGAAATGCTGATGTAGCTCAGTTGGTAGAGCACTCCCTTGGTAAGGGAGAGGTCACCGGTTCAATCCCGGTCATCAGCTCCAGTTTTCAGGCCAGGCCGCGAGCGGCCCTCCCCTGGGAGGGCTGTTGTGCGGAGCAAGCGAGTAATGGTTGAAGCGCAGGAGCCGCGGCCGCAAGGCAGGGGCATCTGCGCGGATTTGCCTTGATCGCGGAAGCTTCGCGGTTCAGGCGGGGTCTGCGCGGGAAGTACTCAAAAATCTAATCGTAATCACCAGGATGCAAAGCAATGGCGAAAGAGAAATTTGACCGCAGCAAGCCGCACGTGAACGTTGGCACGATTGGGCACATTGACCACGGCAAGACGACGTTGACGGCGGCGATCACGAAGGTGTTGGCGAAGCACAACC
>Ga0371490_1001112_pt1 | contig 14917 bp, 7 predicted proteins | sample MB2SIPfraction_FD_207959 | JGI IMG/M metagenome (GOLD analysis project Ga0371490, IMG submission 207959) | Lab enriched peat soil microbial communities from McLean, Ithaca, NY, United States - MB28FN SIP fraction | ecosystem: Environmental > Terrestrial > Soil > Wetlands > Peat | place: USA... | reverse complement strand
CGGGGCCACTGCCACGCATGGACCGACGACCGGCGGCGCTACCAACATGAACACCGGCGGAGGTGGGACAACCACGCACGGACCGACGACCGGCGGGGCCACTGCCACGCATGGACCGACGACCGGCGGTGCTACCAACATGAACACCGGCGGAGGTGGGACAACCACGCACGGACCGACGACCGGCGGAGCCACTGCCACGCATGGACCGACGACCGGCGGGGCAACACACGCCACGGATGGCGGAATCACGCACGGAACAGCCGGCGGCGCGCATACGACTTCACACCTCACCGGTGGCGGACCCCACACTGCGACCGGGGGTATAGCGCCCAAGGGAAGCAATACGCATGTCGCAAAGAATGGCGGCGCGATCACGAAGCGGCCCAACGGCAAGATCAGCGACGTGCATGACCCCAAACGGGGCATGGACGTACATCACGGCCTGAACGGCAACCGTGCAGTCCATGTCGAGCGCCCCGACCACAGCCGCATCTATGGCGAGCGTGGCCGTCCGGGCTACGTGCAGCGCGGCTATAGTTACCACGGTCACGATTTCGGCCGGCGTAGCTACTTCTACCACGGCCACGAGTACAGCCGCTTCTACCGCGGCTACGGCTATCGCGGGCTGCATCTGGACGTATATGCCCCGGGCTTCTACTTTCGCCCCGCGTTTTATGGGTGGGCATATAACCCGTGGAGATTCCCAATCCACTTTGGCTGGGGTTGGGGAGGCGCGCCCTGGTACGGGTACTACGGCGGTTACTTTGCGCCTTATCCGGTGTATCCCAGCGCCGCGTTCTGGCTGACGGATTACATGATCTCGCAGGACTTGCAGACCGCCTATGCGGCGCATCAAGAGGCCGGCGAGGTGGATGGCGCTCAGTCCTCCGCGGGTGGCGCTCCGGCGCTGACGCCCGACGTGAAACAGCAGATCGCCGATGAGGTCAATGGACAATTGGCGCTGGAGAACCAAGAGGCGCAGCAAAACACGCAGAATCAAGACGTGGACCCCGGTTCCAGCGGGATTGCGCGCATGTTGGCCGACGGCCATAAGCACGTTTTTGTGGCCGGCAGCTCGTTGGATGTGACGGACTCGAACCAGAATGAGTGCGCTCTGAGCGACGGCGATGTGTTGGCGCTGATGAGCCCGCCTCCACCCGACGCTACAGCGGCGGACCTGGTGGTGCTGGCCAGCAAGGGCGGCAATGAGTGCGCGAAAACCAGCACGGTGACGGTGCAGTTGACCGACCTGCAGGAGATGCAGAACCACATGCGGGAGCTGATCGACCAGGGACTCCAGGAACTGCAGAGCAAGCAGGGCCAGGGAGGATTGCCGCAGGCTCCGCCTTCTGCACAGGGCCAGCCGGCTCCGGCGCAATATGCCGAAATAGCGCCTCCAGCTGATCCTAACGCCGGGACTGAGATTCAGCAAGAGACCCAGCAGGCCGATCAGGCAGAGGCGGATGTGAATCGCGATACGTCCCAGGCTGACGCTACGCAGCCTCAATAAAACCAGGCCAGAATACCGGTTAAGCCGCAGAGACCACAAAAAAAACCGCCATCCGACAACAACTTTGTTGCCGGATGGCGGGTTTTTCGTTCTGAATTTCTTTACGCCCGGGTTCTAAGCGTAGTTGATGGGATTCTTGCTAAGCCACCGCTCATCGCGCACCTTGCCGATGTTCTTCATCGCGCCACCGGCGACACTGGCGCTGAGATGGCGGCTATTCCAGGCCATGCCGGTGGTAAGCCCGATGGCACAACCCAGCAAACCATACGCCCATGTGACAGCCGGGGATTTCCGCCGGCAGATAGGATACCCCACCAACACACCTACGCACGCGCCCACAGCGGCGGGCAGTAACGCGTCTTTGAACGACTCGCCAAGAAAAGGAGCAAGAGGCTCTCCATCGAGGAATTCATCCTGGCCGGAACGCGCCCCTTCGATTCCGGAGCCCACCAACCGCCGGCCATAATCGAAATTGGATTTCACCCACTCGCCCAAGGCCATAAAATCTCCTAACCTTCCTTAAAACACTTCCTAGTTTACCAGATCATCAACTGCTAAAGAGGGCAGATTTTTGCCCCTTCCCAGTATCTGGGAAACAGAATGGTACATAGGCAACATTTGGTCTATTGCGGGATGCTGCCAATGCCTGACCACGCGCGTTATGATCGTTTCACTAGAGTTTTTGGCAAAGTGTGGGTGGAATGCGGATCGCGTACGTGCTCACCTCGCTGGGTGTTGGAGGAGCGGAACGGCAGGCGTTGGCGCTGGCGGAGCGCATGGTGGCGCGCGGCCATGCGGTCGCGCTCCTCGTGCTTCGCGGCCGCCAGTCCGAAGAGTGGCCCACCACGCTGGCCCCGGAGCGTCTCGAGATGCGCAGGACTCCGGCAAGCCTCTTGGCCGGCCTCGCCCACGCCCGCCGCTTTTTGCGCGAATTCCAGCCCGATCTGATCCACAGCCACACCTTCCCGGCCAACATGGCGGCCCGTCTGCTCAAGATTTCGCTCCCCGGGGCGGCTGTCCTCTCCACGGTTCACAACATTTACGAAGGCGCCTGGCCGCGTGTGCTGGCTTACCGGCTTACAGACACCCTCAGTCGCCACACCACCGCCGTCAGCCAGGCCGCCGCCGACCGGTACGTGCGCCTCAAAGCCGTTCCGGCCCGCAAGTTGTCGGTCCTCACCAATGGGATCGACGCCACGAATTTCGCGCCCAGCCCTGAGCGCCGCGCGCGTCACCGTTCCTGGATGGGGGTGGATGAAGAGTTTATCTGGATAATGTCCGGACGCATCGTCGCGGCCAAGGACTATCCCAACCTGCTCAGCGCCTTTGCCCTTGTTCGAGCTGCCGTCCCCTCGGCTTGCCTGTGGATCGCCGGAGAAGCCGTCCGCGCTGGTTCCGCGGCAGGTCAAGTCCTGGCTGCTGATTCGGGGGATTCCGTCCGCTGGCTGGGTTTGCGCCGCGATATGCCCGCTCTGCTGGACGCCGCCGACGGCTTTGTGTTGGCCTCGGCCTGGGAGGGAATGCCGCTGGCCGTGGGCGAGGCCATGGCCATGGAGAAGCCGGTTGTGGCCACCGATGTGGGCGGCGTCCGCGAGCTGGTAGGCGAGGCTGGCGTGATCGTTCCCGCCAAGAACCCGGAGCGGCTGGCAGAGGCGATCCTGGAGATGATGCGGAGGACGGACGAAGAGCGCCGCAAACTGGGCTCGGCGGCGCGTGCGCGCATTGCTGCCCACTTCAGCATGGACGCCAAAGCCGATGAGTGGGAGGCGCTCTACCGCACGGTGTTGGCAAAGAAGAAATGAGCTGCGCTCAATCTAGGCTGAAAAGTCGTGAGTTTGCCCTGTCAGCAACCGTCCCATGATACTCTGATGAGCGATTCCATGAGTTGCTTCTTCTGGCCGATCAATCGGTTCAGCGGAAGGCCTGGAGGAGATCGATGAGAGCAGCAAGTGCCGTTCGCGCATTGCTCTGTGCCCTGTTGGGCGCGGTTGTGGGCATGGAAGGAGAGATGGCGCAGGCACAGGCCAAGACGGTGCAGAGTCCGGCACAGAATGCGGTTCTGGCGCTCGATCACGGCTGGCAGTTCCGGCAGATCACGGCCGGCGCCGAACAGGGCGAAGAGGGATGGCTTCCCGCCACTGTTCCCGGCGACGTGCATCTGGATCTGCTGGCCAACAAGAAGATTCCCGACCCCTTCTATCGTGACAACGAATCCAAGCTGCAATGGATTGAGCAGGAGAGTTGGGAGTACCGGCTGAGCTTCGAGGTCGCGCCGGCTTTGCTCTCCCGGTCTAACATCGATCTCGTCTTCGATGGCCTCGATGGAGCCGCCCAGGTCTACGTCAACGACGCGCAGGTGCTCAACGCCGACAACAGCTTTCGCATTTGGCGCGTGCCTGTGAAGGGGCGCTTGCACGCCGGCAAGAACCTGCTGCGCGTGGTCTTTCCATCGCCCATCAAGGCCGCGCAGGAGGCGGCCGCCAGTGATCTTTTCCGGCTGCATTCGAAGACCGAAGACAAGACCTATATTCGCAAGCCCGCCTACGAGTACGGCTGGGATTGGGGTCCGCGGTTTGTGACCAGCGGCATATGGAAGCCGGTGCGCATTGAGGCCTGGGACAAAGCCCGAATCGCCGACTTCGCGATTCGCCAGCGCGACGTGAGCAAGGAAGTGGCCCATCTGGACGCGGAGGTGGAGATTGAGGCCGCGAGCGCAGGAGTGACGAGAGTCACCGTGTCCTATTTGGGCAGCGGCGAACCCAATTTTGGTTTGCCTCCCTCTGTCTCAGCCGCCGTTGATCTTCATGCCGGCCGCAACGTGATCGATCTGCCCATCGAGATTCAGAAGCCGAAGCTTTGGTATCCGGCAGGTTACGGCGAACAACCGCTCTATGAGTTCACCGCGTCAGTAGGCATGGTCGAACAGGTCTTTGATGAGCGCAAAGTCAAGACCGGCCTGCGCTCCATCGTGCTGCATCGCGAACTGGACAAATGGGGCCGGAGTTTTGAATTCATCGTCAACGGCATTCCCGTCTTTGCCAAAGGCGCTGACGTGATTCCCTTCGACAGCTTTCCCAATCGCGTCACCACGGCCAACTATCGCCGCATCCTGCAGTCCGCGCGCGACGCCAACATGAACATGATTCGCCACTGGGGAGGCGGCTACTACGAGAGCGACGAGTTCTACGCGATCTGCGACGAGCTGGGCATCATGGTCTGGCAGGACTTCATGTTCGGCAACGATTGGCAGCCGGGGACCTACGCCTTCAAGCAGAACATCGAGGCCGAGGCCGAGGACGTAGTGCGCCGCCTGCGCAACCACCCCAGCATCGTGATATGGTGCGGCAACAACGAGACCGAAAGCGCCTTCGGCTGGGGGCAACGCCCCAGCCTGCCGCCCGATATACGACTCTTTATGTGGCAGGATTACCTCACCGAGTTCAGCGGCATCCTGCCCCGCGTGGTAGCGCGGCTGAATCCGGAGACGTCTTACTGGCCCAGCTCGCCCAGCGCCGACTACGAAGCGCTCAGCGACCAATACCAGAGCGGCGATCATCACGACTGGAGCGTCTGGCACGGCCGCGTGCCTTTCTCCGAGTACGAGAAGCACCATTGGCGTTTTGTCACCGAGTACGGCTTTCAGTCCTTCCCGGAGATGCGCACCGTGGAGAGCTTCACCCAGCCCGAGGACCGCACCGGCATCTTCACCCCGGTGATGCTGGCCCACCAGAAAAACAACGAAGGCAACTCCCTGATCCAGGACTACACGGCCAAGGATTATCCCGCGCCCAAGGATTTCCCGAGCTTCCTCTACGTCAGCCAGGTGGTGCAGGCCGAGGGCATCAAGATCGGCGCCGAGCACTTCCGCCGCTTGCGTCCGGAGACCATGGGTTCCATCTTCTGGCAGTTGAACGACTGCTGGCCGGTGGCCTCCTGGTCGTCGATTGACTACTACGGCCGCTGGAAGGCGCTGCAGTACTACGCGCGGCGTTTCTATGCGCCGGTGCTGGTCTCGCCGCACGTCGAGGACGGCGCGCTGAAGGTCTACATCGTCAGCGACAAGGTGAAGTCCGAGCCCGCCTCGCTGCGCGTGCGCCTGATGGACTTTGACGGAAAGGTGCTGCTGGAGGAAACCAGCGCCGTGAAAGTTGAGCCGCTCACCAGCAAGGTCTATCTCGACTGGCCATTGAAAAAACTAACCGACGCGGGCGCTCAAGACACCTCGCAGGTGTTTGTCGTGGCCGAGCTGGCTGCGAACGGAGCGCAGATTTCGCGCAATCTCGTCTATCTCGCGCCGGTCAGGGGAGTGCATCTGAAGCCGGCTCAACTAACAGTCGAAACCACCGGCACAAAGGACAGTTATAAGATTCGCATTACATCCCCGGTGCTGGCTCGCAGCATTTATCTTTCTTTCGGCGATCTTGATGTAACAATCTCCGACAACTACTTTGACCTGCTGCCGGGCGAGACGGCGGAGATCGCCGCGAAGGGCGCTGTAACAATCGAAGCGCTGAAGGCGCAACTGAAGGTCATCTCGCTTACCGATGCCTTCGTGGCGGATGACCGGCCGGCTGCGGTGTCCGCCGTAAAGCAATAGGAGCATTTCTCGCGGAAAATGCCGAGGGCCGGAGCAATGCGCACCGGCCCACGGCTTGGATGCTCTCCACTGCTCAGAATTGGAAGACGGCCTGGAAGAAGATGCGCCGCGCAGCCGAGCCGGACGAGAAGATACCACCCGCAAGGCTGGTCGACTTGCCAAAGTTCGGCGAGGTGACGTTTCCAGCCGGTTGTCCATAATCGATGTCGTTGAACAGGTTCAACGCCTGGGCGCTGAAGGTCAATGAGTATTTGTGGCCGGTGTTGGCTTGGCCAAACATGCCGCCGCGCCCGCCCCCGCCGCCGCCAAAGCCGCCTGGACCAAAGCCACCGCCCGGTCCACCACCGGGACCGCCGCGCCCACCACCACCAGGACCACCGCCCGGAGGAGGTCCGCCTGGGGGGGGGCCACCCGCGTTGTTCTGGCCGTTCGCCGGCGCGAGTTTGGGACCGACGCCGAAGGAGCGGCTGACGCGCAGATTCACGGCCACCGCGGCCGGCCCGTTGCCGATGTAATCGGGGAGGATTGTCTCCCCTGCCTGGGGAATGGTGTCCAGACAGCCAAAAGAGGTCTGCACGTATTGCGACTGAGTGGAGGTTTGCGAGGGAGTGGAGTTGCACGAGGAGGACGAAGCCGCAATCGAAGGACGGTTGTTGAAGAAGGCGTCGCCGGTCAGATCATAGGGGGTGACCACATTGTAGGGCTTGCTCGACTGCGCAATCAGAAAGGGGTTGAATACGATATTCCAGTGAGCCGTGTAGTTGGCCATCAGAAAGACCATGTTGCGCGAGGCAAAGTTGGCGCGGTGATAGTCCTGGAGCAGGTTGTAGGAGTTGGATGCCGTTCCGGTGTCGGCGTTGGCGTAGTTCAGGTTATAGAACCCCATCAGGCTGAATTTTGGCGTGAGGCGAGCGTTGATATTCACGATCACCTGGTTCTGCTTGAAGATCGCCTCGGGGAAGGTCTCGTCCACGATGCCCAGCGCGGGATTGGGCCGTACCCCGGTCAATGTGGAACTGCCGTAAAGGAAGGTCCCCGGCAGATAAGCATTGGAGTCGCGCGTAGCCATCTGGTGTACGCCGTAGGAGTGCAGAAAAGTGAGCGTGAATGTGGTGGTCTTGGTCAATTGGCGCTCCAGGCTAGCTCCCAGTTGCTCCATGTAGGGCGAATGATAGGTGGGCGAGATCTGGACGATTTTCTGGGTGCTGGAAGTGGCGGCGCCGCACCCTAGTTGCAGGGCAGCGCTCAGGCTGGTGGCACTGAAACAGGTCGGGTCGGTGATGGAGAACTGCGTCTGGGAGCCCGCGCCGCCGCTGTAGCGCTTGGCCGGCAACAGGTTGCCCACGCCCAGGCGGTCATAGAAGAAACCATAGCCGCCGCGCAGCACCGTCTTGGCCTTGGTCTTGTCCTTATGGCCGTCGAGGGCATAGGCAAATGCAACGCGCGGAGCCCAGTCGTCGTGGTCCGCGACGTGATTCTGCGACTCCCAGCGCAGGCCGCCGGAGAGCGTCAGGTTCGCATTGGCCTTCCAGTCGTCCTGAAAAAAGAGCGCGGCGTCAAAGACGTTGGCCAAAACTCCCTCTGTACCTGTTGTGTAGCTCAAATTGTTGGGCAGGCAACCGCCGGTTTGCGTGGGCGGACATGCGTTGGCAATATCCACAAATGTCTGGGCGGTCACCTGGCCGTTCGTCAAGTAATTTGGGTTCATCATACCGTTCAGCGTGGCCACGTAAGCCTGTAACGAGGGAAAGGAGAAGGTGCCGTTAAAGTTTGCATCCGTGGAGTTGGCCTCGCGGTTGTCGCGCACGCGCATGCCGAACTTGATGGCCTGCGCGCCCACGGACATGGTGGTCATGTTTTGCAGTTCCAGGTGATCCGTATGATCGTGGGAGTTCTGGCTTGAGGCGGCGCCACCGGTGAATGCCTGGGGCACAGTGACCGTTGGCGCATCGCTCAGCGCCGTGTCGGGTGTGTTGGATGTTATATCGCGGAGATACTGGAAGCGCGTTTCATTGACGACGTGCTCGCTGATGATCTGCGAATCGCTCAACTGGATGGAGTTTTCCATCGAGGTGGATGTGGTGGACTGGCTGGGCAGTGAAGTGGAACCGATATTGCCGCTCTGGCTGTTGCGGTAGAACTGATAGCGCAGAGTGAGCGTGTTCTTCTGCCCCAGTTGCAGGTCGATCCGCGGCGAAACTTCGGTGTGTGTAGACGGACTGAAGAGTCCGCCTGAAATGGGACCAATCTGACAAGCACCACTCGTCGTCGGACCGCATGAGCGGCTTGGATCCGCCACCAGAGCCGCCGTGTTGGCGCTGTAAATGCTCGCGTTCTGATTGTCGCGCTCTTCCACGCTGATAAAAAACGATGCCTTCTTGGAGAGCGACCCGTTGACGCTGCCGTTGATTTGGTAGCTGTGATAGGCGGGAATGACCTTGGTGAACGGGTTGCCGGTGTTGAAGAGATCGTCGTTTCCCTGCCCGAAGAAGCGCCCATGCAACTTGTCGGTACCCGGCTTGGTGAGAATCTCGATGCGTCCATAGCCGATATGGTCGAACTCCGCGGAAAACGGATTCTGGTTGATGCGAATCTCGCGAATCGCCGACTTGGGCGGAAGTTGTCCGCCGGTGAATCCATCAATATAAATCTGCCCGCCGTTCGGTCCGGCCGAGGGGCCGGCCAGCGCCGTCAGTTCGCTCGACAACTCGTCCGGATCGTCGGAGAGAGCTTCCAGATCCTTGCCCTTGATCACAACGGCGCTGGCATTGCCTCCGGCTTCCACGCTGACCGTAGGTACATCCTCTTCAGCGGTGACCACTACGCTCTGCTGCTCGACCACCATGGCCATCGTGATGTCTACGCGCTTCACCTGCCCGGCCGCAAGCGGTATGGCTGGTGATGTGAAGGGCGCGAAGCCCTCAACGGTTGTATGCACGATGTAGCTGCCGGGAGCCAGGTCGCTCGCTTCGTAATGGCCGCTGGCGTCCGCCGTGGTGTTGGTCATGACCTTTCCCGCCGATGTTGTGATGGTGATCGCAGCGCCTGGAATCATCGCGCCCGACGGGTCGGCAACGTGCCCGCGCACCGTGGCCGTTGCCGCCGGAGTTGCCGGCTCGGCAGTAACCGTCTTGGTCGCGGGAGGCGCAGCCGGCGTGGATGAACTTTGCGCCTGCGCCGCGCATACTCCGGCCACGCCCAACGCCAGGGCTATCAGAAAAAGAGTGCGGCAATGCAATTTTAGAATCACGTATCCCTCGCAAATATGCTTCTGTTCTGTGTGGGCCTATTGGGCAGCTTCCGGCTCGCCGGAGCTCAAGCTCCAGTTGGAGAGCAGATTCTGTGCTGCGGGAGCTTCAAGCAGCGGCTCGACGCCCGCCAGCAGCGTGATGGCCGTGACCTCGGTTGTGCCGTCGGTCGATACCAGCATCACCGCCTCGCCCTTCTTCAGATCGCTGAGTTGAATGGCCGGCGCACGACTGAGAATCTGCTGCGGATCAGCAAATCCGCCGCCCTGTCCGCCATTCCGGCCCGCCCATTGGCCGCCGCCGCGCTGCCCGCCTGACGTGCCGTTCGCGCCCGCTCCAGCCGCGCCCGCGCTTCCTTTCAGCCGCATCGCCAGAAACTGCGCCATGCGATCCTCCAGGCGCCGCATCTGCGCATCCGCGGTGATGTGAATCGTGACCGGCTTCTTGGTCGCCAGGTCCTTGACGACCAGCGTCGAGCCTGCGGCATCCAGCGACACGATCGTTCCCGCAATGTTGCGGAAGCTGCCCGAGACCACATCTTCGGCGGCAATCTCCGTGCCATCGGCATTCTTGGCGCCGCGCGCCCGCAACTGGTCGCCTGCGTGAATCGCGTCAATCGGCGCAGGCTTCGCATCATCGAAGCGCACCGAGGCCGGCGCATAGCGCTTGAGCCCGGTCGCCTTGGTGGTGTGCACGGTGATGGTTTTGGCGGTGGCTCCCGAGCCGCTGCTCAATACAATCACGCCCGCCGCCGCATCGACGCTCTTCACCAGTCCGCCCACGCCGCGCAGTTGCCAGTCCTCGCGATCCTTCCTCTGCTTCTCGGCCAGGTCCGCCTGCTTCACGGCGATAATCTGCAATGCCTCTTCCGTCCCCGCCGCAGCGTCGGGATCGAGCTTCACCCGCACGCGGTCCCCGGTTGCAAGATTGCTGAACAGAATCGTCTCCGCGGCGCTCAAATCCTTTTGACCGGGGGAGATGCGCTTGATCTCCGCCGAGGCCGGCACCTTAACCTGGTGAACTCCGTCCGCATCGGTCTTCACCGAGAGCGTGTTGCCGCTAATGGCCGTGATGGTGCCCAAAAAACGCACGGGCGCCTGCGCGCTGGCCACGACCGCGCCAGATAACAGGGCCATGGCTACAGCCGCCTGCACCATCAAAAATGGAAACCGTATTTTCATCTTGCTCTTCATCCTCCAACACTCCACAGCCAACACCACACATCGTCCGGAATGGCAAACTTCATCCCTGTTTTGGTAGACGAGACAGGCCGCCAAAAGGTTGAGAGGCTCGTTCCACAGTATGCGGCTTGCAGTGGAACCTCTGAATTTCAACGCATTGGAAGTTTTTTCGCCAGCAGGCGGCTACGCATACGTAACCTGCCCCAGAATCGCCGGACGCGCCGCGCCGGTTGCCCTGGGCACATTTCCCGGCAGGTGATGCCAGGTTTGCCAGGCTAGCAGCGCAAAGGCCGCGGCTTCCTTGGCTTCGGCGGGCAGGCCGAACTCCTCGCTGGCGGCCAATTCGCAACCCATCGGCTCCAGCCTCGCGGCCAGCATGGCCATCAGCGTCGCATTGCGCGCCCCGCCGCCGGAGATAATGTAATCCGCCACACGGCCCCTCATTCCGCGCCGGGCAAAGGTCTGGTAGCTCCGCGCAATCGTCTCGGCGGTCAACGCGGTCGCCGTGGCCAGCGCGTCCTCGGACCTCCTGCTATGCCTCCGGCACTCAACCAAAAACTTCGCCGCGTAAGCGCGTCCAAACTGCTCCCGTCCCGCGGTGCGCGGCGGCTTCAGCTTGAAGTAAGGGTTGTCCAGCGCCTTGGCCAACACCGGCCCGAGCACACAGCCCCGCGCGGCATAGCCTCCGTTGCGGTCGAATTTCTTGTTGTAGAGCTCCTGCGCCAGCGCGTCGATCACCATATTCCCAGGGCCGGTGTCGAAGGCTATCACTGCATCCTGTGCGGCCCCGGCGGGAATCGCAGTCAGGTTGGCGATGCCGCCGATGTTCTGCAACACGCGCCCGCGCTTGCGGTCGGCAAAGAGCACATAGTCCAGCAGCGGAACCAGCGGCGCTCCCTGGCCCCCGGCCAGCATATCCGCCGGCCGGAAGTTCGAGACGACGGGAACTCCAGCCGCAGCGGCGATCACCGCCGCCTCGCCTAACTGCCAGGTGCAGCCGAAGCGCCGTCCCGCATAGCTCTCCGCGCGCGGCTGATGATAGAGCGTCTGTCCGTGGCAGCCAATCAGGTCCAGTTTCACCGCATGCCGCTTCAGCGTCTCGCTGATCGCCTCGGCGTAGGCCAAGCCGAGCCGCCAATGGAGCCGTGCCAGCTCCGCCGTCGAAGTCTCAGACGCGTTCATCGCCGCCAGCACCGCGCGCCGCAGAGCCGTTGGGAACGCAAATCCCTCATGAGCGAGAAGCGCGATGCTGGGACGCAACTTTCCCGGCGCAATCCGGACCACGGCCACGTCAGTCCCATCGGCCGAGGTTCCACTCATGATGCCGGCCACCGTCATGGTCTTCGCGTTCATGCTGGCTGCGCTCCTGTTTCCTATTCCTTCGTTCCCTTCAACTCCTGCTGAAGTTCTTCCAGCAGATTCAGCGCCTGCAGCGGCGTCAGTTGATTCACCTCCGCAGCCTCGATCCGGTCCACAATGCGCTGCGAGAGCGGCGTGAAGATCGTCAACTGCACCGGGTCGGCGGCCGTCTCCACCTGCACGCTCTGCCTCTCCTGCCTCTCATGTTGGCGGAGCAGGTGCCTGGCCCGCTCAATCACCGCCGCCGGCAACCCCGCCAGCCGCGCCACTTCAATTCCATAACTCTTGCTGGCCGCGCCCGGCTCGATGTTATGCAGAAAGACAATCCCCTCCGCGCCCTCTTTCACCCCCACGCGCAGATTCCGCACGCGCGGCAACTTCTCGGCCAGCATGGTCAGCTCGTGATAGTGTGTGGCAAAGAGCGTCCTCGCACGGGTCTCCGCATGAAGGAACTCCACCGTCGCCCAGGCCAGCGAAAGCCCGTCAAAGGTCGCCGTGCCGCGCCCCATCTCGTCCAGTAGGATCAGTGACCGGCTTGTCGCCGTGTTCAAAATCGTCGCCGTCTCCGTCATCTCCACCATGAACGTAGACCGTCCCCGCGCCACGTTGTCGCTGGCCCCGATGCGCGTGTAGATCCGGTCCACTAGGCCAAACCGCAAGCTCTCCGCGGGCACAAAGCTGCCCATCTGGGCGAGAAGAACAAGCATCGCCGCCTGGCGCAGATAGGTGCTCTTGCCGCCCATGTTGGGGCCGGTGATGAGCAGCAGGCTCGGCCCATCACCCGACGCGTTCAGGTAGATGTCGTTGGGAATGAACCTTCCCTCGCGCGTCTCCTCCATCCACTGCTCGATCACCGGATGGCGCGCGGCGACGGCCTCGATCACGGGCTCATCAGAAATTGTGGGCCGCACATACTTGCGCCCCGCGGCCAAGTGCGCAAAGCAAGCCAGCAGGTCCGCCTCCGCCACGGCTGCCGACGTTCGCTTAATGCGCCCCGCGGCCTCAAGCACTGTCTTCCGCAGCTCGGCAAAGATCCGCTTCTCAATCTCGATGCACCGCTCATGCGCGGAGAGAATCTTGCGTTCATATTCTTTTAACTCGGGCGTCGTAAACCGCTCCGCATTCACCAGCGTTTGTTTGCGCTCATAATCGGCCGGCGCAAGCGATAAGTTCGCCTTAGTAATCTCGATGTAATAGCCGAAAACCGAGTTATAGCGCACCTTCAGCGAACCGATTCCCGTCCGCTCCCGCTCCCGCTCCTCAATGGCCGCAATCTGCTGCTTGCCGGTCCTTGAAATCGTTCGCAGTTCATCCAGTTCCGCGTCCACGTCCGCGGCAATCGCCCCGCCATCGACCAGCGTCAGCGGAGGTTCCTCGACCAGCGTTGTCACAATCCGCGCCGTCACGTCTTCCAGCGTATCCAACCGCTCCGCCAACTCCCGCCAACGCGCTGCCCGCATCGCGGCTATTGCTTTTTGAAGCCCCGGCAACCGGCTTGAACTTGCCGCGAGCGCCCGCACATCGCGCGCTCCGGCTGAATCCAAACTCAGCCGCGCCAGCAGACGCTCTAAATCCAAAAGCCCCGCAAACGCCCGCCGAATCTCCTCGCGCTTAACCAAGTCCCCATGCGCCTCGGCGACCGCTTCATAGCGCGCCTCCAAAATCTCACCGTCCACCAGCGGCCGCAGAATCGTGGCCCGCAGCAGCCGCTTGCCCATCGGCGTCTGGCATGCATCCAAAGTGTGAAAGAGCGTCGCACGGTCGTCTTGTCCTGCGAACAACGGTTCCACAAGTTCCAGGTTTCGCACCGTCACCTGGTCCAGCTCCAGCGCCGTCGAGTGCTCCTCAAACTTCAGGCTGTCGATGTGCAGCGCCTCGTTCTTCTGCGTGGTCCGCACATAGTGCAGCACCGCCCCGGCCGCAATCGCCGCCGCCGGATGCCCGGTAAGCCCAAACCCCTCCAGCGACCGCACATTCAACTGCCGCTCCACCAGCGGCACCGCAAACTCCCGCGTCCAGACCCAATCCTCGACCCGTGTCCGCGCAGGAATCCGCTCCAACTGCGCAGGTAATTCCGTGCTCGCCGCCACCAGCACCTCGCTTGACCCGGCCTTCACAATCTCATCAACCGCCTGCTGCCGCGCCGCGGCGCCATGAAACTCCGCCGTACGAAACTCGCCCGTGGAAACGTCCAGCAACGCCACCGCGCACACCGCCTCGGCCGGGGCTTTGGCCTTTTGCACGACTCCATACTCGAAGTACGCCGCCAGAAAATTGTTCTGCTCCTGTCCTAGCCCGGCATCCAGCGCGGTGCCTGGCGATAGCACCCGCGTCACCTCCCGCCGGACAATTTTTTTCGTCAGCTTAGGGTCCTCCATCTGGTCGCAGAGAGCGACGCGGTAGCCCTTGCGCAACAGCCGCGTCAGATAGCTTTCCACTGCGTGATACGGCACCCCGCACATAGGCTGGCTCCGTTCCCGGTCGCGCGCCGTCAGCGTAAGTTGCAACTCACGGCTCACGGTCACCGCATCGTCGTAGAACAGCTCGTAGAAATCCCCCATGCGGAAAAACAGCAGCGCATCCGGATTCTCCCGTTTGGCTGCCGTCCACTGCCGCATGAACGGCGTCAGATCGGCGGGAACCTTGTCCAGAGGGTGGGATTGTGGAGCGGCGCCGGGCTGTTGATCGTCTCTGATCACGTTGGCTATTAGAGTATCGCGGCGGGACGGCTGCGGGGTAGCCTGGCCCGGCAAGCCGACGGGTTGCACCGGTAAATGTGCATTTTCTCGCCTCTGGCGTTTGCATGTGAGAACGATTACACTCTAATCAGGCGAAATGGGTATTTTTACTCGCTATTTTCGCCGGGTTGAACTTTCAAGTCATTGATTTTGCATGAGAAGGAGCCGATGGAAGCACTTCCACACAACTTTCCCAATCCAGATCAGGCTGCTGCGCCTGGGAGAGATTTGAACCCGGCGCCTCCCGCGCCAGCTCCCGCGCCGCACCATAAAGTTGCCGG
>Ga0371490_1001111_pt1 | contig 14925 bp, 18 predicted proteins | sample MB2SIPfraction_FD_207959 | JGI IMG/M metagenome (GOLD analysis project Ga0371490, IMG submission 207959) | Lab enriched peat soil microbial communities from McLean, Ithaca, NY, United States - MB28FN SIP fraction | ecosystem: Environmental > Terrestrial > Soil > Wetlands > Peat | place: USA... | reverse complement strand
AATAATGAGGATCGTCGCCCTGCATGCCGGTGACATAGGCTACGCCCATGCGCGCGGTGAGGAAGGGGTCTTCGCCGTAGGTCTCCTGGCCGCGTCCCCAGCGGGGATCGCGGAAGATGTTGATGTTGGGTGCCCAGAAGTCGAGGCCCGTAAAGAACGTGTTTTCCCCATTGCGCACCGCCTGCACGTGCACGATGCGGCCCTCGGTGCCGATGACGATCGCCATCTTGTGGATGGCGGGCGTGTCGAAGGTGGCAGCCAGGCCGATGGACTCGGGAAACTCGGTGGTACCGTCATGCAGCACGCCGTGCAACGACTCGCTCCACCAGTCGTACAACGGCACGTTGAGGCGCGGAATGGCGCGCGCCTGATTCACAAGCTGGCTGGCCTTCTCTTCGAGCGTCATGCGATGCACCAGGTCCGCAGCGCGCTGTTCGGCGGGCAGAGTGGGGTCAAGGTAAGCGGGCGTGGGGACATTCTGCGCCGCGGACAGACCTGCCGCCGCGCTCAATGCCAACGCAGTTGCCATTCTTCGTAATTCAGGGATCTTCATCGTGTTCTTCTTTCAGTGGTCAATTATCAGTATCGGCGAAACAGGCGGGCTTTGGCTCCTATTGCAGAAGAAATTCCATTTTGAACGCCACAAAAGGGCCGTCGAACAGGAATTTGCATGTAACCTTTTGCGTGCTGGGGCCGTAAGGTTAGGTAGAAGGGGGAAGGACGGATGCAGAACGGAGCGAGCGACGTCCTGAACCAATTCCGGCAAGGGGATGTGGACGCACTGGAAGCGCTCTTTCGCCAGCATCAACGCGCGGTTTACGGCTGGATTTTGCGCATCACCCGCAACCCGGCGACGGCCGAGGAGCTGACCGTCGAGAGCTTCTGGCGCATCTATCGCGCTCACGCGCGGTTTGATCCGGCGCAAGGCTTCGAGGGCTGGGCGCGGCGCATTGCCACCCGCGCGGCGCTCGACTGGCTGCGGACAAGCCGCGCGGATAGCGAACTGTCCATAGAAGACTGCGCCGAAGTGGCGGCGCCGGTGGAGGCTGACCCGGCGGTGACGGCGGAGATTCGCCGGAAGACCGCGCTGACCTTTGGGCGGCTGCCTCCGAAGCTGCGGATTGCGGCCACGCTGGCGGTGATCGAAGAACAGCCGCAAAAAGATGTGGCCGCGGCGCTGGGCATTTCGGTTGCGGCGGTCAAGGTGCGCGTTTTTCGCGCGTTGCGCTTGCTCAGAAAAGATTTGGAGCTGCAGGGGATCAGACCATGAATGCACACGATGAAGAGCAGATGAAGAAACTGTTGCGGCAGGCGGTGCCGCCGGTGAAAGACGACGCTGGGCCGGGACGCGATTTGTGGCCCGACGTGCTGCGGCGGCTGGACACGAGAGTTACCGAGCCGGCGTTGCACGGGTGGTCCTGGCTCAACGGGGCCTGGTTCGACGGGGCGTTGCTGGCCGGCCTGGTGGGGCTCGCCGCGATTTTTCCGACGGCGATTCCCGTTTTTCTCTACTACCTGTAACCCGCGGGCGCATCCGTCCGCCAACAAACTCGCAAACAAGGAGGAAGCTATGAATACCCATCCCTATCTTCGCGCTTATTTAGCGGGGGTCTTTGTACCCACGCTGATTCTGCCGCTGCTGCTCACGGTGTTTATCGTGGTGCGGATCGTGCTGAAAGTGCCGGTTCCCATCGAGCAGGGGCTGATCTTTCCCATGGCCGTGGTGCCTTCACTCTTCGGGCTGTGGAACATGCTTTGGCTCAAATCGCACGCCTGCACGCATGAGCCTAAGTGCCCGCATCTGCCCATAGGCGTGCATGGGGCATTGTTGCCGCTGGTTCTGATGCCTTTGGGAGCGACCACTGCCATCAGCCTGGGCGTGCTGGTGCTCGGCGCTCACGGCGCAACATGGTTCAATGCTTGCGAGGTTCCGTATACGCTGATTGCGCCGTGCTTTTTGGCCGCGCTGGCAGGCTACTACCTGGTGTGGAAGTACATTGTGGGATTTTTGAACCGGGTGCTGGGAATTGCGTAGAAGCCGCTAACAGCTTATAGCTAACAGCTTTTAGGTGTTAGCTAATAGCTTATCGCCTTTCTTCGGAGAGTGACCATCTACGGTGAGGGTGAAAATGTCACGAGTGACTGCTGTGAAATATGCTGTTGAATTGTTGTCAAGAATTGCCCTATTCGCGCTGGCATTGTTTCTCATGAAGCGGGCCATCGATACACCCCTTTCAGATGTGATGAATCTATCAATCATTCTGGGAGGGGCGTTATTGGTATATCCCGTGGTTTGGCTGGGGAGGAAGATACTCGACCGGCACCTGACGACAAGCGGCGTCGTATGGATCACGATGTTTGTCCAGTTTGCCGTGGGGAATCTATTAGGCCTGGGCGCCATCCGAGCGGCAATCACTCATGGGGATTGGTCCGACTGGGTGCTTCCCGTTCCAACTGAGATCGGACATGTGTTCGTCATGGTTACTGGGGCAGCTACTTTGCTGACAGTGGTAAACCTGGCGTTGCGGGGATTCGGCGCCCCATTTTTTATTGTGCTCAGCCGGAGACTGGCGGCGGACTGGATGTATGCCTGGACGCGGAATCCCATGGTGCTTGCACTTATAGCTTTTCTACTATCGTTTGGGATCTGGTTTCAGTCGGTGTTGTTTGTGCTCTGGGTACTATTCCTGTTTGCGCCGGCGTTGCTTTTCTCCGTGAAAGTGTATGAAGAACGTGAACTGGAGTTTCGCTTTGGGGCTTCGTATCTGGAGTACAAATCCAGAACGCCGATGCTGTTTCCAAGAAGGCCGAGAGTTTGAACGACAGGGTGGCCGAGGATAGTGCGCACGGCTAACAATGCACAGCTTAGGCGCTCGGCTTGAAGAAGTCTTCCAGTCCGGCGCGCTTTGCGTGTGCGGCCATGGAGGCTTGAATCTCCAGGGCCAGGGCTAGCGCTTCGCGGCCCTGGCGGGCGGTGACCTGCGGAGGGCGGCGAGTTCGCACGGATTCGAGGAAAGAGAGAATCTCCAGGCGCAGCGGTTCGCCGGGCGTGACCGGGGGCTTGGAGAAGCTCAGGCCCGCTTTCGATTCCGCGGGATTTGTGAACTGCGCGATCACCGACGGATCGATCTTTGCCATGGCGGCAAATTGCGCTATCAGTGCCGGGTCAATCTTCTTGAGGTCGATCTTACCCGATGCGATTCCCTCGGCAATGCCTGATGGCAGCAGGCTGGCAACTTGCGGCGGGAGCGACGCGATCAATTCTGCCGGCGTAGCTTTACCTTCGTTCACGCGAATCACCAGCAGGTCCTGACGGGCGTAGTCGATGGAGACGTACTGGCGGGGCTCGAAGAAGCGCAGTTTGCGGACGCGCTCGGTGGAGACTCTGGAGGCGGTGAAGTTGGCCACGCAGCCGCTCTCGAATTCGACGCGGACGTTGGCGATGTCGACTTTGGGCGAGAGGATGGGCAGGCCCACGGCGCGCACCTCGCGCACCGGGGAGGCGGCAAAGGTGAGCACGATGTCCAGATCGTGAATCATCAGGTCCAGCACCACGTCCACATCCAGCGCGCGCGGCGTGAAGACGGAGAGGCGATGAGACTCGAAGAACATGGGGCGGCGCAGTTGCGGCTGAATGGCCAGAACCGCCGGGTTGAAGCGCTCCAGATGGCCGGGCTGCAGGATGCACTGGCCGCGATCCGCGCGCACAATCAGATCGTCGGCTTCGGCGAGCGAGGCGGCCAGAGGTTTTTCAACGAGCAGGTCGAGGCCCGCATCGAGCAGGGCCGAGGCCACCTCATGATGATGCACAGTGGGGACGGCGACGGTGGCGGCGTCGAGCTTGAGATCGGCGGCCAGCAGCTCGTCTACTGTCGAGAAGACGGGGATTGCGTAGTGGGCAGCGGTCTGTGCGGCGCGGGCCGCATCCGGCTCAACGGCGGCGACCAGGGCGACGCCCAATCCCGCCGTTTCCAGCTCGCGGTAGACGCGCAAGTGGTTCTTGCCAAAGGCTCCGGCCCCAGCCACGGCAACGCGCAGAGGGTCCTGGCTCACTGTTGGGGTATCCATCCCTGCGGCGCTCTGATTTCCGGCTCCGGCTTTTGGCCTGCTTGCTCCGGTCTCTGGCCTTCTACGGCCTTCAGGCAGCGGCTGTAGAGTTCGAGCAACTGATTGACGTGCTCCTCGGGCTTGGGTCCGGCGGCGCCGCTGAAGCCGGTGGAAGGCGCGGCAGGGCGGCCTACACCCGCTGTGACGGAGATGAATTTGAGCAGGTCAAGGGCGATGTCTTCATCGCGCCGCGCGCCAAGGCTCATGTTGGGTTGAGCATCCATGGTGAAGATTCTCCATAGAGGATGCTAGCAGATTGAGGGTGAGCGGCTCATCCCGCTCTTGAATAGACAGAATCGGGATTGGATTCCGCGATAGTCTAGAAATCATGCGGACGGCTTACATCGGGATGGGCGGGAACCTGGCCAGTTGGGCGGGCGCGCCAGAGGCGACTCTGGCAGCCGCGGTGCTGCGCCTCGGATCGCTGGGACGCCTGGTTGGACGTTCGTCGCTCTATAACACGGAACCAGTAGGCTTTGCCGCGCAGCCGCGATTTGTGAACGCGGTAGCTGCTCTGGAAACTGAGCTGAGCCCGTGTGAACTGCTCGATGGTTTGCTGGCCATTGAAAAGGAGTTTGGCCGCGACCGGGCGGCGGGAGTCGTGAACGGGCCGAGGACGCTGGACCTGGACATTCTGCTTTTCGGCGACCTTGAAATCAGTGAACCGAACCTCAGGATTCCGCATCCCCGGCTGGCCGAGCGCGCATTTGTGCTCGTGCCGCTCTGCGAGATCGCCGCGGAGGTTCTTGTGCCTGGTCGCGAAGTGAGCGTGACACAATTGCTTGCCAGCTTGCTCATTGGTTCGAAAGAAGCATTCGACAGGGTGGTCCGTCTCCGATACGATGCATGGGACGCCCGGTAGAATCGTCTGGTGGGCCACGAATTCAACGTACTGGCGACAACTGAAGCCGGCGGGCGGCGGGGGCGGATGCATCTGCCTCATCGCACGGTGGAGACGCCGGTTTTTATGCCGGTGGGGACGGCGGGGACGGTCAAAGCCGTGGCGCAGGACGTGCTGGAATCGCTGGGCGCGGAGATCATCCTGGGCAATACGTATCATTTATATCTGCGGCCCGGCCACGAGGAGATCCGGCGGATGGGCGGGCTGCACAGGTTCATGAGCTGGCCGCGCGCGCTGCTGACCGATTCGGGGGGCTTTCAGGTCTTCAGCCTGAGCGGGCTGCGCAAGGTGACTGACGAGGGCGTCAGCTTCCGCTCGCATCTGGACGGCAGCAGTCATTTTTTTACTCCGGAACATTCCATGGACGTGCAGATCGCGCTGGGCGCGGACATCTGCATGGCCTTCGACGAGTGCACGGAGTATCCGGCCGAGCGCGGCCGCGCGGAAGAGAGCCTGCGGCTGACGATGGCCTGGGCGTGGCGGTCGCTGGAGCACTTCAGCGCGCACTGCGACGAGGTGGTGTGGCACGAGGAGTTGGGCGGGCAGACGCAGAGCCTCTTCGGGATTGTGCAGGGCGGAATGTATCGCGACCTGCGGCGCGAGAGCGCGGAGCGGCTGGTGGAGATGGAGTTTGACGGCTACGCGATTGGCGGACTGAGCGTGGGCGAGCCGCGCGCGCTGACTTTGGAGATGATTGCCGAGGTGCTCACCATTCTGCCCGCCGATAAACCGCGCTACGTGATGGGCGTCGGCTATCCGGACGAGATTGAGGCTTACGCGCGCATGGGCGTGGACATGATGGACTGCGTGCTGCCCACCCGCGCCGCGCGCCACGGGCTGCTCTTCACCAGCGAGGGTCGGTTGAACATCAAGGGCGCGCGCTACGCCGAAGATCAAGGCCCGCCGGACCCAGCCTGCGATTGCATGGTCTGCCGGCGCTACACGCGGGCCTATCTGCGCCACCTGATGCAGGCTGGCGAGGCGTTGTCGGGCACGCTGAACACCATCCACAATCTGGCGTACTATTTGGGGATCATGGAGCGGGTGCGGAAGAGCCTCCACGCGGCAGTCTGAGCTAGAGCCCTTCCGCTCTGTCGCGTCTCTTCGACACTTCTACGCAAGAGAAGTTCCAGGTACCGGTTGCCGTGCCAGCTTAACTGCGATAGCCAGCGTCACCGCCGCGCTGATCCAAAGGATGATTCCGTTTCCGAGCGCTGCCGTACCTTGCATCTGCTCGATAGGCGCCACGATAGCGCTCGCCACAGCCCACGCGACTAAAACGGTTCCTGTTGCGTAGTGCAATGGATAATGAAAGAGCCGCGCCAGCGGAAACATATGCAGGCCCATGATGGCGGTTATGGCGGAGATCACGTATGCGTCGATATGCAGCTTCGCGAAACTCCAGACCACGAGGGCGATGGCGGTCCATTGAATGACATTGATCCAGGCGAAGGCGCGGCTCATAGCCGGATCGTTCGGCAGACGCGGCCAGCGCTTGGACTGGCGCAACAGGTAGAACGCACTTAGGAACAGAAACAGCATTCCCAGCATGACACCGGAAACAGTGGCGAACGTGATTTGTTGTTTTGCGGCGAGCGCCATGAATAGCCAGCCCGTTCCGAAGCCGGCGAAGAACATTGAGCCGATGGCCCTGCCGCCGAGTTGATTAGCCGTTTGATTCTTCTGCATACCGAACCTCCTTGAGGTTGATTCGTGTCAATGGGGAATGATTGCTGTTATGCGCCGATGGCTCCGCCGAGCAGTTGCTTCAGCGCCTGGACGTATTCGGTGAGCGCCTGGCGGCCGGCTTCGGTCATGCGGTAAAGTGTTTGCGGCTTGCGCTGCACAAACTTCTTCTCGACCGAGACGTAACCGGCTTCTTCGAGATTGGCGAGTTGCGCGCCGAGGTTGCCGTCCGTCGAGCCGGTCTTGGAGCGCAGCCAGGTAAACTCCGCCTCTTCCACTCCAACCAGCAGTGAGAGCAGGGCCAGGCGCAGCTTCCCGTGGATCACAGGATTCAGCTCCGGCAGCTCAGGCATGGTTGTCCCCCTGATGGCGCGCACGGGCCTCGCGAATCATTCCGTAGATGCCAAAGACAATCTGGCAGAAGAAGAGGGCTGCTAAAAAAGCAATGGTGAGCATTTTGCCCCCGCCAAAGCAGGCATAGACAGTCAATGCCCACCAGACCAGTGCGCAGGCGAATTGCAGCTTCCATTTGAGAATCAAGCTGGAGGTGGCGTTGGCGGTCGCAAGCATAGCCGCCACGATTGCAATGGAGGTGTGCTGGTCAGCTCGCCCGCTGATGCCGAATGACATCAGGAGGATAAAGAGTGAAGTTCCCATCGCATACCAGATGGATCCGATGGCGCGGCTGGTGGTGGTTGCCGGCCTCGTGCAGCGCTTGCGGGCGATGATGACTACCGTTATCACGACAGCGGCCGTCATGGTTACCGGCCAGGCTATGTAGTCATGGCCAAGTCCGGCCCAGAGGATGGCGACGTAGTAGGCCACGCCCCAGAGGACGAAGGTCCAGCCGTAGCTTATGGTGGTGCGCCGTCCCTCGGCGATCATGGTCTCGATCAGGCGGAGCCTGTCTTTCAGTTCCAACTCTTCATTGCTTGCTGTCATGGCTATTCTCCTGTGAGGTGGTCGATAAACAAGACTGGTTGGGGTTCGTGGTTTCCCACCCTAGCCGCAAAAACAAGAACGCGGCGAGAGTGGGGCACCCAGTTGTTTAAGCTGTCGAGGCGAGTCTCATGCGAACTCCCAGCGGCGGGCGATTCTGCGAGCGACGACAAAGAGTACGATGCCGACGGCGAGCAGGACGCCGACTTGCGGCCAAAGCTCCCGGACCGGGAGATCGCGCCAGAAGACTTTGGTGAAGCCGTCGATGGCCCAGGCGTTGATGGTCCACAGCCCGGCCTTCTGCATGGCCTGGGGCATCAGGAAGCGGGGGAACATGCTGCCGCCGACGGCGGACATGGTGAGTATCAGCAGCGTGGAGAGCGCGCCCAACTGCGCCCGCGTGCGGCAGATGCTGGCCAGCAACATGCCGAAGGCGGCCACGGCAAAGGCGGTGCACAGGCCCATCACGACAAAGCCGGGAATATGCGTGAAGAGGTCGAGTTTGAAGACGGACGAGGCCCAGAGAAACATCACCACCAGTTGGGTAAACGCCAGCAGCGTGTTGAAGGTGAGTTTGCCCATCAGGAGCGTGGTCATGGTGACGCGCGAACTGAGCACGCGATCCAGGGTTCCGCTCTCGGCTTCATCCAGCAGCGCGCCGGCTGAGCCGCTGGCGGTGAAGAGCAGGAACATGACGCCGATGCCGGCGGCATAAAAAGAGATCATGGGATTGCGCTTGTTTTGTCCCACGACCGCGCGGGATTGAACGGCGATGGGACCTGCGAAGGAGCTAGCCTGCGCGGGAGTGTCCCCGGCGGCGGCTTGCTGGTCCTCGCGTTGCCGCAGCTTTTCGAGGTAACCGTTCATCCGCTCAAGGTTGTCGTTCATCCGCTTGCGCTGCGCCGGCGTGAGTCCGCCGATGTATTGATCGGTGTACTTCATTCCCTTTTCCGCCATGACCTCAGGCATGGAGGTCATTCCGGCCTTTTGCAGAAGGCCAGCGACCATCTGTGGGGCGATCATGTCGCTGGAGTCGTTGAGCAGTTGAATCGATACACCGCCCTGATCGCGGCCAAAGGAGATAGGGTTGTCACCGAAGCCGTGGGGAATGATGAGCGCCACCGGAGCGTCGCCGTCCTTGACCGCGGTCTCCGCGGTTAAGGACGTATACTCCGGCAACGGCGCTGCGGATTTATTTTTCGATGAGGGCCTGGTGTGAATAGCGAGCGAGCCTTCGCGTTGCAAGCCGCACACCAGATCGAGCGACGCGCGGCTGTGATCCTCGTCCACCAGGATGACGTTGATCTTGGCGGTGGAATCGTGCTGGCCGCCAAAGATAGTGGCGAAGATGCTAAAGAAGGTGATGGGCAGAATGAAACTCAGCGCCAGCGCGGCACGGTCGCGGCGCAAGGAGACGATGGCGGTACGGACAATGGGGACGATCAATCGCGTAACTCCCTTCCTGTAAGGTGCAGGAAAACGGACTCCAGATTGGGCCGCCGCAGCGTTATATCCAGCAGTTTGAGGCCGGAGCGGGCGGCGTCATCGAGCAGGCCGGCAATCAGAGTGGAATCTTCGATGGTGAACTCAGCGGCGCCATCCAGCAGACGTCCCGCGTGTTGCTCGACCCATGCTCCGATCACTCCGGGAGGGCCGTCAAAGTGCGCCAGAACTTGACTGCGCTGGGCAAAGACGCTCCTGATAAGCTCTTCATGCGCGCCCTGGGCGATGATGCGGCCGTGATCGATAATGGCGACGCGATCACAGAGTCGCTCCGCCTCTTCCATGTAATGGGTGGTGTAGATGATCGCGGCGCCTTGGCCGCGCAGCGCTTCGATCATCTCGAAGATGCGATTGCGCGACTGCGGATCGACGCCGACGGTGGGTTCATCCATGAGCACCACGCGGGGGCGATGAATGATTCCAGCCGCCATGTTGAGCCTGCGCTTCATGCCGCCGGAGAGGTTCTTCGCCAGGTCTCCGGCGCGGTCCGCGAGCGCGGCCCAGTCCAGGCACCAGGCTACCGATTCTTTTAATTTGCCGCCGGAGAGGCCGTGGTAGCGGCCAAAGGCGGCCAGATTCTCGCTGCACGTGAGACGGGGATAGAGAGCCAACTCCTGCGGAACCCATCCCAGAGCCGAGCGGGCCTCGGATGTGTTGGCCGGAAACCCGAAGACGGAGACGCGCCCCGCATCGGGGATGACGCGGCCCACAATGCCGCGGATCAACGTGCTTTTGCCGGCTCCGTTTGGACCCAGCAATCCCAGACATTCGCCGGCGCGCAGTTCAAGCGAGACGCCGTCCAGGGCTGTAACCTGACCGAAGCGTTTGGCCAGCGAAACGACTTCGAGGGGGATCGGTTCGAGGAGGCTCGACGAGGAGTGGGGCGAGTCTTGAGGGATAGAAGGTACGTTCATGCGGTTACCCTGCCCTTCTGCCGAAGTCTGGCGAGAGGGTGGCGAAAGCGACTCATTGTAGTGCTGTTCAAGGCGCGAGAGCATGTCATATAGAGTACTCTATATAATAGAGCAAAAAATGTCAAGAAGTATTGTTGATTATTTTTGGCTTGATTTTGGGAATCACGCCGGGGTGAGGCGGGGTAGCAGGGAGACATGCTTTGCTGGGCTGTCTGTCTGAATTGATTGCGCAGGCTTTGAACGAGCCAGGCGGAGGGCGTTCAACTCCCCGATTACGCGTTCTATGAGACCGGCCCAGTCACCGGGGATGCTCTGGCGGAAGAGCCGGGCGGTCGGGTACCAGGGGGTGGTTTCCGTCTGCTGCATCCAGCGCCAATCGGAGAGATGGGGGAGCAGAATCCAGACAGGCTTGGCCATGGCGCCTGCCAGGTGGGCGATGCAGGTGTCGGTGGTGATGACCAGGTCGAGCGTAGAGATCAGGGCGGCGGTCTCGGCCAGGTCGCGGTCGCGGCTGGAGCCGTCCAGGAGATCTACGTCGCCGGGCAGGGCGAGCAAATCTTCGGCGGCAGGCCCTTTTTGCAGTGCGACCCAGGTGATGCCGGGAGCGCGCAGGAGGGGCAGAAGCGTGGCTAGCTTGACGGAGCGCATGTGGTCGGCCTTGTAACGGGGGTTGCCCGCCCAGGCCAGACCGACGCGGTGCTGCGCGCACGGCGCATCGTGCAGCCGCAAGTGCGGAAACTGATCCCGCTTCTCAGCGACCAACTCAGGGTTGGCAAACAGATAAGCGCCCGGCAAAGGAACCGTCTTTACGGTGGTTGCGAAGACGGCCGGGAGGCTGAGGAGCGGGCACTCGAGATCGAAGTCCGGCGGCTTGGCGTCCAGTAGAATCGTCTGTGCCTGGCCGGCGCGGAGAGAGGCCAGAGAGGCCATGAGCCGCTCGACCGGCGGTTGCACTTGCAGGATGACCTGGCCGCCACGGGCCTCGACCATGGAGACGTAGCGGGAAAACTGGATGGTGTCGCCCAGCCCCTGCTCGGCGTGGAGAAGTATGCGGCGTCCTTTGAGGGCCTCGCCCTGCCAGCGGGGCTGGGAAAAAACTCTGGGGCTGCGATGGACCTCGCGGAAACGCCAGCGGGACTCGTAGTCCGGCCAGCCTTGCCGCCAGTCGCCCAGCCGCAGACGGGTGAGAGAGAGGTTATAGAGCGCGCCGGGGTTGTTGGGATCGCGCTCGACGGCCAGCTCGTGGGCGTGCAAGGCCTCATCCATGCGGCCCATGTCCAGCAAGGAGTTTCCTCGGTTGGAGGCTGCGGCGCGGTTGCCGAGGGTCTCGGCCCGCTCGAAGATCGGGATAGCTTCGGCGAAGCGGCCTTCCTGGTGTAGCAGAATGCCGTTCATGTTGACGGCTTCAGAGTTGTCCGGTTCGCGGGCCAGAGCCCATCGCAGCCACTGCCAGGCGCCGGCCGGGTCGTGCTCGGCGGCGCGGAACTGGCACCAGGCCACCAGGGTTTCCACCTGCTGCGGGTTGAGGGCAAAGGCCTTGCGGAGGTATGCTTCGGCCTCGATCGGGCGACGGCGTTCCCGCTCCAGAATGGCCAGGTTGACCCAGCCTGAAACCAGGTCCGGGCGCAGTTCGACGGCGCGCTGCAAGGCGGCCTCAGCGTAGACCTCGCGCCCCTGCTCACGCAGCAGGCTGCCCAGATTGACCCAGGCGGCGGCAAAGTCCGGGCGCAGGGTGAGTGCCCGGCGGTAGCGGGCTTCGGCCTCTTTGTGCTTTCCCATGTGCGCCAGGACAAAGCCGGCGGCAAACTCGGCCTCGGGCAGACGTGGGCGGAGCGCCAGCGCCAGCTGATAGCAGTCGAGAGCCTCCTGATCGCGCCCCAGGCTGGCCAGCGCATTGCCCAGGCCCATGGGAGCGGCAATCGGCGTCGGATGGCAGCGGAGGGCCAATTCAAACTCCCGGATGGCCTCCTGTGGGCGGCCGGTTGCGAACATCAGCTCACCCAGGCCGATGCGGGCCAGCGCGTTCATTCCGTCCAGGCGAATGGCTTGCCCGTAGGCTCGCTCGGCCTCTTCGCTCCGGCTGGTGGCTTTGAGAGCCTGGCCCAGCGCGACCCAGGCCGCGCCCATGCGCGGCGCTGCGGCCACGGCGGCCCGTGCCATCTTGACCGCGCTCTCGGATTGGCCGCTGGCCAGAGCCACCAGAGTGATGCCCAGCAGGGCCTGCGGATGGCAGGGGTTCGCCTCCAACATGCGCTGGCAGCCGAGCGCAACCTCGGTCAGATGGCCAGTCAGTTCTCTGGGGAGGCTCGCCTCGCTTGTTTGCATGGTCATTGGGGTTTATTGATCCGCTCCAATTGGATTGATTGGATTGCGTCAAAAAAAGATGTCATCCTGAGCGGAATTTGACGCGTTTTCCGCCAAACGGAGTCGATGAACCAGCGGATGCTTATCTCTTTGGCCATGGAATATCGTCTCTCAGGCCATGTTTCGTCTTCCCTCCGTTTTTCAATGTAGGCCCAAATGGTGAGCACTGCGAAGATGCCGCTCAACGCGCCCAGGGCGAAGATGATGGTTTCGGGCAATTCGGTGTCTCCTTTACACGGACTCGGTTGCAAGCTTAGAGGGCTGGATCAGGAATCGCTCTTGTCTGGACGTTAGGCTAGTTGGGGCGGACGTTGAACCAGAAAGAGCGCTGGGTGCGCGGCTTGCGGTGGAAAAATTTCCCACTTTTCAGTGGGTTCGGTTTTGGGATTGGGATCGGGGAAGAGTGGTGCAGGCCATCTATTTGTATATTAACACGCGAAGGGGAGATTTGAACACATCTCCCCTTCCCTGGTTGTTTTTTTCGCGCCTCAGTGGGGCAGAACCAGCAACCCGGTCTCCAGCAGTTTTTCCGTCAGCCTGTCCAGGGCTTGGGGAAACTTGTAGGAGATGGTGCGAACAGCCATCCCCAGCAAGGAGGCTGTTTCGGTCTGGGTGTACTCCTGCAGCACAATGCGGCTGAGCATGATGCGGTCGAGAGACCCAAGCTGGTTGAGGCATTTTTCCACGTCGAGGACGAAGATCACCGCGTCCTCGAAGGTGCGGATGGGACGGCTGGAGCACCAGCCCCGGGCGATGGGATCGCCCAGGATGTTAGGCGCCCTGCCCACCTGCATGGATGCATAGAGGAACCGCCGCAACAGGCTTTCGGTATGCTTGCGATAGAAGCCCAGGCTGACCAGCGGCCCGGCATCTGGCGCTTTGACGGCCGGCTTTGCGGCCGGCGCCACGTCCGGCCTTGTTTCCCACGTCCTCCGCTGTTGGTACCCTGCCCGCTGAGGACTGCTGACTTCCCACGCCATTGGCAACTGAAGGGCCGCGCTCATTGGGCACCTCCAGTTGCTTCCGCCACCGCCCAGACCCTGACCAGGGTTTTGCGTCCGGGCCGTCCGCGCCGTTTGCGGCTTTCCGGAGTTGGAAAGTCCTTCAGTTTAACTTCACATTCCCTGCAGTACACGCTCCCTTGAGTCTGGGCGCGGTACCAAAGACAACCGCATCCCTCGCAAATCTTCAAATGCACGCGCAAATCCATGACGAATTCTCCGTATTCCCGTGCTCTCCCGACGGCTTAGCTTTAACATCTTGTTTCCGCGGGGCAGGAAAAACCGGGCATGGCTGCTCAGGGTTCTTTCGCCCTGATGGGGGATCGCCGCCCGTATTCTCTCGTTTTTTGTCATGCTCATGGCGCGCAGATCCTGGAATTTCGATGGCTGGCCGTCCCTGGACGCTTCTGCAGAGCGTCTTGGGGTGGGGAGGAGAAAGCCGGACACGATTTCATCTCCCGGCAATTGTTCATTTGCCGCTGAAAGGGGCAGGATTTCGTCCGTTTCAACCTTACGGCAATGAAGCGTTTCTCGAAAAATTCCCACAGGCCAGCACCGGATTAAGTAAAGCTAATCTAGAAAGATGGTTCTCTTGCGTCAATCTCCCCCAGCGGTTTTCTGCTTTCGCGCTTTTTAATTCCCCGATAAGCGCCGAAAATGAAGGCCACTCGGCCTCTGCGGGTTTGCAGGAGGAAAAAAGAGGCCGATAGCACCCATTGCTGGTGGCGGATTTTCCACAGATGAACTTTACACAGATGCACGAGCGGCTCCGCCTGGAACTGCTGCGCAGGATCCAGCGGGGGACGGTGAGCGTCTCTCTGCTGGCGCGCCAGACAGGGTACGGGCAGTCGCATCTGTCGAATTATCTGCATAATAGGCGTCAGCTCTCACTGGAGGCGATGGATCGGATCCTGGCGGCGCAGCACATGGCGGCCGGCGATCTTCTGCCCGCGACTTACCAGCGCGAGGCCCTGCCGGCGGATATGGAGAGCAGCACGGTTCCGGTGGTCAGCCATGCGGCGGCGCTCTTTGAGCCGTTTATCCGGCCCTCGGCCGCGCAGACCATGCTGCACCTACCGGCCGGGATCTTGCAGTCGATCCGGGCGCGCGTCTCGGCCCCCCGCCGCGCTTGGCAACGATTTGTGGCGGTGCGGATTCCAGGGGCCGACGCCCTACCGATGGAGCCGCTGGTGCTGCCCGAGGCCATTACGCTGATCGACCGGCACTACAACTCGCTTATGCCCTACCGGCCCAACCGGCCCAATCTGTACGCGGTGCGGCAAGGCTCCCACCTGACGCTGCGATACGTGGACTTTGTGGCGAACCGGCTGGTGCTCAGGCCGCACAACATCGCGTTTCCGGTGGACCTGATCGAGGTGGAGCAAGGCGAGCCGCCCAGCGAACTGATTACGGGGCGCATCGCGTTGATTCTAAACGAGCCGTGACAGACGGAATCGATCAAGACTATGGTTTCATCCCTCATCCAGCCACGCGCAGAGTTTTCGATGCA
>Ga0371490_1001110_pt1 | contig 14937 bp, 15 predicted proteins | sample MB2SIPfraction_FD_207959 | JGI IMG/M metagenome (GOLD analysis project Ga0371490, IMG submission 207959) | Lab enriched peat soil microbial communities from McLean, Ithaca, NY, United States - MB28FN SIP fraction | ecosystem: Environmental > Terrestrial > Soil > Wetlands > Peat | place: USA... | reverse complement strand
CGCGATCCCGGAGCCGAGGGAGAGAGGAGGAGAGTCGAAGAATCTGCGGTTATTCTTTTTCGGCTTGCAGTGGAAGACAGATGGTTTTCTGGAGGGGGCAGCGGAGTTGCCGGAAGCAGCTTTTCAAAAGCAACTGCAGATTCTTCGACTCATCCCCCCAAACGGAAGAAAGTTTGGGGCCTCGGTCGCTCGGGATGACAGCGTAATGGCAATGGGAACAATTACTTAGATGGGTGTTTCCGGGCCGCGCATTGCCGCAGCAGCCGGCTGCTACTGGTTGCGGGTGTGCAACTCCTTCAATCCGCGGTCCAGCTCCAGCTTCTGCTGGGTCAGGTTGATCACCTCGGCCAAGTCGTCGCGGCGCTCGGCCTCGGCGATCAGGGTGCGCAGCTCGCGCTGGCGATGCTCCATGGCCCGCTCCTGAATCTCTTGCACGGTGCTAAGCACCTCGGCAATCTCTGGCGGGCGGGTTTCGCCCAGCAGGGCTTCCGCCACCAGAGCTCTCTGGCCTTCATCCTGCACCGCTACCATAGGGTCCTTCGCTTCGCGGGTGGAGAGGGCAATGAGTGCCTGATGGGTTCCAAGATGTTCAAACCAAGCCGGTTGCTCAGCCAGGGCCTGGGCTGCCAGGCGGCGCGACTCGCCGTGCTCCGGGTCGTTGATGGCCAGCGCACGAATCAGCACCCGCTCCACCTCGGTCAGCTGCGACTGCTTCACCTCCACGTGGTCGCGGCGCTTGAGCGCAGCCTGGCGCAGCTCCTCGCGCAAAACGGCCGAATCGATACCCAGCTTCTGCGCGGCGTCGTGGGCAAACTGGTCGCGGCTGATCTTTTCCGGAATGCGCCGGATGTGGGGCAGGAGGAAGTTCATGGCCTTCACCTTCTGCTCGGGGCTGGCGCCGGGAAAAGCCAGCCGGGCGCGCTCGATCAGGTAGTCGGATTGCCGCCGCGCGCCGCGCAGCGCTGCCATATAGGCCTCCAGCCCGCGCTCGCGGATAAAGCGGTCCGGGTCCAGCCCGTCGGCCAGAGTGACAATCTTCAGCGTGAAGCCCTCTTCGGTGAGCAGGGCAATGGACTTCTCCGCGGCGTTGGCGCCCGCCGCATCGGGATCGAAGTTGACCACCAACTGCTGGGTGTGGCGGCGGAGCAACCCCACCTGCTGCTCGGTGAAGGCCGTGCCGCTGGTGGCAATCACGTTCTTGATGCCGCGCAGGTACACGCTGATGGCATCCATCTGGCCCTCCACCAGCAGGGCAAATTCCATCTGCCGGATGGCGGCCTTGGCCTTGTCCAGATTGAAGAGCACCATGCCCTTCTGGTAGAGCGGCGTTTCCGGAGAATTGATGTACTTGGGCCCGGCCTTTTCGCCGGTCTCGAGCGTGCGGGCGGTGAAGGCAATCACGCGTCCGCTCTCGTTGGCGATGGGGAAGGTGATGCGCTTGCGGAAGCGGTCGTAGAGCGGCCCCTGCGAGCCGTCGCCCTGCTCCTTCCAGCTGAATAGGCCGCTGGCGCGCAGGGCTTCCGGGTCGGCCATGTGGGTCAACCGGTCGCGCAGGGAGTGGAAGCTGTCGGGTGCGTAGCCGATGCGGAAGTGCTGGATGCCTTCCGGCGTCATCCCACGCCCGGCCAGATACTCGCGGGCCACGGCGCCCTCCGGCGACTGCAACTGCTCCTCGAAAAAGGCGGTCGCGGCCTCATGCAGGGTCAGCAACTTGCCGCGCAGCCGCGCTTCGGCAGCCTCTTCGGGCGACGAAAACTCGCGTTTGGGCAGCGGGATGCCACATTTGGTGGCGACAATCTTGACCGCCTCCGGGAAGGTGACGTTTTCGATCTTGCCCACAAAGGTGAAGACGTCGCCCGAAACCCCGCAGCCAAAGCAGTGGAAGAACTGGCGCACAGCGTGGACGTTGAAGCTGGGCGATTTTTCCTTGTGGAAGGGGCAGAGCCCGGAGTAGTTGGTAGCCCCGGCCTTGCGCAGGCGGATGTAGCCCTCGACGATCTTCACAATGTCGGCCTGCTGCTTCACGGATTGGGCAAAATCGCTCACGGGGTTCTTACTGAGCATAAGGCCTGGGGGGTGCCAATTCCATGGCGCTGCCCCCACAACCCGCCCCCGTGCTGCCGTTTGGCGGTTTGAAGGACTGTGGCCTGTGGCCCTCCCCGAAAGGCGGAAGATCCATTGCTGTTACGCAATGACCGTCAAAAAAATGGCATCAGGGAGGGCTCAGAGTTTGTTTAGCGCTCTGCCGTCTCAGCCGAGACGCGCTGGAATGGAACGGTGGCTTTCATCGGTGGCTTGCCCTCAAAGTGGAAGACCACATCCCAGGTAAAGTGATTTGCATCCACAGGCGTAAAGCTCATAGCGTGCATGTGTCCCTGGAAGGAGTTCTGCAGATTTGTGGCATCCAGAAAGTCGAAGGCTACGGTTTTGCCGTCGGCGGATAGCTTGCCCACCATGCGTGGCTGGTTGCCCGCATCGCAGTAGTGAGTGAGCATGATCCGGTCGCCGTCCAGGTGAATCATGGTGATCGGGTTATCAGTTGCCGTTTTCAGCTCGAAGAGCAAAGCAGTGCCCCGGGAGGTGGCGCGGATTACTCCGTGCGGGGTTTGCCCGTCGGGCATCTTCCCTTCCCAGTTTCCGGCCAGCGCCTTCATCAATTCAAAGGCTCGCTGGGCGTCGGTGGGGGGCGGAGGGGCCTTTTCCCCAACTAGGGGTGCGGCGGGAGGTGTGGACTGCGCTTGCACTGCGGGAATTGTGAGCAACACGGCAAGCAGAAGGAGTAAAACCGGATGGATCTTCATTGTGACTCCTGATACCGGTGTATGCGTTACATGTTGATCCTGCAGGTTGGAAACAGAGGCAATCGGCCGTTACCTGACAGATGAATACGCCGGAGCGTGCGGGCCGGTTCCTGGATTCTGCCAGCAATCCAGAATTTCTGCCGCTGGCCGTCCATCCTGCCCGGCTCAGGGCACGTAGAATCTCTGCTATGAACCTCTCCGCGATTCAGACTGCACTGCGTGAGGCTGGCCTGGACGGCTGGCTGTTCTACGATCACCACCACCGCGACCCGCTTGCCGCCAGCCTTCTCGGCCTGGACCCCAAGGCGCATGTCACGCGGCGCTGGTACTACTTCATCCCCGCCGCGGGCGAGCCGCAGAAGCTGGTGCACCGCATCGAGCAGTTCCGCCTGGACGCGCTGCCGGGTTCGAAGGCAATGTACTCCAGTTGGCAGGAACTCCATGCCGGGATCGCTGGACTGCTCCAGTCGAGCAAAAAAATCGCCACGCAGTACTCGCCCAACAACGACATCATGACCATCTCCATGGTGGATGCGGGCACGGTGGAGTTTCTGCGCTCGTTGGGCAAAACCATCGTCAGCTCGGCCGATCTGGTGGCCCAGTTCCAGGCGGTGCTCACCGAGGAGCAGAAGGCCACCCACACCGTTGCGCAGCAGGCCATCGATGAGCTGCTGGCCGAGGGCTGGCTGGAGATCGGCCGGCGCCTGCGTCCTACGGTGGGCAAGGCCGAGCCTTACACCGAGTACGACCACGTCTGCTGGCTGAGCCAGGCCATGCGCCGCGCCGGCCTCATCTGGGACGATGGCCCGAATGTGAGCGTGAATGCCCATTGCTCGGACTCGCACTACGAGCCCACGGCAGAGAACAGCGCCCCGATCCGGGAGGGCGACTTTTTGCTCATCGATATCTGGGCCCGCGTGGATGCGCCCGGTTCGGTCTACTACGACATCACCTGGACCGGCACTGTGGGCCGTGAGCCCAGCGAGCTCGAACAGAAGGTCTTTTCTTCGGTTCTTGCCGCGCGCGATGCCGCCATCCGGACGGTGCAGCAGGCTTACGCCGCGGGCCGGCCCATCCATGGCTGGCAGGCCGATGACGCAGCTCGCGACGCCATCAAAGCCGCAGGGTATGAAAAATACTTCACCCATCGCACCGGGCACAACATCACAGAGCAGATTCACGGGCCGGGCGCGAATCTGGACAATCTTGAAACCCACGACCAGCGGCTGCTGCTGCCCAACACCTGCTTCTCGGTCGAGCCCGGCATCTATCTGCCGGAGTTCGGCATCCGCAGTGAGATCGACATGATGACCGCGCCCGGCAAGGCGTGGGTGACAGGCAAGATCCAGCGCGAACTGGTGCGGATCTAGGAAAGTTCTGCACCCGCGGATGTTTTGAAAAGAGCATGGCTTCAGAGACGGACCTGCGCGGCCTGAAGAGCGCACAATGGATAGACGGTGATCCCTTGCAGCTAAGCCCTCGGGAGCAGTTCGGCCAGATCGACATTTACGTCTTCGATCAGATTCTGCGCGGCAACATTGAACCCGGCATGTGCGTACTGGACGCCGGATGCGGCTACGGCCGGAATCTGGTGCATCTGCTGCGCGAGGGTTGCAAGGTCTTTGCGCTGGACGAAGACGCTGCGGGCGTGGAGCATGTGCGCAAGCTGGCTGCCAGCCTCAACACAGGCTTGCCCGACGCCAATTTTCAGGTTGGCCAGCTGGACCGGATGCCCTTTCCGGACGCGTTGGCCGATGTGGTGTTGTGCAGTGCGGTGCTCCACTTTGCCCGCGACGAAGACCACTTCCGCGACCTGCTGGCCGAGCTTTGGAGGGTGTTGAAGCCCGGTGGCATGCTGTTCTGCCGGCTGGGCTCCAGAATCGGCATGGATTTTGAGCGGGTGGGCAAAAATATTTTTCAGATGGGCGATGGGGCCCGGTGGTTCCTGGTGGACGAGGAGATGCTGCTGGACCTGACCGACGAGTTGGACGCAGTGCTGGTGGACCCGCTGAAGACCACCATTGTGCAGGACCTGCGCTGCATGACGACCTGGGTGCTGCGCAAGCGCAGAAAATAAAATGCTCGGGGGCGCGGTTCTGCCTGTGGCGTTCGCCGGCCATGTTCCCAGAGCCGTTTCCGCAGCGCAATCCCACCGCACCCTCTACTGTGGGGTAGAATCAGGAAGAAATGGCCACAGAACCGAACAAGAACGTTCCTGCCGGCAAAGGCGCACCGCAGATCGACTTTGTGCCCTTCATCGCCGGCTGGCTGGTGCCCGGCGCGGGGCATTTTCTGCTGCGCAAGTGGGGCCGCGGCGCCCTAATTGCGGCTTCCATCGTGGGCATGTTCGGTTGCGGACTGGCCATGCAGGGCAAGGTCTACACCGGCGTGCAGGATGTGCTCGACATTCTGAACATGGCCGGCGACATGGGCAACGGCATCCTGTATCTGGCTGCCCGGCTCTTTGGCTGGGGTGGCGATCAGGTGCAAGTGACCATTGCCGACTACGGCACGCGCTTTATCGGCGTGGCCGGCCTCTTGAACATCATTGCCGCCGTGGACGCGCACCGCTTGCGCAACGGGAGGAAGCCGCTCTGATGCATCCCTCTCACTTCACTGCCGTTCTGTTGTTTGCGCTGTTTGCCTCCACGGTCTTCGGCATCACCCAGCGCGAGACCCCGCAGAAAATGCTGCGCTACGGCATCTTCTGCTTTGTGGCCTTCACCGGCTCGGCCATCGTGCTCAGCTGGCTGATGTACCTGATCGCCCGCTGATCCACAGCGGGATGCCTACCTTGCGCGCTAGGCGCGAAGCCTATCAGGCTCTGCGCGGGCGCTGCCAGACGGCGGCGTCGAAGCTGTGCGCGCAAATGTAGCCTTCCGCGGTGTAGAGCTCGATGGCGTTGGCATTGGCCTCGGTCACGGTGAGCGAAACCTCGCTGACGCCCTGGCGCAGGAAGCCGTGCGCGGCCAGCTGCAGCAGGGCGCGGCCCAGTCCCCTGCGGCGGAACTCGGGATGCACGCACACCTGGGTGATGTGGCCGCTGCTGGGGCTGACGCGCGAGCCCAGAATCAGCCCGGCCAACTCGCGCGTGACACGGTGCACGATCACCGACGAGACCACCGGAGAAAACACTCCGCACCCGGCATAGCGCACAATGTTGTTCAAAAAGCGCATGGAGCCATGCACGGTTCGGTACTGGTCGTTGATCATGCTGTCGGGATGTTCCCGGTAGGCTTCGGCAATCAGGCGCGCGGCCGGGGCCAGATCCTCGTCGCGCCAGGGCCGCAGTTCCAGGCCGGACGGCAGGTTGATGCGCGGCGCGCTCCAGTGGCCTTTCAGGTGCTGCACCATGAACAGACGCCGGAAGACCTCAAAGCCGGCGCGGCGGAAGGTGTTGGCGTGGGTGCCGGAGGGATGAATCAAAATCTGCGCCTCGATGCGGTCGATCTGCGGCGAGTTCAACAGCAGTTCCAGCAGATGGATCAGCAGTTTTTCTTCCAGCGCCCGTTCCCCGCCGGGATAGCGGTCCGTCTCCGGCCCTTCGGCAGCAAACACATCGCCGATGACGGTCTTGCTCTCTTCGTGGACGCAGAAGATGTAGCCGGTCACGAACTCGCCGGCCACCGCGGCATAGCCCGGCAGGGCGCGATTGTCCAGGTACTGGGTGAGCAGGCGCGTGGAATTGTGGTAATCCCAGTGCAGGCGGTTCTCCCACAGTGCGATTTCGGCATCCAGAACCGGCTTCAGCATGGCCGCGGTAAAGTGCCGCAGGTCGAGAACCTCGATCGATGTGCCGGAAAATGCCATGCTCCTCACAAATCCTGCTGAAACCTGCGAGTGTTCTGCGTCAGAGATACGCAGCTAAAAACTGCTGGCCTCCTGGGCAAACGGGGCCCCAGGCATACCCTTGTAAGGACCTGCGCGAAGCGCATCTGCTGCCTGCCATGCCGCAAAAACCCTTCCGGTCACTTTGCCATGAGTTGGCGCAGGCCGCAAGCGGTCCGGTGCATGCGCTCAGGATAAACCGTCCCTACAGCATACCGGAGCCCTGGTTTCGCTCTAGCGGCGGCGGCGTGCCCGGATCCACAACAGAGCAAACAGCGGCGCGGCCACAGCCAGCACCAGCAGGCCCGCCGGCAGGCCGGCGTAGAGATAACTGTAGGCATAGTTCACGGTGTGGCCGCCCAGCTCATTCCAGCCTAGCAGCGCAAAGATAGCCACCGTGGTCACGGCAAAAAATGTAAAGAAGGCTGAAGCCAGGGTGAGCAGCAGACTGGTCAGGCAGCCGAAGCCTTCCAGCGGGAAACCGAGAATGCGCTTGCTGCCCGGTGCGGCGGGGGAATCATTCGATGCCATGCGGTTGACCTCTTCTCTGAATCGCCGACTTCCAGCTTTCCACCGGTAGGAAAACCGGGGAACACGCTCTAGAATACAGATGGATGGCAAGCAGCGCACAACTCGAACTTTGGCACGCAGAAAAAGTGGCAACCCAGGCGGAGGTCCGTACCGCCGCTAACGGCATTCATTACGCTGGCTGGGGTGAAACCCGCCTGCCGGAGGCGGATCTGGATCATCTGGTGGCCGCGGTTCCGGCGGCGCTGGCTCCGGCTCTGGATCGCCGCACCTACTACTTTGTGCCGCTCACCCTTGGCGATACCGAAGAGACCATGGTCGCTCCGGCCTACTCGGTGGAGCTGGGCGATCGCGCCGTCTGCCACCGCAACATGACCTTTGGCGGCATCGAGGCGGTGTTTCTGTCCACGCGTCTGGTGGAAGACCGTTTTGGCCTGGCCTTTGAGTTCTTTATCAACGTGGCCCACAACTTTGTGGAGGCGGCCGGGGTGCCGGAGAGCTTTTCCACGCTGGTGTGGAAGCAGGCTGAGGCGCAGGTGCGCGGCGAAACCAGCCAGGATGCCTGGGAGACCCGGCGGCGGGCCCTCGAGGGCCGTCCCGGTCAGAAGGGTATCGACGAGCGGGCGCGCAACACCTACGTGGAGTCGGCCTTCTCCGATGCGCTGGCCGTTTACATGCTGGCGCTGGCGGTGGACTTTGACTACCACGATCTGCGCGAGCGCGATTACCCGTTGCTGGCTGCCACTGCGCTGGCCGACCGGCTCCGTCACGTGGCCGGACTCTTCCCGGCCAACCCTGGCTATGAGTTCCAGGTTCTCTATCGCCGCAAGGGCTGACAGATATCCACATAGGCAGCTTACTTTTCCACACGCAGAGTGCCATGGTGCCTCTACAAGAACGCCGAGAGACTCCAGGCGTTATGCACCGGGCAAGCCCACATTTCCACACGCGATCCACATTTGCGTGCAAAATGGTCTGCTCTGCGCCAGGATTCGTACCCACCCAAGCGGGTCTGCAACGCGCATTTGGCCTCTGTTGGCTCTGTCTTCAGCACACGCGTAGCGGAGAAACAGACACGCATCTTCGCTGGCGCGCAGCGTACTGCACAACGAGTGCGGCATTTCCCCGAGGAATTTTGTGCCGATCTCTCAAACCTGCACCGCTGTTGGTGAAATCCACAATTTTATCCAAATAATCACAGTTGCGCCCGAATTGGAACAAGCGCAAACTCCATTTCAATTGATGGCTCGAAGGAACCCGGAAGCGCAGATTCAGCTTGAAGGGACGATGCGGGATCAAAGGAATTCGGAGGTTTGCGGCCGGCTTGCCAGCAGCAAAAATCCGGATAGAGATTGAGACGGCATCCAGGGTCAGGCCGAAAAAAGCGGGGCCCCTTGCGAGGTGAAGATTCATCCGCGGTTTTGCCGAGGATGCAAAGTTCGCCGCGGAGGGGAGTCATCGAAGACCCGGTTGCCAGGGCAGGAGCGCGGAGCAATCCGCACGACGTCCGGGGCAACTCAACCGGAGGATGCGGCGGGGGAAACCCCAGCCAGCATCGTCGGCGCCGCCAGAGGCAGGATTCAGGGCAACCTGAAGATCGGCCGCAGGAAGCGCCGGAGAATCTGGTCCCAGGGGAAACCCAAAGGCCGGAGCTCCGGGAGCCAGGGGAAGCCGCCAGGGGAAACCTTGCGCGGTGGAAGCTGGCAACGCGCACCGGGGGAGTGCTCCGAGGCGACTCGGAGAACAGCCAGTGTGCGGGCCAGGGGGCGGGCGAGTCGGGGAAACCCGTGGTCAGTCCCAGGGCAACGCCGCAGGAAGTGAGCCGGGGAAACCTGGCCAGCGGAGCGCGGAATGGCCGGTCGCGCAGGTAGCGGGGCAACCCGAGGCCTTGCGGGAAGGCGATCTGGAGTGCGGTACAACGGGGAAACCTGAAGTGCCGTGCCGGAGCGCCAACGAGAGGGGAGACCGCGCAAGCGGAGGAACCATCGCCGGCAGAGACGCTGGAGGAAAAAGGCGGAGCAATCCGCGGCTTGAATTGGCGTCTCCAGAGGGTCAGTCGATGATCCGGGTAACCCGGAGGGCTCGTCAGAGTGAAGCGCCAGAGGCAACGCCTCTGGCGTTTTCCTTTTTTGCGCGCAAGATACCGGTTGGCAAGTAGTGTGTCCCCGTTGCCGGGTGACGGCTGCTGCGGAGTACACTCGTCTGCGGGAGCCACAATCATGAAGTCTTCCTTTCGCTTTCTGCTGGGTGCTGTCCTGGCATTTGCAGCATTTGTTCTTGGAGTTTCTTTCACCCAGGCGCAGTTCGGCGGCGCTCCTTCGCAGCAGAGCGCATTTTCCATTCCCTCCTCGCAGCAAGTGCAGCCAGAGGAGCTGGCGCGGTTACTGCGCGCAAGCGGCAGAGTGCGGCCGCTGATCCTGCAGGTGGGCTCGCACATGATGTTTGCTCAGGCACACATTCCAGGCTCGGAGTACATCGGGCCGGGATCGCAGGCAGCCGGACTGGAGCAATTGAAGGCGCGCGTGGGCAGGCTGGACCGCAAAACCGAGATCGTCCTTTATTGCGGTTGCTGCCCATGGAACCGCTGCCCGAATGTAGGTCCGGCCTACAAGATGCTCACCGACCTCGGCTTCACCCGTGCGCGTGTACTCTACATTGCCAACAACTTTGGCGCCGACTGGGTGGAGAAGGGCTATCCGGTCGAGGCCGGGCAGTAGGCTGAGTCGGATACGGGGGGATTTCTTGTTGGTGATCGCGCTTTATGCTCTTCGCCGGATGTTGCGCTGTTCTTCCGTGCTGCTGGTTGTTGCCGCGGCCATTGTCAGCGCCCAGACGACGCATTCTGCGGGCCCGGCCATCGGCAAGCCTGCGCCGGCGCTCCATCGCATCGCGCTCGACGGCAGGCCTGTGGATCTTGCAAAGCTGCGCGGCAAGGTGGTGCTGGTCAACTTCTGGGCCACCTGGTGTGCGCCGTGCCAGGCGGAGATGCCGGTCTTTGCGGCGTGGCAGACGGCCTACCAGAGGCAGGGGCTGCAGGTGGTGGGCGTTTCCATGGACGACGATGCGGGGCAGGCACGGCGGCTGCTCGCGCGGTTGCACGTGGTCTACCCGGTGCTCCTGGGCGATGAGCAGATGGGCCTTGCGTGGGGCGGGGTGCTGGGGCTGCCACTTACCTATGTGATCGACCGCAAGGGCATGGTGCGGGCCCGCTTTGACGGTGAGATCGCCCCCACAAAGATTCTGGCCGTCCTCCAGCCACTGCTGGCCGAGCGCTGAAGAACGCGCAGAAAAAAGCGGCCTGCGTACGCGCTCCCAAAGGATCGCGACGCCGGCCGCTTTCCAGAACCTGTTTCCAGCTACACGGCTGCGCGGCTCCCCGCCTTTGCAGGCAGAGAGCCGGAGGCTTCCGGATTACTTGGTTTCGCCCTTGGCGAGCGAGCGAATATAAGCTACAACGGCCTTCAGCGTGGCGTCGTCGACGCGGCCATCGCCCTCCGGAGGCATGTTGCCCTTGCCCTTGCGGATCAGATCGATCAGGGCGTCGTCGGTCTTGCCGGCCAGGGTGTCGGGCTTGGTCCAGTCGGCCACGTTCATGCTCTTGCCAATGTCGGATTGGCCGTTGCCGTTGTCGGCGTGGCACAGCGCGCAGTCCTGGGTGTAAACCTTCTTGGCCTTGGCCTGTTGTTCGGCGGTGATCTTCCCGGTGGCCTTCGGGGCGGTGTTTTCCTGCGGGCGGCCGGCCAGAGTGGCTGCCGGAGCCAGAGCCAGAAGCAAGGCAGAAGATAGAAGTAAAGTTGTCCTCAGCATGGAGAGCCTCCTCAAGAGCGATGTCGAAAACAGGCATCCCTTTTGGGTAATGTAATTTCTGGCAGGAATTATAGGACGATTGCGGCTCTCCGGCTAGCACGACGGGCACACAACCGCATCGAGTTGTGCAACCGCACACAAACAGCAGAGGGAGGCGCACGGCCTCCCTCGTTCGTTCATCCGCAGAGTTTGCTGTTGGAGCTTATAGCGAAACCAGGGTTGTTGTGTCCTGCGGGCAAAGCACTCAAGTCGATGCGACCCCCAGGGAGCAGCGACCTCGCGATGCACTCCATCGGGATATTCCTACCCTGGTTTCGCTCTAGTGCACCGCGGTGCTGGCTGCGCCGGCGCCGGGCCGGTTCTTGCTGAGCAGGAAGGCCAGCATGATCAGACCCATCGACATCCATGAAAGCTCCACGTACACGTCCTGGTAGGCCTGCGCCATGGCCTGGCGGTTGAGCTGGTTGTAAAGCGAAGCCAGCGCCATGGCTGCACCGTTTCCGTTGCCGAACTGGCTGGTGAAGAAGCCGGTCATGGTCTGCGACTGCTGCTGGAAGGCGATGGAGCCCTGCTGCATGGCGTTCTGTAAATGCTCCTGGTGCCACATGGCGCGATGCGTCACCTGTGCGTTGGTGATGGCAATCAAGATCGAGCCGCCGATGTTGCGGGCAAAGTTGATCAGGCCCGCCACCTGATTGCTCTCCTCGCGCGGCAGTCCCACATAAGCCGCCGTGGTGATGGAGATGAAGCAGAAGGGCAAAGGCATCATTTGCACTACGCGCAGCCAGCTGGCCAGCGAGAAGGTCATGTCCAGAGTGGTCATCTGCGCGGCCACGCGGAAGGTGACCACGAACATGGTGAAGCCGATCAGCGTCAGCGTGCGCGCGGAGACCTTGCTGGTGGCGTAGCCCGCCAGGGGCATGACAAAGACCAGCGTTACGCCGCCCGCAGTCAGCGCCATGCCGGCGTTGGTCGCGGTCCAGCCCAGCAACTGCTGCATGAACTGCGGCTGCAACACGGTGTTGGCGTTCAAGACGCCGCCCACCAGCATCATCAGAAAGCAGCAGATGGCAAAGTTTTTGAAGCGGAAGAGCTTCAGGTTCATGAGCGGGGTCTTGTGCCGCCACTCCCACACCACCAGCCCCACCATGCTGACCACAAACAGTGCGCCCATACCCTGAATCAGGCCGGAGCTGAACCAGTCGTTCTCCTCGCCCTTGTCGAGCATGATCTGCAACCCGCCCATGGCCAGCGTCAGCAGGGCCAGCCCCATGTAGTCCATATGGCGCAGGCGCGAGCGGTCGGGCTTGATCCATGGCGGATCTTCAATCAGCCGCGTGACCAGGAAGAAGGCCAGAATGCCCACCGGAATATTGATGAAGAAGATCCAGCGCCAGCTGAAGTTGTCGGTAATCCAGCCGCCCAGCGTGGGGCCGATGGAGGGGGCGAGCACGGTGACCAGACCGTAGACCGCAAAGGCCTGGCCGCGCTTCTGGGGCTCAAACGAGTCGGCCATGATGGCCTGCGCCATGGGCTGCATGCCGCCGCCGCCCGCACCCTGCAGAATGCGGAAGATCAACAGCATGGGCAGCGAAGGCGCCGCACCGCACAAAAAGCTGGCAATGGTGAAAATCGTGATGCAAAAAACAAAAAAATTCCGCCGCCCCATCAAGCTCGAGGCCCAGCCGCCCAGAGGCAGCACAATGGCGTTGGCCACCAAGTAGCTGGTGAGCACCCAGGTGCCTTCGTCGGTGCTGGCGCCCAGCGTGCCAGCAATGTGCGGCAGAGCGACATTGGCAATCGAGGTGTCCAGCACCTCCATGAACGCAGCCAGGGCCACCGTCATGGCAATGAACCATGGGTTGACGCGCGGCTTCCAGGCTGAGCTGGGAAGCGGGGACGGGTTGACCATCTGCCGCGGGGGAGCCGGGGCGGCAGCCAGTTGCTCAGACAATGAGTTCTCCTAAATGTGGTGCCCTGGGCTAAGGTCGGGCCAGCTCCAGCGGGGAAAAATGCAGTGACGCAGGTGGTGTGCGCGCGTGGGAACCGTCTCAACCCTGCTCGCGCAGAATGAATTCTTTTATTGGATACCGGAGAGTGCCTCCTGGTTTCACGCCGCATCTCATTTTCAAAGCAGATTGTTTCGTTTTTCAGGATAGGCCCTGGGAGGAATGCATGATGATCAGAGGCAAGTCATTTGTTTCTAGCAGTTACAGACTTACGCTGCCAGCCCGCCATGGCAATGGCGAAGGCCAGCGCCTGCATGGCGAGGATAAAGCCGACACAGGCCGGCCAGCCTCCGATGGCCCAGAAGATGCTGGGCGCAACGCCGGCCGCGGCTCCGCCCAGGTAGTAGCAGGTCAGGTAGAGCCCGGCGGCGGTGACGCGTGCTCCGGCCGGAGCCGCCACGCGCAGATGGCTGCTGGAAGCGGTCTGGGCAATGAAGACGCCGGAAGAGAGCAGCGCCAGCCCGGCAATCTCCACCCATAGATGCGGCGAAAGCGTCAGGCCCACGCCAGCCATGGCCCAGAGCAGTGCGCCTCCGATCCCGGTGCGCAGGCCCACGCGGGTGATCAGCCATCCCGCCGTGGGCGTGACCACCAGACCGACCAGATAAACGAAAAACAGCGAGCTGAGCGCGGTGGTGGAGAGATTGAAGGGCGCGGCGGCCAAGTGGAAGGTGATCCAGGTGAAGACCCCCACCAGCGAGAACAGTACGTTGAAACCGACCGCATAGGTGGCCACCAGCGGCCGGGAGCTGAGCAGCTGCCGGGCCTGTTCCGCTAGGCTCTGGTTGTGTGCCGGAGGTGCGGCGCGGCGCTTGCCATGCGGCAGCCACAAGGCCACGGCGGCCACGCCCAGCAGCGAGGCCACTCCCAGCACCAGGAAGCTGACCCGCCAGCTGAAGCGGTCGGCCAGGATGCCGCTGAGCACGCGTCCCGTAAAGCCGCCCAGCGCCGTGCCGCTGACGTAGAAGCTCATGATCAGCGCCAACCGCTCCGGAGGCCATTCCTCGCCAATGTAGGTGATGGTGACGGCGATGATGCCGGGCACGGTGATGCCCTGCAGAAACCGCCAGAAGATGAGCTGGGACAGCGATCCCGAGGTGGCGGCCAGCAGCGTGGGCAGCGTAACCCCGGCCAGCGAGGCCAGGATCACGCGCTTGCGCGGCAAGCGCTCCGCCAACACACCGAAGATGGGCGCGGAGATCGCTACACCCAGCGTGGCGGCAGAAACCGTCATGCCCACGCCGGCGTGCGTGGCGTGGAAGATCTCGGCCAGCATGGGCAGCAGCGGCTGGGTGCAGTAGAGCTCCAGAAAGGCGCAGACGCCGCACAACGTGACCGCAGCAGCAGCCAGCCAGCCGGGCTCCCTGGCTTCGACCTGGGGGTTAGAGGTCAAACTTTAGAATAAAACCTGTTGTCCGGGTAGCGTGGGACGCCGGCTGGGCGGCGGCTGCCGATTGTTCGCTCAACCCGTGCCTGCGAGAATGCATCTGAACAGAGAAAGGGAGTCTTCATGGATCGCAATTCGCGCCGTCTTGCCCTGGCTTTGGCCGCACTTTGTCTTCTTGCGCTTCCCTCCTGCTCGCGGGTGGGTGCGCAGGGCTCAACCACGGAGACGATTGTGATCTTCCGCCACGGCGAGAAGCCGGAGAAAGGGTTGGGCCAGCTCACCTGCCGCGGCCTGAACCGCGCCCTGGCGCTGCCTGCAGTGCTGGATGCCAAGTTCGGCCGGCCGGACTACCTGTTTGCGCCCGACCCGGCGGTGCAGGTGCATGACGGGCTCTTCGGCGAATACTCCTATGTGCGTCCGCTGGCCACCATTGAGCCCACAGCGATCCGTCTGGGCATGAACGTGAATGCGCAGATCGGCTACACCGACATCGACAAGCTGGAAGCGGAGCTGACCCAGCCGAAGTATGCCTCGGCCAAAATCTTTGTGGCCTGGGAACACGTCTACGAGGAGCGGC
>Ga0371490_1001109_pt1 | contig 14937 bp, 12 predicted proteins | sample MB2SIPfraction_FD_207959 | JGI IMG/M metagenome (GOLD analysis project Ga0371490, IMG submission 207959) | Lab enriched peat soil microbial communities from McLean, Ithaca, NY, United States - MB28FN SIP fraction | ecosystem: Environmental > Terrestrial > Soil > Wetlands > Peat | place: USA... | reverse complement strand
GAACTTCCCCAACGTGCCGCCCACGCCAGACGACCGTCTTTACGACCGCTGGGAGCTGCACATGAGCGAGTTCATCCAGGGCGAGGACCTTGTGGTGCCGCCGGGAAATTACTTCGGCATGGGCGACAACCGCGACGTGAGCTATGACAGCCGCTACTGGGGATTTATTCCGCGGGAGAATGTGGTGGGACGGCCGATGTTCATCTACTGGTCGTTCCAGACGCCGGGCGATGAGTATATGCGCACCAGCATCGGCGACCGCGTTGGATTCTTCTTCCACATCCTGACGCACTTCTTCAACGAGACCCGCTGGTCGCGCATGCTGCACGTGGTGCGGTGATATGGCAAAGCCCGGATTACGGCATGGCGTAGTGGCCCTGGTGGCCTTGGCCCTTGCGGCCCTGGTGCTGCCACCGTTCATCAACATTGGGCGCTACAAGGGACGAGTGGCGGAGAGCATCAGCCGCGCCCTGGACCGCCCCGTGACGGTGGATTCGATTGAATTGCGATTGCTGCCGCAGCCGGGATTCTATCTGCAAAATCTTGTGGTGAGCGACGACCCGTCGTATAGCCCGGAGAGCCTGCTGCGGGCGGATGAGGTGACGGCCTACCTGCGGCTGAGCTCGCTGTGGCGCGGGCGGTTGGAGATTGCACGGCTGAACCTGAAGTATGCCAGCCTGAACCTTGTGGAGCGCGGCGAGGGCGAGTGGAACGTGGAGCGGCTGCTGTGGCGGGCGGCACGCACTCCGGCGGCTCCGACCGCGGCCGCCGCCAGCGTCGGACGCACACGCTTCCCCTACATCGAGGTCACCAACGGACGCATCAACTTTAAGCACGGATTAGAAAAGAGCGCCTTCTCACTGACCGAAGCCGACTTCACACTCTTCAGTTCCGCGGAGGGCCAGTGGCGCATGCGGCTGGTGGCGCGGCCGGTGCGCACCGATATGCCGGTGAGCGACACGGGCACCATCAAGGCCGAGGCGACGGTGCAGCGCGCGGCACTGCTGAAGGACGCTCCGATGAAGGCCAGCGTGAGCTGGGAACAAGTGCAGCTGGGCAACCTGACCAGGCTGATCTATGGCGAAGACCGCGGATGGCGCGGACAACTGGATACCAGCGCGCAACTGGAAGGGACTCCAGCGGCGCTGCACTTTGCCACCGCGGCGCGGTTGCGTGAACTGCGGCGCTACGACGTGGGTCCGGATGACAACTCCGCGCTGAATGCGACGTGCAACGGCGTGGCCGACCTGGGCGCCAAGGAGCTGCACCTGGGCGACTGCCGGCTGCCACTGGGCAGCGGTGTGCTGAGCGTGCACGGATTGACGCGCGGGTTGCGCCATCCGCAATGGGAGCTGATGATTACGGCCGACAACGTGCCGACCAACGCCGTGGTGAACCTGGCGCGGAGAACGCGTCCCGGACTGCCGCAGGATTTGACGGCGCAGGGCAGCCTGGCGGCAAGCTTCCGCACAACGAAGCTGGGCGATGCGGCACCGGAGCTGATCGGCAATCTGCAGATTGGCGGGCTGGTGCTGCGCTCGAGCGTATTGGGCAAGGAACTGGTGGTGCCGCGCATGGTGGCCACGGCCAACACTGAGCTGCCCGGTACAAATCTCCATGCAAAACCAGCAAAGGATGTGCACGGGCTGGAGCTGCAAAGTTTTGAACTGCCGCTGGGTGGGGCCACTCCTGTGAGCGTGGAAGGCGAGCTCGACGGCCGGCAATATCATCTGCGATTGAAGGGCGACGCGCGGCTGGAGCGGCTGCAGGAGCTGGCGCGGGCGACGGGCATCGGGGCTCCCCGGATTGCCGTGAGCGGCGCAGCGAACGTGGATCTGACCTTCAACGGCACATGGCTGGAGCTTGCAGGCCCCGAAGTGAGCGGCAACGCGCAACTGAAGAACGCACGCGCCGAGGTTCCCGGCTTGAGCCAGCCGGTGGAGATCAGCGCGGCCCGCGTGGAGTTCAACGGCGAGCGCTTTATCCTTCGCAACGCCACGGCCAGCATCGGCAAGGTAACGCTGGCTGGCGGTGCCAGCTTCCCACGCGCCTGCCGCGCCAATGTGCCCTGCGCGGTGACCTTCGAACTGGCAACCGAGGAGTTTAATCCCGAGCGCTGGAACGACCTGCTGAATCCGCGGCGGAAGAAGACTCCGTGGTACAGGCTGCTGGGCACGGGCGGCGAAGCGGCGAGCGTGATGACCAACCTGGAGGCACGGGGACATTTGACGGCTCGGCGCGTGGTACTGGATCTGCGAGACGATACGCGGGTGGACGCGACGCCGGAGAGCACGGCGAGTAACAAGCCGTCTGGCACGGCAACGCCCGCTGCTGCATTATCCGGAACAGCGACGCAAAGTGTTATCAACGGTACGGGGTTGGACTCGCAGTTTACGGTGCTGCATGGCGTGGTGGAGCTGCACAACGCGCACGCCGAGCTGATGGGCGGAGCGGTTAGTGGCGAGCTGAAGATGGACTTCACCGGCGAGAAACCGAAGTACGAAGGCAGCGGCACGGTGAGCAAGGTGCCATCCGAGAAGCTGGCGGCACTGCTGAGGGGCAGCTTGGGCAGCGGCATGGTGAGCGGCAAGTACAAGTTCACAATGAGCGGCTGGACGGCCACGGAGTTGAACGCCGGGGCCGAGGCGGAGACGGAATTTACCTGGACAGGCGGCGCGCTGAAGATCTCTCCCGATGGACGGCCTTTGCGCGTGCTGAATGGTACGGGCGAGGCGGAGCTGGGGCGGGATGGATGGACGATTCGCAACAGCCGCTGGAAGACCCCTGCCGGAATATACGAGCTGCGCGGCGGAATCTCGCGCGACTCCGTGCTGACTTTGGTGTTTAGTCAGGAGAGCGGCAGCAGTTGGCGGCTGGCGGGAACTCTGCAGAAGCCCGAGAGGTTGACCACGCCGGCAGACGCGAAGACCGCGACATCCGCTCAGACTGGACACTGATCGCCACAATGAGAGCCGTTCGCAGCAAGCGTGTCTTCATAATCTCCAAGACAATTTGTGCCGCTGTGTGCGGCATCGTGCTGGCGGCGGCCGTGAGCTCGGCGCGGGCGCAGGGCTATGCGGCGCCAGGTCGGCTTACGGCCTATGAGAGCGCGGAGCAAAAGATTGCGTGGATTGGCGAGAACGGCCGCAGTGAAACACCCTCGCAGCAGCCCACGGTTTTGACCGCCGCGGAGTGGAACGCCTACCTGAACGAAGGTGGCGTGAAACTGCCGGAGGGAGTGACGGCCGTGCACATCCACACGCGTCCCTCGATCATCGAGGGCGAGGCCGAGGTGGACTTCGACAGGCTGACGGCGAATCGCACGCGCAACAATCCCCTGCTGCAACTGTTCACCGGGAAGCATCACGTCAACGTGCTGGCACATGGCTCGGCCATTCGCGGCGTGGCGACCATTCAGGTGGATCACGTGACGTTTGATGGCGTGGAGATTCCGAGGTTTGCCCTGGATTACTTTGCAGGGCGATTCCTGCGTCCCAAGTATGGCAGCGCTGTGGGACTGGATTCGGTCTTCCGGCTGAAGAACCGCATGTACACCGTGGTGATTGGCGACGAGCAGGCGACGATCACGCAGCGGTAAAGCTCGCCTCGACCATTTGCACCAAAAGCAGTGCGTAATTCAGTTTGACTCGCATGGTGCGTCGTTATCCGGCACAACGTCCAGCACAACTCCCTTAGCTGCAACGCTTACACTGGCTTAGACACCACGCCGTGCGGCCGGTTCTCTGCTCGGAGCATGTTAGAATTAGAGATTCGGGCATGTTCCTGCGAGTTTCCGTAAACTCCGGATTTCGACGGCTGCCCGCCGGGTTGGCCATCGTGCCAGGCCCACATTCCCAGAAGGATTTTCCCGAGCGAGAGACGGATGCCGGCAGAAGCACCCCAGCCAGTAAATCGCCGCGTGTTGAGCGGCATGAGACCCACGGGCAAGCTCCACATTGGACACTACGTGGGAGCGTTGCAGAACTGGGTCCGATTGCAGAAGGACTACGACTGCTTCTTTTTTGTCGCCGACTGGCACGCACTGACCACCGATTACGCCGATACCTCGCGGGTGAAGGACAACATTCTGGAGATGACCTTCGACTGGCTGGCCGCAGGGCTGGACCCGGAGCGGGCGACGATCTTCATCCAGTCCCATGTGCCGCAGCACGCCGAGCTGCACCTGCTGCTGAGCATGATGACTCCTCTTGGCTGGCTGGAGAGGGTGCCGACCTACAAAGAGCAGAAGGAAAACCTGAAGGAAAAAGACCTGAACACCTATGGCTTCCTCGGATATCCGGTGCTGATGACGAGCGACATTTTGATGTACCAGGCATCATTTGTGCCGGTGGGCGAGGACCAGGTGCCGCACGTGGAGATTACGCGGGAGATTGCGCGCAGGTTCAATCAGTTCTACTGGCTGGATGGCGAGCACCGCTACAACCACGACCGCACGCTGGATGATAAGAAGCGCGTGCAGGTCTTCCCTGAGCCACAGCCGCTGCTGACTCCCGCGGCGAAGCTGCCCGGCACGGATGGCCGCAAGATGAGCAAGAGCTACGGCAACGGGCTGCTGATGAGCGATCCTGAGCCGGTGCTGCGGCAGAAGTTGAAGACCATGGTCACCGATCCGGCGCGAGTGCGGCGGACGGACGCGGGCGATCCGGCGAAGTGTCCCGTGTTCGACCTGCACAAGATTTTCAGCAGCGAAGAGAAGCAGGCCGAGGTGCGGCAGGGCTGCACGACGGCCGGCATCGGCTGTATCCAGTGCAAGACGTGGGCGGCGGATAACCTGGTGACGTTGCTGGCTCCGATCCAGGAGCGGCGGCACGAGTTCGAGGAAAATCCTAAGCGCGCATGGGACATTCTGGAGGCGGGTAGCGAGCGCGCACGCAAGGCGGCCGACGCGACGCTGGTCGAGGTGCGTGAGAGCATGCACATGGGGCTGGGTTACGAGGCACCGTCGAAAGGCTCGGTATAGGCGATGAGCGAGCTTCCTCAGAAGACGGGGCCGGTGGCTGCGCCAAACAGTGCGCCGCAGGCAGATGCTGCTCCGCAGGCGAACACGCCGGGAAAAGTACAGCCGGAGGCCGAGCCGTTTCCGTTTTCGGTGAGCGTAGGCTCGGTGTACGACGGGCCGCTGGACCTGCTGCTGGACTTAATCCGCAAGCAGGACATCGATATTTACGATATTCCGATTGCGCAGATCACGGCGCAGTATTTGGCCTACGTGGAGCACATCGCCAACATTGATATCGACCTGGCGGCGGAGTTCATCTACATGGCCTCGCTGCTGATCCAGATCAAGAGCAAGCTGCTGCTGCCGCGCGATCCCGATGCGCCGGCCGGCGAGCAGGATCCGCGCATGGAGCTGGTGAACCGGCTGCTGGAGCACGAGCGCTACAAGCAGGCGGCGCAGATGCTGCTGCAGAAGCAGCAACTGGAAGAAGCTGTGCTGACCAATCCGGCGCTGCGGGAGTTCCGCGACGCCGAAGGCACGGAGCCGGAGCTGACGGCGGACGTGATTGACCTGGTGAAGACCTTCCAGTCAGTGTTGGACCGGGCGAAGCTGCGGCCGCAGTTGGAGTTCAACGAGGAGAGCGTGACGGTGGCGCAGATGATTGACTACGTGCGCCGCCGGCTGATGGTGGAAGACAGGCCGATCCGGCTGAAGCACCTGTTGCGCACGCTGCACTCACGCCAGGCGCTGATTTGCGCCTTCCTGGCGCTGCTGGAGATGGTGCGGCTGCAGGCCGTGCTGTGCCGCCAGGACGCCGTCTTCGGCGAAGTGGTGATCAAAAAGCACACGGCCTTTGACCGCCTGACGGAAGATACCGGCACGGCCGTGCGCGATGACTGGCAGTAGTTACAACTGGCTGTGGCGAGAACCGGCGAAGCCGGGCGAAAGAGATTCTTGAGAAGCGAGTTACGATGAGTCTGAAAGCAAAAGTCGAGGCCATCATTTACGCGGCCGAAGAGCCGGTCACACTGGAGCAGATGGCTGCCCTGCTGCGCGAAAACGTGCTGGCCGAGCTGGCCGCCACAAAAGCACGCGCAGAATACGAAGCCGCGGAAAACGCATCCGCAGAGAACACGGTCAGTGAAGCTGGCGCAACGGAGAGTGAAGACAACGTCACGGGAGATACATCGGCTGATTCTTCCGGCGATCCTGAGGCAGTGTTGAATGCCACGGCTGAGGTGATAAGCGAGGCCGTCGAGAGCGCTCCGGAGGGCGATAACGCAACCGGGGGCGAGGCTGCGGGCATTGCTGGCGGCGAGAATTCCGAGGCAAGCCCGGAGACTAACACGGAGGCCAACGTAGAGCCAGCGGCGTCAGATGAAACCCAGCCTGTGGCGGGCGCCAGCGTGATGGCCCCGGAGATGTCGGCACGCAAGCGCAGCAAGCCCGTGAAGAGCGAGCAGGAGATTGCCGAGGACAAGGCGGTGAAGGCGCGACTGCGCGAGGTGCTGGCTGAGCTGAGCGCCGATTACGCCGACGAAGCGCGCGGTATGGAGGTTCGCCAGGTGGCGGGCGGATACCGGCTGGCCACCAAGCCCGAGCATCACGACGTGGTGCGGGCCTTTGCCAAGAGCCTGAAGCCGCCTATTCGTTTATCGCTGGCGGCCTTGGAGACTTTGGCTGTGATCGCCTACAAGCAGCCGGTCACCGGACCGGAGATCAGCGACATTCGCGGCATTGAGAGCGCGGGCGTGCTGGGCACGCTGCTGGAACGCAAGCTGATTACCACCAGCGGCCGCAAGCAGGTGATCGGGCGTCCGATGCAGTACAAGACCAGCAAGGAGTTCCTGCTACGCTTTGGACTGAATGAGATCAACGAGCTGCCCAGCATGGAGGAGTTCAGCCAGCTGGTGAGTGACGGCATTGAACTGGCTCCCGCCGGAGATGTCGAGGCCGCAGCCGAGCCCACGCTGTTTGATGGCGAGGGCGCGGAAGGTCAAACGGAAGCGTTGGAGAACGATTCCGCTGAGAACGACGTGAAGCAGGACGAAGCAAAGCAAGACGACGCACCGAAGAAGGAAGCAGTGGAAACCACAAGTCAGGCGGAAGCAACCGCCGCCGGCGACGAGGGTCAGCGCAAGGAGTAGAATTCCACCCCGAGCGCTGGCCGTGACCGGGGGCGACGAGGCCCCCGGAACTATTTACGCAACACCCACCACGATCGCCGGATGGCGAGCGAACGCAGCGAAAGGCTGCTCTACCCATGGAAGCAAATCCGCAAAGACTACAGAAGATTTTGGCCGCCGCCGGGCTGGCCTCGCGCCGCAAGGCAGAAGAACTGATCTCCGCCGGAGTGGTGAGCGTGAACGGTCACATCATCACCGAAGCGGGCAGCAAGGCCGATCCGCGCTTTGACGAAATTCGCGTGGACGGAAAGCTGCTGAAGGGTCCCGAGCGCCACGTTTACATTGCGCTGTACAAGCCCAAGGGCACGGTGACCACGGTGCGCGATCCCGAGGGGCGTCCGACGGTGATGGACCTGCTGAAGAACGTGGAGGAGCGGGTCTTCCCCGTGGGCCGGCTGGATTACATGAGCGAAGGCCTGCTGCTGCTGACCAACGACGGCGACCTGATGGCGCAGCTGACGCGTGCGGGCTCGCACGTGGCCAAGACCTACATGGTGAAGGTGGCGGGCAAGCCGACGGATGAGGAGATCGACAAGTTGCGCAACGGAATCCTGCTGCCGCCTGAGCCGGGACTGACCGGCGCACGCGGACAGAAGCAGCCGGGCGTGGAGCGCCGCAGCTTCAGCGTGATGACCCAGCCGGCGCACGTGCAGCTGGCGGTGGACCAGGAGAATCCCTGGTACGAGGTGACGCTGACGGAGGGACGCAACCGGCAGATCCGCCGCATGTTCGAGCAGATTGGCCATCACATTGAGAAGATCAAGCGCGTGCGTTACGGCTCGCTGACACTGGATTTGGAGCCGGGCGAGTTTCGCCACCTGACGCCGAAGGAAGTGAACCAGCTGCGCAAGTCCTTGGAGACGCCGTTTAAGCCGCGCGTGCTGACGGCAAAGGCAAAGGGTGGATTGCGAGGCCGGCACGATGATCGTCCAGCGAAGCTGGATACGGCGCGCTTTGTTAAAGGTAGACGCGGCAAGCCCGCGGCCGATGCCGCTGTACCGGCCATGGAGGGTACGCGCACATATACACCGCGTCCGGCGGCAGCGCGATCCACTTCGAGCTTTGCTGCGCGGCCTGCAACACGAGCTCCACGCGAGGATGGAGTGGAACGTCCGCGCCGTGAGTTTGCACCGCGCAGCTCTGCACCACGCAGCTCTGCACCACGCACAGGCGGGCGCGGATTTGATCGCCCGGTACGCACGGTGGTGGATAAGCCCGGCGTGCGCCGCTACGATATGCCGACCCCGGAGACTCCGCGCGGAACGTTGCCCAAGGCCACGGTGCCGCGTGGACCGGAGTTTGATGCCCCGGCGCGGCGCAGCTTTGGCGGCGCCAAGCGCGAGGGCGGATTTGAACGCAAGGCTCCCGGTGGTTTTGCGAAACGCGAGGGTGGATATCAGAAGCGCGAGGGCGGATTTGCTCCACGGCGTGAGGGTGGCTTCGGTGCCAAGCACGAAGGAAGCTTTGGCGCGAAGAAGCCGTTCACCGCGAAACCCTTCGACAAATTCGATGGCAGCGAGAAGAAGAGTTTTGAGCCCAAGGGCGATCGCAAGTTCAGCCGGGGTCCGGGCAAGCCGGCTCCCTTTGGCGAGCGCGAGGGTGGATTCACCAAGCGTCCCGCGTCGGGTGGATTCGCTCCGCGCCGTGAAGGCGGATTCGGCGCCAAGCGCGAGGGCAGCTTTGGAGCGAAGAAGCCCTTCGCGGCCAAGCCCTTTGGCAAGTTCGACAGAAGCGAGAAGAAGCCGTTTGCTCCCAAGGGAGACCGCAAGTTCAGCCGGGGTCCGGGCAAGCCGGCGGCCTTTGGCGAACGTGAGAGTGGATTTGCCAAGCGTGAAGGCGGTTTTGCTCCACGCGAAAGTGGATATGCGAAGCGTCCGGCGGCGGGCGGATTTACCAAGCGCGAAGGTGGATTTACCAAACGCGAGGGAGGATTTGCACCACGCCGTGAAGGCACAGGCTTTCCGCGCACAGGCGTTCCCAAGCGCACCGGTGGCTTTGCCAAGCGCGAGGGCACTCCGGCGGGCCGGGGTAAGACAAGGTTCAGCAAGGGTCCGCGGACGGGCGCTGCACCACGAAAGCGCCGCGACTAGAAGGAAAAAGCGGAGTAAGATATTGGGTTCTTTGTAACGAGGCATCCTTATGGGGAAGTTTGCAGAGATGGTGCCGGAGCGCGTGCGCGCCCTGGCCTCGTACGTGCCGGGACGTCCGATTCAGCAGGCCGAAGCCGAGTTTGGCGTGAAGATGATCAAGCTCGGCTCGAATGAGAATCCGCTGGGGCCATCGCCCTTTGCGCTGAAGGCCATGGATGCCGCGGCGCGCGGCGTGAACCTGTATCCTGACACCGACATGACGGCGCTGCGCGAGCGGCTGGCCAAGCAGCATCGCGTATCCGTCAACCAGCTGATCGTCACCGCCGGCTCGACCAACCTGCTGGACATACTGGCGCGCACCCTGCTGACGCCGGGACTGAACGCCGTCACCAGCGAGCGCTCGTTCATCGTGTACCCGATCGTGACGCGATCGGCGGGGGCCGAGTTGCGGCAGGTGCCCACCCGCGGAGACGGATACGACCTGGACGCCATCTGCGACGCGATTGACAGCGAGACAAGGCTGATCTACCTGGCCAACCCCAACAATCCCACAGGCACAATGATACCGGCGGCGGAGATGGACCGCTTTATGGACCGGCTGCCGGACCACGTTGTGGTGGCCCTGGACGAGGCTTACTACGACTACGCCGAATGGCTGGCGCGTGAGCGCGGAGTGGAGTACAGCCACGCCGAGCAGTACGTGCGCGAGGAGCGCAACGTGGTGGTGCTGCGCACCTTCAGCAAGGCCTACGGACTGGCCGCCATGCGGGTAGGCTATGGCATGGGCCCAGCGGAACTGATGGGCTACATCGCGCGGCTGAAGACGGCGTTCATCGTGAACGGACTGGGCGAGGCCGCTGCGTTGGCCGCGCTGGACGACCGCGATCACTATGAGAAGTCCATGCGCAACAACTCGGCGCAACTGGCCATCCTCAGCAAGCATCTGCGGGATATGGGCTACCAGCCGGTGGAGAGCTGGGCGAACTTTATCTACATTGAGACCGGCGAGGACGCCAGCACACTGGCGCGCCGGCTGCAGATGAACGGCATCATCGTGCGTCCGCTAAACGGGAGCTGGGGCGCGCGCACGGCCATACGCGTCAGCGTGGGCACGGCGGATGAGAATCGCAAGTTCCTGGAAGCGCTGAAGAACGCGACGACAGGCGCGCATGCGGGATAGGAACAGGTTCCAAAGTTAGAAGACAAAGGCCGCCTGCGATGGCGGCCTTTTTGTGCGCGAAAGACGCGGGATTATCGCTTCCCTGCTTCCGACTATTTTACTTCTGACATTTGGGGCAGTAGTGGCTGCTGCGTCCGGCGATGACCGTGCGCGCGATGGGCGTATGGCAGACTAGGCAGGGCTCTGCGGTGCGCTGGTAGACACGGTGCTGGAGCTGGAAGAAGCCCTCGTCGCCGTTGGCGTCCACGTAGTCGTTGATGCTGGAGCCTCCGGCGGCGATGGCCTCGGCCAGCACCTGCTGTACGGCCACGCGCAAAGCGAGCAACTCGGCGCGGGAGATGCGAAGGGCTTTGCGGCGCGGACGGATGCCGGCGCGGAAGAGGCTCTCATCGGCATAAATATTGCCTACGCCGCTGAGCAGGCTCTGGTTGAGCAGCGCGCTTTTGATGGGTGTGTTGCGCTTTTTGAAGAGCTGGATAAAGGTCTCTTCGTCCACCGTGGTGGGCTCCTGGCCGGGGGCTCGGAAGCTGTGACCGGTGAGCACCTGGAGCTTGCCAAAGCGGCGGGGATCGACGAAGCGCATCTCGCGGTGGCTTTCGAGCATGGCAACGAGGTGCGTGTGCGGGGCCGTGGGGTGATCCGGCTGGCAGACTGCGCAGCGGCCCGTCATGCCGAGGTGGATGATCCACTGCGCGGGGCCGCTGGCGGAGTCGAGATCGCAGACAATATGCTTGCCGACGCGGCGGAAGCATTCAATGCATGCACCGGTCAAAACCCGGGCTATTTTCCGCGCGGGAGATTTGAGCAGGTTCGGCTTGTTACCGATCCAGACGTCGGTGATGCGGTCGCCGGCGAGGCGCTTGTTGAGGCCGCGGGCGATGGTTTCCACCTCGGGAAGCTCGGGCATGATGGCAGTGTAAACCACGCAAGGGCAGGCGGATAGCAACAGTCCATGTACTCCCTGTTGGCGGTGGCAACGGTTGTGCTTTGATCCCGGGGCCGGACGCGATAGAATTTGTTGTACACACCGCCGAGGCTGCTGCCGCGGCTTCCGCCTGAGACGATTGAATCCCAAGCCTGTGTACGACGAACTTTTTGCGGCACGCCGTAGTGCGTGTGCTGGAGATGACTGTGAACAAGACGAAGACCGCAGTGGTGCTGGGCGCCCAATGGGGCGACGAGGGCAAGGGCAAGATCGTAGATGTGCTCTCACACAACTTCCAGGTGGTGGCACGCTACGCCGGCGGACACAACGCCGGCCACACGGTGACCATCGGCGGCAAGAAGTTCGTCCTGCAACTGATTCCCTGCGGCATCCTGCGCCAGGAGTCACAGGCGGTCATCGGTAACGGCGTGGTTCTGGATCCCTTTGCGCTGATGAAGGAAGTGAACACCCTGCGCGGCGCGGGACTGGAAGTGGCCGGGCCGGGAGAAAAGGGCGCGGCCGCCAACCTGTTTGTCAGCAACCGCGCGCACGTCATCCTGCCTTATCACCGCATGATCGAGCTGGGCGCGGAGAACGCTCCCGGAAGGGTGAAGATCGGCACAACCTCGCGCGGCATCGGCCCCACCTACGAGGACAAGATGGCGCGGCGTGGTTTGCGCGTGGCCGACTTGCTGGACAAAGAGCTGCTGAAAAAGCACATCCGGAACGCCTGCCACGAGAAGAACACCATCGCGCACGCGCTGTTCAACGGCGAAGCGATTGATCCCGACGAGATGTACGAGCAGTACGCGAAGATTGCCGACCAGATCGCTCCGTTTGTGGCCGACACAGCGTTGTTGCTTAACAAGGCAATTGCCACCGGCAAGAGCGTGATGTTTGAAGGCGCGCAGGGCACCATGCTGGACATCGATCACGGAACGTATCCGTTCGTAACCAGCAGCAGCGCCACCAGCGGCGGAGCATCGATTGGAACGGGAGTGCCGCCTACGTCGATCCGCTCGGTCATCGCCGTCAGCAAAGCCTATTGCACGCGCGTAGGCGAAGGGCCGTTCCCCTCGGAGATTCCCGGTGAACTGGGCGATGTGGTACGCAAGAAGGGCAACGAGTTTGGCGCCGTCACGGGACGTCCCCGGCGCTGCGGATGGATGGACCTGCCGCTGCTGCGCTACTCCAACATGATTAACGGCACCGAGTGGCTGGTGGTGACCAAGCTGGACGTGCTGGACGAGCTGGCGGAGATTCCCGTGGTGACCGGCTACAAGCTGGATGGCAAGACCGTGGAAGAGATTCCGGCGCAGGATTCGGGCTATCGCAAGATCGAGCCTGTGATTACCACTCTGCCGGGCTGGCAGCAGAACACCTTTGGCACCACGGAGCACGACAAGCTGCCGAAGAAGGCCCAGGATTACCTGCGCTTTTTGCAGAAGGAATCGGGCTCGACCATTGGCATGGTGAGCACAGGTCCCGACCGCGACCACACCATCTTCATCGACGAGTTCAGCAGCTTTTTGAAGGGCTGATAGAGTTCAGGCCAAATTTGGCCTGATGCAGAAGCTCCGCTGCGCGCGGGGCTTTTGCTTTTCCAGCTGCTTTTCCCGCAATGCCCGCGGGTGCGACAATAATCCCATTAGAAGCATTGGAGGCCGTATGACCATTCTCGCCGTCAGCATGACTATTCATCCCGGAAAAATTGAAGAGTGCATCCGCCTGCTGAAACTGATGCGGGCCGAGACCCTGAAGGAGCCGGGCTGCCTGCAGTACGACACAATCCAGTCGGTGGAGAATCCCCTGCAATTTTTCTTCTACGAGCGTTACAAGGATGACGCCGCACTGGAGGCGCACCGCACCTCCGCGCATTTTGCGCAGTACATCACCGGCGGAGTGGATGCCCTGGTGGCGACGCGCACACGGGAGCTTTACCACCCGGTAGATTAGCTGGCGTTTGGAATGGCAGTGGAGCGGGAAGGATTGTGCTAGCCCGTAGGCAACAGCCTCTTCAAGCGTGCTATACTTCCGCTCCCGCCGGACAAAAGGCGGCCAGGGAGGCACGATGCAGGAAGTACGCCAAGCCATTACCCCTTCGCTTACCGTCAACGATGCAAACGCGGCAATTACCTTTTACGAGAAGAGCTTCGGCGCCAAGGTGGATGGCGTAATCTCGCGCGGCAAAGATGGCCGCGTGTTGCACTCCGAACTTGTGCTGGGCGGGATGAAGTTCTTCGTCAACGACGAGTTCCCCGAGATGGGCGCGCGCGGAGCCGTGCACTATGGCGGTTCTCCTGTGCACTTGCAACTGCGCGTTAAGGACGTGGACGCGGCTTATAACGCAGCCGTTGCCAATGGCGCCAAGTCCATGATGCCGCCGGAGAACGCATTCTGGGGCGACCGCTACGCCTGCGTGACCGATCCCTTTGGCCACGTGTGGGGCATCAGTGCTCCGCATGAAGACCTGAGCGAGGCCGAGCAGAAAGAGCGCACCGAAAAATGGCTGCACGAGCAGGAGAGCGGCAAGAAGTAACAAGCGATATGGGAGCGTAAAGAAAAAGAAAAGGTGCAAGGCAATTGCCCGGCACCTTTCGCAATCTGCGCGAACAAACTACTTGGCCAGCTCGTAACCGGAGAAGAAGAAGCTCAGCTCATAACGGGCAGTGTCCTCGGCGTCAGAGCCATGAACGGCGTTGCGCTCGATGCTTTCGGCGTGCTTCTTGCGGATGGTCCCGGCCTCGGCGTTGGCCGGATTGGTGGCGCCCATCAGCTTGCGCCAGTCGGCGATGGCGTTGGCCTTTTCGAGGGCCAGTACGACGATGGGACCGCTGGTCATGAAGGCCGAGAGCGAATCGAAGAATGGCTTGCCCACATGCACGGCGTAAAACGCGGCGGCCTGGGCCTTTTTAAGGTGCAGCATCTTCAAGCCGATGATGCGGAAACCGTTGTTCTCAATGGTGGCGATGATGTCGCCGGCAGCGCCCTTCGCGACCGCGTCGGGCTTCACAATGGCAAGCGTGCGTTGCAAGGTGTCCATAACAATCCTGAGTTTGAATTGAAGTTTGCCGCGCACGACAGGCCCGTCTGGACCTGCCGTGCGCCCGATATAAGACTATCAGCTTCGCCCGGTTGGCGCCTGTTTAGTGCTTGGCGCCGAGGGCGGCGACCAGGGTTTCTCCCATCAGGGCCGGCGATTTGACGATATGCACGCCGGCGGCCTTGAGGGCCTTGAACTTCTCCTCCGCCGTGCCCTTGCCACCGCTGATGATGGCTCCGGCGTGTCCCATGCGGCGTCCCGGAGGCGCCGTTTGGCCGGCGATGAAGCTGACCACAGGCTTTTTGACGTTGGCCTTGATGAACTCGGCCGCGGTCTCCTCGGCATTGCCGCCGATTTCGCCAATCATGATGATGGCATCGGTTTCGGGATCGGCCTGGAAGAGCGCAAGTGCGTCCACGAAGTTAGTGCCGATGATGGGATCGCCGCCGATACCGATGGCCGTGCTCTGCCCCATGCCCAGCTGCGAGACCTGGTGTACCGCCTCGTAGGTGAGGGTTCCGGAGCGCGAGACGATGCCGATGCGTCCCGGACG
>Ga0371490_1001107_pt1 | contig 14948 bp, 10 predicted proteins | sample MB2SIPfraction_FD_207959 | JGI IMG/M metagenome (GOLD analysis project Ga0371490, IMG submission 207959) | Lab enriched peat soil microbial communities from McLean, Ithaca, NY, United States - MB28FN SIP fraction | ecosystem: Environmental > Terrestrial > Soil > Wetlands > Peat | place: USA... | reverse complement strand
CGCGCAGGAACTGCGTATCACGGCGCTGCAAGTGCTGGAGAAACTGGAGCCGGAATGGGCGCGCGAATTCATGCCAGGCAGCGGCATTGAACGGGCGGAGTTGACGCTGGCGCCTCTGGATTCGCCGGCAAACTCTAGATTTGTACGGCAGCGGCGCCACACGCGGGTGCGGCTGCAAAAAGCGCTGCCAGCGGTGAGCACCAATCTGAAGCAGAATTGCAGGCTGGAAATCAAAACGGCCAGCTTGACCGGAGGCTTGGCGACCACGAACATGCATTTGGCGCCGGGAACGCAGGTGCAAATGAAGATGCAGGTGGGGATGAGAAATGTGCAGGCCACGGCGCTGATGCGGGATTACCGGGCGCAGGACATGTCATTTGAGATTGTGGACATGAGCCTGGACGAGCGGGGCAGGTTCCGAAGGCTGCTCATGGAGAACATGAGCAAATAAGCGCAGGGGGGAGAAGACCAAGCGCCCGCGAGGGCCGAAGAGTGAGACGAGCGTCGCGAGAATTGGCAGCGGGGGGAGCATGCGCAGCCCGGGAAATCGCGGGTTGCTATCCAAAGTGTAACTATTCGCAAGTACCATACGGCGGTACTTCTGTGGGGTTTACCTGCGGCGTCTTTATCCCCTAACCTACACGGAACACGAAGCAAAGGACCCTTCAATTAGCCCGCCCAGGCTAAGAACCTTCGTGTGAACGAGTGATACTGTGCCTGAGGGAATCTATTCTCGGCTGATTGCGATAGTCTGTGCGGCCGCTGCCCTATTGTCTGGGGCCCGGGCACAAGAGCGCGGCGTATCGTTTCCCGCCAATCCGCGTTACACCGTACAACGACTGGAAGAGCAGTTTGGCCTGGGGGCCGTGACCGTGACGGCGATGGGCCAGGACGCCCAGGGGTTTTTATGGATTGGAACGCAGACCGGACTCTACCGGTATGACGGCGCGCATGCGAGAAAAATGACCGAAGTCGAGAATTTAACCGGGCATTACATTTTCGACCTGCTGATCGCGCCTGATGGCACAGCATGGTTTGCGGGAAGCCGGGGAATTGCGCACTTCAATGATGGACGGTTCGAAAAGCTGGCGATTCCGGAATCGGCCATGCCATTGGGGATCGGGAGCCAGATCTTCGCGGTGGACAGCGAGGGCATCGTATATGTGGTGTTGTTTAAGCAGGGCATTTTGCGTGTCGATCCGGGAAAACCGGCAGAGGCAGTGATTCTGGGAGCAGGGGAACCCAAGGTGGAGAATGCGGCGGCGATCGCGCGGAGCTCTGACGACTCCATCTGGTTCACCTATGGCACGCATCTGGCTCATATTGCGAAAGGAGCGGCGACGATCGAGGTGGATCCGCGAATCCAGGTGCCGAAGGAGCGTGTCGTGGCGCTGGTGTTCGACGGCGATGGGACACTGTGGCTGCGGACGGTGGCGCGATTGGCACGAGTGAATCCGTGGCAGCACAAGATACGCTTCGAATCGGCCGGAATTGGAACGGCACACCTAGAGGAAGGCAAGCCAAGCCTGGACCGGCAAGGGCGGCTGTTGGTGCCGTCCTCGGCGGGATTGTTCTGGCAGGAAGGCAAGCGCTGGAGGGTATTGACGGCGCAACAGGGAATTGCCAGCAACAACGTGCAAAGTGCCTTGGAAGACCGGGAAGGGACGCTGTGGGTGGCGGGATCAGGCACGGGGCTGGACCGTTTACCGGGCGTGCATGAATGGTCGGCGTGGACGACGGCAGAGGGCCTGCCGGACAACGCGACGTGGTCGACGCTGCGCGATCGTCAGGGGCGGCTGTGGGTCAGTACAGGGCGCGGCATCGGTATTTGGGATGGGCAGACACGGCGGTGGGAGAAGGTGCCCAGTTTTGCGGGCCAGGCAAAGGGTGAAATCCGGCAGATGCAACTGGCGGGAGACGGATCGGTGTGGGCGCTGACGGGGACGGGAGCGCTGCTGCGCATTGACGCCAGCAATTTCAGCACGACGACGTTACCTTCATATCATGGGCGGTCGTTCGCTTCGATTCTAGCTGCGCCGGATGGCAGCGTGTGGGTGGCGGCGCGGGTGCATCTGCTGCGGTTCGACCCGCGCAAAGCCATGCTGACTCCCGTGGAGATTGCTTTGCCGGCGCAAATTGCGGGCGACGTCGAGTTTCTTTCCTTCGCGCCAAGTGGAGTGTTGTGGGCCTCGGGTCCCGGGGCAGTGTACCGGTATGACGGGAAGAATTGGCGGACCATCCGCACGGAGGATGGCCTGCGGGGACAGACGATCACGAGCGTGACAGCGGTCAATGACGATGAAGTGTGGATCGCCTATAACGACGTGGTGGGCGTGACGCATATTCTGATGGACGCGAACGGCGTGCCACACTTTGAGAGCCACTATTGGGATTGGTCGATCGTGGGGCGCGATTCGAAGAAGCGTATCTGGTTCAACGGGACCGATGGAATTGCCGTGCTCTCTCCCGACGGGCATGTGCAGCGAATGAGCCACGCGGATGGATTGATATGGGACGATATCAGCCCGTGGACAGGGGTGCGCGAGGAGGCGGACGGGAGTTTTGTAATCGCGACATCGCGAGGACTGGCGCGCTACCAGCCGTCGGAGCGCGCGCCAGTAGAGAGCCGGGCGAGCGTGGTGCTGACGTCGATCATGTTGGGGGGTGAAGAGCGGCGGATCACGGAAGTGCCGGAAGTGGCGTCGTCCGAAGGAACGCTGGCGGTGGAGTTTTCGCCGCTGGTGCTGGATACACCGGGGCGGGTTTCCTGCCAGTACGAATTGAACGGGCTGGAGCAGCAAGTGACGCAGACGCAACTGCGCGAAGTGCGGTACGGGGGACTGCCGCCGGGGAAATACGAGTTCTGGGTGAAGTGCCAGAAACCGGGTGCCGCGGCGGAGCCGGCAAGGGCGAGTTTCCGGTTCCGGGTGCTGCCGAGTATCTGGCAGACGTGGTGGGCGAATGCGGCGGGCGGAGTGCTGCTGCTGTTGGGCTTATGGGTGATTGTAGCGCGGCGCACGCGAGCGCTGAACCGGCGCCGGCTGGAATTGGAACAGGCGGTGGCGCAGCGGAACGCCGAGTTGCTGCAGAAAAACAAGGAATTGGAAGAGATTTCGCTAACCGACCCGCTGACGGGAACGCGGAACCGGCGGTATTTCTACGAGACGATCTCGACGGACGAAGCACAAGCTTTGCGCTCGCATCTGCGCTCGCCGGAGGCGGATGTGCCATCAGGGCCGAAGCAAGAACTGATCTTCGTGCTGGTGGACATTGACCGGTTCAAGCGCGTGAATGATGAGATGGGGCATGCGGCCGGGGATCGCCTGCTGCAAGAGGTGGCCAAGCGGATTGCCTCGGTGATGCGGCGCTCGGACGACCTGGTGCGGTGGGGCGGTGAGGAGTTTATGTTGGTGTGCCGGACGACGGACCGGGAAAACGCGGGGTTGTTGTGCAACCGCGTGCTGGAAGCGATTCGCGAGCTGCCGTTCGATGTGGGGAACGCGGTGCAAATTCACAAGACGTGCTCAATCGGATGGGCGCCGTTCCCGTGGCTGCGGGATGACGTGGGGCTGCTGTCCATTGATAATGTGATCGAACTGGCGGACAAGGCGCTGTACCTGGCGAAACGAGAGGGGCGGAATCGAAGTTTTGGGATGGTGCCGGCGCCGCAGATCGAGAAAGCGGAGCAGGGCGTGTCGATGGAAAGATTGCGGGATTACCCGCCGGAACTGGTGCAGATCGTGTAGTTTTGAGCTGTCAAGGGGTTTGGAGGGCCCCTCCCGGCTCGTCAGCTTGTCTGGGCCAACCACCAGATTTTCTTGCCAGCATTTTTCCAGGGGTCGTCGACCCAGGCGGCCCTTTCAAGCTCCTCTAGAAACGCGTCGAAACAGGCCTTTAACGCCTGAGAGAAACAGTTCCTGTTGACCGATTTCTGGCTGGGAGCGTCATCCCACTGTTTGCCGCTGGCGAGTATGAGCCAGCTGCCCTTAGTTTGGGCCTGGTGCAGGAGGCCGCAGCGTATCGCCGTATAGAAAACTGCACCGTCCACGTCCGGGAAGTATTCTTTGTGCTTGGGTTCCTCAAAGAATTTTTTGAATGCCACTTCACTCGAGAATTTTTCGTTCTGAAAGGGGCCGCTCAATTTGTAATGAGACTCTGGGACTTTAGAATTCAGAGGGTCATTCTGCAAGTCTCTCAATTCTTTGGCCGAAGAGCTAGGCCAACCCAGTCGGTAGCACTCTATTGTTTCTATCAGCAAACAGCAAAGGCTCATAATCGCAAATCCGTAACTTTGTCCGCTGCTTGGAGCCCCAGTCAAGCAAGCGATAGGTTCAAAGAATCGTTCGGCGTAGCGCTCGCGGAGAAAGCAAACAAGCGCCAGTCTCTCACTGGCATTGTGACATTGAAGAACCTTGGTCTTTTTCCAATTCCGTGCCAATAACGGATCGTGTGCATTCATGAAGTGGACCCCTTCCCTGGCGGGGCCTTCGAGTTCGGCCGTTCTCTCCACGTCACTTGATTTTGCTCAACCCTCCAATCGGGGATTGCGAAATAGGTCGGGAAAGTGCTTAATGGCGGTGGCCCAACATTTTTCGCAGATTCCTGTCTCATACTCATTGCCAAACTTTGAGTCTCCTATCATCACTGACCCCTTGAACACCACTGCAACAGGCTCACCGCAGCCCTCTCCATTATGCTGACACAAGTCTGAAGTACATACGCATGGAATAGTTGCCATAACTCCTCCAACAAAATTCTTCTTTACTTCATTTCAAAGACTTGCCCGGCTGGACCGTTTGCTCCTGCGGCAGGACGTAAGCTTGGAAGAAATTCTTAGCTGCTACAGAATTCAAGTGCTGAAGCTCTTGGTAAACCTTCAACACGTGCTCGCGATCACCCTTTTTGTCATAAATTATGCCCAAAGCCACAACCGCTTTCGCACGCTCGGAGTCGGGAGCGACCTTCTCTGCATGTTGGAAAGCCACTATCGCCTCATCATAGGATTCCGTCTGGAATAATCCGCCGCCAAGCTCGAACCAACCCTCCCACCCGTTGGGGGCCAGCCGAGTGGATTCTTTCGCGGCTGATATTGCTTGGTCGTATTCTTTTCTCTGATAGTGACACTTCGACAATTCGACCCACGCTTCCGCGTAGCCCGGTTTCACTTCAATTGCATTTTCAAACGCCTGAATAGCCTGGCCGGAGGCTTCCTCTGGAGACCACGAATGGTTGTGAAACCAAACATCGTATGCATTTGAGGGGTTCTGCCAAACTCGGGCGGCAATCTTCCCAAGTTCAAGGTGGGCTCGGGCGGCGCTTGACTGCTTGAGATTCGCACATTTGATCAGAGACCGGAAAGCGAGCTCATAGTCCTCATTCTTGAGAGCTTCCAGGCCTATCTGAAGCCATGCTGCGGATTCAAGTTCTGCGTCGCTCTGGCGCGTGGAAGGTTTTCCTGGAGTTGCAGAGACCTGTTCCAGTGTTGCTCTGACCCATTCGCTGGGTAGCGCGAAATTCAGGCTCTGGCCTTCATTGAGATAAAACGTTGTGATGCCGATTAGCTTGCCATGCGTGTCGAAGAGGCCGCCGCCGCTCGAACCGGGCGAAATCGGCGCGGTGGTCTGGATGACGTGGGCACCGCCGCTATCCCGAAGCGCGGAGATGAGACCCTCAGAAAATGTGAGTTCTAATCCTTCCGGTGAGCCGACCGCGTATACATGTTCCCCTGTAGCCAGCCCGGATGCAGGAGACATCTGGGCGGGCTGCATGGTTAGGCCGCTGGGCCTGATGCCACACAGATCATGTTCGGGCATCGCTACAAGCAATCGTGCGGTCCAGTTCTGTTCTCCTCTACGAATTCGCAGAGAGGAACTATTCTGAATAACGTGGCAGTTGGTGATAAGAAGATCTTGTGCCAAGGCAACACCGCTCCCAAGCATCAGAGGCTTCCCGTCCTCAGTGAGAGCTTCAACGACAAGAACAGAGGGCGAGACCTTTTGAAAGACTTCGACTGGCGTCAGCACCTTGTCCCGGTCAAACAGCCCCCTAACGCGGGAACATCCTGCCTGTATGAGCAAAGCCAGCCCAAGCACGAGGTAGACCACTGCGCGTGGCATGCGAAATGCACGTCCTCGCCGTTCATGGAACGAAGAGGTCTTGTGGGTCGGCATTTAACGGGTGGTCCTAGCTTTACTTATCTCTATTAATAATATGGCTTCTGCAGGTCGGGCTCCTCAAAAATGCATAGCATCTTGTTCATAGGAATAATAAGAGCCTTAGCCGGGGGCGGCTGCGTGCGGCGGCGATTGAGAAGTCGGAGAGAAGAGTGTCGATGGGGAGGTTGCGCGATTGCCCGCCGAAGCTGGTGCAGATTGTGTGACGGGTGGATCGTGAGTCGTGGCTTGTGACTTGTGATTCGTGAGTGACTAAGAAGCGACGGTATTCTAGGTGAACTTGCGCAAAGGTGGCAGCTCGTCAGGGTCAATTTGGGAGCCGGAGTCGGATCTTTCGTTGTCCTGACCTGGCGGATTGAGCACTTCGTGCGCCTCTGTTACGTCTTCCTCGCGCACCAGGATTTGAAACCCCGCGCCGGACCACGCAAGGTGTTCACGCATTCCTCCCGCCGTGTCAGCCCGGATCATTGCCTGAATGCCGGCATCTTCGAGCGCGCCCTTGGCCAAGTCCGCCTCGGGGCGGCTACCATACGACTGGACGACAACAAGCTTACTGTGCTGCACAGCAGCATTATAGCCCGGGTGAGCGGGAGCGCTCGCTTCGCGAAAGGCGCTCCCTTCGAGGCTCAGGGCAAGCAGGGTAAACAAGTCGCCGCACTCGAAGGTGTGGCGAATCTTGGCGTGCGCACATCCAACCAGTTACAATAAAGTGTTGGCACAAAGGCGAATGGAATGGCCTGTGCGAGCGGGAACATAGTTTAGAGCCATCAGGAAACGAATAACCGTCCATGGATGTAGCCCAAGTAATCGACCGCGTCGTGGCGCGATTTATCGGCACGAAGCACGAGCGCGACCTCAAGAAACTCCAACCGCTGGTTGACGCCATCAATGCGAAGGAAGCGGAAACGCAGGCGCTGAGCGACGAACAGTTGAAGGAGCGCTTCGCGGCGCTGAAGACGCAGGTGCGGGAACAATTGAAGGACAGCGACCCGGCGGAGGCTTCGTACAAAGAGGAGCTGCGGCGGACGCTGGAGCCGGCCATCGTGCCGGCGTTTGCACTGGTGCGGGAGGCCGGGCGGCGTTTCCTGAAGATGCGGCATTTCGACGTGCAGTTGATCGGCGGGATGGTGCTGCACAGCGGCAAGATTGCGGAAATGAAGACGGGAGAAGGGAAAACGCTGGTGGCGACGCTGCCGGCGGCGTTGAATGCGCTGGCGGGAAAAGGCGTGCACATCGTCACGGTGAACGACTACCTGGCGCGGCGCGACGCGGAGTGGATGAGCCCTCTGTACAGGGCATTGGGATTGACGGTGGGCGTGATCGTGCATGATTTGGATGACGAGCAGAGGCGCGCGGCGTACGGCGCGGATTTGACCTACGGCACGAACAACGAATTCGGTTTCGATTACCTGCGCGACAACATGAAGTATGACCTGGCCAGCTGCGTGCAACGCGGGCACCAGTACGCCATCGTGGACGAAGTGGACTCCATCCTGATCGACGAAGCGCGCACGCCGTTGATCATTTCGGGGCCTTCGGAAGAGTCTACCGACAAGTATTTCAAGATCGACAAGATCGTTCCCAAGCTGATTCAGGATATCGATTACACGCTGGACGAAAAGCACCGCACGGCGACGCTGACGGAGGAAGGCTTCAGCAAGTGCGAACGGCTTCTGGGGCTGGGAAATTTGTCGGACATTGGCAACGTGGAGATCATGCACCACGTGTACCAGGCGCTACGAGCGCACACGCTTTATAAGAATGATGTGGATTACGTGGTCAAAGACGGCGAAGTGATCATCGTGGACGAGTTCACGGGGCGCCAGATGCCGGGGCGGCGCTGGTCCGACGGCTTGCACCAGGCGGTGGAAGCGAAGGAAGGCGTGAAGATCGAGCGGGAAAACCAGACGCTGGCGACGATCACCTTCCAGAACTATTTCCGCATGTACAAGAAGCTGGCCGGAATGACGGGAACGGCGGAAACGGAAGCGGCGGAATTCGGGAAAATTTACGACCTGGACGTGGTGGTGATTCCGACGAACCGTTTTTTGATCCGGAAGGAACATAGGGACGTTGTCTACCGCACGGAGAAGGAAAAATTCGAGGCGGTGGTGAACGGGGTGTTGCAGGAAGACAACACACTGGCGAACGGGATCCGCCACTATCACCAGCGCGGGCAACCGGTGCTGGTGGGGACGATTTCGATCGAGAAATCGGAAACGATCGCGGATTTGCTGAAGAAATCCGGGATACCGCACCAGGTGTTGAACGCCAAGCAGCACGAGCGGGAATCGCGGGTCGTGGCGCAAGCGGGGCGCAAGGGCGCGGTGACCGTGGCGACGAACATGGCCGGGCGCGGCACGGACATCCTGCTGGGCGGCAATCCGGAGTTTTTGACGCGCGAGCATTTTTTGAAGAACAAGCTGGCGATGCCGTACGCGGCGGCGCCGGCGGTGATTGGCGGGGAGAACGGGACGGAAAACGCGGCGCAACCCTCGGTGCAGATGGTGTTGTTCCAGCACGAAGGAAAGATTTTTCAGGTGCCGCAGGACGCGTGGAAGCCGGTGTACGACACGTTCGCGGAGCAGTGCAAAGCGGAGCACGACGAGGTGGTGGCGGTTGGCGGGCTGCACATCCTGGGCACGGAACGCCACGAGGCGCGGCGCATTGACAACCAGTTGCGCGGGCGCGCGGGGCGCCAGGGCGACCCGGGCTCTTCAAGGTTCTTTTTGTCGCTGGAAGATGATTTGATGCGCATTTTCGGCGGGGAGCGCGTGAAGCAATTGATGTTCCGTCTGGGAATGACCGAAGGCGTGCCGATCGAATCGCGGCTGATCTCCAGCCGCATTGAGAACGCGCAGAAATCGGTGGAAGCGCAGAACTTTGACGCGCGCAAACACCTGCTGGAATACGACGATGTGATGAACAAGCAGCGCGAGACGATCTATGCGATCCGGCGGTCGGCGCTGGAAGGGAAGGACCAACGCGATTACGTGCTGGGAATCGCGGAGGACGTGGCGCTGGAAGCGGTGGACACGTATTGCCCGAAGGAGCAGCATCCCGGGCAGTGGAACACGGCGCAATTTCTGGCGGAAGTGCACAGCCAGTTTGGAATTGACGCGAAAGCTGCTGGCGCGGACCCTGGCACGCTGAATCACCATGAGTTGGCGGACGCTGTGGTGGAAGCGGTGAAGAAGCGCTACGCGGAAAAGGAAAAGCAATTCAGCCCGGACCTGCTGCGGTGGCTGGAGCGGCGCATCATCCTGGATGTGGTGGACACGCAGTGGAAGGACCACCTGCTCTCGCTGGACCATTTGAAGGAAGGGATCGGGCTGCGGGGCTACGGGCAGAAAGATCCGCTGGTGGAATTCAAGAAGGAAGCGTTCATCTTGTTTGAAGACATGATGACGCGGATCGACAACGAGACGGTGCGATATCTGTTCCACGTGCAGATCCAGCAGAACGAGCCTCCACCACAGGCGAGAGAACGGAGGCCGGAACCGGCGCGCGCGCTGGCGGGTGGGGCTGCCGCGGCGGTCGCGAGCGCGGCCGCACGGGCGAATGAACCGCCGACGCAGCGTTTGCCGGACTTTGCGCGGGCGCTGGAGCGCCGGCAGGAACGTCAGCAGAAAGATCTTCAGTATCAGACGGGCGCAGGCCAGGCCGAAGCGCCGAAACCGGTGCGCGCGGGCGCGAAGGTGGGACGCAATGAGCCCTGCCCGTGCGGGTCGGGGAAGAAGTACAAGAAGTGCCACGGCGCGAGTGTCTAAAGAAGAAGCAAGGAAGCAAAGGACGTAAAGGAAATAAAGGAAGCGAAGGACGAAGTGTGCAGATAAGGACGAACAGGAAAGGAAATGGATAAATGCCGCCAGGCCAAATGCCGGGACAAATGCCGGAACGCCAGCCGATTCCGGGAGTGAAAAACCTGATTGCGGTGGCCAGCGGAAAGGGCGGCGTGGGGAAAACCACGGTGGCCGTGAACATGGCGCTGGCGCTCGGGAAACTCGGCTACAAGGTGGGATTGCTGGACGCGGACGTGTACGGGCCGAACGTGCCGATCATGCTGGGGTCCAAGAGCGAGCCGATGGCCACGCCGCAGCAGCGAATTATGCCGGTTGAGGCGCAGGGCCTGAAGATGATTTCGATGGGGCTGCTAAATCCCGGAGACAAGCCGGTGATTTGGCGCGGGCCGATGCTGCACAGCGTGATCACGCAATTTTTGCGCAGCGTGGAGTGGGGAGAGCTGGATTACCTGGTGATTGATTTGCCGCCGGGGACGGGGGACGTGCAACTGACGCTGATCCAGACGGTGGCGGTGACGGGAGCGGTGGTGGTGACGACGCCGTCCACGGTGGCGCTGGCGGATGTGCGCAAGGCGATTGAAATGTTCCGGCAGGTGAACGTGGAAGTGCTCGGAGTGGTTGAAAACATGAGTACGTTCCACTGCCCGCATTGCGGGAAGCCGGTGGACATTTTCGGCCACGGCGAGGGCGCGAAGACAGCGACGGAATATGGCGTGCCAGTGCTTGGCGAAATTGAAATTGATCCGCGGATACGGCTCGGCGGGGATACGGGGAAGCCCGTGGTGGCGCAGGGCGAAGCGGCCCCTGCGGCGCAGAGTTTCTATCGCGTGACCAAGGCGGTAGTGGCGCGGCTGGCGGAAGTGGCGGGAACGTCGGGTGGCCCTACAGTGCAGATCGATTGAAGGGCGGGTCAGTTTCGCTCCATTCCGAATCGCTCACGGAACATTCAAGCTTTGCTCCTCGCCTTGATGAAGGAGGATGTTTCCATGGGCAGATCCGTACCGGTCGAATCCATAGCAATTGAACGCACGCCGGGCGCCCGTCCGGGAGAATGGACACTTCTGGTGCCGTTCCAACACATAACCGTAGACGCGCGTAGAAGTGTGGCGAGGAGACCGTTGTGATCAACGCCAAAGACGATTCGGGCAAACAAGTTGGAACGGTACTGGGCGGGATGTCTTTCGTGGTGTTTGCCGCGCACATGCTGGTGAGCGGGCGGTACGGCTATTTTGTGGATGAACTGTACTACCTGGCTTGCAGCCATCATCTGGCCTGGGGCTATGTTGATCAACCGCCCCTCATTGCCTGCATAACGTGGTTGGAACGCGTCACGCTGGGCGATTCCTTGCCGGCGCTGCATTTCTTGCCCGCGGTGGCGGCGGGGTTGCGCGTGCTGCTGACCGGCTTGATCGCGCGGGAATTGGGGGCGCGGCGATTCGGGATGGCGGTGGCATGCGTATGCGTTATGGTGGCGCCGATTTATCTGGGGCTGGATTCGCTGCTCACGATGAATGTGTTCGAATCGCTCTTCTGGATGGGCTCGGCGCTGGTGGCGCTGAAAATCTTCCAAGGGGCGAGCCAAAGACTGTGGCTGCTATTTGGCGTGATCTGCGGCGTGGGCCTGCTCAACAAACATTCCATGCTGTTCTTCGGATTCGGACTGTTCCTGGGACTGGTGTTGACGAAACAGCGCAAGCAGTTTCGCTCGCCGTGGATTTGGCTGGGCGGGCTGGTCGCGCTGTTGATTTTCCTGCCGAACCTGGTGTGGGAGGCGCTGCGGCATTTCCCCACGATTGAACTGCTGCGCAACGTGCAGCAAAGCGGACGCAACACGGAAATGGGGCCGGTGAAGTTCATGGTGGTGCAGGCGCTGTTCATCTTTCATCCGTTGACGGCGCCGGTGTGGATTGCCGGGCTGGTGGAACTGTTGCGCGACCGCGGGGGAAGAGGCTGGCGGGTGCTCGGGATCACGTGGCTGGTGATTATGGCCTGCATGCTGACGATGCACGGGCGGATGTATTATCCCGCTCCGGCGTACCCGATGCTGTTTGCGGCGGGCGGGTTGGTGTTGGAACGCTGGTTAGCGGGAATGCAGAGCGCGCGGTGGCTGAAACCCGCTTACCTGACATTGCTGGTGGCGACGGGATTGCTGATTGCGCCGTTTGCGTATTTCCCAATGCTGACGGTGAATCAATATATCGCGTACGCGAAATTCTGGCACTTTGAGCCGCCGCGGCTCGAAACGCATCAGCTGGGGCCGCTGCCGCAGCTTTACGCCGACCAGTTTGGCTGGAAGGAGATGGCGCAGGTGGTGGCGGACGCGTATTACAAATTACCGGCGGAAGAACAGAAGAGTTGCGCGATTTTTGGGCAGGTTTACGGGCAGGCGGGAGCGATCGATTTTTTCGGCGCGAAAATGGGCCTGCCTAATGCCATATCGGGGCACCAGAATTACTATTATTGGGGGCCGCGCGGATATACGGGCGAATGCATGATCATAATGGCGGACCGGCCGGAGCGGATGCACGAATTGTTCGAGAGCGTGGAATTCGCCGGGACGGTGTATCACCCGCTGTCGATGCCGTATGAGCACTTCGACGTGTACTTGTGCCGTAAGCCGAAATTCGGGCCGCTGGAAAAATTCTGGCCGCAGGTTAAGCGCTGGGATTGACGGGCCTCAATCAAAACTGCGTGCGATGTTTCAGTTGAGGTCTTTCGGGACGCAAACAGCGCGTCCCTCAAGATGACACCGTGCTGCGCGGGGGATTCCTTGTCATTGGGGGGAAGCGGATGCTATGGTGGGGTATTCGCGGAAGGTGCGCGGATGGCGCAGGGGTGTGCTATCGTGTGGCCCTGCAATCACTTACGGGGAATCTTGGGCGTCCTTGAAGCGCGTTCCTGACATTCGGGCGTATCGCGGGAAGTGGCGAGAAGACGTGACTCGTGACTCGTGACTTGCGACTCGTGATTCGTGATGAGGCCGGAGCGAGTTGTCGTTTTGAGTGAGGTGAGGGAGCTCTCTTAGGGACAAATGGCGAATAAGACGAAATTTCAGGCGATTAAAGGCACGCGGGATCTGCTGCCGCCGGAGACGGAGTTGTGGAACCGGGTGGAGCAAACGGCGCGCGAGGTGTTTGGTTCGTTTGGATTTGGGGAGATACGGCTGCCGATTTTTGAGCCGACGGAGTTGTTTGCGCGGGCGGTCGGCGGCGAGACGGATATTGTTTCAAAAGAGATGTATACCTTTGAAGATCGTCCGTTTGCTCTTGAGAAACCGACGCAACTTAGGGACACGACTGTATATATTGAGCAGTTGAGAAAACACCTTCAACTAGGCGACATTCCAAGTGACGAGCAAAACCGGAAGGCATTGGAAGAATACGAATCCTCTTGGAGGCAGCTGCAATCTGCTCTTGAGGCACCGCCGTCGGAAATGGTAGGGGCGCGTTGGAAAGAATTTCAGGTCGCGGTTTTTAAGTTTATGACGGATGAATCTCGGCTCCGGTTGGGGCCAGAGGTGTGCTTGCGGCCGGAGGCTACGGCCTCGGTGTGCAGAGCGTACATCGAGCATGGGATGCAGGCGCTGACGCAGCCGGTGAAGCTGTACTACATGGGGCCGATGTTCCGGAGGGAGCGGCCGCAGAAGGGGAGATACCGGCAGTTTTATCAGATTGGGGCGGAGGTGCTGGAGGCGGTCAGGAAAGAAGTGGCGAGTGGCGACCCCGACCGGGTCGGGGCGGAGCGGCTAGTGGCAAGTCAGAAAGATGCAGCAATAGATGCGGAAGTGATTGAGATGGTGATGGCGTTTTTCGGGCGGCTAGAGCTGCCGGGGGTACAGCTAGAAATTAACTCCATCGGTCACGACGGGCCCGATTGCCGCCGGGTCTACAGAGGGGAACTCTACAACGCGCTTCTCAAGGTCAGGGATAGGCTCGGAGAGGACAGCAAGCGACGGATCCGGACGAATCCACTGCGGGTGTTAGATTCAAAATTGGAAAGTGAGCAGGAGATTATCGCGACTTTGCCGAAGATTGGCGACTATTTGTGCGAGGCCTGCAAAGCGCACTATGCGGAATTGAAGCGGCAGCTCGATTTGCGCGGTGTGGCGTATCGCGAGAATTGGCGGCTTGTGCGCGGGCTCGACTACTACATGCGGACGACGTTTGAGATCACCGCGCGGGGCCTGGGTTCGCAAAATGCGGTGTGCGGCGGCGGGCGATATGATGGGCTGGTGGAATTGCTGGGCGGGCCGCCGACGAAGGGCATCGGCTTTGCGATTGGCGAGGATCGCGTGATCTTGTCCCTGTTGGAGACGGGCCACTCGCCACTCGCCACTCGCCACTCGCCACTTCTTTACATCGCGTGGATGGGCGAGAAAACGCTGGCCACCGCGATTCGCGCGGCGCGGGATTTGCGGCAAGCGGGATTTCGCGTGGAGCTGCCGCCGGTGGAGCAGAAGTTTGGCAAGGCGCTGGGGCAGGCAGATAAGCTGGGCGCGCGGTATGCGCTGATTTTGGGCGAGGATGAAGTGGCGAGCGGGCAGTGGACGCTGAAGACGCTGGCCGATGGGACGCAGGGGAAGTATAGCGAGGCGGGGTTGATGGAGTTCTTGAAGAAGTGGCGAGTGGCGAGTGGCTAGTGGCGAGCCAGAAAAGAAAGAAAAGTGGAAGAGTGAGAGAGTGCAAGGGTGTAAAGGTGTAAGAGTAAAAGCGGGTGGAATGGGTCGTGGGGAGACAAGAGGCTGCGGTTGAGGTCCTTCACCCGCATAAGGCGCGGGTTCAGGATGAGAGTTCATAAGATTGGGAGAAATCAAGCGTGCTGGACTTTTTGGGGAATTTGAAGCGAACACATTATTGCGGGGCGCTGCGCGCGTCGGATGCGGGGCGCGACGCCACGGTGATGGGCTGGGTGCACCGTCGGCGCGACTTGGGGAATTTGCTGTTTCTGGACGTGCGCGACCGCTCGGGGATCG
>Ga0371490_1001105_pt1 | contig 14953 bp, 13 predicted proteins | sample MB2SIPfraction_FD_207959 | JGI IMG/M metagenome (GOLD analysis project Ga0371490, IMG submission 207959) | Lab enriched peat soil microbial communities from McLean, Ithaca, NY, United States - MB28FN SIP fraction | ecosystem: Environmental > Terrestrial > Soil > Wetlands > Peat | place: USA... | reverse complement strand
CGTAGTTCGTGCCCTTGCCGTTGTTCAGCTTCACCTCGGTAAACATTTTTTTATAGCTTTCGGACGAGAGGATCGACTGGGAAAGCAGGCTCACATCCCACAGCGCCAGATCGTGCGCCGTCATGGCCAGCTCGCCGGCGGCAAACATCCAGCCGCGGCCCTCCTTGGGGGCGGGGCGCAGCGGCCCCAGCGCGTGCCGGTAGTAGGCCGTGGCGTCGGTCGCGGTCAGCTTTTGCTCGTCGGAGTTCCACACGCTGGTCATGCCCAGCGGCCGGAAGATGCACTCCACCAGCAGATCCGTAAGCGGGCGGCCGCTCGCGGCCTCCACCACCCGTCCAGCGATGGCAAAGTTGGTGTTCGAATACTGCCACTCGTCGCCCGGCTGGAAGTCCAGCGCCTTCTTGCCCCAGGTGTCGATGATCTGCTGCGCCGTCTCCGGGTGCAGCATGGGCGTCATTACATAGTCCTCCGGCCAGTAGTCCTGGTAGCCGGCCGTGTGGGAAAGAATCTGGCGGATGGTCACCTTGTCGCCCGCGGTCAATCCGGGCACGTACTTGCCCACCGGATCGTCCAGCTTGAGCTTGCCCTCTTCCTCGAGCAGGAGAATGGCCGCGGCGGTGAACTGCTTGGAGATCGATCCAATGGAGTAGCGCATGGCAGGCGTAGCTGGCGTACGCGGGTTCAGACATGCCAGCCCATAAGCGTGCGTGTACACCAGCTTGCCATGCTGCACCACGGCAATGGACGCCGAAGGCACGCCGGTCTGCTCCAGCACCTGCGTTGCAACGCGATCGATGCTGGCCCGGAGCGTCGGGTCGATGATGTCGACCGTCTGGTTGGCCAGCGGCATCTCCACCAGAGCCTGGGCTCCGGCAACCATGGGGACAAGAGCAACAGCAAGTACGGCCGCAACTACGGGAAAGCGCATGCAAAAACTCCTCCTCGGTATTGTCGCCGATGGAGGGGAACGAGAGAACGAGGGAACAAGGGAGCAAGGGAACGAGGGGACTCGTGACTGGAAACGATCAGCGAGGGGTTGCGGAGCTTGGGAGCGGAGCAAGAAAGCCGCGCAGGAATCAACGTCCATCGCCCGCACCGCAGGCGCAGCGCATGTTAGAGCAAAATCCGAGTGATCGTACCCTTGGAGAGCGGGATGGAGGGGCTTTTTCTTGAGGAAAAAGCCACTTGAGGGTATAGCCTCTGGGGACAGCAACTCGGGTGTTGCTATAGCCCCACCCTTTCAGAGTGGGGTCTGCCCCCCATTTCAATCCTCCCGGAGTCCCGTAGGGACGGCGCAACCACGCGCGTGATCCAACCACGGAGAACGCGAAGCGGGCTGCTGCACGCAGTGCCCCACCGCAGGTGGTTACTGGCTGACCTCGATGCGGCGGCCGTGGGCCTCCTGCAGGGGCCGGGCGTTCATCCGGAACAGCGACCCGAGGGCGCGGAACTGGCCGCGGCTCATCGGCATCTCCTGCGCGAAGATGAACCAGCGTACTCCCTCGGTGCAGGGCGGGGCGGTCAGCGAGCCGGTATAGGTGTAATACACGCGGTCGGCGGGCAAAAAGCCGCCCGGATTGATCATCTCGGTGATCGTCACTTCCTTGCCTTCCGCCTTGGGCAGGTTCCCGGTCAGCGTGGCCAGCAGGGCGTTGGGAATGTCGCGATCCTGCAGGAAGCGCACTGCCACCACTGCCAGCTTGCCATCGGCCGACTTGTGCACCAGGTGCAGGCTCATGTCCGCAAATTTGCCGTGGATGGCCTCTTCGCTGGGGGTGTGGAAGTGGAACTGTACCAAGTCGTAGCGCACCCCGCCGGCCACAATGTAGCTGCCCGGATGCACATTCACCTGGATAGCGTGGCCGGTGTTCACCACCGTCACCCCGCCGGAGATGTAGTGGAACTCAATCGGCTCCAGCGCCTTGTTCAGGTGCGCGCCGCGCAGGTCGATGGGCGACTGTTCATGGCCCTTGTTGCAGGCCTGGTAGGAGGGGTCGAGCTTGCTCCAGACTATGGGACCGGTCTTGCCGTCATAGCTCCAGTGCGCGCTGGACTGGGCGGCGGCAAGCGAGGCGGAAGCGAGCAAAAGCGTGCAGACAAAGAGCAGTTTCATCGGGAATCTCCACCGGGGGACGCGCCAGGGCGCCACGGTTGCATTCTATGTCATCGACGCGGAACCGGGGAAAAAGGCTCACCGCGAATCGGGCATGCGCACACTTCCGGGACCGTTGCGCGGCCGGCCGCCGATCCCAAACACTGGGATGCAATTCCACATGGATTGACGCAGCTCACAGACCCCGCCCCGCCGTCCGCCTACACTGGGAGAGCCTTGAGGCAGGCGTGGGCCGCAGGCCGCGCCGGAGAGGACCCCGATGGAATCGCCTTTGCCCCTGGTGGCCGTCGACGTCAGAAACCACATCGGCACCGTCATCCTGAACCACACCCGCAAGCGCAATGCGCTGAGCGCGGAGCTGATCGAGGGCCTGTGCGAAGCGCTGACCCGCATGCGCCTGGAAAATGTGCGGGCGGTCATTCTGCGGGCTCCGGCCGGGGTGGAGGTCTTTTCCGCTGGCCATGACGTGCGCGAACTGGCCACCAACGGCCGCGATCCCCTCACCTACAACGACCCGCTACGCCGCGTCATCCGCGAAATCGAGCTCTTTCCTGCCCCGGTCATCGCCATGATCGAAGGCAGCGTATGGGGCGGGGCCTGCGAGCTGGTGATGAGCTGCGATCTGCTGGTGGCGGGTCTGGACACCACCTTTGCCGTCACCCCCGCCAAACTGGGCGTGCCCTACAACGTCAGCGGCGTGCAGAACCTACTCAACGCCGGCGGCATGCAGCTGTGCAAGGAGATGCTCTTCACCGCCCAGCCGGTAGGCGTCAAGCGCCTGGTGGAACTGGGCCTGGTCAGCTACGCGGTGCCGCGCGCGGAACTGGAGCCGCTGGCCATGGGTCTGGCCGTGCAGATCGCCGGCAACTCGCCCATGGTGGTCACCCTTCTCAAGGAAGAGATGCGATTGCTGGCCATCCGCAACAGCATGGGCCCGGAGACCTACGAGCGGGTGCAGGCCATCCGCCGCAAGGTCTACGACAGCGACGACTATCAGGAAGGCATCCGCGCCTTCTTCGATCGCCGCCCGCCGCAGTTCAAAGGCAAGTGAACGGAAGAGACAGGGACAAAGGGACTAGGGAACAAGGGAACGAGGAACGCGGGTGCCCCTGGTCCCTCGCAGTTGGGGACCAGGGATCAAGGTAAAACCCGCATGCAATGCCCGGAGAACGCGAAGCGAGCTGCCGTATGCAATGCCTGCATGCAACGCTCAGCCAAGCGTGATCCGCATTCCCGAACTCTTCGCCACGGTCACCGTCACCTTGCCGGCTTTTACCGCCGCGTGCTTTGGAGCAACTGCAATATGGGCTTCGCGGCTGGTGAGCGAGGCCGCAGTAAGCGTCTCCACGTTGGCCGCAGCAGCCTTCACCGCGCCAAAGTCGATGGTCATCGTCACGTCCCGTTCCGCATCCTTGTTCAGCACCATCACGGAGAGCTTACCGTTGGGCATGCGCGCGGCAAAGGCTGTGGCGTTGACGCCCGCAGCCTGGAGCGGCGCAGTCAGGTCGGTTTTCAGCAGGGTTGCGCCCGAGAACAGCCCGGCAAACTTCAGCCCGTAAGCCACCGGCTGCAGCTTGTACTCCGCGCCGAAGGTGCCAATGGGCGTGTAGAAGGGATGCGGATGGGTGGCAATCTCCGCCTCGCTCGCGCCCTGCCCCTTCAAGAGCACGTCGCCGGGCAGAAAGCCGCCGACCGAGTTGGCCACACTCTTGCCCGTGCCGCCATGCAGGTTGATGCCGGAGTAGTTGTTCTCTGCCAGCAGCAGCGCATAGTTGGCCGACCAGAGCGCCGCGGCAAACACATCGCTCACGCCCGGCTTGCCGCCGCGGTAGCAGGTGTTGCCCTCGGTCATGCGCACCCGCACGCCCATCTTCGCGGCTGCCGCGGTGGCCTTGTCCGCGGTGCGCTGCACCCTGGCCATGGTTTCCGGCTTGAGCAGGTTGGGAACGTTCACTGCGGGATTGGTGGCCGGGCCGCCAAAGTAGTGATGATGGCTGAGCGTGGTCACGTGGGGAGGATTCTGGACCGCGGGCCACAGCTCGGCGATCTCCGGCAGCCAATCCACGTTGGAGGCCACGTCGGGCAGCCCAAAGCGCGCTTTGGGCACGCGGGCCGTGATCGCCCGGGCAATCGCCAGCCACTCATCCAGATAGGTCTTGGACGACCAGGTCTTGGGATCGCGCAGGTGGTGGCCAAACAGGTCCACCTCGTTGCCGATCTGGAAGTATTGCAGGCGCGCGCCCAGGGTTTTGGCCACGTATGCAGCCTCTTCGGCGGCGCGCTCCGGAGTGTTGGTTCCCATGCCGATGCCGTACAGGCAACTCCAGCCGGTGGCCTTCAGGAAGCCGGCCAGGTTGCGGATGGCTTCCGGCGTAACGGAGTAGTACTGGGCCCTGGGCTCACCGGCTACCTCGCGAGTCTCCGGATGCTGGGGCTCGGGCGAACTGGGCGTGGGCTTCCAGTAGCCGAACTCGCTGGTATTGCCGCCCAGACGCAGCACGCCGTGGGTTGTGAGCTCGCGGAAGGCCCGCACCAGGCCGGTGTTGGCCGGAGAAAAGAAATCGGGATCGGTCAGTTGTTGGATCTCGTAGCTCAGGCCCACAAAGTCGGTGGGCATATGGGCCCCCTCGGCGGCAGAGGAGAGAACCAGCGTGGCCTGGGCACGGGGCCCGGCCTGGGCATGCAGGCGAACGGCAGCGGCAGCCAGAGCGGCCGTCGTCAGAAAGGTGCGGCGGGATTGTGTGGTCATTTTGAAGTGATTTCCTTCGAGGTTTGAAGCTTTGCACACCAGTATAGGTCCTGGGCCGCAGGGCGGAATGTGATCAAGGCAGGGAACGAGGGAACAAGGGGATAGAAGCTAGGAGCTAGAGGCTAAAAGCTAGAAGCTGCTTTTCACTTTCCCACCACATGCGCATCCTTGCTCGGCTCGGCCTCGGCATGAAAGCGCTTGTAGTCCACATCGCGCTCGTGGAAGCGCTCCCGGATGCCTTTCACCAGCAGCACGCGGGCCTGGATGGCGCCTTCGCCGCCGGTTGGCATCCACAGCCCGTTGCCCACCAGAGCCTGATCGAAGCTGAAGTTGGAGCCCTTCTGGATGCTGGCCACCAGGCCGCCGCCAATGTGAAAGTTGTCGTTGAAGCGCACCTCCAGATGCGCCACCTGGCGGTCCTGCTCGTCGACCCAGATCGTGCCTTCGAGCTTTTTGGAAACGTCCTCTTCCACTCCGTGCGTCTTGGCATTCTTGCGCCCGGCAAAGTCGAAGACAATGGTCGGCCGGCCGCGGAAGCCGATGCGCCGCGGGTTCGAGACCTCCATCACCTCCAGCAGCTTGTGGACGCTGATGGTATGCACATCCAGAACCTGTCCGGCGGGTGTCGCTTGCGCTTTCTCCACGCGCTCGGTTACGCGCTGGGTCTCTTTTTCCAGTTCCTTGCCCTCCAGCGGCTTGCCATTCTTCTTCACCGTGCGGCTGATGGGATGGCCGTTGACGAAGAACTCCTCCGCCTCCTCGGTTTCGGTTTTGGTCACCCGGCCCGCGCTGTCCACGTCCTCTGTGGTGATCTGGGAGGTAAAGGTATAGTCTTCGCGCACCTTGTCCAGTTGGCGCTGATGCGCTTCCACCTCGGCCATCAGCTGGTGGAGGTCGGGCAACGGCGCTGCCTGTTGGGCGCGCAGGCTGGGAGCCAGCAGCAGGAACGCTGCCAGACACCATGCCATCCGGGAGGGCTGCGGAAGACCGTGCATGAAGCTCCTTACGCGCAGGGGACGTTTCCGGTTCGACTGGAGGGGAAGAAAAAGGTCGCAAGCTAGCGGGCCGGCTCGTAAGGCTCAATGCGCAGAAAGTCGCTCAGGATGCCGCGCTCCTCAGGCGAGAAGACGCCCTGGTAGCGGGCCGAGTGCAGCACCGTGGGCCGCTGCTCCAACGGCACCGAGCGCAGATCCTTGAAGGCGCGCTTCACCAGCCCCTGGCGGTCGGCCGGCAGGGCGGCAAAGGCCTGGTTGGAACGGTTCAGGCTCATCCGTTCCTGGGGCGTGAGCCGTTCCAGAGCTTCAGCGCGGGCCAAGCGGCGCTGGCGCTGCTCCTCGCTCAGGTTGCCCACCTGGTGCAGTTGCTGCACCAGCCGCTGCTGTTCGCCCGGAGGCAGACGATTGAAGCTCGGATCGGAGCGCAACAGTCGTTCCTGCTCCTGGGGTGCGGCATTGCCGTGTTGGGCCAGCCACGCACCCAGGTGGCCCGGAGGCGCTGCCCCGGGATACACGTAAGCCGGACGCCCCGTCGGCATACCGCCTGGCGTGGCATAGCCCGGCCTTCCGCCGTATCCTGCCGGCGGAGCCGAGGGCGCGTGGGGTCCGGGTGCGCTCTGCGCATGAGGCTGCGCGGGGGTACTTTGCACATGTTGCGCAGCGGGATGAGATGCCTGCTGCGGTGCGGCGTGGAAGCTGGGTGCCCCATGCGACGAGCTCCCATGCTGAGCCACCAGCGGCGGTGCAGACGCGCAGCCCAGCGCCAGCGCGGCCAGTGCCGCGGTGCGGAGCGTGCGTTTTGTGGTGGTCCCCATCATGGCTGTTCGTCTGCTTCCCGGAAAGGTGGGTTGGTTGGTTCTAGTTTCCGTCTTCGTTCGACAAGGATTCAAGCCGGTCCAGCAGTTGGGCGTTGGAATCCATGTTTTCCAGATCCGCTACCACTGCGGTCTTCTTGTCCTGTTGCGCGGTATGGTTCCAGTCCGCCAGATCCAGATACGTTCCTCCGCCCACCAGCAGCAGCACAGTCAGGGACACCGCGGCCAGCGGCCGGGTATGGCTCTGCAGGCCGCCGGCAAATCCGGCGCGCATGCGGCTCCACTGGCGCGCCAGCCAGCCGCTGGGCTCAGCCTCGCGCTCCTCGCGCAGCCGCGCCTCCATCCGGGTCAGGAAGTAGGGATTCGGTTCCGGAGCCTGCCAGCCATCCAGCAGTTCCAGGGTGTGATTGAGCGCGGCCAGCTCGTCCGCGCAACCTGCGCAGCCAGCCACATGCGAGCGAACTTCGGCAGAAACCGCCTCCGGCTCCAGGAACAAATCCTCAAGCTGGCCGCGAACCGTGTTGCAATCCATCTGTTTCATGGGAGTCACCCCTTTTTCCGTCCTGCCGGTCTCAGCCGGCCTCATCTTGCTTCCACAAAATCCTTCAGCTTTTCCCGCAGCGTCTGGTAGGCGCGGAAGAGCAGAGACTTGGTGGCCGATTCGCTCAGCTTCAGTACCTCGCCGATCTGCTTGTAATCCATCGCCTGGTACTTGTGCATCAGCACCGCCATGCGTTGCCGTTCCGGCAGCGCCATCACCTGCTGGCGGATCAGCGCCATCCGCTCGTCGCGCACCAGCCGCTGTTCCACGCTGGGCGTGCTGTCGGCCACCTCCGGCGTGGTCCCCGTCTCCGCGTCCGGCTCGTCCAGATACACTGTCTGCGCCGCGCGTTCGTGCCGGGTGTCGCGGGCGTGGTTTACCCCCAGATTGGTCGCAATCCGGTACAGCCAGGTGCTGAAGCGGGCTTCGGCCCTGTAGCTCTCCCGGGCGCGATACACGCGCAGGAACACCTCCTGCGCCAACTCTTCGGCAACCGCCTGGTTGTGCACCATCCGGAACAAAAAGTGGATCAGCGGGCGGTGGTATTTGGCCACCAGCTCGTTGAAGCACCCCTCGTCGCCCTGGGCGGCGCGCAGCATCAGCTGGGCGTCGTCGCCGTGATCCAGACTCTGCCCCACCGCTGCCGCACGAAGCTCGGCCTCGCGCGCAGCCTCCACGGCCGCACCCATCGCCGGGTTGTCCAGGACCAGGGTCGCCATATCCTCAGGAACACCGCCCCCGCCGGAAGGTTGCGCGGAATTCTGGATTTCCTTTGGATTGTTCCCGCCGGCCTGTCCGCCGCCGCCCAGGTCCACCTGCCCAAAGCCGGCCACAGGCGCAAACGCAGCCTCCCCCTCGGTAGGGAAAGGACCGGATTGGCGGGCAAATCGGAGCTTCCAGCGCATGGCAAACGGGCGGCCACTGGCCTGCCCCGGAAACCAGACGGCCGGGGTTGGACAAAATCGCCGCTGGTGTTACTCTACCTTAAGGGATGCCCCGCTGGCGCGTTTGCTGTCTGCCAGCCCAGGGGGCGCTTAACTCAGCGGTAGAGTGCCACCTTCACACGGTGGAAGTCGCAGGTTCGAATCCTGCAGCGCCCACCATAAAATCAACAACTTAGCGGCATTGGCGGAAGAGGTTTGATGCCATTTGATGCCAAATTAAACCGGCTGGCATCAACTGCACCGGCTATACCGGCTCAAACCTGCGCCCATTGCTGCTACGCTGCTGACGAGATGAGCATCGCGTAGACCGTTCCTACCATCTGCTGCACGCTCTCCGGCAACTCCTGCATGTACTCGTTCGCGGTCGTGTCGGCGCGCGAGTGCCGCAGGTGAGACTGGATGTCCTTCACCGATCCCAGATTCTGTGCCCGGGTCGCCATCGTCCGGCGGAGCACCTGGAAGTTCAGCTTCGGAATCCCGAGCTCCTCTGCCAAAGGCTTTAGGATTCGGCTCCGATAGTTGGAGGTGTCGATCAGACCGCCGTCGGCGTTCGGGAAGATGAACGCTTCCGGAGAACGATCGGAGCACTCCAATTTCCAGAGTTTGAGCTCTCGAGCAAGCCCGTCAGGGAGATGCATCTTGCCGAGGCTCTTTGGGGTCTTGCCGTAAGGTCTCAGTTCCCGGCGGTAGACCGTTTCGGTCAGCGACAACGTGTTTGCGTCGTCGAAGGACTTCCAGCGGAGAGCGAAAAGTTCGCTGGGACGGAGGGCATCCGTCATATCCAGCATGAGAACCACGCGATCTCTTCGGGCGGCCTTCGCCAGAATGGCTCGCATCTGTTCCCAGGTCAGAATCTGCTTGTCCTTCGGCCGAAGGTTTTTGGGAATCTTCAGCGTCCGGGTCGGATCTTTGACCAGAAACTCTTGCTCGATGATTTCGTCGAAGATGGACTTGAGGTAGGAGCGCGCCTGCTTTACCCGATCCTGGCAGTACGTTCGAGCCAGATGATTGACATGCGTTTGCAGTTCAAACTTCTCGATCGATTCGATGGGGCGAGAACCGAACTTCCCGATCAGATCGATCTCAATCTGAGCTGTCTTCTCCTTCGCCGTTTCTGGCCGCCAATCTCCCTGTCGAAGCGGAAAGTAGCGGTTGCGGACGAACCACTCGAAAGTGACAGATCCATCTTTCAGAATTCTGCCGTCCGCGAGTTGTCCGGTCTGCTTGGCGATCTCAGCCTTCAGCGCATCACGCGCCTTGGCCTTGGTCATCTGCGATTTGAGGCCGAGCCGAACGCATACGCGAACAGATCGGACGCCTTCGGTTGTGGGATCGACCACTTCCTTGCGGTAAAAGCCATACCAGGCCTTCCCACGCGAGACGATCGAACCTGTTTGGTGCGATGTGCCCATGGTTCCTCAGTTTCTGTGGGGGAAAACAGTGGGCTCTTCCATTTTAGCTGGCGCGACGGCCCATGGAAGAGACTCGTTCGCGCTCATCAATGAAGGCTTCGATCCCGCTCGCGCGATAACGAAGCGCGCCATCTCCCATCCGAATGACGGGCAACAGGGGCTTCTTCCTTGAGGAGTGATCCCAGACCCAATCCGTACTGACATTCAGGCGCTTCGCAACATCCTCAGCTGTGAGAAGTGGCTCAACCTCCACAGCTCTCCTTGGAGGTTTCCGAAGCCGCTGAAGAGAGCGTTGGCCTTCGTTTGATGCTCGGCTTCCAATCGGTTCGGGTCTATCGAAGGGATGAATGATCTCGGACGGATTCTCCATTGGGCACCTCATGCGCTCGATCAGCTTTGAGCGTGAGGTCTCTGCGAATATCAGTCCAATATTTTTTATCGATTTCGCCCCAGTTTTTATCTATGTCTCCTTCATTGAAACCTGAGAACCTATGGTTACCTCACGGAATCCGGCTTCCTTCAGGAGCCTTATTGACACATCGGCTTCCTTTGCTAACTATAGGATTTAATGCTGGTTTTCCACAGCCAATTGGATCGCCGGCTTGTGGAATCGACGAAAGCCAAACGGAGCGCCGAGGCCCTTGTCAGATTCCCTCACATTCCGTCTTCTTCGCTACATCAAAGCATCCGCCGAGACGCTGAACTTTACCCGCGCGGCAGAGCAGGTCTTTGTCGCACAGTCGTCACTCAGCTATCAGATCGGGAAGCTCGAAGATAACATCGAGCTTTCAATCTTCGACCGTTTGCAGAATGGTGTTCAGTTGACCGCCGCAGGCCGAATCATTGCCGCATACGCAGAGGACACTCTGCGAGAGTGGGACCAAACACTGGCTATGGCCCGAGCTGTTCAACGCAAAGAAGTGCCTCCTCTGCGGCTCGGCTTCTCCTCATTTGTTAACGCAAAGCTGCTGGAGAAATTTCGAGAAAACTACGAAGGGATATTTACCGATTGTGCAATTCGACTAATGAGCGGAGATCCACTACTTTGCTTGCAACGCCTCGATGCCCGAATGCTCGACTGCGCCATTCTGCCGTTGCCAATCGATTCGAGTATCTATTTCGTTCAGCAGATCGCTCAGTCGCCATTAGTGGTTTGTATGCGCTCGGACGATGTTCTCGCTGATCGTGCGCAACTTGATATTCATGAGGTTGCGCAGCGCATCACAGTATTCCGTGACCCCGAGCTGCATCCATACGCGCATTCACGCCTTGTTGAGATGTTCGCGGAAATAGGAATCTCGATTCATCTAGCGTGTTCTGCCCGCACTCCCTCAGAGATTCAATGGATGGTGAAAGAGCGCTACGGTCTGGCCCTGATCGATCAGCTATGGCCTCTTGATCCTGGCCTGATCACGCGACCAATTGCAGGTGTCAATTGGACTTCAGATACGGCGTTCGTCCGTCTGAAGCACACCGATCATGTCGCGATCCCATTCGTCGAACGATTCTTCCTGGAGAGTTCGTCAGATTCGAGAAGAAGGAAGCATCCGCTGAAGGCGAGCCCGCCAGAACAATTAGAGCTGCTTGGCTGAAACCGCACCCATCCGCCATAGACAAAATGTATGGCGAAATCGATAAGAAGTCTTGGACGAGCCTGCAAAACGGCATTAGCTTCCCCTCATGGCGATCGATACACGCCACCAGGAGAATGCCTATGTCACTTCGTTCATGCTTCCGAAACCACAACCTCAAACGAAAGCTCATCGATGCCATCCGCGCGATGGCTCCCACCCTTCTTGCGCTCTCGCTCACGAGCGTTGCCCACGCCCAAGGGACGATGGACTTCTCCGGGGCGACCACGCTGATGTCTACCTTCCGGACGTTCGCCATCTATGCGGGCGCGGTCATCTGTTTCGGCGGGCTTATTTTCGCCGGAATCCGAATGATGTCGGGCAGATTCCAGGACGCCATTCCAGGGCTCTTTGGTGCGCTGTTCGGCGCCGGAGTGCTGGGCTGGGGAGCTGGATGGATAGGCAGCTTAACAGGTCAACAGATGCAATAGGTGGCTGCCATGACCAAGCGGGGAGAACCGTTGCCAATCAACCAGGCGCTGAATCGACCGAGGGCCAAGCTGGGCCTCGACCTCACAGCATGGATGGCGATCGTATTCGTCTGCGTAACGGTTTTCCTCGTTGGGTTCCGCGTAGTCGCGTTGATCGCCTTCCCGTCGCTTGCCGTGAGCGCGTGGCTGATCGTTCGCAAACACCCGAAAATGTTCGAGCTTTGGGGCTTGAGCCTGAACCAGAGGTCCTACTATGACCCGCGCAAACACTGAGCAGTTGAAATACACACCATGGTTCGCCAAGGCCGGAGCCGCGTGCAGCATTGTTCCGATCAGCCGGTTCGTCAATGAGCGGATTTTTGTGTTGAAGGGCGGCGGCTACGGCTGCCTGTTCTCACTCGCCGGACTCGACGAGGAAGGCATGACCAACCAGGAACTTGAGGCTGAAATGCGGTCGATTGAGGGCGCGCTCCGCGGCCTGCCTGAAGGGGCGTGTTTGTACCAGTACACGCGCGTCATGTCCGGCTTCGATGTACCCCGCAAAGAGCACTACGCCAATCCAGTTACACAGGTCTTCGTGGACGACCGATTGAGTTTTTTTGAAAAGACGGCGAGCTTCCGGCGCATCGACCTGCACTGGTGCCTGACGCTGGAACCACCGAAAACCAGTGCTTTCACCCAGAAACCAAAGGAACATACCGCTGACACGTCGCGAATGCTGGCCGACCTCGAAAAGACGGCAACGCTGCTTGAAGGCCATCTCGGCAGTTCACTCGGATTGAAGCTGCTCGAAAAGAACGACGTATACCAGTTCTTCAGCTATCTGTTCAATCTCGAAGAGTGGGCAGCCAAAGACAATTTGTCCGCCGATGATGGTGTGGACCGCCAGATCGTAAAGAGTCCCATCGAGTGGCACAGCGACCATCTCACCATTGGCCGCAGATACGTGCAAATGTTCTCTCTGAAGACCACGCCGGAAGCGTCCAGGCCGTGCCTCTTCTCCGGCCTCATGACGCTCGATTGCGACAGCGTGTTGTGCTCGACATGGCGGCCAAAATCGACCACTGCGGCGCGCGGCGAGATCGACGCCCAGGAGAAATTCATCTCGTTCTTTAAGGTCGGCGTGCTGACTCGGGTCATGAGTGGGCACGATACGGCTTCGCTCGAAACCGGCGCAAGGGCCAGAGCCGCGAACAACCAGGTTGATGACCTTGGCGAAGTCATTCGCTCGCTCGACAAAAAAGCGCAAGGCGAATACTCGCTGCGCTTCCTTGTGGCCGCGCGCAGCGTAGACGAGCTGCGCGGCATCGCGCCCGCCGTGCATCGGGTCTTCGTCGATGCACGGGCGCAGGTCATGGAAGAGACTCTGGGTAACTTGTCAGCGTTCTACGCCATGTTTCCAGGCAACCACAAGTTCAACGTCTTTCCCATGTGGCTGGCCGAGGACCATCATGCCCGCCTGTCCTCCATCTTCGCACCCAATCTCGGCCATCCGTACTCAGAGGACTTGGATAACGAGTACCTCAACATCTTCGAGACGCGCACGCGGACGCCGTTCTTCCAGGACGTGTATGTGGACGGTGTGCGCGTCATGCTCATTCTCGGGCCAACAGGAACCGGGAAATCGGTGCATGGAAATCTCGCCATCGCCCACGAGCAGAAGTACGGCGGATTCACGTACATCTTCGACATTGGCGGCAGCTACGAAAGCGTAGTTGAACTCTATGGCGGGCGAGTAGACCGCATCGGCAAAGACGGGCCGCGCGCGAATCCCTTCGCGCTCGAACCGACCGAGAGCAACATCACATTCCTGTATAGCTTCGTCAAGTTACTGCTCGTGAATGGTGGGGCGGAATTGGAGCCCGAAGACGACGACGTGATCCACAAGGCCGTGCGGGATATGTATCTGCTCGACATGGAGAATCGCCGTTTGTCCAATCTCTTCCTGCCCAAAAAGCTCGATCGCTATCTGTCAAAGTGGATTGGCAACGGCGTCTATCACGCGATCTTCGACAATGTCGAGGACAGCCTCTCGTTGTCTCGCTTGCAATGCTTCGACTTCCAGGGCGTGAACAACGAGCAATATGCCGACCTGATCGAGCCCGTCATGGTCTGGCTCCTGCGCCGCATCAATGACGTTCTTTACAATCCCGCCAATCTTGGCGTGCCGAAACACATCCTCATCGAAGAGATTTTCTCCTCCATGAAGAACCGACAGCTCTTGGAAGGTGCGCTCGCTTCGATCAAAACGGTCCGTAAGAACCTCGGTGGCGTGACCATGATCGGTCAGTCCGCCGAGGACCTGGGTGCGAACGCCGATTCGATTGTGAACTCTTGCACGTCTTTTCTGTTTCTGAGAGACGCCACCTTCAACCGCAAGCGATATGCCGAACTTTTCAAGATGAACGAGCAACAGCTCGCTCTCTTCGAGAGCTTGCAGGACCGCGAAGGTCTCTACATGCGCCGGGACGGACTGACCAAAGTTGTCCGGCTCAATCTCGACAGCCGCAGCTATGCGGTCTTCTCGACTAAGCCGAAGGACCGTGTGCGCCGCTCGAAGCTGATCGCCAAGTACGGACTCACCGAGGGCATCGCACGCTTTGCCCAGGGCGAGACCGCATAACCAAAACTCACCACAGAAAGGACACGAACGCCATGAGACCCCCTTTTCCTGTCGCTATCGGCCTGGGCTTGATGCTCGGCTCCGGCTCGCTTCACGCCGCGACCGATCCCCACCCTCTACAACCTAATGCACCGCGCACGGTCGTCGTTTCGGAATCGGCCACGCCGCCAGAGGTTCGCGCCGGACTGCTGCAATCGACGCTTATTGTGCTCCCCACCGAAGAGAAGGTCGCCAACGTCTTCGCCGGCGACACGGTGGATTGGGTCTTTGACGGCGGTCATGTTGCTTCGCGCTTTATCAGCGTGAAACCCAAGACGGCCAATAGCGCCACCGACATCCACATCGTCTCCGATCACGGCAACGAATACACCCTCCAGTTGAAAGAGGTTTCCAGTGACCCGGACCCGCACTTCGATTCCAAGGTCTTCATCAATCCGGGCGACCAAACTGCCAAGGACCGCCTGGCGCAGCTTCCCGTCTTTGTTCCCGCGGCCGAGTTGGATAAGGCAAAACAGGAAACTGCTGCCGCGAAGGCCGCTCAGGCCGCGGAACTTAAAGCGGAACAGACGAAGGCTGAACAGTACCGCAGTGAGTACCCAGGTTCGTTGCACTTCGATTACGTGTGGGACGAGAAGAAAGCCAGGGAACTCGGGCTCCAGCAAATCTGGCGAGACGACAAGTTTACCTATCTGCGCGGTG
>Ga0371490_1001101_pt1 | contig 15002 bp, 18 predicted proteins | sample MB2SIPfraction_FD_207959 | JGI IMG/M metagenome (GOLD analysis project Ga0371490, IMG submission 207959) | Lab enriched peat soil microbial communities from McLean, Ithaca, NY, United States - MB28FN SIP fraction | ecosystem: Environmental > Terrestrial > Soil > Wetlands > Peat | place: USA... | reverse complement strand
CTCTCAAAAACCGACGATCCAAAGATACCTTTTCGGGAGCAAGAGTTTTTCGAATTGAGCCTGCTCGATGAAGCCAATGAACTCGGGACTCGGTACTGCGTTCGGCAAGCCCACGCGGAGTGGAGCGAAATTGATGGACAGATCATGTGGGACCAGGAAGAGGTCGATCATTTCTGGATTCTGGCCGAGGCAAAGCAACGGTACGCGGAGCGCAGGCTCGCCCTAACCCAAAGGGGATTCATCTATACGAACATGGACCTCTTCTGACGCAGTGCCTGCGGTGCAATGTCAGTCGAACTTCACGCATACCGATACATAGTGGTAGTCCGTGAGCAAACGGGCGTAGAATTCTCGGGCGTGGTTGGCCCGCGTTCGTTGGGTGCGGTTCGTTCCAAGGCCAGACTTCTACCGCTCCCGTGGTGGTACTGTTGGTGAACAATTATGGCCCCGCAAATGAGCAACTGATCTGGCGCGGGGATGCCGACAATGCTTGCTTCTGTACGGTTCCAGGGGAGCAGGTCAGTACGCCTCGCATCTTCAAACCAGCGTTCTGCCCAAATCGTGCGTGATAAGATTATGGTCTCCGAAGATTGATGGAATATGCGCGTCCGCGCTCGGCAACTCAGCATGATCCGCATGGCTTTAAAGCCCAGAAGATCCGAGTGTGACCGTTTCGAGTCTCACCGACGTTGAGGACGCATATGATGGATTCAGTTTTTCTCGTCGCGAGCATTCGCGAAAAGCATCGAACAGCTCCACTTCTCGTGGAACGCGAGAGGTATTTAGCATACTTGTTTGAGATCGGCACGCGACGGGAGCGCATTCGGTACGTTGCTACCATGCTGCTCCATATAGTACGACTGCTTGAATTGGACTCACCTCGGCTCGTAGGGATCGATGAAATCTTGTAGGGAAGCAAGCGTTGGGTTGACGACCCAGGAGCTTATCGACACCGCAGAGCCGCAGTGGCGTCGGCATATACGTTCCAGCTTGTAGCCACCAATCGGCTCCGATATCAAGGATCTCTTATCGTGGCTCCAAAACCGAAGCCCTGTTTTCACAATCTGTTATCTCAATTTCTAAACGATATGCATACGCAGCGCGGTCTCGCTTTTGAAACCATCCGAAGCTATAGATCGCGAGTTTTAGCTTTCCTGAATTGGCTACAACCGCGTTGCGCTGAGTTCTCAAGTGTGCGCCCCATAGATATCGAGGAATTCTTTGAAGGAAAGCGATCAGATGGCTGGGCGCTCTCCTCGGTAGCAGCATTATGCCATGCATTGAGGACGTTCTTCGGGTATGCTGAGCGGCAAGGATGGTGCTCCAGCGGTCTTCAAATGGGTATTTGCAGCCCCCGCGTGCCTCGCATAGCTCAATACTTGAATGTACCCGAATGGGAGGAAGTGCGTCGAGTAATTGCCTCAATCGGAAGCCTAAAGCCTTCCGACTTGCGGGCCAAAGCAATGTTCCTGCTTTTTTTCGATCTATGGTTTCCGCTCGGCTGAAGTGAGAGATCTGACGCTTGAAGACATCGACTGGCGGAGAGAATCGATCACTGTACGTCGAGCCAAACGAGGGAATACGCAACAGTTTCCCTTACAGGGCGAGGTAGGCGACGCAATCGTTCTGTATCTGCAAAAGATGCGGCCCCGCTGTTCCTGCCGGAATGTGTTCGTCACCTTGCACCCACCCTACCGCCCAGTTTTGGGGCATTCTATGTCCTCGATTATCGGCCCCCGCCTGAAGAGACTTGGTATTGCGAGCGAACACTTCGGACCACATATCCTGCGTCACGCTTGTGCCACGCAGCTACTGAGAACCGGAACGTCTCTCAAGGACATCGCGGACTTTTTAGGGCATAGCGACCTAAGGTCCGTGAGTAACTATGTAAAGTTTGACTCGCACTCCCTAACGAAAGTGGCCGAGTTTAGTCTGCGCGGTGTGTTATGAGGCTTGAACAGGGAACCAATCTATACGTTGAGCGGAGACAGACTAGCGGTATTTCTTTTGCGACCGGCTATAAAACATACCGAGCCTTCTTCAGAAGAGTGGGCAACCTGACGCTCAGTGAAATCAACGTTCATCACGTTCTGCAATTTCTAGATCGTCCCGCAACCTCGGCGGCGACTTTCCGCAGAAGACATAGTCTTCTTCGACGCTTTTTCGAGTACTGGGCTGCGCGTGGAGAAATGACTGGGTTGCCCATGCCTCCCAACCGTCCGCCACAACGGTCAAGGTTCTTGCCTTATATTTACACAAAGGAAGAGATTCGCAGCTTGTTACGAGCGACGCCCCTACTCAAAACGCCAAATGACAAGATTCATCACAAAACGCTGCGCGCTGCACTTCTTACGCTCTACGCGACTGGCGCTACTTCAGGCGAGATAACCCGGCTTGTCCATGAAAATGTTGACCTCCAGCATGGCTCTATCATCTTCTCTGGAAACCGACTCCAGGCCACCCGATCTATTCCGATTGGGAGGAACCTCGTCCGAGTTGCGCAGCAATATGTCGCCTGGAAAGAGCGTACAGGACTGCGCAGTGAGTTCTTTTTCCCAAGAGTCGATGGCAAAGAGATTAGCCCACGTTCCCTCCGCGCCCATTTTGAGCGCCTTCACACGACAGCGCATATCGTTGGACGCGAAGAAAGCAGCCATAGGCCGCTCCTCCGAGATTTGAGGCCGACGTTTGCCGTCCATCAGATCACATCATGGATCAGACGGAAGGAAGACCTGAACCAGATGTTGCCTGCCCTCGCAGCATACATGGGAAATGCGGGGCTCGAATCGACGGAACGATACCTCCAACTGGCTCCAGAGCGTTTTCGTGGCGCTCTATACAAGCTCAGCCCGCAAAAATCACACATGCGACGGCGGGACGACCCCGCGCTGTTGGAGTTTCTTGCCTACCTCTAAGCGGAAGAGGGAAAGGCCATCCCAGAGATGGGATTGAGTATCCGGGCGACCAGCCGTATGACGGGCTACGACCGCAAGACGATCGGCAGATACTTGGCCGGGTCGGCGAGCCCGTCCGGTGTATGGGCCGAGGGCGTCTGCAGAGAGCAAGTTGGAGCCATTCAAGGCGTATCTGAAGGAACGGCTGCTGGCGGGCGTCTGGAACGTCGCGGTGCTTCTACGGGAACTGCGAGAGCGCAACTACAACGGCGGTTACACGATTCTGAAGGACTGGCTGCAGCCGTAGCGTAAGCGAGACGAGCCGGCCGCGGTGCAGCGGTTCGAGACGCCGCCCGGCAAGCAGGCGCAGGTGGATTGGGGCTATCTCTGCACATTATCGAAGGCCGTCAGAATGAGCGTGATCGTCGCGAGCGATCCTGCAAACACTCTTATCTGACCCTGGCACGTCGCGATACTGGTTTGTAGCCCTCTTTATAAAGCTGTTCTGCCAAACCGAAAATGTCCAACATGCTCGTGTCAAGGGCGGAGTAAAAGTAGACCACTGGGAGGAGCTTGGATGTGATCGGGAGAGTTCTTCAGAGTCGGTAACGGTGGTGAATTGGGCGGACTGCTGAGTTCAGGTTGGCCTACCATCATGGAACCACGCATCCCTGGATACTGGGGCGTTTTTCGGTATCTATTCTGTCGTCTGTAGGCAACTCAAGCTGAACGAGTGCATTGATCCTCACACTTGAGTAACCAACAAAGCGCTGATCAGGATTGAGCAGGTCTGGCCTGGTAAAGCCCGTTTCATCGCAATAGATCTTTTCACTGTGGCCTCTCTTTTCTCCAAGAGTAAGGACTATCGAGCTGCAGCTTTGATGATTTCAAGGACGCACTCGATCACATAATCGACCTGTGAGGAGGTCATTCCTGGAAATATAGGCAAGGATAAATACCGTCCGTACTGCTTGCTAGCCACTGGAAAATCCTGTGCACGATATCCGTACGTCTTTTGATAATAGGGATGCATATGCAGCGGAATGTACTGAACGCTGGCGCCAATCCCCCGCTCTTTTAGTTTCTCAATCATCCTGGAGCGAGTAATGGAAATCTCTTCCAGATTCAGCCGCAAAACATAAAGATGCCAGGCCGAAGTGCGATCATCTGCAACTGTGGGAACCTCCAGCGCCCGCGCGTTGGCAAACCCCTTACAATACCGGGCTGCTATTTGTTCGCGCGCGGCGTTCATGCTATCGCATTTTGCCAACTGCACGAGTCCTATTGCCGACTGAATGTCCGTCAAGTTGTATTTGAACCCCGAATCCAGCACCTCGTAGTACCAGGAAACTTCAGCGCTGTATCGCTTCCACGCATCTCGTCCGATGCCGTGGAGCCGCTTCATGCGTATGCGAGTGGCAAGATCGTCATTGTCCGTAGTGACCATACCACCTTCTCCTGTAGTTAACGTCTTCGTGGCATAAAAACTAAATGCCGTCAACTCACTGATTGCTCCGACTCGAACGCCGTGGTAAGACGCTGGCAAAGAATGGGCTGCATCCTCTATCACGCGCAGCCCATGGCGATTAGCCATATCCTGGATCGCCTCCATGTCACATGGCTGGCCGGCATAGTGGACGGGAATAACAGCACGTGTTTGCGCAGTAACTCGACGTTCCGCATCAGCCGGATTCATGCAGAGACTCACAGCATCCACATCAACCAGAACGGGCTTCGCCTTGAAGTAAGCGACAACTTCCGCTGTAGCGGTAAACGTCGTTGTCGGCACGAGTACCTCATCTCCCTGCTTCAGACCAATTGCGTCGAGCGCAAGATGAAGTGCCGCAGTGCATGAATTGACGCCAATGGCGTGTTTTGCGCCAACGTAGGAGGCAAACTTCTGCTCAAACTCGATCGTCTTCGGGCCCATAGTGAGCCAGCCGGAGCGGATCACATCGGCCGCAGCTTGCGCTTCCTCCTCTCCTACGTCTGCCTGATGAAACGGTATAACCTGCTCACCAACTTTGGTCATCTGAGACAGATACCCATCCTCATAGATTTAGATTACTTATTGTCCTAAGTCTGATAGTGCCTTACTAAGACTGGCAACCGAAGTTAAATTTGGGATATCCTTGGAATGAAATCGAATACCCAGATTCTGTTCTATCTCAAGAATCAACCGTAGGTGCGCAAGAGAATCCCAAGTTGGAGTATTCTCTTGACTGGTTTCCAGTGTAACGGCTTCAGGCTCAATTTTAAGGATTGAACTAACCGACTCCACTAATATCTTGTTCATAGTGCTGAGATCCCTTCTTGATCTGTGATTTCGAACCACTCAGGCACAGTTATCGATTTCTGGGTGAGATCGAGCGCCCATGTTGTCCGGTTCTCTTCGCTGTCTTTTGGCGTAAAGTCAAGCTTGCCGTAAAGATTTGCAACTATCCCATTCTTTGCGGTGGAGATGTATTCTCCCGTAATGCAAGTCGCGCCCAGTTCCTTAAGCTCGCGTACAGCGTAGCCAAGAAAAGCTTGCTCCACAGTGCGCCCAATGACCCTGCAACTCAGAAGAAAAGTATCAATGTGCCACCAATCCGCGCTCTGTTTGCGCAAGATGAGCACACCGACTATGCCGTTTGGACCAAAGCGATCCTCCAGCTTAAGCCAGTAGACGCGGCATCCGAAATCCGCGGACATAACGGCGATTTCCGATTCCGTGTACCGTCGAGTCGTCAAATTAAATTGATTTGTCTTTTGAGTAAGTTGTGCTACTCGCGGCAATGTCTGAGAGTCTACAGTGGAGATGGTAAGTTTCATTTGCAGCGACCGGGAGAAAGTATCGAGGTTTCCTGAGCTTTCTTCTAGGCGCTTCCGCTCGGCCTGCGCATGATACATTTCTCCGCGGCGGCGATCATCATCTGTAACATCAAATTTCAGGAAGTACTCGCCGGCGATCTGGCACAACGCCCTTTTGTAATAGCAAGGATCGTGCGGCCATTCTGGAACGACAACCTCTGGAACCGCCTCTCGCACCCGTTGACGTTCGACCGGGTTGTCATCTATGAAGACTAGGCAGTCGATGCCGATATTGAGCTGACGCGCGATATCGCGAATGTTCTCCGCGTTGTCATTCCAGTTGATTTGGGCAGTTGCAAAATGCTCCTCCCGGAGAACCATTGCCGGATGATTGCAAATAACATCATAGGCATCATCAGGGTTATTCTTGCTGCAAATCGCCAGCAAGATTCCTTTTTGCTGAAGATTCAGCAATTCACGCTGGAAATCCACATATGCGAGACCGATACCTTCATAACCAAGCTGGATACCTGTCATGCCGTCTTCACCGATAATACCGCCCCATAACGTGTTGTCCAGATCCAGAACGATACACTTTCGGACATCGCCCCAGCAGGCCGCAATAGAATTTGCGTACTCTGAAGCTAGCAGACCGTGCGCGTGCGAACCCAAGCGAATGCGCCCCAGGTACCACAGGCGAGGGTCATACCAATGCTCGGCTCCAACAGCCTCGATAAGCGCTTCAACATCCACAACCACCGCATGGGTAGAATTGCGGGCTAATTCGCGCAAACTTGCGTTGTACGAGGCCACAATTTGACGGAATGAAAAGCTGGAATTGTACTCCAAGCCGTGATAGGTTCCTGAGAGGTCCGAGGAAGATAGCGTATTTAACAAGACGGTTGCTGAGGGAAGGCGTTCCGCAATGGTCCTCACCAAAGAAGAAACTTCTTCTTTCGCTGCCTCCACGATAGCCGGAATATCCTCGATAGAATAGTTAAATGGATGCGCAAAACAACTAGCAAACAAATCAGCAGCATCCAATAACATCAGTATGGCCTCTGACTTCTCCCGATAAAGCTCCGAAGAGGGATAGAGAATCGCCTGCATATACTGATTGAATCCCGGGTTCCAGATTTTTTGGCAAGAACCCTTTCTCCACGAGCCGGTCGGTCAAAGGCTTCTCCAGCAAGTCCATGTTTGAACTAGCCAGGAGTGCAAGACTCAGCTCTCTGTTGGATCGCTCCGTCTTCATGATGAACTTGTCTCCACGAATTCAATCACGCCAATCCCTCTCATTATGACAAAGGCGATGCGGCGCAGTTGGAATGCTGACGCAGGAACCGGCCCAGAAATGAGGATTGCTCCCTTTTGCAGCACAGTTTCCAGAGTTTTCTCCAGATCGTCCACCTCATAACAAAGATGGGCCAAGCCTCCCCCTTTGCTAAGAAAACCCGCGACGGGAGAATCTTCTCCCACCGGTTCAATCAATTCGATAGAGGTGCTATCATTCTCCTGGGCCCAGAATTGAACGATCACCTTTTGAAGGGGATCATGCACAGCTGGCCCAAGAGCGCGCATTCCGAGCTGCTCCGCGTAGAGCTCGCCCGACTTCTTGACGCTACCTGTGACCACGCCGATGTGATGCAGTTTCATTCTACTCCATCCTTCTGCTTGTGAACCATGATGACGCGTGCGGGCGCTTCAAAAACGGTGGTGAACGGCGGAACATTATTGGTGACCACTGAGCCGGCGCCAACCACGCTCCATGCACCGATCGTAACATCGGGAAGGATCATAGCTCCGGAACCGATGAACGCACCCTTCTCGATTTTGACCCGACCGTTGATGCAGACACCTGATCCAATGAAACAGCACTCCGCAATCTCGCTCGCGTGGCCAACAGACACTTTGAAGTTGATAAAAGTCTGCGGGCCAATCTGCACTTCAGGGCCCAGGATCACCCCCTCCTGGAGAATGCATCCCTCTCCCACCTGCGCATAGGTGGTATCCACTGATGGATGAATCGCTGTGTAGGTCCTGACGCCAAGATCCTGAAGCCTGCACCACGCCTTCCAGCGGATGCTAGTCGTGCGAGCAATGTTGTTGATCACCAAGCAATCGACATAGATGCTGCGAAGCAAATCGCTGCCGCCTAGAACCGGTAGGCCCACGAAGGAAGCGCCATCGCGCGCCTGGTTATCATCAAGAAACCCGAGGATATGAACATCATCCTTGCCCATAACTCTTCGGGCATCCAGAAGTTTCACAATTTCCGGACCCGTCGATCCATATATTACGACATTCTTCATACTAGCTTCTTTCGACTCAACGCTTCAACATCACGTTTATTCTCAGACTTTTCAATGTAAATTCCCCTGCCAAGCAGCACGACCGGGATTGTTTGCAGGACGATCCAGAGGTCCATCCAGAACGTGCGCTTTTGAACGTACTCTCGATCGAATTCGCGCCGCCGCTCCACTGCGAGACTATTGCAGCCATGAATCTGCGCCCAACCCGTGATGCCCGGTTTTACCGACAGTCGTTGATGATCCTCGATTTTGTAAGTGCTTATCTGATCCGGCAAGTCCGGACGCGGACCAATTATGCTCATATCTCCGCGAACGACGTTTATCAGCTGAGGCAACTCATCCAGGCTCAACTTGCGCAGTAAGCGTCCCACAGGAGTAACACGCGGGTCATTAGGACCGTTATAAGTGGAACCGTCCGGATTGCGAAGGTCGGCCGCGTTCCTGTACATACTGCGAAACTTCAGCATTCGAAAAAGCTTGCCGTTCAATCCCAGGCGCGCATGGGTGAAGAAGATCGGGTTTCCCGAATCTAACCATACTGCAAACAGGCATAAGAGTAATAGCGGCGACAACAGCACCAATAGCAGCGAACCAACAATCAAATCAATAATTCTTTTTACCACATGATTCTCCGTTTACTTTGTTAAAACGGTCTACATTCTAGCAATCCATGTTCTGCAACTTTGCTGCGTTCTCCAAAATATGTATCACTTAAGGCAGATTGGACTCCTGCGTATAGTTTTTAATTGCATATTCCCTGCCAGCAAACCCCATCTGCCTCAAACTTTCTGAAGTATATTTAGTTGCTGCAACGATCGCCTCCGCCATCAGATCCGCGGAGTCTGGATCGACTACCCAACCCGCGCCACTTCCGAGAATTGCCGTTGCGGTATCCGACTCCGGCAGTACCGCCGCGATCACAGGACGCCCTGAAAGTAAATAGGTAATCAACTTAGATGGAACTGAATTGAGAGATTGTATTCCTATTGTGGGCAGCAACAGCACGTCTGCCATTTGAAGAACCGGTCCTGTTTCCTCTGTCTTCCAGGGACTGTGAATGACCACGCGATCCAGATTCTGTCTCGTGATCTGTTCCCGGCACACGTCAAGACGCGATCCATCGCCGGCAATCACTAGATATATCCGTGAACAATCCTTCAGTTTCGCAAATACGTCCACCAGCATCTCGGCGCCGGATGCGACCCCAACATTACCCGCGTAGACAGCCACAAAAGCATCTACGGGTATTCCCAACTTTCGATGAAAAACCAGGACCGTAGAGGTATCCGTATCAGCCAAGTTGTCATTGCCCCAATTCGGAATAACATGAATGTTTTCCGCAGGAACACCTCGATCATATTCGTAAAGCTTCTGAAACACAGGGGAAAGAACGAGGAGTTGTTCAGACGAACGCGCGATCATCAGATCGCATTGGCGAAGGAGACGATAGACCTAGCTTCTCCTGGTGATCCGGTGCTGCGAATGCAAGGATTCCGGATAGACATCCTGGAACCTCAAGACAAGGGGAACCCTGCGCAGCCTTGCAACGATCGCCACGATCCCGGTTGCAAAGATTGGCCAGGAGTTCGAATAAATCACGTCAGGACGTTTTCCGAATAGAATTCGCAGCCCGGATGAGATTCCAAACGATAAATTCTCTGCAGAGCGGCTCATCATTGTGGAGCTACGAGAAAATGTCCCGAAGCTATGGGTCAATATGTATCCTGGGTCCGCAATTGAGGTGGAATACAGGGATCGCTTATAACCATCAAACAATCTACCCTTCGGATGATGCGGAAATGGCGCGTATATATGCACTGAATGGCCACGGCGTGCAAGCTCCTCTGCGGTTTGTTCGCCCGTCTGCGCCGAAAACGTATGCTCCGGTGGAAACACAGCACTAACCAATACGACTTTCATTCTGTCTCACCAGACAATATGCGGTCCCAAGGAGGTATTTGCTCTATTCAAGAATGGATGCCAGGCTCACGCATTTTCGATCTCGCGAACGACACCGGCCGCACCGCGCTCCCGCAACCGATACTGGTCATATATCCATGCATAGGTTTTTTCCAGGCCTGCTCTCAGGCTGATGCTTGGTTCCCAACCCAGATACTTCTCGATCAGAGTGTTGTTGCTGTTGCGGCCATTGACGCCCTTAGGTGCACTCAGGTCGTAGTTGCGCCGCAGCTTGATTCCTGCTATGTCCTCAACGATGTCAACCAACTGGTTGATGCTAACCGCTTCACTCGATCCAAGATTGATGGGTTCCAGAATCTCCGAATTCATGATCATTGCGATGCCCTTGATGCAATCATCGATGTACATGAAGGAACGGGTTTGGTGCCCGTTACCCCAGATTTCGATTTCGTGTTTGCCGTCTAACTTGGCTTCAATCACCTTGCGGCAGATTGCGGCTGGGGCCTTCTCACGGCCCCCAAACCACGTTCCCCAGGGGCCGTAAACGTTGTGGAAGCGCGCTACACGAACATGCAGGCCAAAGTCTTCCATGAAGTGGCGGCACATCCGCTCAGAAAAAAGTTTCTCCCAACCATAGCCGTCCTCGGCCAAAGCGGGATACGCGTCTGATTCCTTCAGGGCCGGAGGCGTAAATCGGTCTCCTTCATCGCGAGTATGTTGTAGATCGCCGTTATAGACACAGGCCGAAGATGAATAAAAATAACGCTCAACGCCGTACTTTCGCGCTGCCATCAGCATGTGAGTATTAATCAGCACCGATAGCATGCACAGGGCCTTGTTATTTTCGATGAATCCCATACCACCCATATTTGCGGCAAGATTATAGACCTCTGTCGCGCCCTTTGTCGCAATCTCACAGTTCTCTTTGTCGTTCAGATCGAGCGAGAGATTCTCGACATCATCGAATTTCTGATACCAGTGTTCCAGGGGCTTCACGTCTACCGCCCGGATGTATCTATAATCCTGTTGCCTGAGGGAGGCTACCAGATTGCCACCGATGAATCCGCCACCGCCTGCTATTACTATCAATTCGTCCTTCATTCTTTCTCCTCTTTCAGATTACTTACGAAACATTTAATTTGCAACTTGTGCCGCAACGTGTAGGAATTCCGCGTAACCGCAAACATGGCGGGCAGATACCGGCAGATGAGCGAGAAGAACTAACGAACTATATTACTTTTTCAGCGGGGCGCAGAGCGCAGAGGAGCCGGATCAGGCTCGCTTTCGCCTGCTCTGCTTGAGGCGGTAGGAGTCGGCGTTCATCTCCATGATGTGGACGTGGTGGGTGATGCGATCGAGCAGGGCGCCCGTGAGCCGCTCGGAGCCGAAAATCTCGGTCCATTCGTCGAAGGGCAGGTTGCTGGTAATGAGTGTCGAGGTGCGCTCGTATCGCTGGCTGAAGGACTCGAAGAGCAACTCGGCGCCGGTCTTGGACAACGGCACATAGCCGAGTTCGTCGACGATCAGCAGTTCGTAGGCGGCCAGTTGTTTCTGAAAACGCAGCAGGCGCTTCTCATCGCGGGCCTCGACCAGCTCGCCGACAAGCGCGGCGGCGGTGATAAAGCGAACGCGATGGCCGCGCTGACATGCAGCCAGGCCGAGCGCCAAAGCAATGTGCGTCTTTCCCGTGCCGCTGTTGCCCAGCATCAGGATGTTTTCTTTGCGGTCGAGATACTCGCAACGCGCCAGTTCAAGCACCAGCGTCTTGTTCAGCGCGGGGATGGCGAGGAAGTCGAAGCTGTCGAGGCTCTTTACTATCGGGAATCTGGCTTGGCGGATACGGCACTCGGTGGCGCGGCGGTCGTGGTCGAGCAGTTCGAGTTCGGTCAGTCGCAACAGGTAGTGCGGGAAATCGGCCTCTTCTTGAGCACAGGTACGGGCCAGTTTGCCGTACTCGCGCAGCATGGTGGGCAGTCGCAGAGCCTTCAGGTGGTGTTCGAGAAGAACCTGCGGGGTGTCGGCCGTCGCCTGAGGTGCAGTGGTCATAGCGTTGCCTCCTGCGTTGGAGGCTCAGCCGCGGGCGCGTACAACAGGCTCATGTAGTCGGCAGCACGCGTGGTGCGTACCTGAGCCGGGGGCAGGTGCGGCCAGTTGGCCATATCCAGCCGCGGTGGCCGTCGTTCGATGCGGCACAGCAGTAGATGCCGCACGGCATCGAAGCTGATCGTGTTCAGTGCAAGCGCCTGCTCGACGGCGGCCGTGACCTCTGCGAGCGGGAAGTGCTCGACCAGCCGCAGCACCTGGATGTACTCGCGGGCGGCGTGTTTGCGCAGCCGCGCCTCCAGCAGTCGGCGCAGTTGAGCAAAGCACTCAGGCAGCTGCCATCCGCTTAGCGGCGCAGCCTGGTCCAGAGCCCGGCTCTTGTGTTCGAGCAGAGCCAGATAGTGCAGCGGGTTGTAGACCGTGGCCTCGCGTTCGTAGCTGCGCATGTGTTCGGCGATCACTTCACTGCCGCAGACGATTACGATGCGGTGGACATATGCCTTGACCAGCACCTGGCGATGGCCGTACTCGGTGGGAACCGAGTAATCGTTGGCGCGGTAGCGGGCCAGCGAGATGGAGTTGACGCGCGCAGTGGTCTTATCGCAGGCCTCGAAACGAGCCAGCGGCAGCGGAAGCAACGCGGCGCGGTCACGCTCGAAGCGCTCGCCGATCGTCTCCGTGTGGCCGCGCAGACGCTGCGCACGACGGACCCGGCAGTCGACAGTCAGTTGAGTGTTCAGGTCTTCCCAGTTCGCCGCACGCGGAATCGGCACCATGAAGTTGCGCCGTGTGTAGCCGACCAGGTTCTCGACCTTCCCCTTATCGTTGCCCTTGGCCGGCCGACCGAACTTCTCGGCGAATAGGTAGTGGCTCTGCAACTCGGAGAATGCTCGCGTCTTCTTCCGCTGGCCGTCGCCAAGAATCCGTGCTACGGCAAGCGTCGTGTTGTCGTAGAGAATCCGCGTCGGAACACCGCCGAAGTACTCGAAGGAGCGGACGTGGGCTTCGAGAAAGGCCTCCGCCGTCTCGGCCGGAAAGGCCTGTACAAAGCAGTCGTCCGAGTGCGGTAAGTCGAAGGCCATGAAGTGCGCCTTCTGCTCTATGCCGGCGATCATCGCCAGAGCTTCGCCGAAATCCGCCTGTGCCTCGCCAGGCGCGTGGGTCACTGGCACAAACATCTCCTGGCCGCCCAGCTTCTTCTCGCGCACATAGTCCTTCACGATCGTGTGGCCACCCGTGTAGCCGTGTTCGGCTCGCAGCCGCTCGAAGATCCGCTTGGCTGTGTGATGTTGCTTGCGCGGACGTTGCTTGTCGTCTTCGAGAATCGTGTCGATAGTGCCCTGCCAGGGGCCTAGCTTCGGACGTCTCACCGGCTGCTGCCGCTGGTAGCCGGGCGGCGCCGAATACTCCAGCATCTTGCTCACTGTCTTCCGCGCCAGACCGAACTCCTGCGCTGCCGTTCGCCGGCTCATTCCCTCCACCAACACCGCCCGCCGCACTCTTGCGTATAGCTCCACCGTCTTCATGCCTCCTGTATGCCACAGAAAACACACCCACTACAGGCGCCGAACCTGTCTCGACACTCCCAGCAGAATCTGTTTTCCGTGAAACTTCAATTTGGCGGGTGGTCTACTTTTACTCCGCCCTTGACACATGCGCGTCTCATGAGAAGCAGATCGGGGGATGCGCTTTCAACCTGGCACGTTGATGGAAGGCAAAAATATACGTCCTGTTGGATATTGCCTCTGAATCAAAAACTGAATATTCTAAAAATAGAGAAAGATGCTAATTCTCGCACCCGATATTTTTAGGAGAAAGGCCAAAATGAGAACCAAGTTGTTGGCGCTGTTCCGCGATGAGACCAGCCAGGACTCGGCCGAATATGCCTTAGTTGCCGCTGTGATAGGTTTGATCTTCCTCTCGGCTGCAAAATCCCTCTCCAACGGGAGAAACACAGCGTTTGCTGCAGTTGTTCTTGCCCCCAAGGGATCGCTCTCAGGGGTTTTGGACGCCATCCTAGATGTCGGGAAGAAGCGGGATGCTCAACTTCGCGATCTTCGTATAGCTCTAATTTCAGGCAAAGATGACGAGGCACTCAAATTGGCTCGAGAACTCTGTGGATTGGCGGTTCTATATGAAAAAGGTTATTGAATTAATAAGGGTAAGCACAATTGGGCAAGCGGACGAAGACCGTGCAGGGGTACCTGCACAACGGACAGCAAGCAAAAAAACTTGTGAGCAACAAGGACTTGAGATCGGACACTGGATAGAGATTGCTGATGTTTCAGGAGCATCGGTGCTATTGGCTCCTGAAATTCAAGAAATGATCAGACTATTGGAAACTGGCTTATTCAGTGGCGTCGTAGCTCGTGAATTCAGTAGGCTGATTCGGCCCGAGAGTTATGTTGACTTTGCTCTGCTTCAAGTTTTTGTTGACACGAATTCTATACTTTATTTACCTGATGGTCCGGTTGACTTTAGCAATAAGACTGGTCGGTTTATGGGTACCATCCGCGCAGCATTCGCGGGAATGGAGAGGACAGAGATTCTTGAGCGCGTATGGAGCGCGAAGGAGGAAAAAAGACATGACGGCAAGTTGGCCCAGGGTTCGATTGTCCTTCCATATGGGGTGGGGTACGAAAATGACAGGTTCTTTTTCAAACCAGAGGCGGAACTGGTTGGTGAAGCTGCTAGGCAGTTTATTGCCGGCAATTTAAGCTATGTGCAAATTTCAAAGATGCTTGGTGTTACTCCCCGCGGTGCGTCCGTGATTTTACGCAATCCAATTTGGACCGGATTCAGAGTGATCACCCAGATGCGAGATCCGTCTCCTGCAGGTAAATATGTCGGCATCAATGGACGCCAGGCAGGTCGCCGAAAAATTGATCGCGATCCAAAAGACGTAATTCGTGTCAAAGTCATTGAAAAACCACTCCTTTCACAAGAGGAGTTCGATGAATTACTGCGAATAATGGATCTAAAACAGCAAAAACACTGGCGCAGCCAATCAGGGTACACGCACCGGTTTACCTACAATGGC
>Ga0371490_1001099_pt1 | contig 15018 bp, 13 predicted proteins | sample MB2SIPfraction_FD_207959 | JGI IMG/M metagenome (GOLD analysis project Ga0371490, IMG submission 207959) | Lab enriched peat soil microbial communities from McLean, Ithaca, NY, United States - MB28FN SIP fraction | ecosystem: Environmental > Terrestrial > Soil > Wetlands > Peat | place: USA... | reverse complement strand
GTCGCGGGCCTCGGCTTCCAGGCCGATTCCGTGCAGAAGGTGCGGCACGAGGGGGAGGGTATAGTCAATCCACAGCGTTCCGCCCAGCAGGTCGCCTTGCCAATCGGTGTTGTAGCCGGAGATGCCGGCGCCGACGGCCAAGCTGGAAAAGGACCTCGAGCGTGTGGCTGCCGGTTCGGTTTGTGCAAGAGCGGAATGTGCCACGCAAACAATCAGTGCTGCGAGGGCCGGCCCAAGCAACGGTTTCAAGCCCATTCTGCGTCTCCTTAAGATTACTGAACAAACTCCTTGAGGTATTCCCGTATGGTAGAGTTTACATCTTCAATGTAAAAATGCAAGACAAAGACTCTGCGCGTGTTCCCGGGTGGGCGTTCTATCGCGGGTTCGCGCTTCCGTTCCCTACCTGGGACAGCCCCTCAGCCAGCCCCCGTAAACGCTATGGTCCCGGCCAGCGGGGAGTAATGCGCATCAGGTTTAGCCCGCCCAAATCTTCCACCACGAACTCCGGCGAAGCGGCGGGGACGGCCACCATGCCTCCCATGGGCAGCTCCAGGGGCTCAAAGCCTTCCCCGGCAATCCTCGCTGTCCCATCGGCCGCAAACAGGTACTGGAGGCCAGTAGAAGGCACGCCGTCAGCAGCCAGAATGGGGCCGGACAGGCTGGCGCTGGTCCGGCAGCCGACGACTCCAAGGCTCTCCACGCAAAAGTACTCCCCCTCCATTAAAATCTTCCGGTCGGTCAGTACTCGGGGGGCAACCTTGCCGGAGCGGGTCATAAGCCGCGTGGCTTGCAATGCTTTTTCGATGCTCAGTTCACGGCCCCGCCCGTAGTCATACATCCGGTAGGTCAGGTCGCAGTTCTGCTGGGTCTCCAACAGAATCGACCCCGGCCAGATGGCGTGAACGGTTCCCGTCTCCACAAAGATCAGCTCTCCGCGAGCCACATAGAGCAGGTTCAGGTTCTGTTCAAGCGTTCCCGCCTTGATCCGGGCCTTGACCTCGTCCAGCGTGACGCCGGGTTTGAGCCCGCAGGCCACCTTCGCGCCCGGCTCGGCCTCCAGCACAAACCAGCACTCCGCCTTGCCGCGCGGATGGCCTTCCATTTGCGCCATCCTGTCATCCGGATGCACCTGGACGCTAAGTTTCTCTTTGGCAAAGATGACCTTGATGAGCAGCGGTGAACCACCATTGCGTGGGGCAGCCGGACCCAGAAGTGCTTCGGACTCCACAGCAAAGAGCGCGCCCAGCGTCTGGCCGGTGTGTGCGCCGCTGGCCACTATGCACTGATCGCCGGTGAGCCAGGCCTCGCCGATGGGTTCACCTTCGGCAACGCAATCGTACCAAGGATGAAGATCCCGGAAACCCCACACCCGCTCGGCAAACCAGGGCGCGATGCGAAATGGAGCCCAGGCCGCAGGGTCGAATTGGGAGAAAGTTTCCATGCGATTTTTCCCTCATTTTTCGGTGAAACCAGCCCCTTGCCGGTCCATTTGGCTTTTATCCCACTTTAGCAGAGGACCAGCAGCTTAAGGCACAAGCGGCGCTTCCGTCCGCCTGCCGAGACCCTGTCGCCGATGAACGCGTTCCGCTTTCATATCCGGACTGCTTCTGCCACTGCGGAAATTATTTCCGCGCCCGCCGCCGCTTTGCTACTCTTTCCCTATCATGAAGCGTACGTTCTTCCTGCTCCTGAGCGTCCTTGTTCTTCTCGCATCCTGTCAGCGCGCCGCCGCGCAGAAGTTTCAGCCCAAGACCATCCAGTTCAGGGGCGCCCCGGAGTACTCCGACCAGGAGTTGCTGGCTGCGGCGGGGCTGAAAAAGGGCACGGAGATTGCATACTCCGAGATGAAGAGCCACGGCCAAAGGCTGCTGGACACCGGCCTCTTTGAATCTTTCCACTTTACATACAACGGAGTGGACCTGGTTTTTGCGCTGGTTCCCGCCTCTGCGCTCTATCCATTGCGCCTGGAGAATCTGCCGCTGACGTCCGGCAAGGAGCTGGACGCCGCGCTGCACGACCGTATTCCGCTCTATCGCGGCAGGGTGCCCTTCGAGGCTGGGCTGACCGAAGAGGTTCGCCAGGCTCTGGAAGAGATGCTTGCGGCCAAGGGCATCAAGGCTACCGTTAAGGCCACACCCTATACCGACCCCAAGTTGGAACAAGTCACGGCCATCAACTACGCCATCACCGATTTGCCAGTCCGAGTAGGGGAGATTCATCTGGAAGGCGTCTCGCCGGAGATGCAGGACAAAGTTAAATCAGTTGCGGAGCGCGCAGCGAAGACCGATTACAACACGGTAAATACCGCGGGCGACATCGAACGCGCATTTGCTTTGCTCTACGCCGATGAAGGCTATCCTTCCGCCAGAGTTGATGTTGAGCAATCGGGCAATCCGGTTGCTAACAGCAAGGCCATTGACGTTCCCTTTAAAGTAACCGTCGTGGAAGGGCGGCATTACAAACTGGGATCGATCTATCTACCCTCCGGCGAGCTGCTGACCCAGGAGATGATCAATAAGACCGCTGGACTCGTGACGAATAAGGTCGAGACTTCTTTGTCCGTCAAGGGAGGACTGACACTTCGATCCGCCCTGCTCTATGTCACGGGACAGTACAAATCCAAAGGCTACCTGGATTGCGTTGTCATGCCGCATCCCCAGTACGATGAAGCTGCAAGCTCCGTCAATTACACCCTGGAGGTTCAGCCAGGGCCGGTTTATAAGATGGGCAAGCTGACTATTCAAAACACCGCCGACGACCTGCGCGCCGCGATGCTGGCTGCCTGGAAACTGCCCGAGGGTGCGGTCTTCAGCGAAAGCGCGATCCGAACATATTTTTATACACAGGGAAATACTCCGCTGGGACGAACCTTTGCCTCCGCCAACTGCAAATACACATTGACTAAAAATATCGAAACCCACATCGTCGATGTGACGCTGCGCCTGGAAAGGAAGCCATAAGCCGCGAGGTGGCGGCTCTGCGCGTACAGACTGCCAGCGAATAAATAGATTCTATTGGAATGGAGAGGTTTTATCTTTTACGAAGGAACGAATCGGCAGCATTCACCAGGGAAGTTTCAACGGAGCATTTCGAGCTTCACGCCCGCGGGCATTATTGCCCATATCTTGTCCGTCGTCCAGGCCGTCGCATCGAGAAAACTCGCTAACGCAAGACAGGCACGGTCTCCTAGTGACAGTGCGCCACAGCTTTTGGCCAGCCGGGCTGTTCTTTCGGCTTCAGCCTGATCAAACGGCACAACCTCAACGCCGGGCAGAATGGACGATAGTTTCTCTGCCGTCATAATCGGGCTCTTTTGGCTGAGTTTTGTCAATACCTCGCACCAGTTGATTGCGCTGATCGAAACAGAATAAAGCGGCGAAACAATCGCCGCGCGAACCTTGCTTCCTCCCGGTTCGTTGTATGCCATGGCGAGGACCGCCGACGAATCGAGCACAATGTTAGTCATTCTCTTCCTGCTCACGCCTGGCTTCCTCGTGCCGCTCCTCTAAAAATTCATCCAGAAGCCCCTCCAGGCTGCCGCGATGTTCAATGATCGAGGCTCTGATTTCGTTGAGCGCCATATCCATGCTCAGAATTTCTATCCGGTTGCCATTGACCGCAACCGTGAGCCGGTCTCCTGTCTTGAGCCCGAACGCATTTCGGATTGCCGCAGGAAGGACAATCCTGCCACTTTCCCCTAGGACTACCGTTTCAGTCATATTCTGCCACCCAACAAAGAGTATGGCATATTTTATAATATATGGCAAATTGTAGTGCGAGTGGCGCGGAGCACCGTCTGCTTCGTTGGCAATTCACTCCCACTCGATGGTGCCGGGGGGCTTGCTGGTGATGTCGTAGACCACGCGGTTGATGCCGCGGACTTCGTTGACGATGCGGCTGCTGATGCGCTTCAGCACCTCGTAGGGCAGAGGAGTCCAGTCGGCGGTCATGCCGTCTTCGGAGTGAACGGCGCGGACGGCGGCGGTGTAGGCGTAGGTGCGCTGGTCGCCCATTACGCCCACGCTCATCACCGGCAGCAGCACGGCAAAGCTCTGCCAGATGGAGGAGTACAGCCCGGCGGCCTTGATCTCGGCGACGACGATCTCGTCGGCCTCCTGGAGGAGCGCCACACGCTCCGGCGTGACCTCGCCCAGGATGCGCACGGCGAGACCGGGGCCGGGAAAGGGCTGCCGGCCCAGAATCTCCTCCGGCATTTCGAGGTCGCGGCCGATGCGCCGGACTTCATCCTTGAAGAGGTCGCGCAACGGCTCGATCAGCTTCAACTTCATCCCCAGCGGCAACCCGCCCACGTTATGGTGGCTCTTGATGGTCTGGCTGGGGCCTTTGACGCTGCTGGACTCGATGACGTCGGGGTAGAGCGTGCCCTGCACCAGCCAGTCCACACCGCCGGTTTCTTTGGCGATGCGCGTGGCCTCGTCGTCGAAGACGGCGATGAACTCCGCGCCAATTCTTTTTCTTTTCGTCTCCGGATCGATGACCCCGGCCAGTTGCTTGAGGAAGCGCTGGCTGGCGTCCACGGCGACGATCTTCAAGCCAAGGCGCTCGCGCAGATTCTTCTGGACGTTTTGGAATTCATTCTTGCGCAGGACGCCGTTGTTGACGAAGATGCAGGTGAGCTGGCTGCCAATGGCCCGGTGGACCAGCACCGCTGCCACCGACGAATCCACGCCGCCGGAGAGGCCGCAGATGACGTGTCCCTTGCCGACCTTCTCGCGGATTGCGGCCACGGTGGACTCGATGAAATGCGCCGGGGTCCAGTCGCCGCGCGCGCCGCAGATTTGAAAGAGGAAGTTCTTGATGATCTGCGGACCCAGCGGCGTATGATGCACTTCGGGATGGAATTGCACGGCCCAGATGCGGCGCTGGGCATCTTCGATTCCCGCCAAAGCATTGGCGGAGATGGCGATGCGATGAAAGCCCGAGGGCAGCTCGAGCGCCTCGTCGCCGTGGCTCATCCAGACGGCCAAGGTCGCGGGCAGGCCAGCGAACAACGGCGATGCGCTGTCCTCAATCGTGACTTCAGCTTGGCCGTACTCGTGCTTGGCGCCGGAGCGCACCTTGCCGCCCAGATGGTGCACGATGAAGTGCAGCCCATAGCAGATGCCTAGCACCGGCACGCCCAATTCGAGAAACTTGGAGTCGGCTGCCGGCGCGTCAGCATCGTAGACCGACGACGGCCCGCCGGAGAGGATCAGGCCTAGCGGCCTGAGAGCCTTTATCCCGGCGATGGGCGCGGTGCAGGGCAGCACCACGGAAAAGACATTCTGCTCGCGAATGCGCCGGGCAATAAGTTGCGTATACTGCGAGCCGAAATCGAGGATGACGATGGTTTGGGTGGCCACGTACCAGTGTGGCAGGGGTGAGGGCGGAATGTAAAGACGGTTTAGAAAATCAACTTTTCTATGAACTTGCGGCAAAATGGGTGTAATATTTTGAATAGGAGCGCTATTTCCATGGGCGTTATCGAAGATGTACGCCAGGTATTACAGGATTTTCTCGCCCCCGAGATGCGCGAAATCCGCACTCGCCTAGACGCCATGGAGGAAATCAATCGAGTCCGTTACGAGAACCTAGTTCAGCGACTCGAACTGATTCAGCAGTCCTTTGCCTTCGATAGGCGCATCTCCAGCCTCGAAGACGACAAGCGCCGCTCCGCATAACTTATACACGTGCCGAGGGAATCAGGCGCGGGCGACCCATCCGGACGTTACTCGGCTCCCCGTGCGACCTGCATGACCTCAGCAACATCGAATCCTGGTAAGCCCAAGGAGATCCCCCATGCATGCTGCCGTTGTCAGTAGCTTCGATGCGCCGCCATCCTACACTACCTTCCCTGACCCAATCCCGGAAACGGGCGAAGTCCTTGTGACGGTGACAGCGGCAGGGCTGCACCCCATTGTCAAGTCGCTGGCCAACGGGACACACTACGGCAGCACTGGCAAGCTGCCCTTTGTACCGGGAGTGGATGGCGTGGGGCTGCTGGAGAACGGCACGCGGGTGCTCTTCGGAGGCGGGCACTCGCCTTATGGCACCTTCGCAGAGCGGGCTCCGGCGTCCAAATGGATGTGCATTCCGCTTCCCGATGGCCTTGATGACGCGACCGCGGCCGGGATAGCCAACCCAGGGATGTCTTCTTGGGTTGCGCTGAGCGGGCGGGCGAAGTTCGTCGCGGGAGAAAGTGTGCTCATCCTGGGCGCAACGGGCGTTGCCGGGCAGCTTGCTGTCCAGATCGCCAAGCGCCGATGCGCTCGCCGCGTGGTTGGAGCAGGGCGCAATCCGCAGGCGCTCGCAGGCCTGAAGACGCTGGGCGCGGATGCCGTGATCTCGCTCGACCAGGAGCAGGACGCGCAGGTGGCCGCATTCCGCAGCGAGTTCGCGGGCGAGGGCGTGGATGTGGTGCTGGACTACTTGTGGGGCCAGCCCGCCGAAAGCACGCTCAAGGCCATCGCGCAAAAGGGCCTAAGCAAGGCTGGGTCGCGGGTGCGGTTCGTGCAGATCGGCTCCAGCGCCGGACCTGCCATTGCGTTGAACGCGGCCACGCTGCGCAGCTCGGGACTGGAGCTGCTGGGCAGCGGGTTCGGGAGCGCTTCTCTCGATCAGATCATGGCCGCCATCGGCGAGTTCTTCCATTCCGCCGCCACCGAGCCGTTCCATTTCAACGTGAAAACCGCGCCGCTCAGCGAGGTCGAGGCCCTCTGGAACAGTCCGGAACGCGGTATTAGGCTGGTGTTTCAGCCGTGAGGGTTTTCTCGCGTGTTCAGATGAGCGTCTCTCCTGGGCGTATACTTTCGTCAAAACGTCATGATTGACCCAGGGCTCAAAGGAAAAGTCGTTTTGATCACTGGCGCTAATAATCCACATGGCATAGGCGCGGGTGTTGCGCGAGCCTTTGCCGCGCAGGGGTCCAGAGTGTTTTTGCACTACTTTCGGCAAAATTACGTCGGTGCGACCCGCGAAGGAGTGGATGAGGCTGACACGCCGGGTTTATCGTTCTATCGCACCCAAGTGATGAAATCCGCCGACGAAGTTGTCGCCGAGATTCACGGCTTTGGCGCGGAGGCGGTTGCATGGGAGGGCGATCTCTCGGACGCGAACACGGTTCCGCAGATGTTCGAGCAGGCGGAGCGCTTGGTTGGGCCGGTGGACATTCTGGTGAACAACGCGGCGTACTGGGAAGCGGACACGTTTGTTCCGCCAAGCGCAGAGTTGAGCAACAAACTCGTAGAGCTGTGTACGGATCGCCCTGGGACCATCACCGCCGCGGCCATCGATCGAATTTTCGCCGTCAATACCCGCGCCGTGGCCCTGGCGATGGCGGAGTTTGCCCGCAGGCACATCGCGCGGGGAGCTCAATGGGGCCGGATTGTAAACGTGAGCACGGCGGGAGCCGAGCGCTTTCCATCCGAGGTCTCGTATGGGGCAAGCAAGTTCGCCCTGGAGAGCTATACCAGGAGCGCGGCAAGCGAGCTGGGCAAGTTTGGAATCAATGTCAACGCTGTCTCGCTGGGGCCGGTGCAGACCGGCTGGATCACCCCTGAACTGGAGCGCGAGATCCTACCGACAATCCCGCTCGGCAGAGTGGGCAAACCTGACGATGTGGCTGATGTGGTCGTCTTTCTTGCGTCGGATCAGGCACGCTGGCTTACGGGACAAAGAATCTATGTTGGCGGCGGGCATGGGATGTGAGAATTCTTCGTCTCACCGTGAATCGAGTTCTTTCAACTCTTGGAGCGCTCCTCAAATCAGAAGGCCCTGCGGGATTCCTGGTTTCTATTCATAGTGATACCGCGCCTGAAGAAAATAAATTCGGTCGGCGGTGACTTTATAGACCAGCCGATGCTCTTGAGTAATTCTCCGGCTCCAGGTGCCACTCATCTCAAATCGAAGTGGTTCAGGCTTCCCAATGCCGACGAAAGGATCGGCAAGCACTGCTTCTGCGAGTTCCAAAGTGCGAATCGCTGCTTTGCGCTCGTTTTTGATGAACCAGATTAAGTCTTCACGAAATACGGGATCGAATACCGCGTCACGTTCTGAGGGCTTCTTGAGTACGTCTCGGTTTGCCATCTTGTTCCTTATTTGCCTTGACGGATCGATCTCTGTCTATTTACAAACCGACTGATTTTCGTAATTCCTCCACTGTCTCAACCCTGCCTTCCCCATTTTCCGCGCGCCTCAGCGCCCCCAGCAGCCGCTCCGCGTTTTTAGGTGAACGCAGCAGATACGCTGTCTCCTCCAGCCCCGCCAGTTCATCGGCGGCGATAATCGCCACATCCGGCTGGCCGCGCCGTCTCTTCACCACCACTACTTCCCGGTCATCCGTTACTCGGTCCAGGAAAGTTGCCAGATTCTCCCTGAGCGAGGTGTAAGTTGTCTCGATAGCCATCGCAGAATCACCTAGGTTTAATCGTACAGCTTCCCTGTACTTTTTTCAAGTGGATCGGCGAAGAGTCTTATTTCGCTTCGTTCTTGTAGACCACCCCCGCCTTCATCACGAACTTCACATTCTGCAAGGTGCGCACGTCGTCGAGGGGGTTTTTCTCGACGGCGATGATGTCGGCCCACTTGCCGGGTTCGAGAGTGCCGGTCTTTGCGCTCCAGCCCATGAGGTAGGCGGCGTTGATAGTGGCGGTTTGCAGAGCGGCCAGCGGGGCCATGCCGAGTTGGTTGACGTACACATCCAGCTCATGCGCGTTGAGCCCGTGCGGATAGACGGCGGCGTCAGTGCCCATGGCGATCTTCACGCCAGCTTCCATGGCGCGCTTGATGTTGGCTTTGGCCACGGCGCTGATCTCCACCATTTTTTTATGGGAGTAGGGCGGCAGGTTGCCGTTCTCCACCATCCAGTCTTCCAGGTAGAGGGTGGGGACGAGATAGGTGCCGTTCTTCTTCAACTCGGCGATGCCTTCGTCGTTGATGTAGCTGCCGTGTTCGACCGAATCCACGCCGGCCATGCTGGCCCAGAGGATTCCCTGCGATCCGTGGGCGTGCGCGGCCACTTTGCGGCCCAGGCGGTGAGCATCGGCCACGATGGCGCGCATCTCTTCAAGGGTGTACTGCGAGGCTTGAGGATCGTCGCCCTTGGACAGGACGCCGCCGGTGGCGCAGATTTTGATCAAGTCGACGCCGTACTTGATGTTCTGCCGGACCTGGTGTTGCACGGCGGCAATGCCGTCGGCCACACCGTCGCCCACCGAGTGGTATTTGAAGGGCAGCAGGTCGTCGTCACAATGACCGCCGGTGATGCCCAGCGCCGGCCCGCTCACCAGCATATGCGGCCCGGCTATCTGGCCGGTGTTGATGGCGTCGCGCAGGTCCACATCGGTGTAGCCACCGGCGCCCACGTTGCGCACCGAGGTGATGCCAGCCAACAGCGTGGTGCGGGCGTTCACCACCCCGTTGATGGCCTCCTTGGCGTCTGTTGAGATCAGTTCGTGGTAGGGATCGAAGTTTGTATCCCCCGTCAGGTGGGTATGCACGTCGATTAGGCCGGGGAGCACCGTCAGGCCGCCCAGATCGATCACCGTATCGCCGGGCTGTGCGGGGAGTTGAGCGCTGGGGGCGATGGATTGGATGGCATCGCTCACCACCACCAGGGTCTGGGCGTCGAGCAGGTGGCCGGTCTTCACATCGAGCAGGTGGCCGGCGCGGACGAGAGTGCGCGCGGGCTTGGGGGCCGGTTGGGCAGAGAAGGTAATGGCGCCGGTGGCGAACAACAATGCCAGGACAAGATTTTGCCACTTGAACATAGGTAAACCTCCAAAAAGAGCCGCAAGCGGAGTGTAACAAAAAATACCGGCCTCAAGGATGCATTGTGATATGCGGAGAACGGCACATTCATCATCTTTAGCCAAAAGTGATAGGCTGCTAGGCGAAGCAGTTTGCGCGAACCGGCTGCTCTGAATTTGATCCTGGCCACCGTCCGAGCGCGTTTTCCGCGTCGATGGGACTGGCCGGCTGACTCTATCACCAAGAGGACATACATGAACTGTTTTCGTTTTGCACCGATCCTGATACTGTTGGGCGGAAGCGCCCTGGCCCAGACCACTCCTCCCTCCGATGCCGCCGCGAAGCCCGCGCCGCCCGCGGTCATCAAGAGCTTCGATTTATCGGCCATCGACAAGACCGCCGATCCATGCACCGATTTTTATCAATACGCCTGCGGCAACTGGGTCAAGAACAATCCCATACCAGGCGACCAGGTGCGCTGGGCACGGTCGTTCTCGCTTCTGCAAGAGCGCAACCGCTATCTGTTGTGGCAGGAACTGGACGCGGCGGCCGCGAGTCCCAAAAGCGCGCTGGAAAAGCAGTATGGCAACTACTTTGCCGCCTGCATGAACACCGATCTGGTGGAGCAGAAGGGCCTGGAGCCGCTGCAACCAGCGTTCAAGCGCATTGCCGCACTGAAGGACGCCCACAAGCTGGCTACGCTGATGGGCGCTCTGGAGGCCGAGGGCAATGCCGCGCCGCTTTTCCGCTTTGGCGTGGAGCAGGACGACAAGGACTCCTCCAAGCAGATTGCCGAGATTGGACAGGGCGGCCTCTCGCTGCCCGACCGCGACTACTACATTGTGGACAGCAAGCGCTTCCAGGAGATTCGCAAGCAGTACGTAGCGCACGTGACCAAGATGTTCACGCTGGCCGGCGACTCTCCGGAGCAGGCGGCCAAGGAAGCGGCGGCGGTTTTGGAGATTGAGACGGCGCTGGCCCAAGCCTCGACCAGCCGCACCGACATGCGCGACCCGGCCAACCGCTATCACATCTATACGGTGGCCGACTTCCAGAAGCTGACCCCGGATTTCGATTATTCGGTCTACTTCAAGGACGTGAAGATTCGTCCCTTCGATACGCTGAACGTGGCTACGCCCAACTTCTTCAAGGGACTGGACGGGCTGATCGCCAAGGAACCTATCGAGGCGTGGAAGTCGTACTTCCGCTGGCACGCGCTGCACGGCGCGGCAACGAACCTGCCCAAGGCGTTTTTTGATGAGAACTTCGCCTTTTTCGGCAAGACCCTCAACGGGCAGAAGGAGCCGACACCGCGCTGGAAGCAGTGCACCAGCATGACCGACCGCGCGCTGGGCGAGGCGGTGGGCCAGGACTGGGTGAAGAAGAACTTTCCACCCGCGGCCAAGGCCAGCATGGACCAGCTGGTGGCTGCTCTGGAGAAGAGCCTGGGCGACGACATCAAGACCCTGCCCTGGATGAGCGACGCCACCAAGAAGGCGGCGGAAGAGAAGCTGGCGATGATCCGCAACAAGATCGGCTACCCGGAGAAGTGGCGCGACTACCGGGCGCTGAAGGTGAAGCGCGACGACCTGCTCGGCAACCTGCGCCGCAATAACGTCTTCGAGCGCAACTACAACCTGAACAAGCTGGGCAAGCCGGTGAACGAAAAGGAATGGGGCATGACGCCGCCCACGGTTAACGCCTACTACGAACCATCATTCAACGACATCAACTTCCCGGCTGGCATCCTGCAGCCGCCGTTCTTTGACTTCACTATCGATCCGGCGGTGAACTTCGGCGGCATCGGGGTGGTGATCGGCCACGAGATGACCCACGGCTTCGACGACGAGGGCTCACAGTACGACGGCAAGGGCAACCTGCGCGAGTGGCAGACGGCGGAGGACCGCAAGGCCTTCACCGAGCGGACCGACTGCGTGGCCAACGAGTACAGCGGCTTTGAAGCGGCGGCGGCGCATGACGGCGTTCCCGCGCAGAAGCTGAACGGCAAGCTCACCCTGGGCGAGAACACAGCCGATAACGGCGGCCTGCGCATTGCCTACATGGCGCTGCTGGACACCCTGGCGGCGCAGGGCAAGAGCATCAACGACAAGATCGACGGCTACACCGAGGCGCAGCGCTACTTCCTGGGCTTTGCCCAGGTGTGGTGCCAGAACCAGACCGAGCAGTCGGCGCGCCAGTCGGCGCTGACGGATCCCCACTCGCCCGGCCGCTGGCGCACCAACGGCTCGGTGCAGAACTTCGATCAATTCGGCAAGGCATTTGGCTGCACCAAGGGCCAGCCCATGTTCCCGGCGACATCCTGCCGGGTCTGGTAGGACCAGGCCCGGCCTTTCTCCCTAGTCTGAAGCCGTGGCGCGTAGAAGTCACGGCTTCGGTCCAGAGGCCAGGAGGGCCCAATACCGGGTCGTTTCGCCGGAGAGGTCAGTTTCCCGGCGCATGCGCGATGACGTTTCCCGCCGTCGGGGAGTCCAAATCGCAGCCCCGAGGCATGAAACCGAGCCGGCCAGACCGAGAGGCGAGGGGTTTTCGTCGTTCGCGAGGCTGCCCGGCCAAGGAAAATACGCTGTTTTGCCCAGTCTCTGGCCAAAACTAGGCACAACCCACCCTGGGCTTTTACAATGCAACAGGGACCCGTCCCAACCCAGCTATGCTGTGGAACTAGCAAACTTGGCGGCGCACGCCTGACCAGGATGAAGGAATCGCATGAAGTTCACGAAATTCGGCAAGGCCCTTCTGATAAGCGCCCTTTCTGCTGGCGTCGTTTTCAGTGTTACGTCTTGCATCCAGGATTATTCGGTAGGCTATTTGTATGTGACAGGGACGGTGACGGCCCAGACCTCCGGCAACGGCATCGTCTCCGGCTTCAAGATCGATCACAACACAGGTAAGCTGACGCCCATTAACGGTCTGCCAGTCTCCTCCGGCGGCGCCAACCCAGTTCGGGCCGTCCTACTCACCGGCAGCCGCTTTCTTTATGTACTCAACCGGGGAGTGAATGCCTCCGGCGGCTCCGACTGCACCACTGCGACCCCATGCCAGAACGCCAACATCACGCAGTTTGCGATTGGCGCCAACGGCATCCTCACGCCGCAGGAGACCTTCTACACGCAAGGTTTGAATCCGTTCCGCATCTTCGCCGACAGCTCGGGAACTTACATCTACGTGCTGGAACACGATTCCCTATACAACGGCGCACCTTCCAGCGCGACGAATCCGAATCCGAATTGCGCTGCCGCCCTGACCGGCGCCACAACCTGCGGCGACATATCCGCCTTTCTGGTCAACTCGAGCACCGGCCGGCTGAGTCTGGTCCAGAATGCCCAGGTGACAGCGGCTGGCGGCAGCGCCCCGCTGACCTATTTTCCGATTCCATCCAATCCCGTCGACTTTGTGCTGGCCAGCGGATACATCCTCACGATGAGCGGGACGAACGCCACCGCCTCCCCCTCCTATCCATACACCGGCGGCGCAACCGTGTATCCGTACACCTACTCATCCACCAACGGGCAGTTGACGGTGAGCCAGAACAGCGCCAACCAGCTGAACATTGGACAGGGAACCGCCCTCGTGACCGGCAGCGGATACGTCTTCGTGCTGGACAACGAAGCGCCCACCCCCAATCCCACCCTCACGGCCAGCCAGATTCTGCCTTACACGGTCGGCAGCGGCGGCGCGTTATTGGCGGTTACCAGCGGCCCCATTCCCGATGACCCGAACCAATCCAACCCCATTTACCTGGCGGTGGAGAGCAAGGGGAAGTGGTTCTACGTGGCCAACCAGGGGAACAACGTCACCGGCTCGGGAACAGCTCAAAGCGGGATTGCCGGCTACGTGATGAACAGTCCGTTTCAGCCTACCGAAATGGCAGGCACACCCATCGGCTTCGGCACCGGGGCCGGTCCGCAGTGCCTGGTCGAGGATCCCTCGAATCAGTACTTCTATACGGCCAACTTCAACGATTCAAGCGTAACCGGGCAGTCGATCGACCAAAACGCCGGAACCCTGACCCCGCTTTCCCAGTCGACGAAGGCGCCGTCGGAGTATACGCTGACGGGTCCGCCCACCTGGTGCCTGGTGGATGGGCGCACCAACTAAACCGCCGCTGGATGCAGATGCGCCTGGGCGGGGGTTGGCCCCCGCTCCAGGCAGCGCCAGACAATGATGGATTTGCAGTCTTCAAGAACGCAGCCGAATTTCAGGGAGCAATGTTTTTCCGGAGCGCTCCGGGGTTCGATTCCAAACCTGATTTTTAAGGGCCGGAGCTTTTGGCCCAGTGACGAAAGATGCGCATGAAGTTCAATCAATCGAGCCAGCTTCTGCTGGTCACCGCGGCCAGCCTTTTGGCGGCAGGACTGATCACCGCCTGCGGCACGGCCACCACGGATTTCGTATACGTAGCCAGCGCCAAGGCCGCGGGGACCAACAACTACGGCGAGATCGACGTCTTCGAGATCAACTCAGTCTCCGGCTTTATGCGCCAGATTCCCGCCTCGCCCTTTCCCTCGGGCGGACGCAATCCGGTAGCCGAAGCCGTCTCCTCCGACTATGCGAATCTTTACGTGGTCAATCAGGACGACAACACCATCGTTCAGTTCATGATCGGTCCCGACGGCAAGCTCTATCCGCAGAACACCGTCAATACTCCGGGAATCTACCCGCTGGCGGTTACCGTGAACGGGACGAACCTGTTTGTCGTGGACACCTACCAGCCTCTATCCGCCTGCTCCAACGCGGACCCGTGTTCGGGATCAGTGGGCGTCTTTCCCCTGCTGCCCGCCACCACGGGCGCCAACCCAACGCCCAGCGGAGCGCCGGGAACGCCGGTCACCAATGCGAGCATTGGCGCCAGCTATTGGCCATTGACGCTGCTCAGCTATACTTCGTCCGGCAACAGTTCGAACTGCAAGACCAGCGCATCCACCGACATCATCACGCCGACCGCGGTCAACGTCCTGAAATCGGGCGCCGATCTCTTCGTTACGGCCTATGACGCCACGGTAACGCCCAACGTTGGTTATGTCTTCGGCTTCACGATTAGCAGCGGAGGAGTGCTTGCCCCGCTGAACTGCGGCGTGCCCTTTGCCGCGGGTGTCCATCCCTCGGCCATCGCCAGCGATTCCTCCAGCACCTACGTTTACGTGACGGATTCCATCAAAGGCGATGTACTCGGCTACCAGCTTGCGTCCGGGCTTTTGACCCCGTTAGCGAGCAGCCCTTTTCCGGCCGGAAATCAACCCACGTCTATCGTTG
>Ga0371490_1001097_pt1 | contig 15028 bp, 10 predicted proteins | sample MB2SIPfraction_FD_207959 | JGI IMG/M metagenome (GOLD analysis project Ga0371490, IMG submission 207959) | Lab enriched peat soil microbial communities from McLean, Ithaca, NY, United States - MB28FN SIP fraction | ecosystem: Environmental > Terrestrial > Soil > Wetlands > Peat | place: USA... | reverse complement strand
GAGCGCAGGACGAATGTTTGTTCAACTTGTTGTAGAAAATTTCAACAGAGAGCGAATAACGACCAGCGACTTTTCAGACTATCTCCAGATTCGCACAAAGCACATTCCTGAAGTGCAGCAAGAATACGCGGGATATGGTGAATAGCGAATGCCTTACAGTTTGGACACGAGTGGATTCCTGGATGCTTGGGTGAGGCACTATCCAAGGGATGTGTTTCCGGGTATTTGGGGACGTTTGGACCATGCAGCGGAAGATGGTACGCTACTGGCTTCCGACGAAGTTTTACGTGAACTTGAGAAAAAAGACGACGGTGCCTTTGGTTGGATGAAGGCGCATCCCGCGATGGTTGTGCCAATAGATACAGACATCGAGGCAGCTGTCATTGACCTCATGATGCGTTATCCCCGTTTGGTCGATACCAAGAAGGGGAGATCGGGTGGCGATCCCTTTGTGATTGCCGTTGCCCAAGTGAGAGGCCTGACGGTTATTACAGGCGAGTATGCTACGGGGAAGACCGAGGCCCCGCGAATTCCAGACGTCTGCAAAGAGATTGGGGTTCCATGCATTCGGATGTTGGAGTTCTTCCGGCAGCAGCAATGGAACTTGTAGAATTTGCAGCTTGCAGACAAGCGAAAAGGCCGCGCAATGCGCGGCCTTTCGTCGATCAAAGGAAAAACAGCGTTAGCCGTTCAGCTGATCCTGGAGCTTGTTCAGCGTGCGGTGCAGGTCCTTGTCGGTGCGGCGCTGCTCGTCGATCTTGGCAATCGAGTGCATCACCGTGGTGTGGTGCTTGTTGCCGAACTGGCGGCCGATCTCCGGCAAACTGGCCTCCGTCATCTGCTTGGCCAGGTACATGGCAATCTGCCGCGGCACCACCACGTTGCGCGAGTTGTTCTTCTGCTTCAGGTCGGCAATGCGCATGCCGAACTGCTCGGCCACGGCACGCTGGATGGCTTCAATCGTGATCTTGCGCACCTGCATGTCGATGAACTGCTTCAGGCACTGCTGCGCCGTGGCCAGCGTGATCTCCATGTGGTTGTGCTGGCACCAGGCAATCAGCCGCACCAGCGCGCCTTCCAGCTCGCGCACGTTGGTGCGCACATTCGAAGCCACAAACAGCGCCACATCGGTCGGCAGAGCCACCTGCTCGGTCTCCGCCTTCTTCTGCAGAATCGCTACCTTGGTCTCCAGATCCGGCGGCTGAATGTCGGCGATCAATCCCCACTCAAAGCGCGAACGCAGACGGTCCTCGATCTCGGCCAGCTCCTTGGGCGGACGGTCGCTGGCGATCACAATCTGCTTCATGCTCTCGTGCAGCGCGTTGAAGGTGTGGAAGAACTCTTCCTGCGTACGCTCCTTCTGCGCGATGAACTGGATGTCGTCGATCAGCAGCACGTCCACCGAACGGAAACGGTCGCGGAAGCTGGTCATGCGATCGTTGCGCAGGCTGGTGATCATCTCGTTGGTGAACTTCTCGGCCGAGACGTAGCAGATGGAACTGCCCGGCTGGCGGCGCTTTACCTCGTGGCCGATGGCGTGCATCAGGTGGGTCTTGCCCATGCCCACGCCGCCATACAGGAACAACGGGTTATACGCCCGCGAGGGCCGCTCCGCCACGGCCAGTGACGCGGCCCGCGCAAACTGGTTGCCGTTGCCGATCACGAAGTTCTCAAACGTGTAGCGCGAGTTCAGCTGCGCGGCACTGTTCCAGTCAAAGCTCTTCTGCACCGGCGGAGGAGCAGCCGGGGCAGTAGGCGCATGCGCCGGTACGGGGCCAAAGCCGCCGTCCTTGCGCTGGGGCGGAACCGAGGGATCCTCTTCCGCCGTCACAAAACTTACATCATCGTATTCCAGGCCCTGCAGATCGATCGCTTCCTGGATCAGGTCGCCATATTTATCGCCGATATGCTGGAACTCCGGCGAGGGCACGCGAACGTAGAGCGTCCGGCCCGTTGTATGGGAGAAGCGCGTGGGTTTCAACCAGGTCTCGAAAGACTGGCGAATCACCTTCTTCTCGAGGGCCGCGAGAATCTGGAGCCAGGGATTGGGTGCCGGAGTCGGCGAAATGGCAAAAGACATCGAAAATTTCCTTACATACACGACTTCGCACCGCACATCGGCGGGTTCATCTCCAAAAGAAAAAACAAAAATCTCCCCCGGCGCAAAGAACAGCTCTGCGTCGAACTGCGGGTAGAAAAAAATTTTTGTTGACTTCTGGTTTGCCCCCTGAAGATCGTGCCTTAGGGGCGATGAAAAACGCCTGCTGAACGGGTCGCGATAAACATCACTGAACGGTCCCGATAGTAGCACATTTGACCCCTGATGCAATCACTCTTTAACGAAGCGCACTGGGACCAGCGCATAGTTGCACCACAACTGGTGAAAGTTCACTGTTTTGTTACCAGAGTTACACATTTTGCGTCCCAAAATCGAGTCTTCTGGTCGGTTATGAAACTCGCCAAAAGGCCCTCCCGGGCCTCTTTTCCTCCCCTTCCGAAGCCGCCCCTGATTGCACTGTTTTTGGTGCATATGGCTTCGGGTTCAAGGCCCTGCAAGGCTACCGGACTGGATTCAAAACCGGCCTTGAGATATACTTGGAGATGCTGTCAAAAGCGTTGATTCCGCCGAGCTAACAGGAGCTATTTTCATGCCCAAGCGCACTTTCCAACCCAACCGCCTCCGCCGCCTGAAGAAGCATGGCTTCCGCGCGCGCATGAAGACCAAGTCGGGCGCAGCTGTGCTCAGCCGCCGCCGCGCCATGGGTCGCAAGCGCGTAGCTGTCAGCGCCGGCTTCCGCGACTAACGATTTTGCTTGGAACCGCTCCATCTATGGTGTGGTTCCACCCGCCTCTGGCTTCACCCGGAATGCGCTGCCCCTGGTAGCCGTTCCGGTGTTGAGCAGCCCGGGCTACCCCGCAGGATCTCCCGGACCTTCCATCTCTCGGGGCGATCCGCCCCCGACAGGGCAATTTACCCACCGGCAGGGCATTCCAAATGACCAGCAGCACCAGTCCCGTCGGCCGTGCGTCGTTTGCGCCCGTGCGTTTGCGGCGTCATGCCGATTATCAGCGCGCGTATGCGGCCAGCCGCAAGCGCCAGTCGGCCTCCATGAGCTGGTTTCTGGCCCCGCAACAGGCTGAGGCACTGCCGGAGCATCTGCGCCCCACCGGGCCCCGCGTCGGGCTCACCGCGGGCAAGGTCATCGGCAAAGCCCACGAGCGCAACCGCATCAAGCGCCGCATGCGCGAGGCGCTGCGCCGCCATCTGGAGCTGCTGCCAAACGGCTTTGACCTGATCCTCCATCCCCGTCGCCAGGTGCTCTCCATCGATTTTGCGAAACTAGAAGCCGAGGTCGTACGTATTCTGGAACAGGCCCGCGCCGAGGCCTACCGCGCAACCAGCGCCCAGCCCCGGCCCACGCCTGCACCATGACCCGCATTCTGCTCGCATTGCTGCGTTTCTACCAGCGCTGGATCTCGCCCGCTCTGCACGTGCTCACGCCCGGAGGCTGCAAGTTTCTGCCCACCTGCTCGGAGTATGCCGCGATCGCCATTGCCACCCACGGCCCCCTGAAGGGCCTGCGCCTGGCCCTGTGGAGACTGCTGCGCTGCCATCCCTTTTCCCCGGGAGGATTTGATCCTGTTCCGCCTCACAAATAGGGCAAATTCTCACGCCAACCCATTTACCATGAAACCAGCGGCTCAATAATGGGCTGTACGTTGTGCCAGCTTCGGTTTCATTTACGACAGGAAGTTTCCCTTGCCAGAAATCAGCAATCCCAATCTCCCCTCGCAGGGCGCCGGCGGCGGCGGGGGCGATATGCGCTCCACCACGCTGTTCCTGCTGATGATCGCCGTGCTTGTTCTCGGCTATCAGTTCTTCTTCAAGCCGGCCGACCAGCAGAAGCAGCAACCGCAGCAGCAGAATGCCGCGCAGCAGGTGCAGCAGATCGCGCAGCCCAACTCTCCTGCGCAGCTGACGGCCACCGCGCCGGTTCAAACCGTGCCTGCGGTCGGCTCCGCTCTGGAAACCCAGACCACGGTCGAGAACGGACTCTACAAGATTGTCTTCACCAATCGCGGCGGCCAGGTGAAGCAGTGGCTGCTCAAGAATTATCACGACTCGTCCTGCAAGGCCCTGGACCAGTCCAAGTGCCCGCCGCTCGATCTGGTCCAGCACCAGGTAGCTGAGCACGTGGGCTTGCCGCTCTCGCTCTACACCTACGAGCCGGCGCTGACGGCGCAGTTGAACGGCGCGCTCTATCAGGTGAAGGTGAACGGCGCCGATCCCACCACCTCCAGCTCCATCGCGGCTCCGGCCAGCATCCAGTTCCACTACTCCGCAGGCGGCGTGGACGTGGTGAAGACCTTCCGCTTCGACAAGAGCTACGTGATTGGCATCGACACGGCGGTGACGCGCAACGGCGCCCCGGTTCGCGCTCTGGTGGCCTGGCCCGGCGGCCTGGGCGACATGGAAGAGTTCCTGCCCTACGGCGACGCCAATCCGGCCTCCAAGACCCGTTCGCCGGTACCCACCTCGGCTCAGTCCCAGTTCATCTGGTCGCTGAATGGCAAGAGCGGAGCAACCGGCCCCACGGCCGGCGGCTTCCTGTTCTGGACCAGCCAGGGAGTGAGCAATAACGCCACCCTTACCGAGCCCTACAGCTGGGCCGCTATCGGCGATCTCTACTTTGCCGCGGCCTTCATGCCCGATCAGCCGGAGCAGACCACGCTGGTCACGCTGCACAACACGGTTGACATCCCGGCCAGCCTCTCCGAGCCCGGCGCCGACAAGCGGCCCGCACAGATCATCGGCCTGGCCGTGGGCGACACCACTGGCGCGACCCATCTGCGCCTCTTCGCCGGCCCCAAGGCGACGGATCTCCTCAACTCCATCCACTCCACCGGCAACACCGGCAAGCAGGACGGTCCGTCGCTCGAAAAGCTGATCCAGCTGGGCACCTGGGCATTCATCGCCAAGCCGCTCTATCTGGCACTACGCTTCCTCTACGAGCACGGCATCGGCAACTGGGGCTGGGCCATCATCATCGTCACGGTGATCTTCAACTTTGCACTCTTGCCCACGCGCGTGATGATGATGAAGTCGTCGCTGAAGATGATGCGCCTGCAGCCCAAGCTGGACGCCATCAAGCATCGCTATGCGAACTTGAAGGCCAACGACCCCAAGCGCATGGAGATGCAGCAGGAGCAGATGGCACTGATGAAGACGGAGGGCGTGAACATGTATGGCAGCTGCCTGCCCATGTTGCTGCAGATGCCCCTGTTCTTCGCCTACTACCGCGTATTGGCCAACGCCGTGGAACTACGCCAGGCACACTGGTTCTGGCTCTCGGACCTGTCCATGCCCGACGCCACCCACGTGCTGCCCATCCTGATCATCGGCACCATGTTTTTGACCCAGTACATCACCCCTTCGCCGGGCATGGACCCTGCGCAGCGGCGCATGATGGCCTTCATGCTGCCGGTGGTGATGGGCTTTACGCTGTGGCACTTTGCCTCCGGTCTGGCTCTTTACTGGGGCACCGGCAACATCATCAACCTGGGCCTGCAGCTGGCCATCAACCAGTCCAGCATCGGACGCGAGATGCATGAGATTGCCGCCCGCCGCGCCGCCAAGAAGCTGGGCGGACACAAGACCATCCAGGGCCGCCGCTAGAGCATTGCAGGCAACAGTCCGCTTCGCGGCATTGCATGCGGCAGCCCGCTTCGCGTCCTCCGTGGCAAACATGAGGCACCCGCAGTGACAACAAAGCCCGGCTGAGTTAACTCAGCCGGGCTTTCTGCTCCTGCCTCCTCCTACTTCAGATACATCTCAAAGTGCGTCACGATCCGGTTGAAGAGGTGGGTGCGCACATCGCCGCCGCTGATGGAGTGCGTCTTGCGCGGATAGATCTGCAGGTCGTAAGGCTTTTCCGCGTCAATCAGCTTCTGGATGTACTGCACGCTGTTGGCCATATGCACGTTGTCGTCGCCGGTGCCGTGCACCAGCAGCAGATGGCCATGCAGATGGCGAGCCGCGTTCACCACCGAGAACTCCTTGTACCCCTCGGCGAATTCGCTGGGCAGGCCCATGTAGCGCTCGGTGTAAATGGAGTCGTAGTTGCGCCAATCCGTCACCGGAGCTACAGCAACGCCGGCGCGGAAGCGCTCCGAGTGAGAGAGTGCATTCAGAGTGAAGGTGCCGCCCCAGCTCCAGCCCCACCAGCCCAGCCGCTGGGGGTCGAGCTGCGGATAGCGGGCCAGCGCAGCATCGATCACCGCCAGCTGATCGGCCAGCTGCACGGCGCCAAAGTTGCGATAGCTGGCCTGCTCAAACGCGCGCCCGCGGCCGGCCATGCCGCGATTGTCCGCATGCAGCACCGCGAATCCATGCTCGGTGAGCAGCTGGTCGAAGGCGTGGTTGTCGCTCCAGCGATCCTGCACGCTCTGATCGCCTGGCCCGCCGTAAGGATTGGTAATCAGCGGCACCGAGGCCTTTGCCGTCGCACCCTCCGGCAAGAGCAGCGTGGCGTAGAGCGTGCTGCCGTCCGCCGCTTTCACCTGGAGCTCGATCGGCCGGCGAATGCGGTAGCGAGCCAGCGCGTTGGTCTTCCAGAAAACGTGGCAGCCTGTGGCCTGGCAGACCTGGAGCGTGGGCGCCTGGGCAAACGATGAGTGGCGGTCGACAAAGGCCTCTCCGGAGGGCGCGACGCTGCCGCTGTGAAAGCCTGCACCGGTGGTCAACTGCTTGCGCACACCGTTGAAGTCCACCTGCCAGAGCTGCTGGCCGAGCACATCGCCCTCGTTGGCAAAGTAGTCCACCACGCCCGCGGCAAAGTTCACGCGGTCGATCTCGCCCACGTCGAATGTACCCTGGGTGAGCTGCCGCAGCAGCACGGCGGGGGTCTTCTTTTCCGTATCGATGCTGTAGAGGTAGAGGTGCTTTGAGCCATCGCCCCAGTGCTTGATCAGCAGTTTGCCGGCGCCCACAAAAGCGTCGTAGGAGTCGTCCACAAACTTGGGGTCCACGATCTCCAGCACCTGTTTGGCTTCGCCGGTGGCGGCATCGGCCAGATAGAAGCCCAGATGCTTCTGGTCGCGGGTGAGGGTTTCAATCCACACCGTCTTCGCATCGGCCCAGCCAAAGCGGGGAATGTAGTCGTCGCCGGCGCTGTTTCCAGTCTTGCCGGGCAGCTTGACCCACACAATCTTGCCGCCCTCGGCGTTCACCACGCCCACGGATACCGCGGGGTTGGGGTCGCCGGGCTGGGGATAGCGCTGCTGGTCCAGCGTGGCGTGGGTGGGAATCCAGTCCTCGATTGCGTACACCGGCACCGCCGCCTCGTTCATCTCCAAAAAAGCCAGCGCATGCGAGTCCGGCGCCCAGGTGTAGTTGGTGTGCACATCGAGTTCTTCGGAGTAGACCCAGTCCACTTCGCCGCGCAGCGTAGCCTCGCTGGGCGCAGGCGCAACATCCACCGGCTTGGCACCCGGTTGGCCCAGCCGCAAGACGCTGAGCCCATGGTTGCGAATAAAAGAGATCGATTTGCCGTCGGGCGAAAACTTGGGATCGTCCCCCGATGCGGCTCCGGTTGAAGCCACCTGCTCGCCGGTCTTTGTGAGCGGATCGTAGAGCCACAACTTGCCGTCCACGTCGAAGAGCAGATGCGTGGCATCCGGCGACCACAGAAAGCTGGCCATCTTGTAGCGCTCGCGATGGTCGCGATCCTTCTCGGTATCGGCGCCGCCGGCCAGCCGGGTCATCTCGGCCTGGCTCACCAGAACCTGGGTCTTGCCGGTAGCCAGCGCAATCTCCATCAGCTCGCCGTGCTCCAGATAATTCAGATGCTTTCCATCCGGCGACCAGGTAAGCTCGGATGGCGCGTGGCCGATAAGGCCATCCTCGCCGAAGATGGCTTCCACCGTAAGCGGCTTGGTGGGGCTTTGGGCCGTAAGCGGCAGACAGGCCGCGGCCAATAGAGCAAGGCAAACAACGGGAATCTTGCGCAAAGGTTTCCTCCAGGTGGGCCGGCAGAGGGGGCGGACCGGCTGAGATTGCGCGGACACGCAACAGAACGCGCAATGGATCGATCTAGCTGCAGTCTACCGCAACAGCTTTTGTAGTTTGCGCCGCGGGCCCGCACGGTGTATCTTCCGGCCATGCACTCAGCTACGGTGAAAGAACGGCGCGCGCTGGGCCAGGCACGGCGCAAGCAACTGGGCCGCCAGCAACACGACGAGCTCAAGGTGAAAACCCGGCCGGCCACGGCCCTCGAGCTGATCGACCGCGCCATGAAGGGCCGCGTGCCCGCGCTGCAGAGCTTGAAGTGGCAGCTGATGGCAGCCTCGCCTTTTGCCTACTTCCGCGGCGCTGTGCCGGTGATGGCCGCCGACCTTGCGGTTCTGCCCACCACCGGCCTGGCCACGCAGCTCTGCGGCGACGCCCACGTGCGCAACCTGGGCGCCTTTGCCGCGCCCGATGGCCGGCTGGTCTTCGACATCAACGACTTTGACGAGACCATTCGCGGCCCCTTTGAGTGGGATCTGAAGCGCATGGCTGCCTCGCTCATCCTGGCCGGCCGCGAGGCGGGCCACAAGGACTCGAGCGCCCGAGCCGCCGCCGAGGCCTGCGTCATCCGCTACTGCACCCTGATGAACACCCTGGCTGGTCTGCCGGTGGTGGAGATGGCGCGCTACCAGGTACACCGTGTGGCTGCCGCTACGCCTGTGCAGCAGGCTCTCCATAAAGCCGAGCGCGCCACCTCCGCGCATACGCTGGAGCAGCTCACCGAGCCGGCGACTGCCGGGCGCCGCTTCCGGCAAATCAAGCCCACGCTGGAGCGCATCACCGGACAAAGGGCCGCACAGGTGCTGGCGGGACTCGATCACTACAAGACGCGCCTCGACCCCGAGCATCGCCACCTGCTCAATTTTTACCGGCCCGTGGACGTTGCCTTCAAGGTGGTCGGCACCGGCTCGGTGGGGCTGCGCGACTACTGCATCTATCTGGAAGGCAATGGCGCCGGCGATCCGCTCTTCCTGCAGATCAAGGAGGAAGCCAGCTCCGCCTGGGCGCCGTGGCTCAGCGATGCGCACCCGCCCGCGCACAACGGGCAGCGGGTGGTGGAAGGCCAGCGCGCGATGCAGACCGCCTCCGACCCCTTCCTCGGCTGGACGGAGATGGGCGGCCGGCAGTTCCTGGTCCGCCAGCTCAACGACCACAAGGGCTCCATCGAGATTGAAGACCTGGCCGACGGCAATCTGGAAGCCTACGCCGAGGTCTGCGGCGAACTACTGGCCCGGGGCCACGCGCGCGCCTCCGATCCGGTGCAGCTGGCCGGCTACCTGGGCCCGGGCGACGGTTTCGCGGAAGCCGTGGCCAAGTTCGGCCAGATCTACGCCGATCAGACGGAAAAGGATTGGCAGCTGCTGAAGCGCTCCACAAAGGTGCGCAAGTAACGCGCCTGGGCCGCTGCAATCCCGACACGCTCAACCCGCGCAAGGGGGTTTACCACTCAGATTCCCCCAGCCAAAGCAGGCGATTTCCGGCTCCAACGGGCCAACTGTAGCGCTAACTTTTACCTATCTCGCTCGATTTCGCCGTTCGGCTTGGTTTTACGGCTGGGGTTTGGCTGCCGGCAGCGACCGGAAGGCGATCCAGCCCAGCGCCGCCACCGCGGCAATCAGCCCCACCCACAACAGCAACGGGTGCTTCTCCGTAAAGGCGCGCTCATCGGGCCGCGGCTTGTACATGGGATTCGCCTGCTCGGGCCCCAGCACCGCCAGCGCGGCCTGCGGGTTCTCCACAAACAGCCGCGCGTAGTCGTAGCTCGGCGTCTCCAGCGCCGGGTCGCCGTAAACCAGGGTGGCCTGCCCACCGGCCACCGCCTCAAAACACACCCTGCGCTCCAGCATCTCCAGCCGCACTTCGACGATCGGCAACGGCGCATCGTCGCCATTGTCCACCGTCACCGTCCAGCGCGTGGGCCCGACTGCGTAGCTCTGCGGCGCATCCAGCGTCAACTGCTCGCGGTCCAGCTTCAGCCCGTTCTCCACCGTGTGCACGCGGATCAGGCTGCCGGCCTCCTGGATTGGCGCAACTGTGATGGGCGCAACAACCGGTTCGCCAGTTTTGGATGGCGCTGCCGGTGCCACCTCCACCGTGACCGGGCGGCTGAACTGCGCCGGCTGCGCTCCGGGCACAATCCGCACCCGGTCCACCGGCACATGCGCGGGCAGCGTAAAGCTCACCACCGACTTTTTCCCGTCGCGCGCCACAGCACTGGTCGTAGCCACCGCCGTGTACTTCGGCGCGGCATCGGCTGCCCAGTTCATCTCCACCGCGGTCACCTGCTCGGGATGAATGGGACCGGCCACCTCAAAGTGCAGATGCGGAAAGTCGGAACGCGGCAAGTGCAGCACCATGCTGCGCCCCAGCCGCTGGTGGGTCAGGTCGAAGACGGTGTACACGCCCAGCCTGGTCGCGTTCTTTCCGTCGTTTTCCTGGCTGCCCCACACGGTCACGGTGGCGATAAAGTCCTGGGCATGGATCTCCAGTTCCACATCGCTGTAACCGGCGCGCAGCATCTCGGCATCGAAGCTGGTGTGCCCGTTGCGCTCGCCTTTGTTGAAGGGCTCAACCGTGAGCGCGGTGTTTCCCGTGGGAACCGTTGCCGCGCGCACCACGTAGGGCGTTTCCTGCCCGCTGGCATAGAGCCGCAGGTCCGCGAGGCCCGCAGCGGCATGCGCAAACACCGCGGAATCCAGCACCGCGCAGCTCGGCCCGCCGGCTGCCGGAAGATGGTTCACCGCGCGCTGATAGCGAAAGTGCTCCGGGCTCGGCGTGGCGGCCAACGTCAACAGTGCCAGCGCTGCCGCCAGCTTTGCGATCATGGTTCTTCCTCGCTCGCGCGGGGTGTGCGCAGGTGCAGGTAATCTTTCTGGTAGACAAAGCTAACCGCCAGGAGCAGCGCACCAAGGCCTAGAAAGCTCAGGATGCGCAGTCCCTGGCTCAGCTCGCTGGTATCCACCAGGAAGACCTTGCCGATGGCGGCGGACAGCAGCACCAGAGCCTGCCAGCGCAGCGGCGCCGATTTGCGCCCGATGCCCAGCGCCAGCAGCACCGCGCCGTAGAGCATGAACCACGCCGAGTAGGTGAACTGTGCATACATCTCGTAGTCGGTCAGTTGGCTGGGGTTCCCTTGCCAGCGCTGATGCCACCAGAAGGCGTCGATCTCCAGCCCCACGGCAATCAGAATCAGCACGCTGACCGCCAGTGCCGCGGTCAGCGCCAGCCCGGGCCAGGGGATGGCGCGCGACTCCTCACCCTGTTCCTGCGCCTGCCCGGCCAGCCACGCCGTAAAGGCGCACACCGCAATGGCCATCGCGTAGCAGGCAAAACGCTGGTTGAAGAAGGGAATCAACACCGCGGAAGGACTGGCCACCAGCAACGCGCCCAGGCCCAGCCCCAAACAGCCCACGGCCAGTATCTGCAACAGCGCAGAACGATTCCGCCGCGCCACCCAAACCAGCGCCGCCGCTTCTATCAGCCAGCCAACCGTCAGCCAGCGCCCATGCGCCCTGAGGGGAATGGCAAGGGTCAGCAGCACAATTGCGGTGGAGAGATGCAGACCGTTCAGCAGCGGCGTGCTCCCGCGCAGCCAGCCCACCGCCGGCAGCCGCACCAGCAACAGGTAGAAGAGCGCCAGCCCGATCGCAATCCACGGCTTGGCCCACTCGGCCGCGGGTGTGTCCACCAGGTTGTAGAAGGTCAGGAACCCCGCCGCAGCATTCACAATCGGCAGAACATGCTCGGCAATCGTGTCCCAGCTGGAGTCTCTACGGTCCTCTATTGCGTTGAGCAGAATCAGCCGTGGGGCGAAGGCAAAGATCAGGAAGAAGCACAGGCCGAAGAAAGCCGTGGGGAACGCCTGGTCCGGCGAATAGTACTCCGCCCACCAGGCCACAACGAACAACTGCGTGCCCGCAAAGGTGACCGCCAGCAACCGCGACCACGGCTTGAGCGCCACCAGCACCAGCACCGCCAGATCCATCACCAGCAGATAGCTGAAGAGTGTGATCTCGTGATTCTGGCCGGTTGAAACCAGCAGCGGTGTACTCAGGCAGCCGGCAATGGCGTAGAGCGCCAGCAACTCCGCGTCCTGCGCCCAGGCCATGAAGCCGTTGCAGGCCGTCACTGCCACCATGGCGGCAAAGGCCGCGCCCGCAGGCAGCAGTTGGAAGAGCTGGAAAGCCGCCCACAGCGAGACGTAGAGCGTGCCCGAGCCCACCGCCTTGAGCGAGTAGGAGAAGGCCGCATACCCCCGCGCGCGGAAGCGCTCCGACCACGCGATCAACCCCACCCCGGCCAACAGCCCGATCAGCACCCGCCCGGCAGGTCCGATCCAGTGGTTGTCGATGGCCAGCTTCAGGAACCACGCCATGCCGATCAACACCGCCACAATGCCGATGCGATTGAACCACTGCGAGCCGATCCGGCTCTCCAGCGAAACGCCGTCCGACGTCGCCGGTTCTTCCGTCCGGTAGGCGGTGAAATAGATGGGCGCAGGCTGCGCCAAGGGCGGTGTCTGCGCTGCGGGCTGCACATCGGGCAAAACTTCTTCCACCGTCACCGGCACAGGCGGCGGAGCAGCCCACGGCGCTTGCTGCTCCTCCGGCACCAGGATGCCGTACTCGCGCAATGCTTTTTCCAGGCGACCAACGCGCCCACGCAGCTCATGGAGCTCGATTTCAAGGCTTTCCGTACGGTCGGGATTCATCGCCGTCCACTTTACACCAGGCGCTTCTTCTCAACCAGCAAACTTTCAGAGCTGATTTCGCGTTATTCCGAGAAGATAGCGGGTGCCCCACCCTCGCGATGCTTTTGTCGCTAGGGTGGGTTCGTACGAAGGCAGTCTTTTGAGCCGGATCAGTAATCTCTTCTTCGCACTATTCTGAGAATTGAGCCAGTTGCGCCTTAGTGGGTTTGGGCGTCAGCAGGCTCACCACCACCATGGCTGCCAGCGCCGCCACCAGCGCCGGGAAGATGGCTGCCCGTTCGGCCAGAAAGGCGGGGAAGAGCTGCCGTACGGCCGGCAGATCCCAGCCCAGCGTCACCACGGTTCCAGCCGCGATGGCTGCCACCGCGCCCCAGGCCGTGACCCGCTTCGAGTAGAAGGCTGCCAGCACCACCGGCGTCAGCGCCGCGGAGTAAATGGTGTAGGCCCACAGCATCTTCTCCAGAATGCTCTCCGCGTACACCGCCTGGTAGAGCGCCCAGCAGCCCAGCAGCACCACCGCCAGGCGCGAAACAATCATCACGCGCTTGTTACTGGCCTGCGGCGCAAGGTAGCGCACAAAGACGTCGTTGATCAGGTTGGTGGCCGGCGAAAACAGATAGTTCGAAGCCGTCGAGATCACCTTGGCAAAGACCGCGCCCAGCAACAGCGCCCCCATCAGCGCCGGCAGCCCGTTGCGCGCGGTGTAGGGAATGATCTCGCGCGGATGCAGCGCGGCCTCTCCCGTCTTGAACAGCGCCGAGCCGAAGACCGCAATGGATACGATCAGCGTCTCCAGGATCACCGTGCCCACAATCCAGCCCACCACCGAGACCCGCGCATCGCGCTCCGAACGGGCAGAAAAAAATTTTTGGTACATCACCTGGTTCCCCAGCATTAGCAGCAGGGTGGGCATCAAGAACTCCAGCGCCTGCACCAGCGTCAGGTTGCCCAGCGGCTGAAAGTGCGTGGCCGGCAGCGCCGCGTGCAGTCCCGGCCAGCCGCCGGCCTTGGCAAACAACATGGGCGCGGCCACAATGCAGATCACCGTCACCAGCGAGCCGATGGCAGCATCCATATAAGCCACGCTCGACATACCCGCCAGAGCGGTGGTCAGAATCACGAACCCGGCAATGATGTAAGTGCCCAGCTCCGGCGTCACCGCATCGGGAAAGATCAGATGCAGCACGTCGCCGCCACCCTTGAACTGGTAGCTGGTAATGCCCACATAGGCAAAAAGAATGGCAACGGTGCCCAGCACCCGCGCCGTCTGGTTATAACGAGTTTCGAGAAGGTCCGGAAGGGTAAACCGCGCGAAGCGCCGCGCCCGCGGGGCGATGAAGTAGATGGCCAGCAGCCCCAGCCAGCCGCCCGCCGGCTGCCACAGCGCCGCAAAGCCATTCTTATAAGCGTTTTCCGCACCGGCAAACAGCGAGCCTGCGCCAATCCAGCTGGTCAGGAGCGTCAGCACCAGCACCATGGCCGGCAAGGAGCGGCCCGCCACCAGGTAGTCGGCCTTGGTCTTCACCCGTCGCGTGCGATCCACGGCAACCGCCAGCAGCAGAGCCACAATCAGGGCAAGAACAATAGCGTAAAGGGTGGACATGGGAGGCTCCGGACGGCATAGACCGTGTTTGGCCAGTTTACCGGATGGGGGAAGACTGCAGGCCGCTGCCTGCGCGCGCCGCCCCACCCATTGACCCCAAAGCGGCGAATTGTTACAATCAATTTGCGGGGTGGAGCAGCCCGGTAGCTCGTTGGGCTCATAACCCAAAGGTCGCTGGTTCAAATCCAGCCCCCGCAACCACTTAGCCGACAGGCCAACCCCAGATAACCCCAAATAACAGCGGTCGCCAAAATCGCCGGGGGTTTCTGGCGCGGTTGCGAGGTTCTTCCCTTCGTGGCTATGCGCTCCTCAATGCCATCCTGACCACCTTGCTGTTGGCCTCACGCTTGGCCGCCATCAAGGCGTTTCCGTACACGTTCATTGTGGTTGAAACCTGCGCGTGCCGCATCAGCTTCTGCTGCACGCCGATAGGCGCTGAAGTCGAGTCCAGCCAGGAACGGTAGGTGTGGCGGAAGGTGTGCCACCCTACGCTGCCGTACTTTCCGGCAGCCTCCCACCGCTCGTCATGCAGCGGCAGGCGCTTCCCGTTCGGAGTCTTGCCGGCCTGGGCGCACCAAACGCCTACCCCAGCACCGCACTTCGGGCATGCCACAAGGCAGCACCCAGCCGGACGAATATAGTCCTG
>Ga0371490_1001094_pt1 | contig 15064 bp, 15 predicted proteins | sample MB2SIPfraction_FD_207959 | JGI IMG/M metagenome (GOLD analysis project Ga0371490, IMG submission 207959) | Lab enriched peat soil microbial communities from McLean, Ithaca, NY, United States - MB28FN SIP fraction | ecosystem: Environmental > Terrestrial > Soil > Wetlands > Peat | place: USA... | reverse complement strand
GGCATCCTTGTTTTGGGAGGGGTCACGCAGAATCTGCTCGCCGCGCGACCAGCGAACGTTAAGGGCTGGCATCGGTTCCATGGTTCAGGGTTCTAAACAACGCTTTCGACTTCTGTTCTGCTGCCGAGAGGGCCGGCTGCTTGCCAAGAATTGCCAACCCGCCACGCAGGCTATCATGTACCTTGCATATTGGTTACCCTTGTAGGTCGAGTGACTACCCGCGGATTGGCATTCGCTTCGCTTTTTTTGCCCGGCAGGAACAGGCTCTGAGGCTAATTCAAAACTGGCTTCATCCATCGCTGCCGCTGAAGTAGCCCGGTTCCGACACGCCGGATTGTGGGGTGCAGGTTGCGAGTGTCTCACACTTTGAACCGATCTTCACCGAAATCCAAGTGGTGAGGTTGACTTACAAACATGATTAGCCGACAGGAAGTATTATGCCGAAGCCGGTAATCTGGACAGTAGATGACGATCCCGACGTTCTGCGGGCAGTGGAGCGCGATCTACGCCGTCAATACGGGAATCGCTACCCCGTCATGGCCGCGGATTCAGGGAGCTCGGCTCTGGCAACGGTTGAACAATTGAAACTTCGAAATGAACCGGTGGCTCTGTTTCTGGTGGACCAGCGCATGCGGCTTATGTCCGGGGTGGAATTCCTGGAGCAGGCACTCAAACTCTACCCTGATGCCAAACGCGCGCTGTTGACCGCGTATGCGGACACCGACGCGGCCATCCGGGCAATCAATAACGTCAAGATAGACCACTATTTGATGAAGCCTTGGGACTCTCCGGAGGAGCGGCTCTATGGCATCGTTGACGACTTGCTGGACGATTGGCAGGCTTCCTACCATCCCGTCTTCGAGGGCATTCGCGTGGTGGGGCATCGCTGGTCGCCCTCCGCGATGGAGATCAGGGATTTTCTGGGCCGCAATTTCATTCCGTATCAATGGCTGGACATCGAAATGGACGAAGTGGCCAAACAGCTCGTGACCAGCAGCAAGACCGAGAGTGCCTGCCTGCCACTGGTCGTTTTTCCCGACGGCTCCTTTCTGCCCAAACCGACAGTGGCCGAGGTTGCGGGCAAGATGGGGTTGAAAACCCGTGCGGAACAGCCGTTTTACGATCTCGTCGTTGTGGGCGCCGGCCCGGCGGGCCTGGCGGCGGCCGTTTACGGCGCGGCAGACGGGCTGCGCACGCTGCTGGTCGAGCGCGAAGCACCCGGGGGCCAAGCGGGCAGGAGTTCCCGAATTGAGAACTACCTCGGCTTCCCGATGGGTCTAAGCGGAGGGGACCTCGCCCGACGGGCGGTGGCCCAAGCGCGGCGTTTCGGCGTCGAGATTCTCACGCCCCAAGAGGTTGCGGGCCTGAGAATCGAAGGCCCTTCACGTGTGGTTCGGATGGCGAATGGCAGTGAAATTGCCGGCCGCGCCCTGATCATCGCCACTGGCATCGCCTATCGCCGGCTCGAGGTGCCCGGCTTGGACAAGCTCCAGGGCGCCGGGGTGCATTATTACGCGCCCATGAGTGAGGCCTTTTCCCACCGCGACGGGGATGTCTTCATCGTGGGCGGAGCGAATTCCGCCGGCCAGGCCGCCCTCTATTTCTCTCGCTTCGCGCGGCAGGTGACCATGGTGGCTCGCGGCGATTCGCTCTCCGCGACCATGTCCCAGTATCTCGAAGACCAGATCAAGGTGACGAAGAATATTTTCATTGAACTGAACTCGCAGGTCATCGAGGTGCGGGGCGCGGAGCGATGCGAAGAAGTGGTCATCGAGCACAAGAAGACGGGCGAGAAGAAAACCGTCCCGGCAAGCGCCTTGTTGATCTATGCCGGCGCTGTGCCCCGCACGGACTGGCTCGCCGGGGTGGTCGAGCGCGATGAACTCGGCTACATCATCTCCGGGCAGCATCTGGTGCAGCAGGAACACCGGCGTCCGCGCGGCTGGAGCGTGAATCGCGATCCCTTCTACCTCGAAGCCAGTGTTCCGGGGATCTTCGTGGCGGGAGATGTGCGGCATCGCTCCGCCAAAGGAGTGACTTCAGGGGTTGGCGAAGGCGCCATGGCAGTGAAGCTGGTGCATGAATACCTCGGCACCCTTTGACTATGGATGACGCATTGCTCCAAACCATTCGCCAGGCCGCGCTCTTTGCCGGGCTGAAGGACGACCAACTTGATTGCATCCGCCGTGGGGAGGTGATTCAAGTGCCGGCGGGCACAATCCTTGTTTCGCAAGAGGAGCCGGCGGAATTCTTCTTCTTGAACCTAAAGGGCGAAGTCCGCATCTCGCGGCTCTATGACAATCAGGAGGTGCTGTTGGGGGTAAACCGGGCGGGAATGTTCATGGGAGAAATCCCGCTGCTGTTGAACAGTCCCTGGCTCGCGATCGTGCGGGTGTCCAAGCCTGCGCGCTTGTTTCGGCTCAATCAGGAGAATTTCTGGCGAATGCTCAGCACCTGCCCTACGGTAGGCAAGGAGGTTTTCAGGACAGCCGCCAACCGGCTGCGGAACCTCGAGGGTTATTCCCACCAGCGCCAAAAGCTGGTTTCGTTGGGCACGATGGCCGCCGGTTTGGCTCATGAATTGAACAATCCGGCTGCGGCCACCCGCCGCGCCGCCGCCCAACTCCATGAAACCGTCGGGGCGGTGCAGACGCTGATTTGCCAACTCGGAAAAGTAATGAAGCCGGATGACTGGGAGCACCTCCTGGCCGCTGAGCAGGACGCAACGCGCCGCTCGAACGAGGCGTCCCCGCTCGATTCACTGACTCGCAGTGATCGCGAGGAGGCTCTGACGCGGTGGTTGGACCAGCATGGCATCTCGGAAGGGTGGAGACTGGCGTCGAGCTTTGTCAGCGCCGGCTTGGATGCCGATTGGCTGGGAGCAGTCACGGAGAAGTTGGCGGCGAACAGCCACACGGCGGCCCTGAATTGGCTCGATGCGCGCTTAAGTCTGCATTCGCTGCTCAAACTTGTGGACCAAAGCACGGGTCGAGTCGCCGAGTTGGTAAAGGCCATAAAAGCCTACACCCACATGGACCAGTCCCCCATGCAGGAGGTTGATGTTCATGAGGGAATCGAAAGCACGCTGACCATGCTGGGTTACAAACTGAAGAATGTGCAGGTGGTCCGGGCTTTTGATCACTCCGCGCCGCGCATCATGGCTTATGGGAGCGAACTCAACTAGGTTTGGACCAATCTCATTGATAATGCCATTGATGCTATTGATGGCTCAGGCAAAATCTGCGTCGGCACTTTCGTCGAGGATAATCAACTGGTCGTCGAAATCATGGACAACGGGCGAGGCATACCCGCGGAAATCCAATCCCGGATTTTCGAACCCTTCTTTACGACCAAGGGCGTCGGCTCCGGAACCGGTCTGGGCTTGATCATTAGCAATCGAATCGTCGCCGACCGCCACGGCGGCGAGATCGAGTTTGACTCGAAGCCCGGCGAGACGCGATTTAGAGTTCGCCTCCCTGTTGCTCGAAGCGCATAAAGCGAAAATCTCCGCCACGCCAAGGGACCCGCAGGGGACCTTCCAGGCGCAAAGTGCCCTTCCCGTGGGGTTCCTTTTCGGCCAACACATGTTATTATGATGTTAATCATGGGTTATATCGCAATCGTAGGATTTCCATGACCCGTCATGAATGCCCGCACGCAGGAAATCGAATGTGGCGCTGGGCCTGTGGAAGCGTTGCGCGTTGAACCGAAGCGCGAGGGTGAGCTTCGGCTGACAGAAGACCGCGAGTGGACCGAGGCGTTTCTCGCCGGGGAGAGGCGGATTCTCGAAATGATCGCCAACGGCGAATCGCTCGCCCCGGTTCTTGATGCCATGTGCCGGCTGGTGGAAGAAATGTCCAGTGGTTTCCTGGCGACGATCCTGTTGTTGGATGCGGACGGCAAGAGTCTTCGGTATACCGCAGCGCCGAGCCTTCCCGCAAGCTACACGGAGGGAATGGGGGCCATCCCCGTCGGTCCTTCCGTTGGGTCCTGCGGCACGGCCGCTTATCGCCGAGAGCCAGTGATTGCCACCGACATCGCCACGGATCCGCTGTGGACCGATTATCGCGATCTGCCCCTGGCGCACGGCCTGCGGGCGAGTTGGTCAACGCCCATATTCTCTTCGGGAGGTTGCGTGTTGGGCACTTTCGCGATCCTCTCCCGCGAACCGAGCAGCCCGGCTCCACTCCACCACCGCATCAGCGAGCAGATCACCCTTCTCGCGGCGGTCGCAGTTGAGCGCGAGCGCACCGAATCGGCACTGCGCCAGAGCGAGGAACGCTTCCGCCGGATGGCGGAGGAATTGCGGCGAAGCGAGGCCTATTTGGCAGAAGCACAGAAACTGAGCCGCACGGGGAGTTTCGGCTGGAAGGTGGCCACTGGGAAGCTGGTTTGGTCTGCCGAGACGTTTTGCATACTGGGCTACGAGCACGCCTTAACTCCGTCGCTGGAGATGGTGCTCAATCGAGTTCATCCCGACGACCTGCCCCTGGTGCAGCGAATAGTTGATGCTGCTACCCGCGAAGGCAGAGACCTGGATTTTGAACATCGCCTACGGATGCTGGATCGCTCGATCAAGTATCTCCATGTGCTCGCCCATCCCGCCAGGGATGCTTCTGGTGAGGTTGAGTTCGTTGGCGCGGTGATGGATGTGACCGATCGGAAACGGGCGGAGGCCCTCGTGGCAGGTGAGAAGCGGCTTTTGGAGATGATCGCCGGGGGGGCGCTCTCGCGCCCATACTTGAGGCGCTCTGCCGATTTGGCCAGGAGATGTCTGGCGACGTGCTGGTTTCCATCCTGCTGGTAAGCCCCGATGCCAGGACCCTGCGACATGGGGCCGCGCCTGACCTTCCGCAGAGCTACACCGAGGGCATTGACGGCGGACTGATCGGTCCTCGCGCCGGCTCCTGCGGAACTGCCGCTTACAGGAGAGAACCCGTAATCGTCTCCGATATCGCGACTGATCCGCTATGGGACCGATACCGCCATCTGGCTCTGGAGCATGGCCTCCGGGCGTGCTGGTCCACGCCCGTATTCTCTACCGCCCGGGAAGTAATGGGCACGTTCGCGCTGTATTCGCGCAAATCCGGCGTTCCCACGCCAGAGCAACGGAATCTGATCGAGCAGATGACTCACCTGGCAGCGGTCGCCCTCGAGCGCGAGCGCGCGGAAGAGGCCCTGCGCCAGAGCGAATCCCGCTTCGAGGGCATCCTGAAAATCGCCGAAGACGCGATCATCTCCGTTGACTCCAGCCAGCGCATCCTCCTGTTCAATCAGGGCGCCGAGAAGGTCTTTGGATATACCGCCACTGAGGTCATCGGCAAACCACTCGACGTTCCGATGCCGAAAAGATTCGCTCAAGCGCACCGGGGGCACGTCCAGGAGTTTGCCAGGTCGCCGGAAGTTTCGCGCACCATGGCCCAACGGCGCGAGGTATTTGGCCGACGAAAGGATGGACGCGAATTTCCCGCCGAAGCCTCCATCTCCAAGCTGCAAGCAGGCGAACACGTGGTGTTCACGGTCATCCTGAGGGATATTACCGAACGCAAGGAGGCTGCGGAGGCTCTTCGAGCGTCGGTGCAATTGGCCCGCGGTCAAACGGAGGCCCTCACCCACACTTTGGACGCGCTGGCTAAGGAATCCGCCCCCGACCGGCTGGTGGAGCACGTCCTGCGGACCATCACGACCAGTTGGAGGCGCACAGCAGCAGCATCTGGTTGAGAAACGAGGGCACGGGCATGGTGAGTTTCGAATTTGCCTTTGAAAGGGGCAGGCTCCGGACGAAATCCGACGCAGCCCTGGCGAGAATCAGTCCCACGCTCAAAATCGAGGACGTATGGCCCTGGCCCGAGAGGGCCTGGGCGAAGCGCGGCGTTCCGTGCGGGCGCTCCGCCCGCGGGCGCTGGACCAGAAAGACCTATGCGAAGCCCTGGAGGATTTGATTCAGAAGATGACGGCGGGCACACCCGTGCAGACGGAGTTCATTGTGCGAGGCCAGCCACGGGAACTCCCGCTGCATTGGGAGGAGAATCTGCTCCACATCGGACAGGAAGTATTGACGAACGTCCTGCGTCACGCGCAGGCCAGTAATTTCAACGCGCAGCTCGCCTTCGACCACGGCGAGGTTCTCCTGGATCTGCGCGACAACGGCAGCGGCTTCGATCCCAGTGGCCGGCACGACGGCTTCGGCTTGCAGGGCATGAGAGAACGGGTCGAGGGGATGGGCGGCCAATTGGCGATCCAGAGCGCGAAAGGCCAGGGCACGGCGATTTCCATTGTCCTTCCGCTCGCAAACGCGGTTCACCGTGCTGCGGCATGACGAGCGCACTCAAATCACGAAACCGGCCCCCAACTGCCGTGTCCTCGTGGCCCCAAGGCGGTGCCAAGAGTGCGGCCGCTGACAAGATCCGCGTGCTCATTGCGGACGACCACGTCACTGTGACCGCGGGATTGGCGTCCATCATTGGCCTCCAGGCAGACATGACGGTCGTCGCCGAAACCGCAGATGGCCGCGAGGCGGTGGACCTGTGGCGGAAGCATCGCCCTGACGTCGCGTTGCTCGATCTGCGCATGCCCGTGCTGGATGGCGTCGGCGCGATTGCAGAAATCCGCCGGGAGGATGCCTCAGCGCGCGTCATCGTGCTGACCACCTATGACACCGACAACGAGATCTACCGGGCGGTCAAGGCGGGCGCAAAAGGCTACGTGTTGAAAGACGCGCGGCGCGAGGAATTGCTGGACAGCATCCGACGCGTGAATCGAGGCGAGATCTGCATCCCGCCGCCGCTCCTGGAAAGGCCGGCGGCAGGTGTGAGTGGCGAAACCCTGACTGGCCGGGAGATGGACGTGCTGACATTGCTGGCCCGCGGCAAGAGCAACAAGGAAATCGGTGCCAACCTCTACATCAGTGAGACCACGGTGAAAGCCCACCTGCGCAGCATCTTCACCAAGCTGAATGTCTTGAGCCGCACCGAGGCCATCGCAGCGGCGAGCCGCCGCGGCCTGGTGCAACTTTAGACATGCCGCCCTGCGTCTAAAGAGGTGCAATCTCGCTTTCCAGGTGCATGGATTCTTCGGGGAACAGGCCAAGCGATCTTATCTGACGTTGGGCGCCCGCAATGTCGCCTGTGAAAAGGACAACGATTAAATCCTTCATAGCGCGGGTGCAGCAGACGTAGAAAAGGCGCCTTGTCCTCTCGACGGTGGTTTCCTTGCCAGCGGGTAGCGATCTGCTTCGCGGCGGGGGTGATAGGCGCAGTGGCAGTGGTCCTTTTCAGCCACGCGCTGTTTTGGTTGGGGGTTAGCGCGACCCTCGGGGTAAAGGCCCCGGTTTCCTTGAAGTCGCCAGATATATACAGGCCGCTCTTCTGAGGAGGACTATGGGGCATCCTGTTCGGGCTGTTTATAAAGAGCGCTTGGAATCGCCTGTACCTCGTCGGCCGTCTATTTGTCCTTGCTCCGCTACTCGCACTGTTCTTGTGCTTTTTGCCGATGAGCGGCGCGGGATATTTCGGGGTGAACCGGGGGCCGACGTTTACAGTTTATCTTCTGCTGGTAAATCTGCCCTTCGGGATAGTCACCGCCTTGGCCGCAAGGGCGATAATAGGGAAGAAGCTGTAAGCATTCCAGAGCGAACGCAGAGCGAGAAACCCGCCACAGCGCTGTACAGCCGCAACCGAGTCTGGTAAGGGCGCGTTCCACCGCGTCCCTCGAATGGTCTCCCAAAAGAAGTGGGACGCGGTGGAACGCGTCCTTACCAGATTTCTTCGCGGCCTGCGAGCAAATCGCGATATAGCAGCACAGGTCAGCGTCCTATCGCCCGGTAACGTGTTGCCAGCTTGTGTGGGCTTACGCCCAGGTGATAGCCAGCCAGCATCCACTGATTGCGGAGGGTGGTGCGCACAACGCCCAGTGTTTGCCAGCGCCGAGCGGAAGTTAGGGTGGCCTCGCCCACGGTGACAATCCGTCCGCGCCGGCGCAGGCGGGCCGAGAACTCATAATCTTCCATGATCGGGAGGTCGGCAAAGCCACCCACTTCTTCAAACAAGGCTCTGGCGAGGAAGAGCCCTTGGTCGCCGTAGGGTCGCTGGAGCCACCGTGAGCGGAAGCCAGTGGCCCACTCAATGAAAGACTTGCCCGCGAAACTCCCGGCGATGCGGAAGCGGAAGGCGCCCGCGGCCACGCCGGGCATGCACAGCGTTCGGGGAACCACCTCGACCCACCTTGGTGGGAGGAGCGTATCCGCGTGCAAAAACAGCAAGGAGCCTCCCTCGGCCCGGGCCGCTCCCGCGTTCATCTGGCGCGCGCGACCGGGCTTTGAGCTGATAACGGTCAAGGCTGCCTCCTTCGCACGCTGCACGGTGGAATCGGTGCTACCACCGTCAACGACGATCACTTCGTGACACGGACTTTTCCCGACCGCGCGCAGGGTGGCGGCGATCTGGTGTTCTTCGTTCAGCGCCGGGATAATGACAGAAACCCGGTCCAGGCAGGAGTCTTCGGATGCCGCAATTGCCCGCCAGGCGGGCAGGTCTTCAGGCCGGTCAATGTCCTCCAACGGGTCCAACAAGGCGGGCTGGCAGCCCCTGCGCCGGAGGACGGCCGACGAATCGGCCAGCACGCGGCCCGTGCCCCAAGGGATGTGGTGGAACAATTCCGGCATGGGACGACTCAGGCCGATGAGGTAATAACCCCCATCTCGGGCCGGTCCCAGCACGACCGGGGTTTCCTTCAAGCAGGAGAAAGCCGCCTTGATGATTTCCGGGGTGAGGCCGGGGCAATCGCTGCCGATGATGACGGTAGCCTTTGAGCCGGTGCGAAAACTCTCCTCGAACGCGCCCGCCATGCGCTGGCCCAGGTCGCCGGCCCCCTGCGGCAGAAAGCGCGCACTGTCCCCCAACCAATGACTCATCGCCTGTTCCGTGCCGTCCTCGAAGCGCAATTCCAATTCCGCAGGCGCGATTCTACAGGCTTTGCTGGCCGTGCGCAGGGTGCGCAAAACCAGCCGGCGGTGCAGCGCCGCCGCACCCTCGGCGCACAGGGCGGGAATCAGACGGGTCTTAGCCCTGCCAGCGGTCGGGTAGCGCGCGAAGAGTATCAGCCGGCGGCGGTCTTCGCTCATGCGGGGGCGTCAGGAGGCGCCTGTCGTCTGCAGCGCCCCGCCGCAACTGCTGCCGCAACCCGCCGTGCAGGCCAGGCAATGCCCACCCGTTCGGACGGCCCAACCCTCCAGCAGTTCCGGCGTCACGTCCCACAGGTACTGAGTGGTTTGCCATTCCGCATTTGCATCCCCAGCATCTGGTTGAAGTCACAGTCGTACACCTCTCCCATCCAGCCCACGCTTAAGGTCGTGCGACACATCAAGCTCTCGACCGTGGCGGGATTGAAGCTGTTCGCCAATAGCGACATGTATTCCTCGGTCTTACCCTGTCGGCGCAAGTCTTCGGCGAACCGAGCGATGGGCTGGTTGGTGATCGTGTAGAGACGATTGAAGGTTATGCCGAATCCGCGTCCAAGGGCCTCTTTGTAGTCCGCCTCCAACTCGGCTTGCGGGGCCGGCAGCTTCGGGCCCACGGGATTATAGACCAGGTTAAGCGGCAACCGGCTGCCATACCCGACCCCATTGAGTTTGCGCAGCGCGGAGATGCTTTTCTCAAACACACCGGCCCCGCGCTGTTTGGCCACATTCTCGGCGGTATAGCACGGCAGCGAAGCAATCACCTCAACCTCCTGGCCCGCCAAATACTCTGGAAGGTCACGATAACCGGCCTCCTCGATTATCGTAAGGTTGCAGCGGTCAATCACGTGCGACCCCGCGCCGCGCGCGGTCTCAACGAAGAAACGGAAGAACCCGCTTAACTCGGGCGCCCCGCCGGTGAGGTCCACAATCTCCGGCTGGTATTGCCGAATCCAGTCACCGATGCGGCGAGCCACGACTTGCCCCACCATTTCAGCGCGCCAGGGCCCTGCATCCACGTGGCAATGCCGGCAGGCCTGATTGCACTTGCGCCCCACGTTGATCTGGAGCGTCTGCAACCGCCCCCGGCGCAACGCAAGCCCGTGCGCTGAAAGCTTTGCCTCAAACGAGTCCATGAGCCGGGATAACTAGTGCGATTAAAACCCATGCTTACACTAGGGGACTTCGTCGCCGGAGTCAAACGGGCCACAGTCAACTGGGCTGACGGGGATTTTGGCGCCAAAGCGACCCTCGCCCACCCATCCCTGCCGCGTGCCGATACCTCCACAGCCCCAACGGGACCACACGGGAACCACACCGTAGCCTCGCCGTAGTACCCTCGTTGGCTAACGAGGGTACTACGGCGAGGCTATGGGGAGGCTATGGCGGGGCTATAAGGCTATGAGCGGGAATGGGCCGCCAAAGTCCCAAACCCGAAATCCGAAACCCGAAGCCCGAAACAAATCCCAAGCGGCAAGCAGAAAATGACCAAAACCACCGCCCAGCGTCGCGTTTTGAGCATTCGGCCATTCGGAATTCGGGTTTGTTTCGGGTTTCGAGCTTCGGGTTTCGGGTTTTCGCGCCTATGCGGTTGGGGCAGGGACGCGGGCGCGGGTCACTTTGGGGGCATCCGTCCAGCCGTCAATGTGCTGGCAGGTGCGAATCCAGATGGCCGTGCCAGCCTTCGGCACGCCATACCGGGCGACGTAAAGCTCGGTGATGTCGCTCCAGCCGTCGGTCGGTGGCGGCAGCAGCCCCAGGAAGGTGAAGTGCTGGACGCACCGGACCCCACTCCGGATCGGCGCGGCACCTTGCACCAGGGTGTACTGGGCCGGTGGGCTCGCGACGCGGAGCTTGAGCATGATCCTGCCACCGGTGTTGGTAATCACCAACTCAGCCACCGGGTTGGGACTGAGGAGAGGCTCGGCGGGCGGGAGATCGAACTGGGGCAAGCCGAGGTCGGCGCGCTGGGTGTTCACGCTCACAAAGTAGTGGTAGCAGTTGGGGCGGACCCGGCGACCCGCTCTGGTTACAATGTATCTGTCGAGCGCGGCAATGCGCCAGGCGGCGAGCTGCTCGGCGGTGAGGGTGCGCCAGCGCCTGGAGACAGCGCCGAAGTTACTCCGGTTAGACAGTTGCTCGGGCGTGCGGGGATCGCGCGGGCGCACATAACTGCGCACGACCTTGCCGTGACGGGTGTTGAGATAGACGACGATGCCTTTCCGGCCCGACTTTGGAATGGAGCTGATCTTCATGTTGTTTCAGGCAGACGCCTTCTGAGGTGCTGGCTCACCCGACCGCAATTGGGCGCGTGCGTTTGAACCATAGCAAAACCCGGACTAGTAACGCCAGCAGCATCAACTTTTCCCGGACGTCACAACAGATTCCCCTGTTTTCGGTTTGGGTCACGGCTGGCAATAAAGGCTTCACGCAGGGCGGCAAGCTTTTCCGGCGTATAGTTGCGCCGAACCTTCACAATTTCGGCAGCAGCAAGCTGGTCGCACCGTTCGTTATCCGGGTGCCCGACATGGCCTTTGAGCCACTGCCAGGTGACACGGTGGCGCGAGGTGGCTTCTTCGAGTTGCCGCCATAGATCATCGTTCTTCACCGCCTTCCGGTCGGCGGTGCGCCAGTGTTTGGCTTTCCACCGCGGCAACCACTCGGTGATGCCCCCGCGCAAATATTCCGAATCAGTGAAAAGTGTGACCTCGCACGGTTCTTTGAGGCTCTCGAGAGCAGAGATGGCGGCTTGCAGCTCCATGCGATTGTTGGTGGTGGCTGGCTCCCCACCCGTCAACTCGCGCACGTGATCGCCATATCGAAGCAGCGCCGCCCAACCACCGGGTCCGGGGTTTCCATCACATCCGCCGTCAGTATGGATCGTTATCTTTTTCCAACTGCCACTTTCTGCCATGCCAGGAAACTCTGTCGTTCCTTCCAGTCAGTCGAGGAATTTCGCCGCGCCGCGTCCGTCCATGGTTTCGCCTCCTTCTCATCCAAGTTGTGGCCGCCGACGCAGACCCGGCCCGCGCGGGGGTGGGGTGCTAAAAAAATAGCAGATTCAGGTTGACAGCCTTCTTCGGCCTGCTAAAATATTAGCATATTTGACATGAATGCCGAATTTCATCTCAGCCGCCGCGAACGCCAGATCATGGATGCTCTGCACCACCGCGGGAGTGCGACCGCCGCCGAAATCCAAGCCGCGCTACCCGATCCGCCCAGCTACTCGGCCGTCCGCGCCTTGCTGCGCATCCTGGAGGAGAAGGGGCACCTGAAGCACCGGCGGGAGGGTGCCCGCTACGTCTATATGCCGCGGGCCTCGCAAGCTTCCGCGCGGCGCTCGGCCCTCAAGCGGGTCGTCTCCACCTTCTTCCAGGGCTCGGTCACGCAGGCCATGGCCGCGCTGCTGGAGACAGCCGACACGCGATTGCCCGATTCGGAGTTACACCAACTGCGACAGCTAATCGACCAGGCCCGGAAGGAGGGCCGCTAATATGAATACCCTAATGAACATTATCCCACAGTCCCTTCTGCACTCGGCGTTTACGCCGCTCTTCTTCGACGCCTGGTTCAAAAGCCTTGCGGTGCTCGCTGTGGCAGGCGCTTTATGCCTCCTGCTGCGGCGAGCGGCGGCGGCGACGCGGCATTGGATCTGGTTGCTGGCCATGACCACCCTGCCCTGTTTGCTGCTGCTGCAGGCGATGCCGCACCCCTGGCAACGGCCGCTCTGGACGGTCTCGACTGGGTTCAATTCCGGCAACCAGTTCTCGCTGGTGCTCAACCTGGCGCCCGAGGCGACGGCACACCCGGCGGCTTTCGCCCCCGCGCCGGCGGAGCCGGCCGCGGCTGCTGCCGGCACAGAAGGGTCCCGGAGCAGCGCGCCCATTGCCGCGCGGTTCAGCACCAACTGGCTCGTGGTCGCGGTTACGGTTTGGCTCGTCGGCACGGTGCTGGGTCTGGTTTCGGTGCTGGCGGGGCAGGTGCAGCTCAGCCGCCTCGCGCGAAACGGGCGCCTGCTGCAAGACGCGGACTGGGCGGTGCTCCTGGACGAAGCCTGCGCACGGTTGCCTCTGCGCCGGCCCGTGAGGTTATTGCAGTCGAAGGGTAACCCAATGCCGCTGACGTGGGGTTGGCGGCGGCCGGTGGTGCTGCTGCCGGCGGAGGCCGCGGACTGGCCGGCTGAGCGGCGCCGGGTTGTGCTGTTGCACGAATTGGCGCACGCCAAGCGCTGGGACTGCCTGACGCAGGCCCTCGCGCGCATCGTGGTGGCCTGTTACTGGATCAATCCACTGGTCTGGCTGGCCGCGCACAGAATGTGCGTCGAACGCGAGCGGGCTTGCGATGACCTGGTGCTGAACAGCGGCTGCCGGGCATCGGATTACGCCACGCACCTGGTGGACATCGCCCGGAGCTTCCCCCACATGCCGCAGTTTGCCGGCATCGCGATGGCCCGCTCGCCCCAGCTTCAGGGCCGGGTCGCGGCCATTGTGGACGCCTCGCGCGCGCGCCGGTTGCGGCCGCTCACGGCCTTGGTGCTGCTCGTCCTTATGGGCGCTCTGGCCCTGTCCGTCGGCGGGAGCAGCCCATCGGCGGCTCGCAGCCAAGCGGAGGACTCCGCCCTTCGCCAACAGCAGATTGCGCAGCTCGAAGCTTTTGCGCGGGCCAAGGAAAAGCAGTCGGAAGAGTTGGCCGCCAAAGCCGGGGAGAAGATTACCCCGGAGTTCCAGCGCTTCTTCGCCGCGGCTATCGAGGGGGATTGGCGGACCGTGGCCAACCGGTGGGATTATTACCACCTGCATCACCGCCAGTATGAAAAGGGCACCAATGCCACGATCGAGAGCCTCGATACGCCCTACTGGCAAACCGTGATCGAGCTGTGCATGGCCTACACTCACGTCCTCAACTGCGCGCCGAAATACACTGCCCTCTTCGCTGACGGCATCATCTCCTCCATCCCCGCGGGCAGCATCTATTTCGGCGGCACGGACCCAGGACGCTGCTTGCCGACGGCCTTCGTCAAGTCGCACGCGGACGCCGACCCGTTCTTCATCCTGACCCAGAATGCCCTCGCGGATGGCACCTACCTGGAATACCTGCGGGCCATGTATGGCGGGAAGATATACATCCCCACCGCTGAAGACTCGCAGAAGTGCTTTCAGGAGTACACGACGAACGCGCAGCGCCGAATGCAGGAGCACAAGCTCAAGCCTGGGGAGGATGTGAAGATGGTTGGCAGTAACGTGACCGTCTCCGGCCAGGTCGCCGTGATGAGCATTAACAGCCTCATCACCAAGCTTATCTTCGACCGGAACCCGGACCGGGAGTTCTACGTCGAGGAAAGCTTCCCCCTGGACTGGATGTATCCCTACCTGGAGGCGCACGGCCTGATCATGAAGCTGAACCGCCAGCCGCTGGCGCAGTTGCCGGAAGAGGTCGTCGCCCGCGACCACGAGTACTGGCGCAAGGTGGTTGACGGCATGTTGGGCGATTGGCTGGAAGACCAGACAACGGTGCGGGAGATCGCCGACTTCGTGGATCGAGTGTATGTGCACAAGGAGCTCATGGGCTTCCCCGCCGACCCGGGGCTGGTGGCGCAGATGCCGATGAGCAAGATCGTGGAATGGAACAACCGGATTGGTGTGCGCGAGGACCTCAAGGGATTCACCGGCGACCCGCGGTTTGTCCAGAATGGTTTCGCAGCGGCGAGCTTCTCCAAGCTGCGGAGTTCGATCAGCGGCCTCTACGCCTGGCGCCTGAACACGGATACGAATATTTGCCCGGCAGCGTATCAGCCCAAGTCCCAGGCGGAATATCAACGGATGCGCAAAGAGGCTGATTTCGCGTTCCGCCAGGCCTTTGCCCTTTGCCCCTACAGCCCGGAGGCGGTGTTCCGGTATGCGCAACTGCTGCTCCAAGACCGGCATTTCGACGATGCCCTGCTGGTGGCGCAGACGTGCCTTAAGCTGGACCCGAAGAATGGCCAGGTGCGGGGGCTGGTGGACAACATCAAGAGCTACCAGAAGCAGAGCAGCGGAGCAAGAGCAAGGGTCACCCATTAGGGCGGGTGTCAGACGTCCTCTTTTATGCAATTGTCTGTCATGATGGTGG
>Ga0371490_1001093_pt1 | contig 15065 bp, 15 predicted proteins | sample MB2SIPfraction_FD_207959 | JGI IMG/M metagenome (GOLD analysis project Ga0371490, IMG submission 207959) | Lab enriched peat soil microbial communities from McLean, Ithaca, NY, United States - MB28FN SIP fraction | ecosystem: Environmental > Terrestrial > Soil > Wetlands > Peat | place: USA... | reverse complement strand
CCCCAGCTCCCGTCGCAACTATCGCCACCATCGCCACCATCGGCCAGCACGAAGGCCAGTCCGTCATCCTGCGCGGATGGCTCTACAACCTCCGCGAGAGCGGCAAGCTGCTCTTTCCCATCTTTCGCGACGGCACCGGAACGATCCAGGGCGTGGCCCACGTAAAGAGCGTCTCCCCTGAGGTCTTCGAGGCCCTCAAAGGCCTCACTCAGGAGTCCAGTGTCATCGTCACCGGCAAAGTCCGCGCCGACAAGCGCGCGCCGGGAGGTTATGAGCTCGACGTGGAAGGCCTTCAGGTTATCCAGAGAGTCCCCGAGTCCGACCCTTACCCCATCACCCCCAAGGAGCACGGCGTCGACTTCCTCATGGAGCATCGCCATCTCTGGGTCCGCAGCCCGCGCCAGTCCGCCATCCTCCGCATCAGGGCCGAGATCATGCGCGCGGCGGCTGAGTATTTTGACACCAACGGCTTCATCCGCACCGACCCGCCCATTCTGACTCCCGCGGCCTGCGAAGGCACGTCAACACTCTTTCCGGTGGACTACTTCGGCGACCCGGCTTACCTGACGCAATCCGGCCAGCTCTACATCGAGTCAACAGCACTGGCGTTGGGTAAGGTCTACAGCTTCGGCCCCACCTTCCGCGCGGAAAAATCCAAAACCCGCCGTCACCTCACCGAGTTCTGGATGATCGAGCCGGAGGTCGCCTTCATGGACCTCGACGGACTCCTTGAACTCGCCGAAAACTTCATCTCCCACATCGTCCAGTCGGTCCTCAAGAACCGTACTCCCGAGTTAACCGTTATAGGCCGCGATCCCAAGAAGCTCGAAGCCATCTGCCCGCCCTTCCCGCGCCTGCGCTACGACGAAGCCTGCGAGATGCTCAACCAAGCCCACAAGGACGGCCACCTCGAAGCGGCTTTTGAGTACGGCAACGACTTCGGCTCCCCCGACGAAACCTGGCTCTCCAGTCAATATGACAAGCCCGTCATGGTCCACCGCTATCCCGCCGGTGTGAAGGCTTTTTATATGGAGCCTGACCCCAAAGACTCGCGCTATGCTCTCTGCGTCGATGTACTTGCCCCCGAAGGCTACGGCGAAATCATCGGCGGCTCGCAGCGCGTTTCGAGTTTCGAGCTGCTCAACGCCCGCATCGAGCATCACAAGCTGCCCAAAGAAGCCTTCCAATGGTACTTGGACCTGCGCCGCTACGGCAGCGTCCCCCACAGCGGCTTTGGCATGGGCATTGAAAGATTGGTCGCCTGGATCTGCGCCCTCGACCACGTCCGCGAAACCATCCCCTTTGCCCGCACCCTCCACCGCATCTACCCGTAATGAGCCTGAGGCGCAATCCACAGGCATCTCATCTAACCTAGCGGAGTTCTCCCATGACCCTCTCTGCACTGGAAGTCAATCAGTTGAAGCAAGCTCCCGCGCTTGATGGCGTGTTGCCGGTGGTGCTCTCCCGCTGGAGCCCGCGCTCCTTTGCCGGCCGCGACATCAGCCCTGCTGACCTCAAGAAAGTCTTCGAAGCCGCCCGTTGGGCCGCCTCTTCCAATAACGAGCAGCCCTGGCGCTTCCTGGTTGGACTCCGCAACTCGTCAACTCATCAGAAGATCTTCTCCTCCCTTGTCGGCTTTAATCAGAGTTGGGCGGGTGCGGCACCCGTCTTGATTCTGGGCACGGCGAGCAGCAAATTCAGCCATAACGGCTCCCCCAACGCCTATGCGCTCTATGATTTAGGCGCCGCCGCCGCCATTCTCTGCCTGCAAGCCGCTTCGCTCGGCCTCAAGACCCACTCCATGGCCGGCTTTGATCACGACGCCGCACGTCAGGCCTTGGCAATCCCCGACGATTACCTCCTCGGAGCCGTCATCGCCCTCGGCTACCAAGGCGAACCCTCCGCCCTCGCCCACGAAAAATTGATTGCCCAGGAGACCGCGCCACGCACGCGCAAGCCATTGAGCGAGTTCGTCTTATCGGCTTGGGGCGAGCCGGCGGACCTGGGATAATCCCGCCTTTCGCGTTACAGTGGAGGCTGGGGAGTTCCGTGTGACCAGGACGCACCCAACCCGCAAGACGCCCGCCCGCCGGCTCAGCCACCGGCGCACCCCTTCGCGGCGTCCACGGCTGGGTTGGCGGGAACGGTTGTTTCTGGCTGTTCTCGGGTTGCTTCTGGGCCTGCTTTGCTGGGGAGCGGTCGCGCGGTTGCTGGCACCCTCCTCCAACACCTCGCTCACCCGCTTTGACGCGATCATCGTGCTGGGCACGCCCGCCGACAGCGACGGCAACCCCACGCCGGAGTTGCTGTCCCGCGTCACCGAGGGGGTGCACGAGTATGAACGGGGCGTCGCGTCCCGGATGATTCTCTCCGGAGCAGCCGCGCACAACCAGTTTGTGGAGGCGCGGGTGATGGCGGTTACCGCGCACGCGCAGGGGATTCCGGAGTCGGCCATCTTTGAGGAGCCGAAAGCCATGGACACGATTCAGAACGCCTGCTACGCGGTGCGGATCATGAAGGCGCACGGATGGCGGTCGGCGGAGGTGGTTTCCAGCGCCTATCATCTGCCCCGCGCCGGCATGATCTTCAGCGAACTGCCCCTGGAGTGGCGCACCCACGCCGCTCCGCCGCTTACGCCGGAGCCCGCGGCTTACCCCTGGGCCGTGTCATCCGTCGAAACACTGAAGACCGTGCGCTACCTGATCTGGACACGCTGGAGAGAGCGCTGCGAGCCTTAGCGGGAAAATAGTCGCCCGGTTGGCGTTGTCCCCTGCCGGTATCGTCCTGTAAGCTGGAGTACGATGCATATTTCAGTGAGATTTACCGCTATTGCCGCTATAGCCGTCCTTGCTTTGTCTTCCGCAACCCGCGTCCAGGCGCAAAGCACCGCCTCTCGAACGGCAGGCAATGGCACCTATATTGCCAGCGACCCGCTGGCCGGTGTGCGCTACGACAACCGCTACGATCTATCCCTGGGCATGGCCTATGACCATATAAAGGCCGGGCCGAGCGTGCTGCAAGGCGCCAATCTGGGCGGGCTGGATCTCTCCGGCTCCTATTGGTTCAGCAAGCACTTTGCCGTGGAAGGCTCGGGGCGCAGCTACTTGGGCAGCAGCGGCACCGGTGCTGCGGGCCCTTTGGTTGTCCATGGGCCCTTCGTCAGCCAGTACTTGTTTGTTGCCGGACCCGAATGGCTGGGGCCGCACAACAAGCACGGCGCGCTCATTGCTCATGCGCTGTTTGGCGGCGCCTACTTTGATGCGCATCTGGGCAACGTCTCGCCGCAGACGGAGGCCTTCTACAACAACCAGATTGCCCCGGCGGCCATCATCGGCGGACACATGGACCTGAACCGCTCGGCGCATTGGGTCTTCCGCATCACGCCGGATGCGGTGATGACGCACTACACCGGATACGGGATACTTCACACGACAGCGTACTCACAGTACGACGTCAACTTTGCCATCTCCGTGGGCGTCGAGTACAAGTTCAATAAGAAGCGGTAGAAGACCACCGCACCCAAACGGTATTTTTCCCAAATCCGGCGTCCCCGCGATAAAGATGCGTCAGCGGCAGTTCCGTTTTGTCTTTGCGGCAGACATCTTCGATAAAGTGTGAGAGGTGCTGCCTGGGTTCAACTGGATGTGTGCTTCTCCACTCCACGGCAATGCCTGTGGAAAAACTTTCCCCGGAGTTTATGCTGTAGAGGATGGCTGCTTTCTCTCCCGGGCGAGTAATCTCCGGGTGAAGGCAGGGTTAATCAGCTATGAGAGACACACTTGGAGTCTTGCTTGCCGGCGGAGCGGGAGAACGGCTCTTTCCCCTCACGCGGGATCGCGCCAAACCGGCCGTGCCCTTTGGCGGGCACTATCGCATCATCGATATCACCCTCTCCAACTGCATCAACTCCGGCCTGCGCAGGGTCTTCATTCTCACCCAGTACAAGTCGCTCTCGCTGAACCGGCACATCCGCGAAGGCTGGACGGGCATTGTGGCCCAGGAGCTGGGCGAGTTCTTCGAGCTGCTGCCGCCCATGCAGCGCACCGGCGCCAATTGGTACATGGGGACCGCCGACGCGGTCTACCAGAATATTTATTCCATCGGCAGCGAACAGCCCAAGCACATGATCATCCTCCAAGGTGACGCCATCTATAAGATGAACTACAACCGGATGCTGGAGTACCACAAGGAGACCGGTGCCGAGATCACACTGGCCACGCTGCCCGTTCCGCCCGAAGATGGTGTGCGCTATGGAGTGGTCGAAGTCGGCCAGAAGGGTGAGGTGCTGGGGTTCCAGGAGAAGCCGGTTTCGACCAGCTTCCGGTCGCCCTTCAACCCCAACGCCGTCGATGCCTCCATGGGAATTTACATCTTCTCGACCGAGGTGCTGTTGAAGGCGCTGATCGCCGATGCCGAGGATCCCGACTCCAAGCACGACTTTGGCCACGACATTTTGCCCAAGTTGCTGGGCAAGAAAAAGATGATGGCCTACAACTTTGTGGACGAAAACAAGCAGCAGGCGCTCTACTGGCGCGACGTGGGCACGCTCGACTCCTATTACGACGCCAACATGGACCTATGCGCGGTTTCGCCGGTCTTCAACCTCTACGACAAGAACTGGCCCATGCGCACCCGCATGCGCCAGTATCCGCCGGCCAAGTTCGTCTTTGCCGAGCCGGGCCGCTCCGGCATGGCGGTCGACTCGGTCATCACCGCCGGCGTCATCATCTCCGGCGCCACGGTGTCGAATTGCGTGGTCTCGCAGGATGTGCGCGTCAACTCCTACACCACCGTGGACGCCAGTATCATCTTCTCGCACGTGAACATCGGCCGCCACTGCCGCATTCGCAGAGCCATCATCGACCGCCATGTCCACATTCCCGAGGGCACCGTCATCGGCTACGACCCGGTGGAGGACAAGCGCCGCTACTTTGTCACCCCCTCGGGGCTGACCATCGTCACCCGCGACGCCTCACTCTTCGAAAACCCCGTCGATCCCGACTTCCAGCATCGGTATTGATGAAGATGCCCGCGCCCACCCTCGCCCCGGAGATGATCGCCCTGCTTTCCCGCATCAACGAACTGGTAGCAGCTGCGCCCTCTCTCGACGCCCTGCAGAAATCCATCGTCGAGGCCATCGCCAAAGAACTCCCTCACTACAACTGGACCGGCTTTTATTGGCTTGACCCCGCCGATCCGCAGACCCTGGTCCTCGGCGCCTTCAACGGCGAGCCGACCCAGCACGTCCGCATCCCTGTCACGCAAGGCATCTGCGGCGCCGCCGTGGCCTCCGGAGAGACCGTCGTGGTGGACGATGTGAACGCCGACCCGCGCTATCTCTCCTGCTCCATCCGCACAAAATCCGAGATCGTCGTCCCCATCCGCGCACATGGCCGGGTGGTGGGCGAAATCGACATCGACAGCCACACCCCGGCCGCCTTCTCCGAGACCGACCGCGTCTTCCTGGAAGAAACAGCGCGCATCATCGGGACCTGGATCGAAAAGCACTCCGTCACTTGCCGGTGTATTCCCTGAAAAGCTCGGGAAACTGCCGCTTGAGCGCTTCGATTTTGGGCCGGTCGCAGACCTGGACGTATGGATTATCGGGGTTGTGCAGCGCGTAGTCCTGATGGTACTGCTCGGCGTCGTAAAAGCCCTTTAACGGCACAACCTGGGTCACTATCGGCTTGCGGAAGACGTGGGCGGCATCCAACTGCGCAATGTATGCAAGGCTAATCTTCTGTTGCTCTTCGCTTGTATAGAAGATGACGGAACGGTAGGATGAGCCTACATCCGGCCCCTGCCGGTTGAGCTGGGTGGGATCGTGAGCGACGGAGAAAAAGACCCGCAGAAGTTGTCCGTAGGTGATCTTCGACGGGTCATAGACCACGCGAACCGATTCGGCGTGCCCGGTAGTCTCCGTGGTCACCTGGGCGTAGGTCGCGGTATCGGCGGAGCCGCCGGCATATCCAGCCGTTGTCTTCAACACGCCCTTGACGCGCTCGAAGACCGATTGCGTGCCCCAGAAACATCCTCCGGCAAAGACCGCCGTCTGCTTGCCCGGCGACTGCGCCAGCGGGGCATCGCTGGCGGCAGCGGGGATGGGGGTCTTTGCCGCCGCGCGGCATCCGGTGGAGAAGAGTGTGGCGATCAGCAGAGAAACAAAGGCGCTGCGCAGAGCAATTGTTCTGAACATGGGAGCCTCCTGGGCCGTTTCGCTTCGTACCGGCAGCTATGAGATGCATTCTGGAGGCAAAGGTTCCCTTCGAGACGCGCGATCCGGGCTTCGCCGCATCGCAGTGCGCGGCAATGAACGGAAATGGGCTTCCTGGGAACAAATCCGGCAAATCCTGCGTACTAGCGCAATATGCACTGCGTGGGTACATTAAGCTGGAGCGGGATAGGACTCGGGACCCCGGCCAGGCCGTCGCGGCGTGACCAGGAAATCCCAGCGACTGGCGTTGCCCGGCCGCGGCAGATTCCGGACGGCCAGGAACTTGCGCCAAGCCGCTTTCAGGCAGGCCTTGCGGTCCAACCCGCGGAGGAAGACCTCTCCGTGGGGACCCCGGCTCTCCACCCCGCGGACCAAAACCTGTCCGTGGGGACCCCGGCTCTCGCGCCAGCCGTACACCCGGCGCGCAGTGAGGCAGTTGCTCTGGAGATCGATTGGTCACAAATCGTCCGCCGCTGCATGGATGGCGATTCCAGCGCATGGGCTGAGCTGGTCCGTGCGCAGCACCGGCGTGTCTACGGGCTCTGCTACCGTTTTACAGGCAATCCCGCCGATGCCGAGGACCTTACCCAGGACGTTTTCCTGAAGATTTATACCAACCTGGCCAGCTTTGACACCGGGCGCGGCTCTCTGCACGTGTGGATTGCCACCATGACCCGCAATCTGCTGGTGGACAACTTCCGCCGCACCCGCAATCAGCGGGCAACTTCTTCATTAGATGATGGTTGGGAGTCGGCCGAGGAACTGAAGCCTATCGACCGGCTCACCGCCCGCGGCGTTTCGCCCCACGAGTCGGCGGCCGGCAAGGAACTGGCCAAGATGGTGCAGGATGCTCTGGCGCGCGTCTCGGTCGATCTGCGCGAGGCCGTCATTCTTAGAGATTTGCAAGATATGGATTACAAGGAGATTGCCTGTGTACTGGGCATTCCCGAAGGGACGGTCAAGTCCCGCATCAGCCGGGGCCGCGCGGAACTTGCGAGGCTCCTGGAACGTAATAGACGGGAGGTAATGTAAATGACTGAGCGCAATTTCAATCCGAATTCCCCGGCCTGCGGGCAGTGGGAGATGCTTTTGGCGGACGCGCTCGACGGGCTGCTGAAGCCCGAGGACGAGGCGACCTTCAACGCTCACAGGGCCGTCTGCCCGGCCTGCGCGGCGCTCTTTGAAGAAGCGCGCCGGGGCCGTGAGTGGCTGGAGTTCCTCTCCCCCGAGCCGGAGGTTCCGGCCGGGCTGCTGGCCAGGATTCTGGAGCACACCGGTCCGGGCCAGGCGGCAGGGTACAGGCTGGCGACCATCGGCGGCAACGTGGTTCCCATCCGTCCAGTCTCCGTTCCCCCATGGCAGCGTCCTGGCCTGGTGGCCCGTGTCCAGCGCTTTGCTGAGCCCCGCCTGCTGATGACGGCAGCCATGGCCTTCTTTTCCATCGCCATGACGATCAACATCACCGGCGTCCGCTTGAGCAGCCTGCGGCTCTCCGATCTGCATCCCAGCGCCTGGCGCTCGTACATGGAAAGGCAATTGAACATGGCCTCCACCCCCATCATCCGCTACTATGACAACTCGCGGCTGGCCTACGAGGTGCAGACGAAGATGCGGGAGCTGCGCCAGACTACCGGAGTTGGGGTGCAGGGTGAAGGCGAAGACAACCAGCAGAAGCTGCGGGATCTGTTGCCCGGCGAATCAAAACAGCTCCCCGGCAGCGGGGGCCAGCGGACGCAACAGCCGGACACTCTGGCTGCTGGCCCTGCGGTTCAACCCACTCTCAAAGATTCACAGTTTTTGGAAACATCCCTGGCGTTTCAGCTCCGGCCCGCGCCCCCTGGCGGCTCCCGAGGAGAAATATGGGAAAGGAGCACGAGATGGATTGCGTAATGCATAGTGGAGTGCAAGCGACTGCCTATTGCCAGAACTGCGGCAGAGGACTTTGCGGCGAATGCGTAGCCACGGCGGTGCTTCGCGACGCGGTCAGGGGAAAAATCCTCTGCGAGGACTGCTTTACAGTCTGGCAGAGCTATCAACAGCCCTTTATTCCGCCTCCGGCCGGCGGGCCCAACCCCACTGCGGCAGCCTGGCTGGGACTGATTCCCGGCGTGGGCGCCATGTACAACAGCCAGTTCCTCAAGGGCTTTATCCACGTAATCGTCTTCGCGGTGCTGGTGAGCATCGCCAACCACTACGACATCTTTGGCATCTTCGTCATGGCCTGGATCTTTTACCAGTCCTTTGAGGCTTACCAAACCGCCAAGGCGTTGCGCGACGGCCTGCCGCTGCCCGATCCCTTGGGGCTGAACGAGGTGGGCAACTGGCTGAACCTGGGCACGCGGCCGCGGAATCCGGTCCCTCCCGCCGCTGGACAAGGAACGGCAGGCTATCAGCCTTCACCGCCTGATCAGGCCCCCTTCCCGCCGCCGCCACCTGGCTCTGTCGATCCTGCCGCGCCACCGGTTTCACCAGTCCCGCCCCAGTATTGGCGCCCTCTCTTTTGGCCCCGCAATGAGCCGGTAGGCGCCATTGTGCTGATTGCCCTGGGCTTGTTGTTCCTGCTCGGGCAGTTGGATGTCTTCCATGAGCGGTTCTTTGGGCTAACCTGGCCGCTGATGCTGATTGCCCTGGGCGTCTGGCTGATCATTCGCCGTTCCGAAGATTCACGAGGAGGATCCAAATGAGCCATTACATCATGATTCACCGCCTGCGCGGCCCCGCAATTCTGCTGCTGATCGGAGGCCTTGCGCTGCTCGATCAGTTAGGCGTGATTCACCACTTCTGGAGTTGGTTCTGGCCACTGCTGCTGATTCTGCTGGGCGTGTTGATGCTGGCCGAGCGCGCGGCGCTGGCCGCCGAGGGCGGCTACCCCGTGTGGCCTTATCCGGGCCAGCCCTACCCCGGCGCAAATCCAGGCGGCGCACCGCCGTCTCCACCGGCCGGGAGCTCGGCCACCGTTTCAGCTAGCTCACAGGAGTTCGGAAAGAACTCCCAGGGAGGACAATCATGAGCACACCTCCAAATATGCCCCCTACCCCCCCTCCTGGAGGAGGAGTGCCGCCCCCGTTTCCGCCTTACGATCCCAAGACCCAGTGGCGGGTCTACCGTGAGCAGCAGAAGGCCGCATGGCGCGCGCAGCGCGATACCTGGAAGGCCCAGCGTCAGGCCCAGCAATACGCCTGGAAGGCCAGCCGCGTTGCCGCATATGGTCCGCGTGTTCCCTCCGTGGTCGGCCCCCTCATCCTGATTGCCATCGGCGTGATTGCTCTGCTGATGCTCACCGGCCACATCAATTCCGTTGAGTTCTGGAGCTGGTATGGCCACTGGTGGCCGTTGCTGCTGATCGGCGCCGGCCTGGCCCTCTTGGCCGAGTGGGCGATGGACCTGCACCGCGAGACCCCGGTGCGCCGCGGCGGCAGCTATGTGGGCATCCTCATCCTCCTGGCCTTTCTGGGGTTATGCGCGGCCGGATGGAATCACGCGCAGCCCTGGTTCCATTGGAACGGCGACGACGACGAATTCTTCAACGTCTTCAACATGCCGGAGCACGACACCGAACAGCCGTTGCTGAGCCGGCAGATTCCCGCCAATGCCGCCATACAGATCGAGAATCCGCGCGGCGACGTGAGCATCACGGCGGGCGACGGTTCCGCCATCGAAGTGCAGGCGCATGAGGTGGCCTACGCCAGCACCGACACGGAAGCAAAGAAAGTCTTCGACGCCGTAGCGGCGCATCTGACCGCCAGCGGCAGCTCGGTACTGGTGCAGACGGAAAGCAACTCCAGCGGGCGAGTAAACCTCACCATCACCGTGCCCAAAACCGCAAAGGTGACGGTGAACGCCGGCAGGGGCGATGTGACCGCGGCCAGCCTCGGCGCCGGCATCAGCGTCACCGCCCGCGGTGACGTGCAGCTCAACTCCATTGCCGGCCCCGTCGATGCGCACTTTACCCATGGCCATCACGACATCTCCGCCCACGATATTCAGGGCGACGTCTCCATCGACGGAGACTTGAGCGACATTACCTTGTCCGAGATCAAGGGCAAGGTCTCGCAGAGCGGCGAAATCCTCCTCGGCGGCGTGCACATGGAAAGCATCCGCGGGCCGATTCATATGCACACCTCGGTGACCGACGTCGATATTGCGGAGTTGCCCGGCGACCTGACCCTCGACTCGGACGACCTGCGTGTCAACGAGGCCAAAGGACAGGTGCGCGTGGTGACCCACTCCAAGGACATCGACCTCAACCAGGTCTATGGCGACAGCTATGTGGAAACCCGCAACGGCCGCATCACTGTGGAGCCGGCCGGCGCCTACTCGGTGGACGCGAAAAATAACAAGGGCGATGTTGAGGTGACGCTGCCACCCAATGCCTCGGCCACTGTGAACGTGCGCACCCACAACGGTGACATCGTCTCCGATTATGCCATCCCTGCGACCGCCGGCGAGAACAAGCTGGCCACCTTCACCATCGGCTCCGGCGCATCGAGAATTGTGCTCAGCTCGAGCAACGGCGACGTGCGCATCAAGAAAGGTCCGGGCTTCCCGTCCGCGCCGCCGGAGCCTTCACCGGCCGCTCCCAACCCGCCCAAGGGGCCCGTGTTGAATGTTCCCCCCTATCACCGGATTCCGCCGGGTTTCGAAGGGAAACAGCTCAAGGAGCCCAAGGTGCCGCCCGCGCCGCCGGTCAAGCAATAACGCCATAACCCTCCTGAATGAACAAATCAGGCGCAGGAGTATTCACCCTCCCGCGCCTGTTCTTTTGCCCGGCTGCTGAAAAACTCGATCTGGAGGGAGGTGGGGGCTCACTCGCTGCGAAAATACTCAAGCAGGGCCGTAAGAACTATCAGTCCCCCACTGGCATGGGAGATTTTCTCTCCTTTGCCTATTCTGTTCTGAGCGCCTGCATGGGGTCCAGCCGCGAGGCGCGCCAGGCCGGAACCATGCAGGCCGCGGCCGCCACCAGCAGCAGCGTTACTGCAACTGCGGCAAAAACAGCGGGATCGAGCGGCTGCGTTCCATAGAGCATGGAACGGATGAGCCGCGACGCGCCCATGCTGGCCACAAGCCCAAACCCCAGCCCAAACAGTGCCGGCCGCAGACCATCCAACAGTACCATCTGCAGCACCTGTGCCCTCTGCGCTCCCAGCGCGATGCGGATACCGAGCTCGGTTGTCCGCTGCGTCATCAGATAAGAGAGCACTCCGTACAGGCCCACGGAAGCTAAAACCAGGGACAGAACAGCGAAGGCCAGCACCAGCGTGGCGAGAAGGCTGACATTACCCAGCGACTCTCCGATAATCTGCCGCATGGTCAGCACATTCGAGACCGGCAACTCCGGATCGAGTGCCGCGATCTGCTTCTGTACGGGGATGGAAAACATCAGCGGCTCGCTGGCGGTGCGCACCACCAGCGTTCCGTCCTGGTTGCTGCCGGACAGCGCCGGGAAATACATCGTCGGCCGGACGGGCGCATTCACCTGGTGCAGCGTATTACCCACCACGCCGGCAATTTCGAACTTCGCATCGGTCCACAGCGGAACCTGCAGGTGCTTTCCCACCGGGTTCTCGCCGGGAAACTGCCGCCGCGCGAATTCCTGGTTGATGATTACTTTGTTGCCCCGGTCCGGATGCTCATGGTCCGAAGTGTCCTGCCGCGTAAAGAACCGTCCGCTCAGCAGCGGAATCTCCAGCGCGTTGAAGTAGCCCGGATCGGCCCTCCGCACCAGCGCATCCAGCATCTCCTCGCCGGGCTTGCGCGGCGGATGCTCGGGTATGGTGAAAATGTCGTTCTCTACCTCGCCCGTGCCGGGTACGGTTTCACCCAGCCCCACGGCCTGCACGCCGGGGATGGCAGCTAAACGGCCCAGCAGGCTCTCATGAAAGGCAATAATCTTTTCCGGCGTATCGTATTTCAGTTTGGGCAGGCTATAGGTCATGGTCAGCACATGATCCGTCGCACAGCCAAGGTCGGTCGTCCACAGCCGGAGGAAGTTCTTCAACAACAGGCCCGCCGCAATCAGCAGCACCACCGTCACCGCGATCTCCACCGTGAGCAGACCCTTGCGCAGCGCCGTGCGCGACAGGCCGCCTCCCATGGTGCGAGAAGTAGCCCGCAGCGTGGCCAACACCGCCTTGCGCGTGGATGAGATGGCCGGCAACAGGCCCGCAAGTAGCGCCGTCACAAACACCAGCGCGCAGGCGAAGACCAGCACCGCCCCATCCACATGCACACCCGCGGCGCTCGGAAGATCCTTCCACGCATGAGCTATCCATCGCGTCGCCGCCAGCGATAATAGCACCCCGGCCACGCCCCCGGCACAACAGATCAGCAGGCTCTCTGTAAGCTGCTCGCGGATGAGCTTCAGACGCTGTGCTCCCAGTGCCCCGCGGATCGCCACTTCCTTTTGCCGCGCAGCCCCGCGCGCCACCAGCAGATTCGCTACGTTCAGGCACCCGATCAGCAGCATGCAAGCCACGGCGCACATCAGCAGGATGAGAGGCTTCTTCACGTCCCGCGCCAGATCGTCGTTGAGTGTTCTTGGAGTGACGCCTTCGCACACCGCCAGGTTTGGATACTCAACGTGCAGACGGTGCTGCACCATGCTCACCTGCGCAATCGCTTCGGCAAGACTCACGCCCGCTTTCATGCGCGCCACCACGCGAGTCTGGTGATAGGCGTGATGATGAATGTAATTGGGCTGCACGATCGATTGGTAGGGAACCCAAAGCTGCACCTTCGCGTCAGGATACGTAAAACCCTTGGGCAGCACACCCACCACCGTGTACGGCTTGGCGTCGAGATGGATTTGCTTGCCGAGAATCGCAGGGTCGGCCCCGAAGCGGCGCTCGAAGAGGCTCCATGTGAGCATGACGGTGTCCGCGCCCCAATGATCCTCTGCTTCGGTAAAGGTGCGGCCCAACGCCGGCTGTACACCGAGCAGTGGAAAGAAATTTGCCGTGCCCGCGCCGGCATGTATCGCTTCCGGCAGGTCCGCGTGCTCTCCGCTCAGGTTGTACTGCGACCACCACTCCCATGCCGCCATGTCTTCAAAGCCGTTGGTCTGCTCGCGCCAGTCGTAGTAGTCGCCCGGCGAAACAGCGTTGTACTCGATGGGGAACTGGTTCATGCGGTAACGTTCGTACACCATCACCAGGCGCTCCGGATCGCGAAAGGGAAGCGGCCTCAGCAGCACCGAGCGCACAACCGTGAAGAGCGATGTGGAAGCCCCAATGCACAACGCCATGACCAGAATCGCAATTGCCGCAAACCCCGGCGTCCGCGCCAGCGTGCGCACGCCGTACTGCACATCGCGCAACAGCAGCTCAAGCCATGTCCAGCTCCACGTGGCGCGCGCCTGATCGCGCAACAATGTGGGATTGCCGAAGGCCCGAAGCGCCGCGAAACGCGCCTCTTCCGCGCTCATCCCGGCAGCGATGTTCTCGGCAATCTGTTGCTCCAGGTGAAAGCGCAATTCATCGTCGAGGCGCGCTCCGGCCTGGCCGCGCTGAAAGAGCATTTGAATCCGCATTCGCAACTGCGCAAGCCATCGCATCGCAACCTCCTCAAGCTTCTGTCACAATCAAATCGATCGCCGCCGACAGCCGGTTCCAGTTTGTGGTCTCCTTCTCTAACTGGCCGCGACCGGCAGCGGTGAGCGTGTAGAACTTGGCCTGCCGGCCGGTCTCGCTCTCCGCACATTTGGCCTTGATCCATCCCTGCTGCTCCAGCCGGTGCAGCGCGGGATAGAGCGAGCCCTGCTGCACCTGCAACACCTCGCCCGAAACCTGTTGAATGCGCTTGGCGATGGCCCAGCCGTGCATCGCTCCGAGCGAGACGGTTTTCAGGATGAGCAGGTCGAGCGTGCCCTGGACGAGATCGTTTGGTTTCCCCATGCCTAGATTATCTACAACAAAGTTGTGTAGACCGTCAAGGTATGCGGGCGAGGATCCTGTCAGAATTCGGGCCGTGTGCAGCCTGCGGCATTGCTCTTTTGCGGGATTTGAATTTCGCTCTTGCTGCCCTCACCCGCTTCCGTTGTATCCTCCACTGGCGGGAGGAGACTGGCCATGATGCATCAACCGGTGCGGGTGATTACCGTCGAGCGCGAGTATGGCTCGGGCGGCGGCGAGTTTGCCCACGATCTGGCGGCGCAGTTGGGCTGGCGGCTGCTGGACTCGGAACTGGTGACCGGCGCGGCGCGCATGGCCGGCGTGGACCCCAAGCTGGCCGCCAAGCTCGACGAGCGGCTCGATCCCTGGTACTACCGCTACGGGAAGGTCTTCTGGCAAGACTCGGCCTATCCCGCGGCCGGAGTCGTCGAAGACCAGGTCTTCGACTCGGAGCGCATGTTGTCGCTGATCCGCCAGCAGATTCTGGACGCGGCCAGAGAGGGCCATTGCGTGCTAGTGGGCAGAGGAGCTGCGTGCGCGCTGGCCGGGTTGACGGGCTGCTTTCACGTCTTCGTCTACGCCACGGCCAAGGCCAAGCGCGAGTGGTTCATCCGCGCTTTTCCCAGCAAGGCCGAGCACGCGGACCAGATTCTGGCCTCGTTCGACAAGCGGCGCGCCGCTGTCATCCGCAAGTTCTATCAGCAGGAGTGGTGCGCGCGCGGGCTCTATCACCTGCTGCTGAACTCGGCCATCGGCGCCGGCGCCATGATCGCCGCCGTGCAGGGAGCGACCGGGCTCCTCTCCGCCGCGCAGCAGGCCGCCGCAAATTGAATCCTCCCGATGAGAACCGGGGGTTTCTGGTTGGAGCTGTCACCGGGCGAATAAGAACAGGCTCTAAACAGCGAGCCGCCGCACGCGGGGGCCGATGCGCGTGAAGACCTCCCACGGAATCGTCTCCG
>Ga0371490_1001090_pt1 | contig 15078 bp, 13 predicted proteins | sample MB2SIPfraction_FD_207959 | JGI IMG/M metagenome (GOLD analysis project Ga0371490, IMG submission 207959) | Lab enriched peat soil microbial communities from McLean, Ithaca, NY, United States - MB28FN SIP fraction | ecosystem: Environmental > Terrestrial > Soil > Wetlands > Peat | place: USA... | reverse complement strand
CCACGGCGCTGTGCGAGATATCGACCAGGGCCTTCATGGCGAAGTTGAGTTCGTTGTTCTTGCTGATGGTTCCACCGCCGGTGACGCGAGCGAGGCCGGGCATGTTGAGCACGAGGTTCTCCACCTTGGTGCCGCTGGCATCCTGGGTGACGTCGGCGCTGAACTCCTGGATGGGCGTCTCCTTGTTAATGGTGACGCCGGTGAGGTGAGTGACGACGCCCATCTTGGCGTTCATGTCGTATCCGGTGAGCTTGCTGTTGGAGAGCACGACACGAGCCTTGATGTGCAGGGCGTTGGAGGGTCCGGTGGCCGTGGCATGCAGGCTGGCCGAGCCGCCTTCAAGACGGGCTCCGGGAGGAAGCACGACACCGACGGCAGGCAGTATGCCTTCAATGTCAGCCACGGCAAGGCTGTTGGCGTCCACGCGTGCGTTGACCACGGGGTTGGCGCCCTTGAGGTTGACCGTGCCGCTGACGTTCATGGAGCTGCCACCGAGTTTGACTACAGTGTTATCCAGCTTGGCGAGGCGGTCGGCCAGCAGGTATCCGGCCTTGAGGTTGAGGCCAATGGGCGTGGTGGCCGGCGAGCAGCCGGAGACGAGGCACATCTTGTTGCCGGTGATCGTGGCATTGAGGTCGCTGCGCGTACCGTCGCTCTTGAGCTCGCCATCGACATCCACAACACCCTTGAGTGCGGAGCCGGGTTCGGTGAAGCCGGTAGAGCCGATGTCGAAGCCCTTGATGTGCAGCGCGGCATCGAGCGGCGTGCGCTCACTCTGCTCGGCGAGGGGACCAAAGCTGCCCTTGAGCTCCACCGCACCGCCGCCGGGAGCCACGGCGGTGAGCGTGTAAGGGATGGCGGCGCTGAGAGTGATGTCGGTGGCTTCAATCTTGAGCTTGGTGTAGGCGGTGGTGCGGTTGTTGGAGAGATGCAGCACGCTGACCTGGCCGTCATCCAACAGGAATTTGCCGACAGAGAACTCCGGCGCAGGGCCAGCCTTGGCCTCCGGGGTGGGAGCGGCGGCGCTCTTGGCACCGAGCGTGGAGTAATTCCACACCCCATCGCGGTTGCGCACAAGATGCACCTGGGGCTTGTGCAGCACAAAGGATTGCACGCTGATGCGGCGATGGAAGATCAGGCCACCGAGGTCGACGCCAATGGTCATGGAGCCGGCGGTGAGGAAAGGCTCGGGGCTGAAGGCGGGGTCATCAGCGATGGAAAGCTTTTCGGCGGTGATGCCGCCCTGAAAGATCGCCAGCCTGAGCTTGCCGATGGTGACCTGACGACCGAGAGCCTGGGTCGCCTGCTGCTCCGCCTGAGGACGATAGCGGTCGGCGTCGACAAAAATGCCGAGAGCCACAACGACAACCAGTACGAGTACAACAACTGCACCGACAATCAACAAAAGTTTCCGCATACGGATTCTCCTTTGACGGGCGCTCCACATGTCTGCATAAACAACTTCCCCACCCTCCGCCGAAGAACGACGGAAAGGTTGGGCACCCGGCAAAGTAACTGTTCCCCAGAGTTAGAAAAAAGCTAACTCAGGGCCACCGGGGGACGAGCGGAGCATGGCACATCCTACTGCGATTGCTGGGAGAAATCTTAGTAAATTTTCGGCTTTGCCTCATAGGCGCGGATGGCGTCTTCGTGCTGGAGGGTGAGGCCAATCTGGTCGAGGCCGTTGAGCAGGCAATGCTGGCGGAAGGGATCGAGGGGAAAAGGGGCGCTAAAGCCGTGATCGTCGCTGAGGGTGAGGGTTTCCACGTTGACCGTAAGCTGGTAGCCGGGATGGGCGGCGGCGCGGGCAAAGAGCTCGGCGACCTTTTCTTCCGGCAGGGCTACGGTGAGCAGTCCATTGTTGGCGGCGTTGGTGTGGAAGATATCGGCAAAGCTGGGGGCAATGACTACGAGAATTCCAAAGTTGGTGAGGGCCCAGGCGGCGTGCTCGCGGGAGCTGCCGCAGCCGAAGTTGCGTCCGGCAAGGAGGATGCTGGCGCGGGTGTAGGGCTCGCGGTTGAGGAGGAAGTCGGGGCGCGGGTTGCCGGCGGAGTCGTAACGCCAGTCGTTAAAGAGGAACGGGCCATAGCCGGTGCGCTCGATGCGCTTGAGAAACTGCTTGGGGATGATCTGATCGGTGTCCACGTTGGCGCGGTCGAGCGGCGCCACGATTCCATGATGGATGCGCATGGGCTGCATGATTATTCTCCGGCCTTCCACAAGCGGACGTCGGTGAAGTGACCTTTGACGGCGGCGGCGGCGGCCATGGCAGGACTGACGAGATGAGTGCGGCCTCCGCGACCCTGACGGCCTTCAAAGTTACGGTTGCTGGTGCTGGCGCAACGCTCGCCGGGCTGGAGCGTGTCGGGATTCATGCCGAGGCACATGGAGCAGCCGGGCTCGCGCCATTCGGCTCCGGCGGCGAGGAAGATTTTGTCGAGGCCCTCGGCCTCCGCCTGCTGCTTGACCAGTTCGCTGCCGGGAACAACCATCATCTGCACCCTGGGGCTGACATGGTGTCCGCGAATAATGCTGGCGGCGGCGCGGAGATCTTCGAGGCGTCCATTGGTACAACTGCCGACGAAGACGCGATCGACTTTGAGTTCGGCGATGGGCGTGCCGCCGGGGATATCCATGTACTCGAGGGCGCGAGAGATGCCAAGGCGCTCGACCTCGTCGCGGCCATCCTCAGGACGAGGAACGAAGCCGCTGATGGGCGCGCTCATGCCGGGCGAGGTGCCCCAGGTAACCCAGGGCTCAAGGTGCGTGGCATCGACTTCTACGACGCGATCGAATTTGGCGCCGGGATCGCTGGGCAAGGTGCGCCAGTAGGCGACGGCCTGGGTCCATGCATCGCCTTGCGGAGCGTACGGGCGGCCCTTGACGTAGGCGAAGGTGGTCTCATCGGGGGCGACCATGCCGCTGCGCGCGCCGCTCTCAATGGCGAGGTTGCAGAGGGTCATGCGGCCTTCCATGCTGAGGGCGCGGATGGCGTCGCCGGCGTATTCGATGGCGAAGCCGGTGCCGCCGTCGGTGCCGATCTGATGGATGATGGCCAGCGCCAGATCCTTGGCCGTGACGCCCGCGGGCAATGCGCCGTTGACGCGAATCAGCATGCTTTTGGGACGCTTCTGCTGGAGGGTCTGCGTGGCGAGTACGTGCTCGACCTCGCTGGTGCCGATGCCGAAGGCGAGAGCGCCGAAGGCTCCGTGAGTGCTGGTGTGGCTGTCTCCGCAGACGATGGTTTTGCCGGGCAGAGTGAGACCAAGTTCGGGGCCGATAACGTGCACGATGCCCTGTTGGGCCTGGCCGATGTCGGCAAGGTGAACGCCGAATTCGGCGCAGTTTTTGCGCAGGGCTTCGATCTGCTGGCGGGCAATATCATCGAGGATGTTGAAGCGATGCTCGCGCGTGGTGGGCACGTTGTGATCGACGGTGCCGAAGGTGAGGTCGGTGCGGCGGACGCGGCGATTGGCGAGGCGAAGACCTTCAAAGGCCTGCGGCGATGTGACCTCATGCACGAGATGGAGATCGATATAAAGCAGAGGAGGCTGGCCCTGGGCCTGATGGACGACGTGCGCCTGCCAGAGCTTGTCGAAGAGGCTGAGGGGTGCGTTGGTGCTCATACTCACGGGGCCATCCTTAGACTGCATGGTAGGCCATGCGGGAGTTGAGAGCCTCGACTGTGGCCTCGGCAATGCGGCGGCCCATCTCCTCGGTGGAGACAGCCTTGGCACGCTGCTCGACGGGGAGAAGATCGGCCGTACGGAAGCCGGCCTTGAGAACGGCCTCAATGGCGAACTCGACGCTATCAGCCTCGGCATAGAGCTTGGCGGTGTGGCGCAGCAGCATGGCCACGGAGCCGATGGCGCCGATGGGATTGGCGATTCCCTTGCCCGCAATGTCTGGGGCGGAGCCGTGAATGGGCTCGTAGAGATCGACCTTGCCGCCGATGCTGGCCGAGGGCAACATGCCGAGCGAGCCGGCGATGACGGCGGTCTCATCGCTGAGGATGTCTCCAAAGAGATTTTCGGTGAGGACGACGTCGTAACGCGCGGGCCAGGTGATGACGTTCATGGCAAAGGAGTCGACGAGAGCGTGCTCGAGCGAGACTTCGGGGTAATCCCTGGCGACGCGGGTGACGACCTGACGCCAGTAGCGCGAGGTTTCCAGCACGTTGGCCTTATCCACGGAGACGAGCTTTTTCTTGCGGCGCTCGGCAAGGTGGAAGGCGACACGGGCGACACGCTCGATCTCCGCCTCGGTGTAGCGCATGGTGTTGTAGGCCTGATGGCCGGCTTCGTCGATGGCGCGAGGCTCGCCGAAGTAGAGGCCGCCGAGAAGTTCGCGGACGATCATCAGATTTGCGCCGGTGAGACGCTCCGGGCGCAGCGGCGAACAGGCCGCGACGGATGGAAAGGCGATGGCGGGACGCAGATTGGCAAAGCATCCGAGGGTGTGACGCAGATCGAGCAGACCAGCCTCGGGACGGCGCTCGCCGGTGAGGTGATCGAACTGCGGGCCGCCGACGGCTCCCAGCAACACGGCACCGGAGTTGAGACAGCGCTCGCGGGTGTGCGGCGGGAACGGCAGACCAAATTCAACCGAGGCGCCGCCGCCGATGGGGGCCTCCTCAAAGCGGAAGTCGTAACCGCAGAAGTCGGAGACAGCACGAAGGACACGCACTGCTTCTCGCGTAACCTCCGGCCCAACCCCGTCACCGGGGAGCACAGTGATATTTAATTTCATTATTGTTGCCGCGCCGCCACGTTTGCTGATTTCTCCAAAGGCCCACGATGCGCCAGGACCATGGAGATTAAGTCCTGATCGTAAACCTTTTTCTTACGGTCAGCCAAGTGGGTAAAGCGGGCGTAGAGCTCGTCCACCTCATGGGTGGCGACGTCGAGGCCAAGTTCGTTGAAGCGATGGACGAGGGCGTGGCGTCCGCTATGCTTGCCGAGGACGAGACGATCCTGCGGCATGCCGACCGACTCGGGGGTCATGATTTCATAGCAAAGCGGGTTGCTGAGGACGCCATGCTGGTGGATTCCAGCCTCGTGGGCAAAGGCGTTTCGCCCTACGATCGCCTTGTTGGGCTGCACGTTGAAGCCAAGCGTCTGGCTGAGCAACTGGCTGGAGGGATAAAGCTGGGCGCGGTCCACCGAGCAGGTGGCGCCAAAGAGATCCTGACGGACATGCATGGCCATGACCAGCTCTTCCAGAGCGGCGTTGCCGGCACGCTCGCCAATGCCGTTGATGGTGCACTCGACCTGGCGGGCTCCGTTGGAGACGGCGGCCAGGGAGTTGGCGACGGCGAGACCGAGATCGTTATGGCAGTGGGCGGAGAGAACGTAATCACCCTTTACGCTCTCCCGGATGCGGCGGAAGAGGCGGCCGTACTCGTCGGGAGCGGTGTAGCCGACGGTATCGGGAATATTAAGCGTGGTGGCACCGGAGTCGACCACGGCCTGAAGAACCTCGCAGAGGAAGCCAACGTCGGAGCGGGTGGCGTCTTCGGGCGAGAACTGGATGTCATCGCACAAGCTACGGGCGTAGGCGACGGATTCGGCGGCGGAGCGCAAGGCGTCGGAGCGCGAAATTTTGAGCTTGTAGGCGAGATGAATGTCACTGGTGGCGAGGAAGGTGTGGATGCGGCTGCTGCGGGCGGGAGCGAGAGCGCGGGCAGCGGTCTCAATGTCATGGTGCACGCAGCGGGCGAGGGCGGCAATGCGCGGGCGATGCACCTCGCTGGCGATGCGCTGAACGGCCTCGAAGTCTCCGACGGAGGCGACGGGGAAACCGGCTTCGATGACATCCACGCCGAGGCTTTCGAGCTGGCGGGCGATGAGCAGCTTTTCGGCGGTGTGCATGCTGCAGCCGGGCGACTGCTCGCCATCACGAAGCGTGGTGTCAAAGACGAGAACGTGGCCGGCGGCGGTCTTTACGTCGTTTTCCATGCCTAAGAGTGTCGGGTTGGTGGCAACATTAGTCAATCTACTTTTATTATCCATGACATTAGATAATGTGATTTAATAAGCAGGTCTAATTTGGTAGCGGGGGAGGCTTATCCATGGATTTGTACCAGCTTGAGGCTTTTGTTGCAGTTGCGCAGGAGCACAGCTTCTCAAGAGCGGCACTGCGGCTGCATCGCACGCAGAGCGCGGTGAGCCAGACGATTGGCAAACTGGAAGAACATCTGGGCGAAAAGGTCTTCGAGCGGAGCTCGCGGGATGGCACGCTGACGGCGGCGGGCAAGGTTCTGCTGGCGTACGCGGAGGAGCTGCTGAACCTGCGCGAACGGGCGCACGAGGCGATCAGCGAGCTGCGCAGCCTGCACGAAGGCAAGCTGACGGTGGCGGCCAACGAGTTCACCAGCCTGTGCCTGCTGCCGGCACTGAACCTGTACCACCGCATGCACCCGTCGATCAAAATCCAGGTGCAACGCGCGCTGAGCGGAGACATACCGCGGCAGATTCTGAATCACCAGGTGGAGTTCGGAGTGCTGAGCTTTAAGCCGGAGGACGAGCAGCTGAACTCGACGGTGATCTATCGCGACGAGGTGGTGTACGTCGTCTACCCCGGGCATGCACTGGCAACGTCCGAAAAGGTGAGCATTCATGACCTGGGCGCGGAGAGCTTTGTGGCGCACAACGTGACCTCGCCACTGCGCATCAAGGTGATTGAGGCATTCAAGCGCGCCAACATCACTCTGCATATGAACGTGGACCTGCCGACGCTGACGAGCATCAAGGAATTTGTACGCATGGGTAACGGCGTGGCACTGATGCCGAGGATGTGCGTGGCCGACGAGCTGGCACGCGGCGAACTGGTGGCCGTGAAGGTTCAGGAGCTGCAACTGGAGCGCACGCTGCGGCTGGTGAGCCGCAAGGGAGCGACCCTGAGCCACGCGGGCACGGCATTTATCAACGTGTGCAAGAGCATGGCCGCCGATCCGAAGTACAACGCGGTGTGGGAGGAAGACGCGGGCGAGCCGCGGCGGCGGAAGCGGGCGAGCGCGGCGGGGACGTTGCCGAGAGAGTAAAAGTTTTCAACGTGGCTGCGCTGGAAGTAAATACTGCCAGGGTTGCTGCGCGGCCTATGCGGGTTCCTTGCTGAAGCCGGCGACGAAGTTGCGATACAAGGCCACGGCGCTGAGGGCGGAGAGCGCGAGTAAGACGGCTCCGAGAAGGGGCTGGCCGAGCAGCAGTTTGCCGGTGCCGAAGAGGCAGAGGTAGACCATGGCGCAGCCCAGCAGCCAGGCTTGCAGATTGCGTCCGAGGTCACGCGTGGGAGTGGGAGCCGCGGGTCCATCTGCTTCGGCGATGGCGCGGGCGACGGGCTGCCAGCCTCGGACATCGGGACGCACCTGGCGGTAGAAATCTATTAAGACAGATTCCGGCTCGGGCGGCGTGAGCAGCGTAACGGCCAGCCAGACAAGCGACGTGATGATGGTAGTGGTCAAGGCCGTGAGGGCGAAGACCACGGGCGAGCTGCCGTGGAAGGGATGCGCGAAGTGCAGCGCAAGAGCCACGGCGAGCGAGGTGGCCATGGCACTGATCTCCGACCAGGCGTTGATGCGCCACCAATACCAGCGCAGCAGATAAACGGCACCGGTTCCGGCGCCGACCTCCATGACAACCTGCCAGCCCCCGGCGATGGAATCCAAATGAACGCTGACCCAGGCGGAGACCACTACGAGCAGGATGGTGGCCATGCGGGAGATGCGGACGTAATGCGCATTGCTGGCCGAGGGGTGCAGGAAGCGACGATAGAAATCGCTTACCAGATAACTGGCTCCCCAGTTGAGCTGCGTGGCCACGGTGGACATGAAGGCCGCGAGGAAGCCGGCGATGGCCAATCCGCGCAGGGCGGGCGGCAGCGTGTGGTTCATCACCAGCATGTAACCCTGCTCGGGATGCTGGAGTCCGGGATAAAGGACGATGACGCAGAGGCCGGTGAGAATCCACGGCCAGGGGCGCATGGCGTAGTGCGCCACGTTGAACCAGAGAACACTGAGCAGGCCCTGACGCTCGTCTCGGGCACTGAAGATGCGCTGCGCGATGTAGCCTCCGCCACCGGGCTCGGCGCCGGGATACCAGACAGACCACCACTGCATGCCGATGTTGACGAGGAAGGTGATGAGCGGCACGGTCCACAGCATTTCGGTGGTGAGTCCGTGGCCGACACCGGGGAAGAACGAGAGCGGGTTGCCGGCAGGATGCGCGGGTGAATTTGCGAGGCCTTGCATGGCGGTGAGCTTGGCGAGAAGAACGGGCATGCCTCCGACGGCGCGGACGGCGTAGTAGGCGACGGCGATGACGATGCCCATCTTGAGGACGAACTGGAAAAGATCGGTCCAGAGAACGCCCCAGAGTCCGCCGAGGGAGACGTAGAGTCCGGTGAACGGAATGAGGAAGAAGACGCAGACGGCGAGAGCCGCGCCATCGGGTCCAGCCCAGGGCCCGCCGAGGGGAGCGACGTGGCGCGCGATGGACAACATGAATGGCGAGCCGCCGAGAGTGGTGCCGACGATGCTGGTCATGGCCTTGGTGACCCATCCGAGGATGACGCAGTTCATCAGGAGTCCGAGATAGACGGCGCGGAAGCCGCGAAGGAATGCGGCGGGGCGTCCGCTGTAACGCAGCTCGGCAAACTGCACGTCGGTGAGAAGTCCGCTGCGCCGCCAGAGGCGCGCGAAGAGAAAGACGGTCATCATGCCACTGAGAAGCGAGGCCCACCAGAGCCAGTTTCCACTGATGCCCTGGGTGTAGACGAGAAAAGTGACGGCGAGAGGCGTGTCGGCGGCAAAGGTGGTGGCCACCATGCTGGTTCCGGCGAGCCACCAGTTGACGTTGCGGCCACTGACGAAATAGTCGTCCACACTGCGCGACGAGCGCTTGCGGAACCAGAAGCCAAGCAGGATGGTGATGGCCAGGTAACCGACGATGGCAGACCAGTCTAAGAGGGTGAGAGTCATGGGCTGTCAGAGAGTGTAGGGGGGTGAGGGGGAAGGGTCAAGGTGCGAGGTTTCAAAGTTTCAAGGTTTCAAGGTTAGGAGCAAAGGCAAGAGCTTGCGCGGTGGACGGTGCTGCTTCCCACCTTAGCCGCAACAGAGGCGGCGAATGTGGGGCACCCGATTATTCTCTTAATATTACTTAGCAATCGTTTTGGGATTGCCCGTTGTCAAAAGGTCGATGCGCTCGACGGGATGCTCAAGCTCCAACACCAAGCTGAGCAACTTCCACTGTCCATTCTCTTTGATTGCTTTAACCCTCAGTTCCCCCTCGCGCTTTGTTCCAGAGACGTGGATAAGGCTCTCGGATCGGATTGGCTGCGCAAAAGTGGTTTTACCTTCGGAAAACCATCCTTCCCTGACGGGCGCACCTAACGTCCTGATGAATTCAGGTGACTGTTGGGCGGTGGCAACAGCCAACTGATAATCGCCACTTAGGGTTGTTATGAAATGAGGCACGGTTGCGATCAGTGCGAGAAAAATTCCCAGTACCCACAGATGCTTGCGTGAAATCGGCAATTGCCACTTCGATTGCTCAGTTCTGCTTTGCCGCGACGTTCGGAGGGAAGAAACCCAGAGGATAAATCTATACACCATGAATCCAGCCAGGGCGATGACCGTTACACCTACAAGCAATGAAAAAGACCTCTGGCGGCTCACCCATGGGATGCATGAAAGAACCACCACGATCGCCATTACGATGGCAGGCACCTTTTTCATACCTGCATTTTTATACCTATATCTAAATACTGTCACGTTGGTTGCTACCCCACCCTCCGCCAAATGCGGGCGGAAGGGTGGGGCAACCGGCTCAGTGGACGGTGTTGCTTCCCACCTTAGCCGCAACAGAGGCGGCGAAGGTGGGGCACCCGGCGCTGGATGGGTAACGCTACGCTGCCGGCCGCAGGCGCTCGGCGCCTGCTTCGCTCAGGATGACACGTCAAAAGCAAAAACAAGAGCAAATCAAAATCAACAACAAGAACATGTACAACTATCCCACCCTCCGCCAAAAGAGGGCGGAAGGATGGGGCAACCGGGATTCCCCCACTCAAGCCAACTGAGGGCTTGAATGGGGCACCCGCCCGCTATTTAATTTCAACGCGATTGGTGGATGTAGTGAATCTGCCGAAGGGTAACTTCAACGATGCAGCCGATGATGGCGTAAACGGCGGCATTGGAGGCGAGTACCCAAATGAGCTTAACTCCAAAATGAAAGTACGAGCCGGCATAGAGCAGCGGGCAGGTGAGGAGAATCAGCGCCCCCAACGCTCCGGAGGATTGGATGAGGATGGGCCCGGCGAAGAGGGAGAAGATCGCCCAGAAGCTGGCGATCAAGAACCCTGTCCCCGCCCAGATTGCGATTCGGCGTTTCATGCTGAGGTCAGATGATGAGCTCTGCTCCTTTGATGCAAAGAGTTCAGGGTGACATTTGGCGCCTACCAGTTCATCATCCGCAAAAACGCCCCGGAGGCCATAGACGCTCATCAGAGAAGGCCGCCGGGGCAGGCTGGGAGCCAGGTGAATAAATTATTGGATGGTGGCGCCGATCTCTTCCTGGCTCATCAGGCGTTCGAGATCGAGCATGAGGAGCAGCCGGGTGTCGAGTTTGCCGACGCCGCTGATGTATTCGCGCTCGACCTGGCCGATGCGCGGCGTGGCTTCCACCGTGTCACTGCTGATGCGCAGGACCTCGCTGACGGCGTCGACGATGAAGCCGATGGTTTGGCCGTGGACTTCAACGACGACGATGCGCGTGTTCTTGTCGCTGGCTACGGGCGCGAGTCCAAGGCGGCGGCGCAGGGCCACCACGGGGATGACCTTGCCACGCAGGTTGATGACCCCCTCGACGTAGTCCGGCAGGTTGGGGACGCGGGTGAGCTGCTGGGTGCGGATGATCTCCTGCACACGGAGGATGTCGAGACCGTACTCTTCGGCGGCGACGCTGAAGCTGACAAGCTGGAGCAGCTGCGCCGTGGAAGCGGCATCGCTGGCGGTGGTGGTGTGTTCCATTGCAATCTCCTGGGCGACAAGCGCCTTCATGAGCCTTATCGGATGAATGAGGCAAAGTCTTGAAGGTGGTGCGTGCGAGAGGTGTGACGGGCTCCAAAACTGCAATGCCGGTGGGGATGAAGCACACGGCGCGTCCAAAACAAGATGGGGTGCAGCCGCCTCAGTTACACTAGGCACTGGTAACACTTGGCACTGGCAGCACCAGGCACAAGGAGCACGGCGGCCTTGCACATTCCCGACGGATATTTGAGCCCTTCGACCTGCGCCACGATGTATGTGGCCAGCAGCGGATTCTGGTGGCAGGCGTTGCGACGCACGCGCCGCCAGATGCTGGGGCGCGCGCTGCCTCGGCTGGCTCTGATGGCCGCCTACTGCTTTGTGGTGATGCTGTTCAACCTGCCGCTGCCGGGCGGGACCACCGGCCACGCGCTGGGCGTGGGGATTGCCGCGATTGTGCTGGGTCCGTGGGGCGGGATGCTGGCCGTCTCGCTGGCGCTGACGATACAGGCACTATTTTTTGGCGATGGCGGCATTACGACGCTGGGCGCGAATTGCTTCAACATGGCGATTGCGGGTTCACTGGCGGCGTGGGGGATTTATCACCTGCTGAGCATGGGCGCAGGCGCGAACTCGAAGCGCAGGCTGGTGGCGGCCGGGCTGGCGGGATACGCGAGCATCAACCTGGCGGCGTTGCTGGCGGCCGTGGAGTTGGGCATCCAGCCGATGCTTTTTCATGACGCTGCGGGGGCTCCGCTGTATGCGCCATATCCGCTGCATGTGGCGATACCGGCGATGATGGCCGGGCACCTGACGATTGCCGGTGTGGCCGAGGCGCTGATGACAGCCGGGCTGTTTGCCTATTTGCGGCGCAGCGAGCCGGCGCTGTTGGGATTAGAGAAAGATGATGTTGCGCCACGGACTCCGCGCGGGCTGTGGGGCGGGTTGGCCTTGCTGATGCTGCTGGCTCCGCTGGGAATTTTGGCAGGAGGCGCAGCGTGGGGCGAGTGGGCTCCCCGGGACTTTGACGACCCGGCGGCGCGGGCGCAGATTGTGGCGGCGAGCGGGAATGTGGCGGCACCTACGGCGGCGCCTACGGGGCTGGCACGACTGTCGGGGGTGTGGACGGCTCCGCTGCCGGATTACGCGCCGCACTTTGTGAAGAGCGCGGGATTCGGATACTTTCTTTCGGCCATCTTCGGAGTGGGAATCATTTTGGGCGTGGTGTGGCTGGTGCAATTGCTTGCGGGACGCAGAGGCGAAGGCGTGGCGGCAACCGCAGAGGAGCGTGAGCGGTGAGCGCGCATCCGGTGGCGACGACGCTGAAGGGCTTCAGCCAGGCTCTGGCGCGAACGCTGGTGAGCGAAGATGCCGCGCATGCGAGCGGATTGCTGCAAGGGATCGATCCGCGGGCGAAGCTGGTGGGAATGATGTCGCTGGTGGTGGCTGCGGCACTGGCGCACCGGGTGGAAACCTTGCTGGAACTGCTGGCGGTGGGCGTGGGGCTGGCCGTGGTATCGCAGGTGAGCCTTTGGTCACTGGCGCGAAGAGTGTGGCTGGTGGCTTTCGTGTTTAGTTTCATGATCGCCGCTCCGGCCATGTTTCTGACTCCGGGAGCGGTGCTGTGGCAGTGGGGCGTGCTGGTGATCACGGCGAATGGCGTGCACACGGCGGTGCTGCTGGTGCTGCGCGTGGAAGCGGCGGTGACGCTGAGCACGCTGCTGGTGCTGACTACTCCGTGGATGTGGCTGCTGAAAGCGTTGCGCACGCTAAGGGTTCCGGTGGAGGTGATTGCACTGCTGGCGATGACGCATCGCTATGTGGTGCTGCTGGCCGAGACGGCGAACCAGATGTTCGAGTCGCGGCAGAGCCGCATGGTGGGCAAGCTGAAGGGCCACGAGCAACGCCACGTGATGATCAACACCGGCGGGGTGCTGCTGAGCAAAACCATGGCGCTGGGCGACGAGGTTTACATGGCGATGCTGGCGCGAGGCTTCCGCGGCGAGGTGCGGCTGCTGACGGAGTTCCGCATGAAGGCCAGCGACTGGCTGGCAGTGATGCTGCTGCTGGCAGTGGCCGCAGCGGCGATTGTGGCGGGACGATAAGGCTGGGCGATAACATCGGGCGATACGGTGCGATGCCAAAGAGTTGATGCAACGGAACGGAATGCAGTGCAGCAAGATGGAAAAAGATAAGATGCCGAAGGGCAGGTAGCAGGCGGCGATGCACGACATCAGAGACAATCCGGAGCACGGCGTACCTGGCAAACCGATTGGCAACCCGGTGCGCGGCTCGGAACAAAATCCGACGCACGATTCGATGCGCATAACCGAGTTTGAGGCGAGCGACCTGCACTTTGCCTACGAGGGCGTGGCGGCGCTGCGCGGGCTTTCGCTGAAGGTGCGGGAGGGCGAGCGCATTGCCCTGCTGGGAGCGAATGGCAGCGGCAAAAGCACGCTGCTGCGCATGATGGATGGATTGCTGTTTGCCTCGGCGGGCACGATGAAATTTCGCGGGCTGGAGCTGAACGAAGCGGCGCTCAGCGACGACAAGTTCGCACTGGGCTTCCACCGGCAGGTGGGACTGGTCTTTCAGAATCCCGACGTGCAGCTCTTCAACCCCACGGTGTTTGACGAGGTGGCGTTCGGTCCGCTGCAGATGGGATGGGGGCACGACGAGGTATTGGAGCGGGTGAACAAGGCGCTGGAGTGGATTGGCGCCAGCCACTTGAGAAACCGCGCTCCGTACCGTTTGAGCGGCGGCGAGAAGAAACGCGTGGCCATTGCCAGCGTGGTGGTTCTGGAGCCGGATGTGCTGCTGCTGGATGAGCCGACGGCGGCGCTGGATCCGCGCAGCCAGAGCCAGGTGATCGAGCTGCTGGGCTCCTGGAACGATGGGCGCAAGACGATCATCACGGCCACGCATCAGCTGGAGGTGCTGGGCGAAATCTGCGAGCGCGCGGTGGTGCTGGAGGGCGGAGAGATTGTGGCCGACGCCGCTCCGCAGGATATTTTGCATGACACAGCGCTGCTGCAGCGGGCCAACCTGGTACACGTGCACCGGCATACTCACGATGGCGTGCCGCACCAGCACAGCTCACCCTACCTGCACCACGAACATCAGTAGCCGCGGCGGGAACGTCCCTCGTCGGCATCCGGGCTGTGGCCTGTGGCGATGCGTCCCAGGGTGCGGGTAGCCTCCTCCACCACGGAGCGCAAATCCACCAGCGCGGCCATGCGTTTTTCCACCGTAAAGCGCGAGACCGGGCCGGAGACCGAGATGGCCACCAGGGAGACGCCATCGGAGAGGCGGAAGGCGGCGGCGACGGAACGAATGCCCTCCTCGGACTCCTCCTCGCTGAAGGCGTAGCCGCGCTGCCGGGTAAGGGCGACTTCGGCGAAGAACTCCTCCTCGGTGACGATGCTTTTGGGCGTGGAGGGAAGCAATCCATGCTGGCGCACGATGGCGCGGACGGCGTCATCCGGCAGGAGGCTGGCCATGGCCTTGCCGGCGGCGGTGCAATGTATGCTGTATCGGCTGCCGATGCGGCGGAAGATGCGCAGGGCACGCGGCGGCTCGGTGAAGTCGAGGCAAAGCACCTCGCCGTGATTGAGCTGGCTGAGGTAGACGGTCTCGCCGGTCTGCTGGGTGAGCCACTCCAGGTGGGGACGAATATGCTCACGCAGATTGAGGTGGGAGATGGACGCGCCGCTGAGTTCGAAGAGCTTGAGACCTAGGCGATAGTGGCCATGCAAGGGACTCTTATCCACCAGGCGATGGCCTTCGAGCACCATGAGCAGGCGATGAACCGTGCTTTTGTGCAGGCCGACGGCGGCCGTCAGTTCACTCAGACTCATCTCGGTGGAGCTGAGGGCCAGTATCTCCAGCAGGGCGATGGCCCGGTCTAATACCTGAACTTTATAAGGGCCGGAAAGATGTTCCACTGGGGTGTTTTGTTCCTGAGTATCCATGAGTGCCCCCGAGTTCGATATCCATGTTCCCGTTGATAATTCATAAGATCAAACATGCGTACCCTATCAAAAAGCTGACAGCGCGAC
>Ga0371490_1001087_pt1 | contig 15128 bp, 14 predicted proteins | sample MB2SIPfraction_FD_207959 | JGI IMG/M metagenome (GOLD analysis project Ga0371490, IMG submission 207959) | Lab enriched peat soil microbial communities from McLean, Ithaca, NY, United States - MB28FN SIP fraction | ecosystem: Environmental > Terrestrial > Soil > Wetlands > Peat | place: USA... | reverse complement strand
CTGCTCATCTATTCGGCCCTCGTCGCCGTCATCTTCCATCTTTGGACCGTCTTTTACGAGGAGCCGCGCCTGCGTAAATCCTTCGGCGCTGAATACGAAGACTACTGCCGCCGCATTGGCCGCTGGTGGACCCTGCGCTGACTTTCAACCAGCTCCGTTCCTTGTCTTACCGCGTAAATATCTTTGCGCAAAACAAAAGCCGCAGGCTTCACGCCAGCGGCTCATGCCAAATCAATTTTGTTAAAAGTTAAAGGCCAGTCCGGCGCGGATGTAGCGCGAGCCCTGCACCAGATATACCGTGCTGCCGTCGGCGCTCAGCACCGGGCGATAACCCTGTGCCAGCAGGTTGCGCACGTCCACCAGAGCCTCCAGCCCGCTCGGCAAAAAATGCATGGAGGGAATTGGCTGCCGCAGGAAGAAGCTCAGGTAGGGGTCGGTTTGCCCGGCTGAGGCGTTGAACATGTCCACCGGCGTCAGTGCGCTGCCGCTCAGCCAGCGATAACTGGCGATCACCGTCGTCTTGGTCGGCTTCAGTGTGCCGGTCAGCTTGGCCGCCGCCGCGTGGCGGTTCACGGTCTCCAATCCGGTTGCGGTCTGGCTCACCTGCACCAGGCTCTCGGGAGCGGTCAGCACGCCGCCGTAGGCGTAATCCACCGTGCCTTCCAGCCCGCGCGCCACCGGGTGGGAGTACACGGCGCGCACGCCATGCGTGTGCAGGTTGCCCCCGTTGTAGGTGAAGATGCCGCTGAAGGGATCGCCGATCAGGAAATTGGTTTCATCCGTAAAGTAGCCCGTTCCGGTCAACGCCGCGTTGTGCACTACGTCGCTGTAAGCCGCCACCTGCACCTTGTTCCTGCCAAAGCGCTGAGAGATGGATACCTCCTGGTGCATGTCGCGTTCAATGCGTTGTCCCAGGCCGGTCATGGAAACCATCGGGTTGCTCTCGCTCAGGTCGGAGGGAGCCGTGTCAAAGCCCTTGGCTGCCCGCAGGCTGGGCTGGCTGCTGGCGTAGCGATATTGCAGTGCCGTATTCGATGTGGGATGCGCGTTGAAGGCCGCAAACGGACGGAAGCTGGTGGCGCGTTCGCGGTATTGCAGCATCTGCGCCTCGCCGCCGTAGTCCAGCCCCAGTTTTTCGCCAAAGGCCATCGAATTGGCCACCGAGAGCGCCAGCGCCTGGATCGCCGGCTGACCGGGGTCGAGCCCGGCAAAGTGCTTGGCGCTGATCGCAATCTCCGGGAAGCTGCCGTCGGGCAGTTCGCGAGAGTAGGCGGCGCGCAGCACGGCGTTGGGGTTCGTTGCGCTCACCATGCCGCCGGTCAGCGACCAGCGCTGGGGCACATCGTGCTTGGTGAAAACCGATTGCTCCACGTGGAAGTTCGCGCTCGAGTTCATCGCCGCGTCGCCATCCGTGCTGGAAAGGAAGCTGACCCTCGCCTTCAGCACGCCCTCGTCGCCATCGCTGTCGCGCTGCACCACCACCAGGGGCTGGTCGCCGATCAGGCGCAGGATGGGGCGGTTGGCCATGGAGCGCAACGCCCAGCGCCAGTCGTCGTCGGCCTCGGCCGAGTTGCGGTGGCGCGGCACCAGCTGGATGGCCTCAAACAGCGTGTTCATCGTCAGGTTAATCAGCAGGTTGGCGCCCGGCTGTACTCGCACCCGTTCGCGGATGGTGGGCAAAAAGCTGGGTGCGGTCACCCGCACGGTGTAGATGCCCGGCAGCAGGCCGGCAATCGTAAAGCTGCCCTTGGCGTCGGTTACCACCGTCTGTATCTGGCTGGCGGAGTTGGCCAGCACCTCCACCACGGCACCCAGTTGGGGCACCCCGGCGGTATTGCGCACCGTGCCGCGAATGGCGCCCGGGCTGATTGCCCCGTGAGCGCCCAGGCAGCACGCGATCACCAAAGTTAGGATTCCGAGCTTGCGCGTCATACGTCCTCCAAACGGTTCGGCTCCCGCCACGGATGGCGGGCCAGAATGCTTGGTTGAACAAGAGGCCCATCCGGCGGCCGTCCATCATGGCGGCCAGCCGGAGTGCTGACGAACTGCAATTCTACTCTATTCGACCTGGAAACGGGCCGATGGGCTGATCGTCTGCTTGGTCACGTCATCGTTGACCGTGATTTTCAGGTTGTACAGTCCCGGCTCCAGGCCAGCCAGCGGCATGGACTTCTGAATTGTGATCTGGTCGCCGGTATTGCCGTAGACCGCGCTCGATTCGTCCACGTGCAGCACGCTCTTGTTCGTCTGGATGTTGACGATGTCGTAGCTGATGCTGCCGCGCGTCTTGTGTATCTGCTGGTCCTGCTGCAAGTTATACACCTGCAGGAAGATATTGAGCTTCTGGTCGCGGTGGAAGCTGGCCGGCTTGCCGTCGCTGGGATCCACCCGGGGACGCACCTTCAGGTCGCCGATGATGAAGTTGCCGGCGCCCACCGTCTTGGCCGGAACCCTTTCCAGCAGGTCGGCGAGGATCAGCGACGAGCTGGTGAGTTTTTCATCGTCGTACTCCGGCACGCGGATGGAGCGCGTATAGGTTCCCACGCGGTCGCCGTTCACGTCTTTCACCGCCACGTCAATCTTGTACATGCCGGACTTCAATGGCAGGGCCTTCCAGTAAAGTTGCGATGTTTGCAGGGCCTTTTCCAGCAGTTCATTCGGCTCGTCCACGCCCACCGTGTCCTCAAAGGTGGCGGCCACGCGTCCGGTCAGGGTGGTGATGCGTCCAAAGATGTTTACCGATGCCCGCTGGATGCCTTCCTTCTGCAGGAAGGTCATGTCCTTCACCTTCATCTGGATGGTGATCGGCACCAGCGCCGTATCCGAGGTCACCTTGATGAAGTCCACCCGCAGGTCAAAGGGCATCAGCTTGTAGCGGATCTTGGTGTTGACCTTCTCTTCCAGGTCCTTGAACTTCACCGGCGGCGGAGAGGTCAGCTTGGCGTAGCGCTCAATCGCGTCGAATTGCCGGCCCTGGTTGCCGGAGTTGAATGCATCCTGACCGCCGGGCGTTCCCATCATGCGACTGCCGCGATTGCCGCGTCCCATCTCTTCCAGCGTGGTCGGTCCGCCGCCCGGAGTGTGCAGCAGCGCATCCTTCTCATTCGGATCCAGCGAGATGTGGTAGTCGTTGCACTGGCAGCTGTCCACAAACTCGATGATGATTTCGTTGCCAATGCCTTCCAGGTAGCGGTAGCGCCAGCGCTCAAAGGGGAAGGTCGAAGTCTGCCCGCCGCCCTCCTTGGCGTCGCGCTGATAGCTGCCGCCAGAGGGGTGGGATTCAACCTCGTCCGGCGCGCCCCACACAATGTAGATGCGGCCGCGATCCGTTCTCCAGCCCGGAATGCCGGCGGCGTAGTGCTCGTTGGCATATTGAATGCGGCGGTAGTGCTCTTCGCGGAACTCGTTTTCTTGCGTGTCCGGCGTGGGGTCGCGGCGCAGCCAGAACTGCTCGATGAACTGGTCGCGCTCTTCGTCAGTGGCCAGCAGCTTGAATGCCTGCTCTTCCTCGTTGCTGATGATGTAGGTCACATCCTGGTTGAGCCAGTTCTGGTAGGTCTTGCTGACCTCCTTTTTGAAGCTGCTCAGGCGTGACTTCCGTTCCTCCGGGGTAAGTTCCTTCGGTGCCTCAGGCGCGGCCTTCTTGGTCTTTTTCAGGTCCTTCAGCGAGGTGCCCTCGTCTTTGGTGTTGGGGACGTTGGGCTGTTCCTGTCCGGCGGCGACGCCGGCCACAAGGACGGAGGAAAAGAGGATAATCACCAGGGAACGCAGTACTTTAGACCGCATCAAAAATGGCTCCTGACCAGCTATCTGAGGACTCCAGCGATTGTATGGTTTCGCCCCCGTCAAGGCAACCCACTGCTGCCCGGTCTCAGTCTCCGTAATCCGTCTCCGGCAAGCCGGAATAATAATCCCGTTGACGCCGAGGGCACGCACCTGCCAATCGCTCCGTCGCACAGGGTACAATCATCCGTGCGTTAGCTTTATTGTCCTGATTGCGGAACTTCCAATATGCCCATCTCGTACATGTTTGGCAGCAGGAGGGGGTTCCGGTCGCAAGCAGTCGCTGCTGGGCCGAGGACCGCCCTCATCAGCCCTGCCCGTTAGCCGCGGGCATCAACGAGGACTCATGAAGACCTGGAAGAAAGTTTCTCTGATCGTGGGTGGTGTGGTGCTCATCGGTGCCATCGTCGCCGTCAGCTACTACAAGAGCCATGAAGGCATCGTGGAAGTGCAGACCGGCAAGGTCAGTCGTCAGGAGTTGGCCTCCGTCGTTACCGCCAGCGGCGAAATCCGCCCCAAGACCTTCGTCAACGTTGGCGCCAACGCCATGGGCAAGATCGTCAAGCTCTACGTCAAGGAAGGCGACAAGGTCGTCAAGGGACAGTTGCTGGCCCAGCTGGAAAACATCCAGGCCGGTGCCGACGTCAACGCCACCCAGGCCTCGCTCACGGCCGCCGAAGCCGATTACAACGCCGGCCTTGAGACCTTGAACACCAACATCGCCGATCTCGACCGCGCCAAGGCCGACCTCGAGCAGAAGCAGTTCGACTGGAAGCGCAGCGAGGGCCTGTACAAGGACCAGCTCATAGCCAAAAAGGACTTCGACGCCGCCAAGAACGCTTACGAGGCGGCCGTCAGCGGCGTGGCCCAGGCCAAGACCCGCATCGCGCAATCCCGCGCCCAGGCCGAGGCCTTCAAGCGCCGCATCGCCGTGCAGAAGGCCAACCTGGTGCACTTCAGTGACGTGCTCAGCAAGACCGAGTACCGCGCTCCCTTCGATGGCGTGGTCACCAACCTGCCTGTCCGCGAGGGTGAGACGGTCGTTATGGGCATTCAGAACGCCCCCGGCTCCACGCTCATGACACTGGCTGACACCTCGGTCATCACCGCCGAGGTCAAGGTGGATGAGACCGACATCGTCAACGTCAAAATCGGCCAGCCCGCCGAGGTCAGCATCGACGCCATCCCCAAAAAGAAATTCAAGGGCACGGTCACCGAGATCGGCAACAACGCACTGCTCCGTTCCACAGGCGTCGCCACCTCGCAGAGCACCGGCGGCACCCAGGAGGCCAAGGACTTCAAGGTGGTCGTCACACTCACCGAGGTTCCTGAAGGCCTGCGCCCCGGTCTTTCCTCCACCGCCAAGGTCACCACGGCCAGCAAGCAAAACGTCCTCTCCATCCCCATCCAGGCGCTCACCATCCGCCAGAAGGGTGACCTGGTGCCCAAGAAGAAGGGCAAGGACAAGGATTCCGTGAAGGCCGCCGAAAAGCCCGAGGAGTTGAAGGCCGCCAAGGAAGAGGTGCAGGGTGTCTTCGTCATCCGCGCGGGCAAGGCACAGTTCGTCACCGTGCAGACCGGCATCACCGGCACCACCGATATTGAAGTGCTCGACGGGCTGAAGGAAGGCGATGAGATTGTGACCGGCAGCTACAAGGTGCTGCGCACCCTCAAGCCCGATACCACGGTCAAGGTCAACAACGCCGCGCCCAAGAAGGAAGACGAAAAGAGCTAGCCGCCCGGCCGCCTTCGAGGGGCCGCGCCAAAAAAGTTTGGGAGACAGCACACGCATGGCAACCGAAGCGCAATCCGTGGGATCCACTCTGCAGCCGCCGCCACCCGACTGCGTCATCTGCACCGAGGACCTGTGGAAGACCTACGACATGGGCAGCGAGCAGCAGGTCAACGCGCTCAGCGGCGTAAACATCAGTATCCGCCGCAATGAGTACGTGGCCATCATGGGGCCTTCGGGCAGCGGCAAAAGCACTCTGATGAACCTCATCGGCTGCCTCGACTCGCCCACCAAAGGTATTTACTGGCTCAACGGCCAGCTGGTCAGCGAACTAGACGACGACGAACTGGCCCGCATCCGCAACAAGGAGATCGGCTTCGTCTTCCAGACCTTCAACCTGCTGGCCCGCGCCACGGCTCTGCATAATGTCGAGCTGCCGCTCATCTACGCCGGCATCCCGGCGGCCGAGCGCCTGGAGCGCGCCCGCCAGACGCTCATCAGCGTCGGCATGGGTGAGCGCATGAGCCACAAGCCCAACGAGCTCAGCGGCGGTCAGCGCCAGCGCGTCGCCATCGCCCGCGCCCTGGTCAACCGGCCCTCCATCATCCTGGCCGACGAGCCCACCGGCAACCTCGACTCCAAGACCGGTAACGAAATCATGGCCCTGCTCGACGAGCTGCACGCCAAGGGCAACACCATCGTCCTCGTCACCCACGAGCACGACATCGCCGAGTTCGCTCACCGCATCATCCACATCCGCGACGGCAAGGTCGCCGGAGACGAAAAGACGGCGCGAGCCAACAGATAGCTACGGCGTACTCGTATTCCCCATCCCCGGCCCGGCGCCGGGGATTCTTTTTGCTTGTTTGGCGACTGTTGGCGGCTGGATGCGCTGGTGGTAGGCTTGCGAGCGTGAACCTCTTCTCCAACCCGCAGGACCCCGCAACCGACCGCACTCGCCCTTTGGCCGACCGCATGCGTCCGCGCGATCTTGACGAGTTCGTCGGCCAGGAGCACATCCTCGCGCCCGGCAAGGCACTGCGCGTGCAAATCGAGCGCGATGACATTGGCAGCATCCTTTTCTGGGGACCTCCCGGCGTCGGCAAAACCACGCTCGCCAAAATCATCGCCCGCCGCACCCAGGCCGAGTTCGTCGAGTTCTCAGCCGTCCTCAGCGGCATCAAGGAGATCAAGCAGGTGATGGTGGAGGCCGAGCGCGCCCGCGACTACGGCACGCGCACCATCGTCTTCATCGATGAGATTCACCGCTTCAACCGCGCCCAGCAGGATGCCTTTCTGCCGCACGTCGAGCGCGGCAACATCCGCCTCATCGGCGCCACCACGGAGAATCCTTCGTTTGAGGTCAACTCCGCGCTGCTCTCGCGCTCACGTGTTTACACTCTCAACCCGCTCACCGAGGAGCAGATTGTCACCCTCCTCGAGCGCGCTCTTACCGATGTTGAGCGCGGCCTCGGCCCTTTGCATCTCACCGCCGCGCCGGAGGCTCTTGCCCGCATCGCCGCCTACTCCAGCGGAGACGCCCGCTCCGCCTACAACGTGCTGGAGATTGCTGCCCAGTTGGCCGGAGAAAATGCTGGCGCTGAAAATGGTTCCATCATCACCCAACCCCAGGTCGAAGACGCTCTCCAGCGCCGCACCCTGCGTTACGACAAGGCCGGCGAGGAGCATTACAACCTCATCAGCGCCCTGCACAAATCCGTCCGCAACTCCGATCCCGACGCCACTCTCTACTGGCTCGTCCGCATGTTGGAGAGTGGCGAGGACCCCATGTACCTGGCTCGCCGCATCGTGCGCATGGCCATTGAAGACATCTCGCTGGCCGACCCGCACGCCTTGGAAATTGCCATCGCCGCTCGCGACGCGCTGGACTTCATGGGCCTGCCCGAAGGCGGATTGGCCCTCGCGCACGCCGCGGTTTACCTGGCCATCGCTCCCAAGTCCAACGCGCTCTACATGGCCTACGGAGCGGTGAAACAGGCTGTGGAGGAAACCGCCGCCGACCCGGTCCCATTGCACCTGCGCAACGCTCCCACAAAGTTGATGAAGGAGCTCGGCTACGGAGAGGGCTACCAGTACGCGCACGATTTCGAAGAGAAGGTGACCAACATGCAGTGCCTGCCGGATAACCTGAAAGGCCGCCGCTGGTATCACCCCACAGAGGAGGGTGTGGAAAAACGCATCCGCGAGCGCATGGCGCAACTCAAGGCCGCAAAGGAAAAGATGGGCAGTTAGATACTTTCACTCACATCGCGCACCCCATACCGCATCACGTATTGCGAAAAAGGGAGACCCCCCGCCCAATGAAAACCGTCCTGCTGCTGATTATCTCCAACACCTTCATGACCTTTGCCTGGTACGGTCACCTCAAACATCGCAACACGCCCATCGTGGCGGCCATTCTTGTTAGCTGGCTCATCGCCCTGGGTGAGTATTGCTTCCAGGTGCCGGCCAATCGCATCGGCTACGGAGAGTTCACCGGTTACCAGCTCAAAATCATTCAGGAGGCGATCACCCTCGTTGTCTTCGTCATCTTCGCCTGGCTCTACCTGCGCGAGCCCATGCGCTGGAACTACGCCGTCAGCTTCACGCTTCTCGCCGGAGCTGTCGGCTTCGCCTTCTGGGGAAAATAACAGGAATCGATTCGCTGTTTATGGCTAGCCCTTGCGCTGCCGCCAAGCCTCATACAGCAGAATGCTCGCCGCAATCCCGGCGTTCAGGCTCTCCACCTGCGCGGAGTGCGGAATCGCAATGTGCTCGTCGGCAGCCTCCACGAGCGCTTCCGGAACGCCCTGGCCCTCGTTGCCGATGAAGATGGCCACCGCGACGCGCAGGTCGCACTCATGCAGTGCGCGCCCGCCATGCGAGCTGGTCACCGCCAGCCGTACGTGGTGCTTGCGCAAGGCTGCCACGGCCTCCGCGGTGCTCGTGCGCACGCAGGGCAGCCGGAAGACCGACCCGGCAGAAGCCCGCGCCACCTTGGGATTGGCCGCCGAGACCGTGCCTTCCGTGCACACGACGCCCGTGGCGCCAAAGGCCTCCGCCGAGCGCAGAATCGTCCCCAGGTTGCCGGGATCCTGCAATCCCGCGCAGCCCAGGATCAGCGGGATTGCTTTCCTAGCGGAGCCCGCGCGACGAGCATTCAAGAGGCCAGCCGCGGCGTGATCAGCCTCAGCGATAGCAAGCTCTGTGAGGCCAAGGTCAGCCAGCCCAGCTTCAGCCAGTTCAGCACAGGCGAAAGCAGCGCCAGCGCCGTCGCCGCTCGCGGCAGGGAAGAGCCCTTCCAGCGTGGATTCCAGGGGCATCACCAGCGCCGCCACGCCCTGCGGCGTCTGCGAGGCCACCGCCGAGTGGAATACATCATCCGGCAGCAGCAGAGCCTCTACGCCTGCCGGAAGCGCCGCCAGCAGGGCTTCGGCGCGCGCCACGCCGCTCTCGCTCACGAACAGCGCCCGCAGCGGCCTCTGGCTGCGCAGAGCCTCCTCGACAAGAGTTACTCCCTCCACGGCCACCGAGCCGTCGTCGGTCGCCTCGGATTGGGCAAAGGCGCGGCGCAGCTGCTTGACCAGCGCGTTCTGACGGCTACTCACCGCCCGCAGCCGTGTCATGTTGGTCGAATCCGATTGCCGTTGCATCATCAGGCTTCCCGCTCTCCACCTACCCGGGCATAATAGAATACCTAGGGTACCGGAATGTACATGATAACTCCCGCACCATCGCACATCTGAGTTACCCTTATTCGCTGGTATTCAATTTTCTCCCGGGGCCGTTTATTGCACTCCGGAAGGAAGAGGTAAAACGGGTGCGCCCGGAAATCATTCGTATCCATCCCGCGGAGCCCGAGTTGGCTCTCATCAATTATGTGGCGGAGCGCATTCGCCAGGGAAACGTCGTGGGAATGCCCACCGACACCTTTTACGGTCTGGCCGTGGACCCCTACAATCTGCACGCCGTTGAAAGCGTCTATACCATCAAGAATCGCGGCCGCCACAAGCCGCTTTCCCTGCTGATTGACAGCGTCGAGCAGGCCGAGGAGATGGGCCACGAGCTGCCGGACGAGTTCTTCCTGCTGGCGGAAAAGTTCTGGCCCGGCCCGCTGACCATCATTGTGCCGGCCGCCCCGCGACTGCCCGTCAAGGTAACCGCCAACTCCGGCAACATTGCCGTGCGCATGCCGGATTGCCCGATTGCGCTGGCCGTTGTGCGGGCCTTGAAGTGCCCGGTTACAGCGACTTCCGCCAACCTGGCCGACGCCCAGGAGAGCACGACCGCGGAAGGCGTTGTGGAGCAACTTGGCCACCGCGTGCAGCTGGTGGTGGATGGCGGTATGACACCGCACAATGCACCCACCACCATCATCAACCTCACCGGTGACGGCCGCTGGTCCTTGCAGCGCGAGGGTGCGATTCCGGCCGAGGCCATTGAGGACTTTCTGGGCGATCAATGAGTTCCGGGCGTCGTAAATGGCTGCGCCCCGGGGCGATAGCCTCGGCTGCGCTCGCCGTCTGCCTTCTCTACTTCGGATGGACCTGTCTGCGCATCGTCGGGCAAAGCTCGCGTGACGAGGCGCAGACGTCTGATTGCATCGTCGTCTTCGGTGCCGCGGAATACTACGGCCGCCCATCGCCGGTCTTCCGCGCCCGACTGGACCACGCCTTCGAGCTCTACCAGCGCCACCTCGCCCCGGTCATCATCGTTACAGGCGGCAACGGCGGCGAACAAAGCTTCAGCGAGGGAGCGGTGGGCCGCGACTACCTGATCGCCCGTGGCATCCGCGACAGTCACCTCATCGCTGAAACCCAGAGCGACAACAGCGCCGAAAGCGCCGAGCGCGTGGGCACCATCATGCAGGCCAACAACATGCACACCTGCATCGCCGTCAGCGATCCGTATCACGTCTTCCGCATCAAGCAGCTGCTGGAGGCGCGCGGCATGAGGGCATATGCCTCTCCGCGGCGGCTGGATGCGACGGTTGGAATGTGGGCGCGCGCCCTGCGCGTATCCCGCGAGGCGCTCAGCTATACCCTCTGGCGGCTCTATATCTTCCGCCGATGAGGCACACAGCATCACTCAGAAATGCCCGACTGCAACCGCTCTGAAATAAACGACCTGCGCAACTCCTGCATACATGACGTGACGTGCATCACAGAGCGCAGCGCCCGCGGGAATTTAGCATTGAAGAGACTCATAAGGGAGGTCGCAATGGCTCATCAACCTGGTACCCCGGCACCGCAGACGGGAATTTACTGGTGCAGTGTCTGCAAGCTGCCAGTGCAGTTCAAGGAGGGCCAGACGCTGCCCACCTGCAAGAACCTGTGCGGCCGCGGCAAGTGGGAGTTCGTCCGCGCGGAAAAATAACGCGGCGAATTAGTGCTAAAGAAGCAGCGCTCCACTCCAATCCGCAATAAAAAGTATGGCCGGACGCCTATTGGGCTCCGGCCTTTTCCTTTTATGTTGGACGATTTCGTTTGTATGCGATTGCCGCGGCGATAGAGTAAGCCTTCAAATAGCCTTCTACATCCAGCGCCGCGCAGCGAGCGCCAGCAGGGCCACGGCGGCGGCAAAGGCGGAGCTCGTGAAGTTCACACTGTTGTTGTCCAGCCGCTCGGGACGCTCGAGCGTCGCGCCCAGCAGGCTATCCATCAGTGTGCCGGCAAAGGCCGCCCCGGCCGCCGTCCAGTAGTAGGCTGGGGCCAGCAAATTGGACACCTGGCAGGCCCAGCATGTGAGCAGGATGGCACCTATACAGAACAGCGTTCCAGCCGCGGTGATGCCGCCATCTTTGCCCGGCGAAACCGGTTGCAGAGTGGTAATCAGGCGAGGGCGGCGACCAAAAACCTGCCCCAGTTCGCTGCTCACCGTGTCTCCGGCTGCTTCGGCCAGCGCGGCGCTGGTGGCCGCCAGCAGCAGCCAGCGTGCATGAGAAGTAAACAGCAGGGGCGTGGCACACAGCGCGCTGGGAGCCAGGTTCGCCAGCATCTGCCACGGCCCGCGGCCCGCACGCTTTTCGCATGCGCCCAGCCGCTCCTTGCGGCGATGCCCGGTGCGTGTGGAAAAGTGCGTCAGCAGAAAGACCACTCCGATGGCAGCCAGCGCTCCCGGTCCGGCGGCTGCGCAGAGCACAAGCGTGATCACCGTTCCGGTGACGGCGGCGGCGGCGGTGATGGCGCGCGCTCCCCAGGCCCAGGCCGCAAAGATCACGGTCAGTCCGGCCACTATCAACAGTTGCGGCAGCGCGGCCATCCAATAGGGAAGAGTGCTCATCTGACTTCCATCCTAACCTGAATCCGACCGGCGGCGGAGCCTGGCCAGGCCATGTATTCCGTCTTGCCAGTGGTGATGACCATTCGCCTCCGCACAGGCTCATCCAGTACAATTGTGCCATTCGATCTATTTGCTGACGCTGAAGGCGGAAACCGAATGAAGGTACTGTGGAAAGCCGCGGGTGCGGCCGTCCTTTTGATTGCGTTAACGGTTATTGAGAGCGGTTGCGGAGACACTTACCGTCCCATTGCCACGCCCTCTCCGACCATCCCTGGCAACCCTTCCGGAGCTGAAACCGAAGTAGTACTCAACTGCTGCCTCAATCCCGTCAGCATCAACTCCATCAGCGGCGTCTACAGCAGCGTGCTCACGAACATCGACGTCAGCGGCGATACCAATGCCGGCAACAAGGTTCTGGCCAACATCGTCGGCGGAGTCAACGGACCGCTGCCCGGCGTCTTTGGCATGCCCATGGCCTTTGACTATCAGCGCACCACGGTCTTTGCCGCCGATACCGCGGCGGATGACGTCACGGCCGTTCTTATCAATCCCTCCACGGCCGGCTTTGCCGCCACCACCACCACCATTGGCATGCCCAGCGGCTCGCAGCCCATCGGCATGAGCTTTGAGTACTACGGTCCAACCTACACACAGGATTACGTCATCAACTCCGGGCTGAACACCGCTACCTGTCCCGGCACGGGGTCGATCAGCGCTATCGCCCAGGCCTCCGAGGAGTTGAAGGCCACCGTTTGCGTCGGTGTCAATCCGCAGATTGCCTGGATCTACCATGACCTGTCGAAGGTCTTTGTGATGGATACGACGGAGAATCAGCTTTACGTCGTCAGTGCCAGCAAGTACATGGTGACCAACAAGATTGCCGTGGGTAAGAACCCCATCAAGATCACGCAGAGCCCGAACGGCCAGTATCTCTACGTCCTCAATGGCGGCGATGGCACGATCAGCGTGGTGGATGCGGTCAACGAAGTCACGGTCGGCACGGCGATCTCCACCTCGAACGCGCTTAGCAGTGCACTGCCGTTGGACATGGCGATGGATCCGAATTACACCGACACCCTCACCAACACCCAGTACAACCACATCTGGGTGCTGCAGGCCGATGGCACGGTCAGCGTCTATGACGACACCACGCCCTCATCGCTCCATTTCGTCACAGCCCTGCAAACCATCAGCACTGCGCAGTACAACGCAGGAATCCGCCCCACCAACATGGCCCTGTTGCGCGATGGCACCTATGCCTACGTGGGACTGAGCAGCACCAACCAGGTTGTAGCCATTAACACCAGCCTCCTGGCCGAGGCAGGAAACATTACCACCGGCGCGACTTCAACGGTCAATATCGGTCTGCCTTCCACGGCTTCGTTCACCAAGAGCCCCATGACCGACAACAGCGGCACGACCTACTACATCGATGAAGTGACCATCCCGGTGGTGACCTACATAGCTGTCTCCCGCAGTGGCAGTTCAGCCGACCAGAGCAAGCTTTACGCCGTCATCACTACCACCACCACGTATTCGTATTATTTGGATGCCGCCGGCACACAGCCCACCAACAGCCGTCCGGCCAGCGATCCTACGCCGAGCTGGTGTACGGACAACGGCAACACTACCACCTGTGCCAATCTTTACAGCGGTGTTGGCGTAGTGGCTGCGGCCGCCAACGGCACCACTACGGTCAACAGCTACATCACTACAATCCTTTCGCCCGCTCAGGTCACCTACTGCAGCTATCCCACAGGCGAAGTGGATGGACAGAAAAACTGTCCGCAGATGACGCCGCAGATTATCCTGGGTCGCAGCTAGTACGCGACAGGCAGGGACAAGTAGAAGGGCGGGCCCAGTGGCCCGCCCTTCGTGTTTCCATCTGCTGCCTGCGCGGAGCTGGAGTCTATCAGTCGGCGCGGCGGCGGCGGTTGTAGCGCATGCTTATGTTCACCACCACGGAACCGGCTTCGCTGGAAAATTCCATCACCAGGGCTTCGCTTTCTTCGCTGCCGCGGAAGCCGTGGTCGCTGGGATGCTCCACCGGCGGGTGCACCTTAAAGCGGAAACCCTGATCGTTGAGCGTCGTCACGGCGTTGCCGATGACCAGGTTGGCCAATTCGGCCACGGTCTCACGCATCAACTGCGGGTCGGGGGCAAGCTCCGGCGCACCGCTGATGGTGGAGGCCACGCGCAACGCGGCACCATCCTCCACGTCGAAGATCACGCGGCCTAAAATGTCGCCGCTGATTTCAATCTGCACGGCGGTGGCGCGGCGGCGGTAAGCCTCTTCGTCCATCGAAATGTCGCTCACCATCACCGGGCAGGCCAGGGTCTCTGCCAACACGGCGTCGGCGGCGTTCAGAAAGGGCTGAATCAGCTCCATTCGCATGACGTACTACTCTCCTGCGGCGGGCGCGGTGACGGCCGAATCGCCCAGCACATATTTGATGACCTCGTAGAGCAGCTCCGGCTTCACCGGCTTCTGCACAAAATGGCGGGCGCCCTTCTGCAGGGCGGCCACGATATTTTCCTGGTAGCCCACGCTGCTGACCATAATGACCCGCGCATCCGGATGCTGACGCACGATGCGCTCCGCAGCCTCGATACCCTCCATCTGCGGCATCGTGATGTCCATCAGCACGATGTCGGCCTGGGTGCGGTCATATTCTTCGATGGCCGCCACGCCGTCGGCCGCCTCGCCGGCCAGGTCGCCGCCGTAGCTTTCGATGATTCGGGCCAGGTTCTTGCGCGCAAACACCGAATCATCCACCACCAGGTAGGTGACGGGGGTCATCGTATCAGCGCGCAGCAGAGCGGGAAATAGCTCCATGTTCTACCTCACAGTTGTCCGGCGGAGCGGACAGGAAACGATTCTCTGGACGGCAGCGGACGATGCAGCCCGCACTGCGCGATCAGGGTATTAGATAGCGATTCCAATGACACAACGCGGGTGGCGAAACCGCGTTCAATGGCTGCGCGCGGCATGCCGAACACCACCGACGATGCCTCGTCCTGGGCGATGGTCAGCGCCCCGGAAGCCTTTAATTCGCCCATGCCCTCGGCGCCGTCTTCGCCCATGCCAGTCATCAGCAACCCCACGGAGTCTGGGCCAAACTCCTCGGCCACCGAGCGAAACAGCACGTCAACCGACGGACGATGACCGTTCACCTTGACATCATCGCTCAGCACCACCACATCGCCCAGCGGCATGCGGCGCACCCGCATGTGGCGGTCGCCGGGACACACCAGCACGCGTCCCGCGCCCAGCAGGTCTCCGGATTGCGCCTCTTTCACCTCGAGGGCACAGTGTTCGTTCAGCCGCCGT
>Ga0371490_1001086_pt1 | contig 15131 bp, 13 predicted proteins | sample MB2SIPfraction_FD_207959 | JGI IMG/M metagenome (GOLD analysis project Ga0371490, IMG submission 207959) | Lab enriched peat soil microbial communities from McLean, Ithaca, NY, United States - MB28FN SIP fraction | ecosystem: Environmental > Terrestrial > Soil > Wetlands > Peat | place: USA... | reverse complement strand
GTTTCGGCTACGACTTTCGCCAGGCGTTCTTTTCCATCCATGCCCCGATTTTGACCGAAGGGGGCGTCGACTTGAAGCTTGGCCGCCAATACACGCCATTGGGCTATGAGACCACCATGGCTCCCTACCGGCCGTTGTATTCGCAAGCCTACGCCTGGCTCTATTCGCAGAACGGAGCGACGACCGGCGCCATCGTGACTTTCCACGTCGATCCCAGGCTTGACGTGATCGCGGGATCGACGCTGGGGGTCAATGCCCTCTTTGACTGGCGCGGACGCGCGCCCTGCTATATCGTTCGTGGCATTTATTGGCTTCAGGATGACAAGCGAACCAAACTGGTCGGAACGTTTTACACCGGCCCGCAACCGATTGCCGCCGCGAGCGGGCATATCGGCCAATGGCAGAACGAGGTGGAGTTGCAGGCAGTTCACAACGTGAATCGCCGGCTGACCCTCGTCTCGGAGACGAACTTTGGTTCGGACAAACGAGACCCCGCGAACAACTTCAATACATCGTGGTGGTATGGAACCTCTTCATTCGGCATCGTCCACGTGCATCGGTTGCTGGATGTGAACACGCGCGCGGAATGGTTTGACGATGCCGATGGTTCACGTACGGGCAAGAAGGCGAATTACGGCGAGATGACGGCTGGCTTGAACTTCATGCCGAAGCGGGCCTTCAACCTCCGTCCGGAGGGTCGCTACGACCTTGCGAGCAAGGCCGTGTTCGGCCCGGAGGGTAAATCAAAGCTGCAGAGTCATCAATGGACTTTTGCGTTCGACGCAATGCTGAAGTTCTAACCCCAAAAACGGAACATTTGGTTGAGATGAGTTTTGCAGGCTGCTGACCAGTCCGGCTCATCCGGGAGACTGCCTCTATCGCGGCGGGAGACATGACGTGCCGGTGGCCTCCGGCTACTGACCTGGCACAGAGCCTGAGCGCTATTCAGGCAGATTTGAATGGGCGAAACTCACGTTCGAACTGCTGTCGAACTTGCATCAGCAATTTCGACACTTGAACACTTTTATTCCGTAGGCGGTCCGTCCACTCTCCTGATAAATCTGGATTTACCTCATCGGTCTAGTTTGGCATTGTCTTTGCAGAGTCAGACAGTGGTTATGCAGTACACCGATCTGACCACATTGACGCTACCCCGTCATGTGACGCAATAGCGGCACTCGTTCCGAGTGTCGGGATCGCTGAAGCGGCTCCATCTCGTTTCGATTCAGCGGATCGGCAGGTGTTCATTTTGGGCACCGAAATGCAAATGGCAAGACGGGCCAAGACTCACTCTGGATATGAAAGACAAGGCAGGGCCGTCGACGCTGCCCGGGGATGAGGATCTGCTGCGAAGAAAGACCCACGTGCTGCGGAAGCCAATGAGGAATCGTCAGGGCTGGGACCGCGCAGAAGGAAGTCGACGTAGTGACAAGTTTTGCTATCGGGAATTCGAAGATAAGGGGTTTGGGAGCAGGAGATATGAACACACATCAGGTACTTACTCATTCGCGGGGTCGTGAAAACAGAGCGGCAGAGTCGAAGGGGCATGCAAGCTGCCTCATCCATGATCGCAGGTTCGCATTGCTTGCTTGCCTTCTTTCCATGGCGCCTATCCTGGGGCTCAATGGATGCCAGCAGAGCCGGGCTGCAATCAAGTTGCCGGACACGGAAGTGCTGGTTGCGACTCCCGTGCAGCGAGACGTGCCCATGCAAAATGAGTGGGTGGCGACGACGGATGGATATGTCAATGCCGAGATTCGGCCCCAGGTTTCGGGGTACATCGTCAAGCAGGACTACAAGGAAGGCGCCTTCGTGCACAAGGGCGAAGTGCTGTTTGAAATCGATCCGAGGCCATTTCAAGCGACTCTCGACCGCGCGAAGGCCGACCTTGCGCAGGCAGAAGCGCAGTTGGGCAAGAGCGCGATCGACGTCGAACGCGATACACCCCTGGCAGAAAAGAAAGCGATCCCGAAGGAGAAGCTGGATAACGAGATCCAGGCGAAACTTGCTGCCGTGGCGGAGGTCGACGCGTGCAAGGCTACAGTGGAAAGGGCAGAACTCGATCTCGGTTGGACCAAGGTCACTTCGCTTGTCGATGGGGTTGCGGGAATCGCGGAGGTCCAGATGGGCAACCTGGTGGGTCCGCAAGTTCGACTCACTTCCGCTTCACAAGTCGATCCGATCAAGGTTAACTTTCCTATCAGCGAACAGGAGTATCTGCGCGCGAAGCACCTCAGCTCGACCGGGCAGCCGATGGATCTTTTCGATAATCCGCCCGAGTTAATTCTTGCCGACGGCACTGTGTATCCGCACAAGGGCAAGATTCTGCTGACGGACCGGCAAGTAGACCCGAACACCGGCACCATTCGCATCGAAGCCGCATTCCCGAATCCCGGTAATATTCTGCGCCCAGGACAGTACGGGCGGGTGCGCATCCAAACCGGCATCGAGAAAGACGCCCTGCTGATTCCGCAGAGCGCGGTCAAGGAACTTCAGGGCAGCTACCAGGTCGCGCTACTGGGCCCCGACAAGAAGGCCGTGATTCGCTCAGTCAAAGCGGGCCAAAAGGTAGGCAAGATGTGGGTGATTGACGATGGCTTGAAGGCGGATGACCAGGTCATCGTGGAAGGAATCGAAAAGGTAACGGACGGCACCCCCGTTGTTCCCAAGCCGGCACAAATCCAGGCGGAGGGACGTTGAGCCATGTCCAAATTCTTTATCAATCGCCCGATTGTCGCCATCGTGATTTCGATCCTGATGGTGATCGTTGGCGCCATCACAATCACCATGCTCCCCGTCGCGCAGTTTCCCGATATTGCTCCGCCCGAGGTACGAGTCTTTGCCATGTACCCCGGCGCAGATGCCGAGACCATGGAGAAGGCCGTGGCCACTCCGATTGAGCAGCAGGTCAATGGCGTGGACAACATGGACTATATGTATTCGCTGAACTCGACCAGCAACTCGAGTACAGCGCTGATGGCCGACTTCGATCTTAAAACCGATCCCAACACAGACCTGCTCCTGACCCAGTCGCGCCAGCAATTGGCTAACGGCCAGATTCCGCTCATAGTCAACCAGATCGGCATCGACGTGAAGAAGTCCTTGACTTCGCCTATGATGCTGATCGCCCTGTATTCACCGAAGGGCACTTACGATACGAACTTCCTGGCTAACTTTGCCTACATCAATCTGAACGATCCCCTCCAGCGCTCTTACGGTGTAGGTCAGACCCAGGTCTATGCCGGTCAGTACGCGATGCGCGTTTGGGTAAAGCCGGATCGGCTGGCGAAACTGGGTGTCACCGCCAACGATGTCGTGAATGCAGTGCAGGCGCAGAATACGGTGAATCCGATCGGATCGGTTGGAGGCGAACCAACCGCCGGAGATCAGCGGTTCACCTATGCGGTTCGTGCCCAGGGACGGCTCAAGACTCCTGAGGAATTCGGCGACATTGTGGTTCGCGAGAGCCCCGAGGGCGGCGTGGTGCGCGTAAAGGACGTTGCCTCCGTCGACTTGGGGTCGCAGGACTACAACATCACCACCCGCCTCGACGGCAAGCCCACCGCGGTGATTGGTGTCTACCAATTGCCCGGCTCCAACGCTGTGGAAGCGGCGAAGGGCGTCAGGAAGCTCATGGCCAAAATGAAGGCGAGCTTCCCGGCCGATCTGAACTACGAAATCACGCTGGACACGACGGATTCGGTACGGGCAGGCATGCACGAGATCGTCATGACTCTGGGGATCGCTTTCGTGCTGGTGATCCTTGTCGTGTTTATCTTTCTGCAGGACTGGCGCGCGACGATCATTCCCATGTTCGCGGTGCCGGTCTCGCTGGTGGGCACGTTCGTCGTGTTCCCGATCTTCGGCTTTTCGGTGAACACTCTCTCCTTGTTCGGCCTGGTGCTGGCCATCGGTCTTGTGGTAGACGACGCCATTGTCGTTGTCGAAGGTATCCAGCGGCACATTGAAGAGGGCCTGTCTCCGAAGGATGCGGCTCGCAAGGCGATGGAAGAACTGACCGGCCCGGTGGTGGGCATCGCACTGGTGCTTTCGGCGGTTTTCGTGCCGACCGCGTTCATCCCGGGCATCACCGGCCGCCTCTATCAGCAATTCGCGATCACCATCGCCATCTCGGTAATCGTATCGGCGTTCAACGCTTTGACGCTAAGCCCGGCGCTGGGCGGACTGTTACTCCGGCCGAAAAAGGAGACCCATGGACCGCTGGCAATATTCTTCGGTTGGTTCAACCGCAGGTTTGAAGCGAGCACACACTTCTACCTGCGCATATCGGGCGCGCTGATTCGCAAGAGCGTCGTGGCCGTAGTGGCGCTGGCCGGTTTTGGCGTCGCCAGTTTCTTCCTCGTGAAGGCGTTGCCGTCGAGCTTCCTGCCTGACGAAGACCAGGGATACATGTACGTCATGATGCAGCTGCCGGAATCCTCTTCCGTTCAGAGCACGGCGCAAGCGGCACGGGCGGTGGAAGAGGTCCTGAGGAACACCCCGGGAGTCAAGCACTGCACCACCGCTGTCGGTTTCAACCTCCTCAGCCTGGCCCGCACCACGTACAACACCTTCTTCTGGGTGACCCTGCAGCCGTGGGAAGACCGGAAGCAAATGGAGCAGCAGTATCAGGTGATCAAGGCGAAGTTGAACCTGAAGCTGATCACGATGCCGCAGGGAACTACGTTTGCCGTCTCTCCGCCGGCAATTCAGGGCGTCGGCACTTCGGGCGGATTCCAGTTTGTATTGGAAGACCGCGCCGGGCACGAGTCCGAATATCTGGTGAACAACCTGAATAAGTTCCTGGAGGCGGCGAAGAAACGGCCCGAGATTGGGATGGTGATGACCACGTACATCCCCAGCACGCCGCAAAAGTTCGCGGTTGTGGACAAGGAGAAGGTTTTGAAGGAGGGCGTCAACATCCAGGATGTTTATTCCACTCTCCAGACCTTCATGGGCGGGCAGTTCGTCAACTACTTCAACCAGTTCGGGCGCGCGTGGCAGGTCTATGTGGAAGCGGATGCGCCGTATCGCGCCAACCTCGATAACATTGACCAGTTCTATGTCCGCAATAATCGCGGGGAGATGGTGCCGCTTTCCGCGCTGACTCATTTCGAGTCGCGATACGGCCCGGAATTCAAGATGCGCTATAACGAGTACTCGTCGGCGCAGATCATCGGAAACCCTGCTCCGGGCTATAGCTCAGATCAGGCCACCGCGGCTCTTGAAGATGTCTTCAAGCAAACCATGCCCAGCGATATGGGCTTCGATTACATGGGCATGTCCCGGCAGGAGCAGAAAGCGCGCGAAGGTCTTCCGCCGTGGGCCATCTTCGTCATGTCCCTGGTGTTCGTCTTCCTGATCCTTGCTGCTCTTTATGAAAGCTGGTCACTGCCGTTCGGCGTATTGCTGAGTACGCCGGTTGCAATATTCGGCGCATTCGGCGCGCTGTGGCTGCGACGCACCATACTCGGCATGATCTTCCCGGCCTTCATGGTGCAGATCGACAACGATGTGTACTCGCAAATCGGACTCGTGATGCTGATCGGCCTGGCGGCCAAGAACGCCATCCTAATCGTGGAATTCGCGAAGGCCGAGTATGAAGAAAAGGGCAGACCGCTGGTCGATGCTGCGCTGGAAGGAGCCAGGCTGAGGTTACGGCCAATCCTGATGACGTCGTTCGCATTCATCCTCGGCTGCGTGCCGTTGTGGATTGCGACCGGCGCCGGTTCCGTGGGCCGCCAGATCATGGGAACCACCGTGATCGGCGGAATGTTGGCTTCCACCGCGATCGCCATCTTCATCATCCCGGCGCTCTACGTAATCGTGGAACGGGTGGCGAGTGTCGGAAAGCGCCATGCTCACACATCAGCAGATGCCGCCAAACCGGCTCCAGTGGAGGCCGACTAACATGAAAAATGCAATTGCTCTCTTCATGCTTACCGTCTTTGTGACGGGATGCAAGCTCGGGCCCAACTACCAGCGGCCGCAGGTTGACGTTCCAGGCGGCTACCGCGGCGCTCCGCCCTTGGAGCCCGCACAACCTCAGCAGAATTCTTCGCAACCGGCGCAACAGTCTGCGCCGCAAGCCTCGCAGTCTGCCGGCGATTCGCAGCAGAATACGCCGCAGTCCTCCGAGCCATCGTTCGGGGACCAGAAGTGGTGGGAGGTATTTCAGGATCCGCAGTTGCAGGACCTGATTCGCACCGCACTGAAACAGAACTACGATGTTCGGATTGCGGCGACGAGAATCCTGGAAGCACAATCGATCGTCGGCATTACCCGCGGAGCACAGTTGCCGTCGGTTTATGCCGGGGGCTCAGCCGCTGACGAGCGCAGCCCGAGACAAAAGAACCTGCCGCCCGAGTACAACACCAGCAGCAATTCGGTGAATGCCTCCCTGGTGTGGGATCTGGACTTCTGGGGCAAGTATCGCCGCGCTACGGAAGCCGCGCGCGCCAACCTTTTGGCTTCAGAATGGGCGCGCCGGCAAGTCATGAGTACGCTGGTGAGTAATGTCGCCAGTGCCTATTTCCAGCTGCGCGCCTACGACCTCCAGCTTGAGATCGCAAAACAGACCCTGGCTTCGCGCCAGGAGTCGCTGCAGCTTACCAGGACGCTGGCAGACGGCGGCTCCGGCACCGAGCTCGACGTTCGCCAAGCCGAAGAGTTGGTTTCTGTGGCGGCCGAAACGATCCCTGACCTGGAGCGCCGCATCCAGCAACAGGAGAACCTGATCAGCACACTGCTGGGAAATAATCCCGGCCCGATTGCACGCGGAATGAAGCTGACCGAACAGCCGCACTTGCCAGAGGTTCCGTCAGGCATTCCTTCCAGTCTGTTAGAGCGGAGGCCCGATATTCGCGCGGCGGAAGCCCAGTTGGTGGAAGCCAACGCGTTGATCGGAGTCGCCAAGGCGGCTTACTTCCCGAACATCACATTGACCGCGACCAGCGGGTTCCAAAGCTCGTCGCTGACCAGCCTGTTCACCGGCCCGGCCGGGATGTGGAATTTCGGTGGGGCTGTCTCGCAACCGGTTTTTGCCGGCGGCAGGATCACTTCAAACGTGCATTTGACCGAGCAGCGCAAAGAGGAAATGGTGCTGACGTATCAGCAGGCGATTCAGCAGGCGTTCCGCGGCGTTTCCGACTCGTTGATTGCGTATCAAAAGAACCGCGAGTACCGGGAGCATCAGCAGGACCTGGTGATTTCAGCTCAGGATGCGGCACAGCTCTCTGAGGTGAGATATCGAGGTGGTGCGACAGACTACCTGGAGGTATTGACCAACGAAACGAACGCATTTGACGCCGAACTTGGCTTGGCCCAGTCCCAGGCAAACGAGCTTCTGAGCTTGGTCGATATCTACCGAAACCTTGGCGGAGGGTGGGAACAGTAAGCTGCAGGGCCCCGTCGTGAATACCACGAAGTTGCAGCAGGTCATCGCCCAGGCCGAGTTTATTCGCACGGAGGCCCGCCAGTGAATGCGATCTTTCAATTCGTCCTAAGGCATGGCTATTCCATCCTCTTCGCTGCGACATTTGCGCACCAGATAGGGTTCCCCATACCGGAACCTCCATTTCTGCTGGCGGCCGGGGCGCTCGTGGCGGCCGGCAAGTTGGGCGTCCTCCCCGCGATGGGTCTCGTTATCGCCGCCTGTGTATTGGCTGACTGGGTCTGGTACGAGGCGGGTCGTCGGGGCGGCGACAAGGTGTTGCACTTCATTCATCGATTCACGCGAGATCCCGACTTCCACGATCGCAGAGCAAAAAGGATCTTTGCCCGGTATGGACTTCTCCTCCTGCTGGTGGCCAAGTTCGTTCCCGGGCTGGACGCTGTAACGCCTCCGCTCGCCGGGACATCGCGCACCAGCCGTGTCCGCTTCCTGGCTTTTGATGCAGCTGGCGCCGGTCTCTATGCATGCGTCTACGGCGGACTCGGTTATGTCTTCAGCCATGACCTGGATCGCGCAGCTGCATACGTGTCGCGAGCGGGAACGTTTTTGGTAGGCCTGGCATTGGCTGGAACCTGCATTTGCATCGCCTACTACAAGCTGGTTCAGCAGCATCACCTTGTCGGCAAACCTCCAATTGTGCGAATCGCACCAGCTGATCCGATTGAATGTGGGAACCCCGTTGACATGCCTTGCGGGGTCGTTGGAGGACAACAACATGGCGACTAACGCGACAGCGAAAAGACAGACACTGCCGGATCCTGCCAGGCTCCCTTAAGCCCAATACTGATGCCTTCCGGTGAGATTCGCAGGAACAAGCGGCGGCGCCAACAGAGAGGAAATGCAATGAGACTTACGAAGCAATTTAAATTCTTACCGGCTTTTTTATTCATGATCGCCTGTGCTGCCCGATGGAATGAACGCCGGCGTCTGCAGAAGGCATTTGCAATGACGCTCGCGAGGTATCTGGTATTCGTGCCAGCTGCTTTGTTCACGTTCGCTTTCGCGCACGGTCAGGATGTCCATTACAACTACGACCGTGGTACAAACTTTACTGCCTACAAAACCTACCAGTGGGTCGACGCCCCCGCCGATGCGCCAAGCGTCGCCGCCGGCACGCCGAATCTCCCCAGCGCCCTACCACCTCCGCCGCCTGGTTTCTCGCCGATTCCGGGCGGTTTGCCAAACGTCCCGGGCGGCGCGCCAACCGTGCAGAGCAGTGGGACAGAGGATCAGTTGCTCGACCAGGACATTAAGCGTGCAGTCGATGCACAGCTCGTACAAAAGGGCCTCATGAGGGTCGAAAAAAACGGGGACCTTCAGGTCAGCTATCAGGCCGCGCTCCATAACGAATTGAACCTGAACCTGTTCGGCTCGGGCTGGGGTGGCAGAGGTTCAGGCTTTTGGGACGGTTCCGTTCAGGGCCAGACTTCCACCATTCCGATCGGGACGCTCGTGGTGGGTCTCTACGACTCCGCAAGAAAACAGTTGATCTGGCGCGGAGATGCGAGCAAGACGATCGACCTCAAGAAGGACCCGGACAAGAATTACAAAAACCTGCAAAAGGCCATGGCCAAGCTGTTCGAGAATTATCCGCCCGAGCACAAGAAGTAGGGCTGCGAGGGACAAATGAATTGGCAATGCGCCTACTGGTGTTAACCCGCCGGCTGGGATACCCGGCAGGTCTGGACGAAGGAGAAGCAATGGACTCACACTTCTGGGACGTATATCGAGAGATTCGGTCCCTGATCAAAAAGCCGGAGGAAGCGCTCTACATTCTTCACACATCGATTGGAGCGATTTCGGTCACCAGATTTGTCTATCGCGGAGAGGCAGGTTTTGTCTTCCTGCAGGGCATCGACGAGCATGGGTCGGATCGCATTGTCGGCTTTTCCGAGCAACAGCTCTCCACGTTTGCGTTCGAAATCCGGATGAAATCAGCCGATAAGAGCGGCCAGATCAGATTCAATCCGAATGTAGCAGAGAGCCTTTCTTAGGCTCGCTTCAGCACGAGGTCCGCCATGCGACTGTGTTATTGGATTCTGGCTTGTGGAACTGCGGTACGGCTTCTATCCCCGGCCGATGCCGTAGCCCAGGAGCGTCGCGATGCGGATAGGCCGTCGATCGGACTTGCTTTGAGCGGGGGCAGTGCTCTCGGATTGGCACACATTGGTGTCCTTCGCTATTTCGAGGAGCACCACATTCCCGTCGATAAGATCGGGGGTACCAGCATGGGCGGCCTTGTCGGCGGCCTATATGCGACGGGCATGGATTCATCGCAAATCGAGGAGCTCTCTGAGCATGCGGATTGGAACGCGCTGCTCAATCCCAGTCCGCCATTCGCCGAGCAGCCCGTCGTGGATAAACAGAAATGGAATCGCACGTTCGGTAGTCTCACGCTGAGATTCGGAAAGGGATTCGCGCTTCCCACGGGTCTCAATCCCGGTGATTCCTTATCGTTATTTCTGAGCCGATCGACGCTGGGGTATTCCGACGTTTCCGACTTCGATCAACTGCCGACTCCATTTCGGTGCGTCGCAACCGATCTTGTGAGCGGCGACTCCGTAGTGCTTTCGAAAGGCTCCCTGGCCGTCGCGATGCGGGCGACCATGTCGCTGCCAGGCATCTTCACGCCGGTCAAAACTGGATCCATGGTTCTTGTGGATGGCGGTGTGCTCGAAAACATTCCCGTAGGCGCAGTCAGAGACATGGGCGCCGAAGTGGTCGTTGCCGTCGCGTTGGAGACAAACAGGCCGAATCCTGATCAAATCAAATCGCTGTCCGATGTGATGCGGCAGACAGTAGCCCTCGCGATTGCAAAGAATGAGCAGCGTTCGCTGGCAAAGGCAGACGTAGTGATCGCTGTAGACACCAGGCGCTTCTCCGGAAACGACTACCGGCGATGGAAGGAAATCATCGACGCGGGATACGAGGCCGCGAAGGCGCAACAATCTCAATTAGCTCGTTTCGAGCTTTCACAGGCGGACTGGGATGCGCATGTTCTTGAACGTCGGTCGCGAATGCGGCCATCGCAGCACAGCGGAAGAGTCCTCGCAATCACGAGCCCGGATCCTTCGTTCCAGAAAAATGCGGAATCTGAGATGCGCCGCACCATCGGGGACAACACGGTATCGGAACAACGACTCGAAGCGGTCCTTTCCGGCATGGTGGCTGCGACCGCCGTCCCCGGGGCCGCCTACGACTGGGAGCAAGACGATAGGGAAGGTGGAGGGTATCGAGTCAAGTTTGCAGAACGTCCGGGCGATCAGGTGCTCGCCCGCATCTCCGCGCAATACGCCGTATCGCCCGGTGAGCCGTCGCGCTTCGGTGCGAGGTTGTCAGCGTTAGTCGTTCCAAAAAGCGCCTACAAGACGCGCATTCTCGGCACTGCGAATCTCGGCTATGATCCATCGATCCAGAGCGAATTCTACAGACCGTTTGGGGGAACCGAGTACTTCGTCGCTCCCGAGCTCTTCGGCGGCAGGACGCATTTCAACAGCTACATCGGACCGACTCGTCAGAGCGATACCCGAGACCGTGTTGGCGGGGCCTTTTACGCAGGCATCGGAACCTGGCGGTTCGCTCAACTGCGGCTCGGCGCGGAAGCCGGCTACGACTCTTACAGCCGCTCTGTCACTGTCGATGATGTCGCGTCGCGCAGCGGCGGATTCACCGCTCCCCAGGTACGTTGGATCCTGAACGACCAGGATTGCGGTGGACTGCCTACACGCGGCACGCGATTCGAAGGGTCAGCCGGATATCTTCTTCGAAAAACCGGAGACTTTCCGTTCCTTCAGAGTGAATATAGCGCGTTCAGGCCTCTTGATCAGCATGTGACGCTTTTTGCACTGAACCACACTGGGACAAGCTTTGGCCGGAAGCTCGACTACTTCGATCAGTTCATTTCCGGGGACCAGGGCAACATGCCGGCATTCCGTTACCAGGAGTTCCATGCAAATACGCTGGTGACCGCCGGCTCGGGTTTAATTCTGCATCCACACCCCATTCCGCATGTCTCATCCCATCCCGGCCTCGCGTTCTGGTACGAGGCAGGCAGGTTTGATCTTGGCTCTCAAGGCTGGAGAACGCATCAAAGCACCTCCATTGCTACCTTCTTCCCCACTCAGTTGGGAGCCACCGGGCTGGAGCTTAGCTTTGATGAAAATGGAAAGGCGCGTTTTCGGCTGATGCTCGGGAGCTTTTAGGGGACATTTTCCGAGCCAAGTAATCGGCATTTAGAACGATCGCTCTCGCGGGACCGATTGGCCGCCTTTCCGTCGAAGAAGCGTAAAATGCTGTCGCTGCTCGAGTTCGAAAAGCGAAACTCCGGCTCCGGCAGGAAAGGCACTGGAAAGAGAATGACGGCCGAAATCTTTTTGCTCCGGCACGGTGAGACCGCGTGGAATGCGGAACACAGGCTGCAGGGCCACAAGGATTCGCCTCTTACTTCCCGGGGTCGAGAACAGGCGCGCATCTTAGGGCGAATCCTGTCGAGATATCTTGGCCGCCGGCATCGGATTCCCATGGCTGTGAGCCCTTTGGGACGGGCTCGCGCAACCAAGGCCTACGCTGACGAGGTACGCGGTGGGGTCTATCCCCAAGTTGACGGCCGGCATACTCAGGTAACGAGGGCGGCGGTGGTTCCACTTAACTGAGCGCTCGTCAATTCCACTTGCGGAAGGTGAATGTGGGAAGCGGAGCTGGACTGATTGCTCAGCTCCGCTAAGGTTAGCTGACGCGTCAGATGCACTAATATCGAATGCGGTATGCTGCCGGAGATGAACCTATGACCAGCTTGAAACATGTCGAGACGATCGCCCCTTCAGTCACTGGCAATCCTGCCCGCCAACTGCTTGACGCAACCCGCTGCGCCCTGGTCGTGGTTGACATCCAGGAGAAGTTGCTGCCGAAGATCTTCAACCGCGAACAACTGATCCGCAACGCGCGCCTGCTGCTTCAGCTGGCCTCCATCATGAAACTGCCGGTGCTGGCGACGACTCAATACCTCAAGGGACTTGGCCCCACGGCTCCCGAGATCGCTGAATTGATAAGCGATGTGGAGCAACACGACAAGGTTGAGTTTTCAGGCTTCGGCGCGGAGTCGTTCTGCACAGAGCTGGAGAAGTACGGCGACCGCGATACGCTCCTGCTTTGCGGTTTGGAGGCCCACATTTGCGTGATGCAAACGGCAGTCAGCGCTCTGAACAAGGGCTACACGGTGCACGTGGCGGCTGACGCGGCCGGTTCGCGCACCGAGGCGAACTGGCGCGCCGGGCTCAAGCGTATGCAGGACGCGGGGTGCGTGATGTCCACCACCGAGATGATGCTTTATGAGCTGATGCGCAGGAGCGGTTCCGCGGACTTCAAGGCGATGCTGCCGAACCTTAAGTAACAGGCAGGTGAAGCTCGGCGGCGAAGCGGTTCTTTTCATCCACCAGGATCATGTGCGGCTCGATAGGCACGGCAGAGCGGCAGAAGGCGGCGATAACCACGAGATGCCGGGCGCGAACCGATGCGCGGCGCCGCCATTGAGCTTGACTTGTCCCGAACCGCGCGGGCCGGAATCGCGTAGGTTTCAATCCGCTCACGATTGTCTACGCCCCACACCGCGACTTTCTCGCCCGGCCATAGATCGGTCCGTTCCATCAGGTCCTCATCGATGGAGATCGAGCCAATGTAATGCACGTCGGCTTGGGTCATCATCGCGTTCCAGAATGCCCTATTGCAATTGCTCAACGCGTCATCGCTGGAGGAAGGGGTCGTGGACACTGTTATGCGTGGCGGGGACACTGACACAACGCCGCAATTGCAGGGGCTCTCTTGGGCACGGCTTATGGCCGCAACGCGTTACCGAAACAGTGGATTGAGAAAATGCTGAGTTGTCGCCCAAAGGCTGGGGAGCCCCGCGTACGACAGCCGCGTCCTGAGTGTTTCTGGCCGGTTGATGCTCCTGAACTCGCGAAGAATTTAGTCGCCGGTCAGTGTTCCTGGAGGTATATGGGATGTGATGCAGCGGTTGCAGGTACGGGAAATGAGGGAGGTTGATGATGCCAAACCTTGAGGATATGATTGCCGAACCTGAACCACCGGACGACAACGACCCGGAACTTCAGGAAGAGGCATTCAAAATCCACAAGTCTATAGGAGCGAAACCGGAAGATTTGAATGGTCGCATCCCGGAACTACGTGCCAAGTACGCAGCTTGGCTAGAGTCCAAAAAGGCTTGAGCAAAAAGGGGCTGACCAAGCCGGCTCTGTCAGGCATTCGCCACAGGTTGGCTGGTGAATTCCGCGAACTTTGGTTCTAGACTGGGAGAAATGCGCGGAGTATACTCCATCGCGCATTACAAGGGAAGTCGGCTCGTGCGTTAAAACAGGAAATAGGAGGAATCTTATGGCTGTCGCCCGCGTTACTACGATCACCGCAGGATCACCAAAGGGCTTCGCTGAGGCGGTCGAGGAAGGCATGAATCGTGCCGCAAAGACCTTGCGCGGCATCACAGGTTTCCGTGTGCGCTCAGTGAAAGGAAAGGTCGAGAATGGCAAGATAATCGAATACCGTGTAACCATGGAAATCACCTTCGTTCTCGAATAGCGGCCCGGTCGCGCAGAAGCTTGCTGCCGCTTTTCTGTGGTGTCGCCTGTTTGGGCGTTGCGACACCCTGACTGTTCTTTGGAGGTAGCCGTAGCCAAGAACTTTCTGACCCAGCTTAGCCCTGACCCGCGTCCTGCTCCTGCCTGTGTTCGCCTGTCGCGATGCGCGAACTCCGGGCGAAGCGGGCTCATCCATGATTGAGGGAGGTGACGCAATGTCACTTGCGGTTACGACGGCAGCGTTCTCACCGGGGGGTGCAATTCCCAAGAGCTACACATGCGACGGGGCTGATGCCTCACCCGACTTGTCATGGTCGGGTGCTCCTGTCGGAGTCAAGTCGTTCGCGTTGATAGCCGACGACCCCGACGCCCCGGTCGGCACTTGGACGCACTGGCTCGTCTGGAATATCCCGGCGCAAAGCACCGGATTGCCCAAGGGCGTGCCGAAGGACGAGACCCTTCGTGATGGCACTCGCCAAGGCCGGAACGACTTCCGGCGAGTCGGCTACGGCGGGCCGTGCCCGCCTCCGGGAAGGCCCCATCGTTACTTCTTCAAGGTGTACGCTCTCGATGCAAAGCTTGACCTGCGGGCGGGAGCGAACAGGAATGAACTGGAACGGGCAATGAAGGGGCACGTGCTGGCGCAAGGGGAACTCATGGGCAAGTACGGACGGTAAGGAACGCGGCATCAGGAGCATCACGCGACTCCCGACCCCCGCTCTCATCGCTCATGATTGCGCACTTTACTCCCAGCCCACGGAAGTGTCGTCGGCGACGGCGCTTCCCGAAGGAAGGACGGGACGGCGATGAACAGGTCGCCTACGCCGCAGCGGCATGGCTGCAACGTGCTGACGGCAGCGGCTCTTTGAGCGGATTTCTGTCTCCGAACCTGACGGCAGAGGAGCTTGGAATCGCCCAGATTGAATGATGGATTCTAGGCGTGGTTTGAACAGTGGCGACAGGAGCGGCAGGTCAACGTGAGAGTGGTGCCGACCGGGAAAGCCATTGAGGAGTCGGTCGATTTGGCCAGGCGGTGACCTTATGGCGAATTACCTTCTGATGCTTATCAAGCTGGATACTGACACCAT
>Ga0371490_1001076_pt1 | contig 15257 bp, 8 predicted proteins | sample MB2SIPfraction_FD_207959 | JGI IMG/M metagenome (GOLD analysis project Ga0371490, IMG submission 207959) | Lab enriched peat soil microbial communities from McLean, Ithaca, NY, United States - MB28FN SIP fraction | ecosystem: Environmental > Terrestrial > Soil > Wetlands > Peat | place: USA... | reverse complement strand
CTGCCCGGCGCCCGGTCCGATCAAGGCAAGATTGCTGAGCAGTTCGGGTTTGAGCGGAAGAATCGAATCATCGTTCTTGAGAAGCACCGCGGCATCGGTTGCGGTTCTGCGAATCGCCGCCTGGTCTTCAGCGATTTCTGCAGGAGTGGTTTTTGCCGGCTTCTTGCCGTCAAGCAGGCCGAACTTGTCCATCTCGTAAAGCACGCGGCCGGCCGCATGATCGATGGTGCTTTGCGAAACCACGCCCTGCTCAACCAGGTGCTTTAGATCGGTTGTGACCTTGGGCTCATCGACGTGCGGCCACTGCGCGGGCTTGGGCTCTTCGGGCAAGCCGTCGTCAGTGAGCGCGTGACCGCCTCCACCGCAGTCTGGCTCGGTCTGGCGCGGCGGATTGTTGACGAAAAATGATGGCGTAGCCCACGGAACCGGCAGCGGGCCCGGCATCTCCATGTCGAGTCCCGCATTGATAAAGTCAGTGCCGTGCGTGGCGCCCCAGTCTGAAGTCACGAATCCCTTGAATCCCAGCTCGCCCTTGAGAATGCGGTTGAGCGTATCGGGATTGCCGCAGGAGTATTTCTCGTTGATTTTGTTGTACGAGCACATGATGGACGAGACGCCGGCCTTGACCGCTTCGGCAAACGGCGCCGCGTAGATCTCGTGAATGGCCTGCAGATCGGCAATTACAAATGGCGCGTCGGTATCGTAGGCAACGTAGTGCTTGGCCTGGGACATAACGCCCTGCTTCTGCACGCCCCTGATGAACTCTGCGCCGATGAGGCCGGTCAGGAGAGGATCTTCGCCGTAGGTGTTGTAACCGCGGCCCCAGCGAAAATCGCGATCCATATTGATGAACGGCTGCAGAACGACGTCGATTCCGCGATCGCGCGCCTCATCGCCCACTACCTTGCCGTTGGCGCGGGCATCCTCGATGCTGAAAGTCGCCGCCAGGCCCATAGTGGCCGTCGGCGCTTCGGCAGGAATCCGCGTGAGTACACCCGGAGGGCCATCGGCCAGGCGCAATGAAGGAATTCCGAGGCGCGGAATGCCCTGAAGGTAGCCGGCCTGGCCCGGGCCGGTAAGCGCGTCTTCGCCCGTTCCGTGCAAAAGCTGAATCTTCTCGTCGAGCGTCATTCGGCTCAACAACTGGTCGACGCGCGCGTCGCCGGTGACAACTGGCGCCGTGCTTTGCGCCTGGGCTGCGAAAGTGGATGCCACGAGCACCGCAAAGAGCAGCAGTTGGATCGCCAGCGTGGATCTCGAAGAGGTATTTGGTTTATTTTCGATCGAACTTTTCATTGGATTGCCCCGCTTCACGTCGCCTCTTCATCTCCAGACAGAGACACTTACGCACAAAATCGCGTTCAGTTCATCCGGCAGGGCGCCGAGGCGCCCTTCAGAATCCTACAACCCGGCAATCAGAGTACTCAAGCGGATTTGAAGTTTTTTCAATAGTGAAATTTTAAAGGGGCAGCGCCAGGCCGTCTTTTCGCTGGATTCCTCTATGGAAATGACTCAGCCGAATGGGCCTATGCCTCGCTGTCGGGCAGATGCGTCTGACGCCGGCGAACCAGCCAAAGCACTACGCCCAGCGCCGCCCATATTGTGCCGACAATGAAGGCGATACGGCGGAGGCCGACCCATATCACAAGGCAGGTGAGGAATCCACAGAGGGCAAGCAGCATCGGAAGCCAGAGTCGAAATCGGCCTTCCTGCCAGGCTTGCAACAGAGCAGCTGCATTCACGCCCATGAAAGCTAACAGCGCGCCGTAATTCAGCAATTCAGTGCCGAGCTGATAGCTCATGAAAAGAGCGCCAGCGAGGCAGATGCCGCCAATGAGCAGGACATTGTTGCGGGGAATCTGGTTTTTGGGGTGGACAACGCCAAAGAAACCGCGGGGCAGCGCGCCGTCCTGACCCATGGCCAGCATGAGCCGCGCGGCGCCCAGTTGCGAGGCCATTCCGGAACCGATGGTCGCCAGCAGCAATGCCCCGTTGACGATGGCGAAAAGAGCAGGACCGCCGATGCGGCCGGAGATGAAGACGTAGGCCGTATCGACATCGGGGAACGCGCCGCCGTGTGGCCACGCGAGCTGGGCGAGATAGACCTCAATGCTCGCCAGGATGCCGGTGACGATGCACGTACCTACGATGGCGCGTGGTACGTTGCGCTTCGGGTCCTTCGCCTCATCGGCGAGCGTCGAAATGCCGTCGAAGCCAATGTACGTAAGCACGGCAATCGACGTGCCGCGCAGCAGCCCTGAAGATGTATATGTGCTGCGATCGTAGAACGGCAGCGTGAAGAAGCCTGAAGGGTAGGCGTGCAGTCCTAATAAGTAGCGAATCGCTGCCACGATCACCAGCACTATAACCACGCCGAGAGCCGCAGCCATGGCGGCGTTGATCTTTGCCGAGGTCTCAACGCCGTTGCAGTTGAGCGTAGTGAAGAGAACCGCAAAGGCCACGACATATAGGATGTAAGGAACTTCGGGCACAAAGTTGAGCGCTGCCCGGCTGCACCAGATGGTGCAGATAAGCGGGTTAAGAACGTAGTCCATCACCATGCACCAGCCGGTGAGATAACCGAGACTGGGGTGAATTTGCTTGCCGACGTAGAGAAACGCCGAACCGCCGTGGGGATAGACGCGCGCCATGCGCCCATAGCTGATGGAGGTGAGCAACATGGCGACCATCGCCAGCAAGATGGCCGTAACTACATGACCGTGAGCCTCCTTAGAAATAACGCCGTAGCTCGGCATTGGAGCCGTGGGCTGGATGAGGATGATTCCGTAGAGAATAAGATCCCAGAAGCGGAGCGAGCGCCTGAGACCGACGGGCTGCTGAACACCGCTTTCCTGATTGAAGGACATTAGGCGCCTTGAGGTGTAAATGAAATTGTACGATTTGAGGCCGGCCCTTTCGCTTTCGCGTATTCAGCAGAAATAAAGGGCCGGCGCAGGTGGGATTCAGAACGTGAAACGCGAACTGAACTGGAACTGGCGAGGCGAGTTCACCGTCGACGTGATCTGGCCAAAGTTCGCCGCTACACTCGGATCGGATTGCACGCCGGTAATGCTTGGCACGCTCGGCATTCCGAGCTGCGTTTTGTTGGCAATGTTATAGGAAGAGATCTCGAACCGCAGATTTCTTTCCCCGCCCAGAGAGAAGCTCTTGTAGAACGAGAGATCGAAATCCTGCGCGCCCATGGTGCGGACGTGATCGAGATATGCGGGTGCGGTACCTGCAACGAATTGGCTCGCCGGGATAGCGAAGCAGTTGTAGTTGAACCAGGTTGCGATGGTGTGGGGAGCACCCTTGGACGGATCGCACGTAAGATCCGGTCGCTGGTTGAAGTAGGAAACGCCAGCTCCCACCACGGGCGAGGCGATCGGAATTCCCGTGCTCAAGTAGGCGATGATGTTGGCTGTCCAGCCGCCCAGCGCCGCGTTCCCGACGCCGTGCAGGTTCACCGCGCGTCCCGCTCCAACGGGCAGGTCGTAGGAGGCCTGTCCGGTGAACTGGTATTTCACGTCCTGCGGGCTCACGGAATGCTCGAAGCGCAGATTCTTTGCGTCCTGCGGCGCGCCGCCATGGGCGCCGACGAATCCCAGCGGCGGATTGCCGTCGTCGGTGATCAATTTGGCCCAGGTGAACCCGGCCAGCGCGGTGAAGTGGTGGGCAAGGCGCTTCTGAGCCTTAATCTGCATCGAGCTGTAGTCCGAATCGCCGCCTGGATAGCCGTACACATTGACGCCGCTTCCCGCACCGTAGATGCCGCTGCCGTACTGCGGATACTTTTGCAAAGACACCCACAGCGGCACGGTTGAGAAGCCATAGTTCTGATTGGTCGGAGGCTGAATTGCAGCCCATTGGTTGGGCACCATGTCGCAGCTCGGGTTCGACGGATCCACGCAGAGCGAAGCACCATAATTGCCGATGGTGGCCAGATCCAACTCGTTCACATCGAGCGAGCCGAGCGGCAGGAGGAGCCCGCGGCTGCCCACGTATCCGGCGCTGACCACTACCTGGCCGGGCAACTCGTACTCGAAGCCGAAGTTGAAGTTGTAGGTGGTGGGCGTGCGCTGCGAATGCAGCATGGTGTTCAGCGTCGTCCCCAGCAGCGCTGCCGGCGTGCTGCCGCTCAGCGGCACCACGCCGCTGGGAAATGGATTGCTGAGTGAGTAGGGAACGGTGAAGTTGTCCGGCGCGCTGACGCCGCCGCTGCACGCGGGATCTCCGTTGTAGACCGTGTTGCCGTCGGCGTTGAGGCAGGTGGCGTCCCAGTTGGTGACCGAGGAATAGCCGTCGCTGTCGAGCGCGGGGTTGCCCACCATCTGCGGGCTGGGGCCGTAGTAAAAGCCGCCACCGCCGCGCACGACGAGACGAGGCGTCGCCTGCCATGCAAAGCCGAGGCGAGGGCCGAAGTTGGTAAGATTCGTCGCGAAGGGCGAGCGGTTGCCGCTGCTGACGAAAATTTCCGCGCCGGTATAAGAGACGCCGCCAGACATGCTCGATAACGCCGGATTGAAGTATTCCAGCCGGTTGTGCCGCTCGGTGCGCCCGCCGAAGATGTCCCACCTCAAACCGGCGGTGATGGTGAGCGTCGTGCTGGGACGGAATGTGTCCTCAATGAATGCAGCGTAATAGGGACTGGTTTCGGCGGCGAAGATGTCCTTGGTGAAGTTGTAGCTTTCATTGCCCGGCGCCGATCCCATCCCAACCAGGAAGGAGGCAAAGTCGCTGCCGCCCGACGGATTCGGCACCGACTGGGTTGTCGCGGTCATGTCGAAGGTGTAGGCGCCTGAGGGAGCGGGCGGCTGGCCGACGTTCAGGAAGCGCTTCATGTATTCGAAACCCGCTGAAAGCTCGTGCTTGCCCAGCGTTTTGGCGAGGGCCGCGCTCGCGTCGCTGTTTTCACTGGCGTATTTAAACGTGTTCCAGTTCGCAGTTCCCCCGATGCCACTGGTGTTGTACGTATCCGTGAATTGCACGTACGGCAGCGTCTTGTAGATCTCCTCGGCGGCCAGCGAGGAGGGGAATCCCAGTTGCGTAATGTCGTATCCGACCTGTGCCGGATCACCTCCCTGGTTCTCATAGTGGCGTGTAAATGAGTACCGTAGTTGCAGCACCGTTGTCGGATTCAGCGTCAGATCGTCGGCCAGCAGCACGTTGCGCCCGTTGGTCACGTTCTGCGCATAGTAGAGGTCCCACATATTGCCGTATGCGTTCACTAGCGAAGTGAAGAGCCGGTCGAAGGAGAAGCGGCCGAAGATGCGCTGCTTTTCGCTCTTGTCCCAATCCATGCGAATGTCGAATCGCTGCGCGGTGCTGGGGTCGGTACCGGGCTTAAAAAAGTTGTTGCTGACGTCGTCGGAACTCTGGTCGCAGGTTACCGGGTCGGGGTAGTTGCACTTGGGAAACTCCGACAGGAACTTCACCGCAGTCGGGTTGGGATTGGTGATCTTGTTCCCGGTGAATGGCTGACGGGTTCCATCCGGATTGTCTGGCTGCGTAGGGTCGTAGATAGTGAAGCTGTCGGCGGAGAAATCGCCGCTCCGCTCGGCCGTGGTCGGCACCGTGAAGACATTCGATCCGTCATACAGATGCTGCTGCGTGGCCTCGTAATCCGCAAAGTAGAAGAGCTTGTCGTGGCGGATAGGGCCGCCGATTGCTGCGCCCTCCTGGTAGCGGTGGAACGAGGGCGGCGTGTTGGCAGTACCGCCGGCGATCTGGCTCTGCTTGTTGAAGTATTCGTTCGCCGCCAGCACATCCGGCCGGAAAACTCCGAAGGCGTCGCCATGAAGCTGGTTGGCCCCGGACTTGGTGACCAGGCTGATCACTCCCGCACCTCCGCTCTGGTAGGACGCCGGCGTGTTCTGCGTCTCAACGCGCGTCTCCTCGACCCCGTCTTCGGGAATCTCCAGCGCGGGAATTATTGCTCCCGCGTTGTTTTCAGCGAGGCCGATGGGGCTGCCGTCAACCATGTAATAGACGGAACCGATAATCGCGCCATTGATGGTGTAGGAGGAAACGTCGACCCCCGGCCGACCGCTTGTGATGCTCGCGATGGTCTGGGAACTGGACGAGTTTGGCGTTCCATTGGCGGGGGTCACGCCGGGGCTCAACTGAACCAGGTCGAAAACATTGCGGGTGAGCAACGGGACGCGGTCGATGGTCTCCGCGGAGATGAGTTGCCCGACGGTGGAGTTGCTGGTGTCGACGAGCGACGTGGTCTCAGTCACCGTGACTACCTCAGTGATGCTGCCCACCTTGAGCGAGGCATTCGCAGTGGTCACCTGGTCGACCGTAACCGGGATGTTCTTGAGCACCACTTTCTCAAAGCCCTTCATTTCGAAGGTGATCTGGTAGGTTCCGGGCGAGAGCGAGACGAACGAGTAGAGGCCGGCCGCGGATGAGACCGTGGATAGTTTGGTTCCGTTGGCGAGGTCCTGTGCCATGACTACTGCGCCGGGTATGTTGGCGCCGTTCTGGTCGGTCACTAATCCGCTGATGCCACCCCTGCCGGCCTGAGCCGGCGCGGCAGCGGCAGAGCAGGCAAGGATGATGACAGTAAAAAGACACCTGAGCGCAGAGGCTGCGCCTGCGATTCTGTGAGTCATGGCCATTCCTCAAAGCAAACGTCTTTATTCAAACGTTTGAATAGTTATGCTATAGTAGGTGCAACCTGATCGGCTGTCAAGCGAAAAATGGGTCCGGGAATCGGGCGGCGCAGGCACAACCAGCCCTCAAAAAGGCTGGCGCGGAGGCACGAAATTGGCTCAACGAAAGTCCGGACACGTTACCCTGCTCGATATTGCCCGCGCCTGCGGATTCTCGGTATCCACGGTGTCGATTGTTTTGAGCGAAGCGCCGCTCTCCAAAAATGTGGCCGCCAAAACCCGCGAGCGGATCCGCACCATGGCTCGCAAGCTGGGTTATCATCCCGACGCCTTCGCGCGCTCGCTGCGCAGCCGCAGCAGCCAGACCATCGGTGTTCTGGCATTCGATCTCTCAGACCCGTTCTGCATTCCGGTGGTGCGCGGTATCCAGGCTGGACTTTATCCCGCAAGTTACATGCCGCTGCTCATCGATGCGCAAACCCAGCGCCGTCTCTTCGACAGCTACATGAAAATGATTCTCGAACGCCGGGCTGAAAGCCTGATCGTGATCGCCAGCTGGGTGTTTGAGGAAACCAATCTGCTTGCGGATTTGAAGAAGAATCACGTACCGATTGTGATCATCGGGCGCGATCTCTCCGCACGCGGAATCGACTCGATATTTGTGGATAACGAGGCCGGAGGCGCGCTGGCGATGCGGCACCTCGCCGACCTGGGTCACAGGAAGATCGCCGTGATCCGTGGGCCGGAGGAGATGTTCGACAGCGAACCGCGCTGGGCTGGAATCGAGCGCGCGGCAGATGCGGCCGGCATCAAACTGAATCCGAAGCTGGTATTTCAGTTGCCCGGGCTGGTGGATCCGGCGTCGGGTTTCGAGGGCGGCATCCGGCTTGCCCGGGAGATGCTTGCTTCAGGCCGGGCATTTACCGCCGTGGTTGCATTCGACGATCTTACTGCGTTGGGTGTGGTACGCGGTCTCTCCAGCGCCGGGGTGCGCGTGCCCCAGGATTGCTCGGTGGTGGGCTTCGACGGCGTTCTTCCTGCCGAGGTGGCGACGCCAGCCATCACGACCGTACGCCAGCCGCTCAAGGAGATGGGAATGCAGGCCGCCGAGTGGGTGATGCAGGCGATCGCAAAAAAGGGACGCGGTATGGATGAACCGCCGCGGCTCTACAAGGCACAGCCTGAGCTGATAGTCCGCGGCTCGACCTCTGCTCCGCCGCAGCGGAGACGAAAAGACCGCGAGCGGAACGGCACAGAACCTTGACAAAACGCGCAGGCAAGGCAGATAGTTCCCTTATTCAAACGATTGAATTGGACAATTCCCAACAGACACGACACGGAGAAGACCGGCAACGATCATGAATACCAGGACACTTTTTGGACTCTTCGCACTGATGGCGCTTCCGGTGAGCGCGAACGCCGCAACAGTGACCCACCTGCATGACGGCTGGCGCCTCGAGTCGGCATGTAAGACGAATGCAGACGGCGCGAAGATCTCGACGCCGGGATTCCCCGTCGACGGCTGGCTGAAGGCGTCGGTTCCAACCACGGTTTTGGCCGCTCAGGTCGCTGCCGGCGTCTTCCCCGATCCCTATTTCGGCCAGAACCTTCGCCAGATACCGGGAACGAGTTATCCCATCGGTCAGCTCTTCGCGAATATGCCCATGGCCAGCGATAGTCCTTATCGCTGCGGCTGGTGGTATCGCACGGAGTTCAAGACGCCCGCGACGGCAGAGAAGGATGGACGAGTCTGGCTGCACTTTGGCGGCATCAACTATCGAGCCGACATCTGGGTAAACGGCCACCAGATCGCGGACAAGACTGCGGTAGCCGGAGCCTATCGCACCTACGACTTCGATGTGACTGACTACGTGAGTCGCAGCAATGAAAACGTCCTGGCTGTGGAGACCTTCGCGCCAACCGAAAAGGATCTCGGCATCAACTGGGTGGATTGGAACCCTGCACCGCCTGACAAAGACATGGGTCTGTGGGGCGCGGTCGATCTGGAGACGACCGGCCCCGTAACCGTGCGGTCGCCAATGGCGGCGACGCATTTTGAAGACGACTCGCTCAATGCAGCCGATCTGACGGTTTATGCCGAACTGCACAATGCAAGCGGGCACGCCGTGAAGGGTGTGGTTTCAGGTTCTGCCGCCGGCGTCAAGTTTGAGCAGCCGGTCGAGCTGGCGGCCGATGAAACTCGCACCGTGGCATTCGCGCCTGAACAGTTTCCGCAATTGCGCGTGCGCGATCCCAAGCCCTGGTGGCCGTGGCAAATGGGCGATCCGCATCTCGAGCGGCTGACAGTGCGTTTTTCAGCGGAGGGCCAGGTTTCCGATGAGCGAAGCGTGGACTTCGGCCTCAGGGAGATTACATCTGAGTTGACCGTGAACGGAAGCCGCCTGTTTCGCGTCAATGGCAAGCCGATTCTGATTCGCGGCGGCGGGTGGTCCCAGGACATGCTGCTGCGCACCGACGAAAAGCGGCTGCGCGAGCAGTTCAGGTTGGTGCGCGACCTGGGGCTGAACACCATCCGGCTTGAAGGCAAGCTCGACACCGAGGAGTTCTTTCACCAGGCCGACGAGCAGGGCGTGCTGGTACTGCTGGGCTGGTGCTGCTGCGATCACTGGGAACACTGGCGCGACTGGACGCCGGGGGATCTGGAGATCGCAAAAGCATCGCTGCGTTCGCAGATGCTGCGCCTGCGCCAGCACGCGAGCCTGCTGGTATGGCTGAACGGCAGCGACAATCCGCCTCCCGCAAACGTAGAGAAAGCCTATTTGCAGGTTGAGAGCGACGCGCATTGGCCCAATCCGATCCTGTCGTCGGCATCCGCAGCGGCGACCTCAGTCACGGGTGAGAGCGGCGTCAAGATGACGGGGCCGTACGACTACGTTGAGCCGAGCTACTGGTACACAGGAACCAGGTATGGCGGCGCAATGGGATTCAACACCGAGACCAGCCCCGGGCCGGCCATTGTCTCGCTGGCGAGCCGGAAGAAGTTTCTTCCCGATCCCGAGGCGTGGCCGCCCTCGGCAAACTGGACCTATCACAACGGCGGCGGCGAGTTCACCAACCTGAAGGTCTTTGGCGCGGCCATGGAGGCGATCTATGCCAAACCGAATTCGGCTGCCGATTTCGAGCGCCTGGGGCAGACCATGGAGTACGACTCGGAGCGCGCCATGTTTGAGGCGTACTCAAAAAACAAGTACTCTTCGACGGGCGTCATCCAGTGGATGCTGAACAACGCATGGCCTTCGATGATTTGGCATCTCTACGACTACAACCTCGACGCCGGCGGCGGATACTTCGGGACAAAGAAGGCATGCGAGCCGCTGCACATTCAATACTCTTACGACGATCGATCCATCGTGGTGGTGAACAGCACCTATAAGCCCGCCGGGGGACTCGTTGCCGGCGTTGTGGTGCGCGGTCTCAAATGGAATGAGCTGTTCCGGTCCCAGAGCGCCATCAACGCGCAAGCCGACAGCGCCCAGCGCGCGTTCGAATTACCAGACAGCCTCTTCGCCGATGCCGAGAGGATCTTCTTTATCGACCTCACCCTGAAGGATTCGTCGGGGCGGCTCGTGAGCAGGAACTTCTATTGGGTTCCCGGCACGCTGACAACGTTCGATTGGGACAGGACCGATTACACCCACACGCCTGCGGAGCGATACGAGGATCTATCGGCGCTGACCAGCCTTCCGGCGGCTACCGTCACTGCCAAAGCGGAGATCGGCAATACGCCCAACGGCCGCAGAATCAGCCTGCATCTCGAGAACACTGCGGCCGGACTCGCGTTCCAGGTGAGCGCGGCGGTGCGGACCGCAAACGGCGATCTGGTTGCGCCAGTCTTCTGGTCCGACAACTGGATCGAGCTTGGACCCGGAGAACAAGAAACGCTCACCGCATTGCTGCCGGAAGACGCGCCGGCCTCGCCGGTCATCCAAATCGAGGGCTGGAACGTGGCTGCAATGAGCGTTACGCCAACCGCTGAAACGCACTAAATTCTGCTTGTTTTGTGCGCCGAAAATACAGGGCAAAAACGGCAAATCATGGCTAAAAGGGGCATTTCAGGGCCACGAACGGAAACGAATGTAACAGTCTTTTTCGCTGTTACATTTCAGCAAGTGATTGATTTATTGAGGCGTTGAGAAAGGAAAGTCCTGTTGCCTTTCTGATTGCCCCCTGGGGGGGGAGTTATTTTTCAAGGCAATAGGCAGACACGGACTAATCACCAGTAAGTAATGGGCTGCCGCGCTGCGATAGAGGTTCATGCATATCCAGTGTGCAGGAGAGAGCGGAAATTAAATGCAAGGCAGCGGAGTTGGGTCGGGCGTGTTCCGTCCCACCCAAGCAGAGCTTGGATGGGGCACCCGTGCACCCGTGATTGGTTTCCCAGCATTGGTGACGGGTTGATGGCGGCAAGACCCGGGCCACACGCCTTACTTACCCTCTGGAGTGCCCCTGGTATTTGCCGCTTCCGCGTCTTTCCGCTCCTGCTGTCGCTTGCGCAGGACCTCCTCTATCGCCCCCGGCTTCCCGCTCTTGTATGCCTCGTACATTTCCCTCATCTGCTCTTCCGTTGGGTAGTCCGATTTCAAATCCGTCCCCATGTTCCCTCGCTTCATAGCACCTTTTGCGACCGACTAGTATGCCACGCGAAACCCGCGATGGCACGCCCAGATTTCGAGCAAGACTTCCGCTGCTCCATTAGTAGCTAATCATCCCTGGCGGGTAACCCGGCCTAAAGGCCCCTCCATCGGGGTGCCCGCCCTAACCTGTCAGGGCGGGAGGAAAATTGCCGGGCGTCCGGTACAGCATGGCGGGGAGCAGCATGGACGTGTAAGCGCATGCGGTGACGGCCAGCGCGCACGCTACATACTGCCAGTGGGCGCGAAGGATAAGGCAGGCTACGATGGCCGCCGCCAAGGTGATTCCGCCGGTGAAGAAGAACGCGCGCCATGCCAGGGCGACGATCGGTTTGTTGAACGGCTGGCCGGCGACCGGATTGAAACCGTCGATTGACGTGCCTTGCGGCGAGGTCTGGGCGGCTCTCCATCGTTCAATCGAACGCAACAAACGGCGCTGCGTGGCCAGCCAATCGAGAGTGTGCAGGATGAACGCGTAGGCCTGGCCTGACTGCGGGTCACGAAACCGCACCATGGGCTGCCGCCTGAACCAGTTGGAGGGCGCCGCCGCCACCATGCCAACCTGAAGAACGTCGGCTGGATTGAGCGCGATGGCGGTGCGCTCGCTCCGGTAGCAGAGCCTTCCGTTTTCAAAGCGAAGCAGGCCCGCATCGGAGAAGCGAAAGGTGTTGTAGATGCGCGCCTCGCCTTCCGGGGCAAGGCCAACCAACTGTCCGCCGACGCCGAGCTTGGCCGCCAGCTTTCGCCGCAGGCGGGCGTAGTTCGAGGACATGACAGATGCGGCCACGGCCTTGATGAGCGCGCATCCCAGCACAATGCCACCGAGGACCGGCACGATGCCGAATCCGGCAAACTTGTTGAGAAGCCCCGCAACCAGGAGGCCGGCGCCGCAACTGCCGAGAACCACGGCCCAACTGTAGGCGCCCGCGTTGGCCTGCTGCCAGGCCAGCGTGAAGAGATCCCCCGCGCCCTGCTCGGGCGGAAGCTGGTAGGGCTCGCCCGGATCGTCGTTGTTGCACAAGGCTTCAACCTCGGCCGGTTCCAGTCTTGCCGCGGCGGCCAAAGTCCTGATCCGTTTGAACGTGGAAGGATGAGAGGAGAACCACTCCAGCATGGCGTTCATGTGAATCGGATGCTGGTTGTTGCGGGCGATTCTGGCCAGCGAGCTGATCATGGCTCGCGGATCTCCGGTAAGACCTGCCGACTTTAAGTCGGCCGCAAACTCGCGCTTTCGCGTTCCATGCAAAGCGGCGAAGAACAACGCAACCGGAACGATCATGGCCGCCAACAGGCCACCGGGCAAGAGGTACATGAACTCCCTGGCCGGCGTATCGCAAAACAGCATCGCCATGCAAAGGGCCGACCACCCGCCGCGGTTGGAATGGCGCACATGCGAAAGCTCATGGGCCGCAACAGCATCCACTTCGCGCTTGCTGAGCGACCGGACAAGCGGCGCGGTGAGGAAGATGCTCCTGCCCGGCAGCGCAAATGCATTTGCAACTTGAGAACGCGTGGAGAACGAGATGTAGAGCTTGACCTGAGGGCATCCCGCCCCGGCAGCCAGCGCCGAGACACGTTCCTTCAGCTCGCCGGTGGTCAGGTGCCTGACGCTGGCGCGCGCCCGGGCGCGATTCCATGCCCGGCGCAAAAGCAGAAAGACCGGAGCAGCCGCGAGCCATCCGGCCACGACGAACCAGTTTTCCGTGTTGATTGACGGTAACGCCCCCACCACACAAGTCAGGACCAGGGGAACGATCGCGTAGGCCCCAAAGACCTCGCCGAATGTCCCGCTGCGCACCCGGCCGCCGCGCATCCGGCTTCCCACTGCAACACCGATGGCAACGCAGAACAAGGGCGGCCAGAGGTTGATGAACAGAGCTGCGAACTCGGCCAGCGGAGTTCCGAACAGCAGAATCCGCGGAGGAGCATCCGCCTGGAGTTGCGAAGCGGCGTACATCCAGACCATGGTGCCCAGCATGATCTCGGAAAGCGCCAGGGCTGCGAATCCCGCTCGCGACATGATTACCGCAATCAGCGTGAGCGCCAGCGCCAGGGCAAACAGCGGGAGATAAACGCCGGCCAGTTGACCGGGTTCATAACCAAACCGAATCGTAATCGGCGCAGGAACGACGCCCGCTTCGAACCGGACTGTGCGGCTCACGCGCGGTCCATCGGCCTCCTCTGTCATGGCCACGGACGAGGATTCAAAGCCCAGGCGCGGATAGTTCACCCAGAGTTCGATTGCGGAGGACCCGTTGAGCTTTCGCGCGATCGGTGCAAGGTCCAGCACCGCTTCGAGCGCAAGGCCGTCGCTGGCCAGCGCCCGCGCGCAGCGAATCGCGTTTCCTCCGTTCTCATCCGGCTTCAGGCCGCTGCGGCAGTGTAGAGCCTCAGGCAAGAGCGGGACCAGGTTCCCCGGATCGTTCGCTGACCAGGCGCCGAGCGTGGCCTCTCCTGAAGGGTCCAGGCGAACCTGCACATGCAGTTCCGGCCCCATCTTCTGAACTTTGAGCAACTGCGATCGTCCCACTGGGAGCGTGGAGAAGCACAGCGCCCCGGCACAGGCGCACGCAAGAAAAACCTTCATCGACATGGCGCCACGCTTCCTCCGGATTCCAGTGTCACTCATGCGAGTGCGGTTCAAATTGAATTTTTCTTGCTTTCCCGGAGTTCTTTCCCAGCATCTGAACTTACCCAATCACGCCGGGCGCGGTCTGCTCCGCGCCCATGCCTGCCAGCACCCGTTTCATGGCCTCAAATAGGGCAAGAATGTCCTCGGGATGCAGATGCCCGATGTTGCCGATCCTGAAACAAGGCTCGGTGGTGAGCTTGCCCGGATAAATGATGAATCCCAGATCGCTGAGCTGCTGGTAGAACTGCTCGAAACTGAAGCGCGGGTCTGCGGGATACCGGAATGTTGTGATGATGTAACTCCGGTCCTCGGGCGCCAGCCAGGCTTCGAGGCCGATCTCATCGGCGCCTGTCACCAGAGCCCGGTAATTCGCGCGGTAACGGGCTGCGCGGCCTGCGGCTCCGCCTTCGGCGTCGAGTTCATCGAGCGCCTGCTCGAAGGCGAGAAGCGCATGCGTGGGCGGCGTGAAACGGAACTGCCCATCGGCCTCCAGGCCGGCCCATTGCGCGTGCAGATCGAGGCTCAAGGTTCGCGCCTGGCCTTTGGCGGCGAGCAATTTTTCGCGCCAGCACGAAGCCAAAACCCGGAACTCCCTCAATGCACTTGTTTGCCGAGGAGACGAGGAAATCGATGTGAGCGGCTACGAGGTTGAGAGGAATGGCTCCGAAGCTGCTCATGGCATCGACAATGTAGGCGGCGCCGAACTGCGCCACAATCTCGCCGACTTCCTCGACCGGATTCAAAATGCCGGTCGTGGTCTCGCAGTGGACGATGGCGGCATGCGTATAGCCGGGATGCGCGGCCAGGTGCTGTGCTACGGAGTTCGCACCGATCTTCTGGTTTTCCGGCGTGTCGACAATGTGCGTCTCGATGCCGTGAATGCGCGCGATCTGCGCGATGCGGCCGCCGTAGGCGCCGTTCACCAGGACCAGCAGGCGGCCGTCTCGCGGAATGGCGGAAGAGATCACGGACTCAATGGCGAACGTTCGGCTGCCCTGCATCAGAACGCACTCGTAGCCGTCATCCGGCGGTCCGGCGCCGCCGATCGCCAGCAAACGGCGGCGGATGCCCCGAACCACTTCAACGAATCCGCTATCGCGCGACCCGGCGTCGTGCAGCATGGCAGACTTTACGGTCGCGCTGGTGGTAAGCGGGCCCGGTGTAAAGAGGAGTTGGTCGCCGGGAGATGACATGTCAGTTCCCTCCGCCCGCCAGCTCGGCCGAATGCAGGCGCAGATCGATGTCGTAGAGCACAACATCAAGTTCATCCAATGTGTCGATTACATAATGGGCTCCGGCGGCGGCAAGTTCTGCGCGCGCCGCTTCGAGCCGGCTTTCTTTCTCCGCCGCGTCGAG
>Ga0371490_1001072_pt1 | contig 15299 bp, 9 predicted proteins | sample MB2SIPfraction_FD_207959 | JGI IMG/M metagenome (GOLD analysis project Ga0371490, IMG submission 207959) | Lab enriched peat soil microbial communities from McLean, Ithaca, NY, United States - MB28FN SIP fraction | ecosystem: Environmental > Terrestrial > Soil > Wetlands > Peat | place: USA... | reverse complement strand
GAAGCCGAGACCATCCTGTTTCTCACCGGGGACGCGGTGCGTGACCTGACCAGCGGCCATGCCGTCCGCGACCTTGAAGTAACGGTGCATGGAAATGCGCTCAAGTTTAAGAAAACAATAGTGAAGCTCGGCGCCAAGGTGTGGGGGGAAGACGAGGACGCCCGCGCCCTTTTCCTGTGTTTTCCCGGCACGGTTCGTCTTGATCTGGTCAGCGCCCACCGCGTCGAGGTTCCCAAGCCCGGCAAATTCATCTATCAACCCGCTTCCATCCAGGAGGACCTTCGCCGCCGCGACTTCACCGTCAACGCCATGGCCATCTCTCTCAACGAAGGCTCGTTCGGGTTGCTGATGGACCCCATGAATGGCGCCGCCGACATCGAATCTCGAGCGCTGCGTCTGGTTTCCAACTACGGTTTTCTTGAAGAGCCCTCCCTGCTGATTCGCGCCGTGCGCTACAAGGCGCGCCTGGGCTGGGAGCTGGACCCCAAGACCCACACCCGTTACTTGAATGCGCGGGAAGAAGGCGTGATCGAGCGTCTTAGCGCCCAGGCCCGGAGGCGGGAACTGGAGCAGATTGGCCACGAGGAAGAGGGGCTGAAGGTTTTACAGGCGCTGGAAGCCGAGGGCTGGATGAAGGTCCTCTTCCCCGACTGGACCTCCGCCAAGGCCGACGAGGAGGCGCTGACAGCCCTGCACGATCTGGCCGTCGAGCTGCTCTTGCAGGGTGTTCATGCCGATATGTCGGCGGCGCAGATGCGCTTGCTGACCGCTAAGCTGTCCGGCAGGGAGCTGGCCAATCTGAAGAAACAGATGTTGCGCCCCGGCTTTGTCGAGGAGTGGAGCAGCCTGGATGCGCTGGCGGCCGGATTTGCCAAGGTGTTGCTCGCCAAGCAGAACGCCACCCCCTCAGTATGCTTCAAGCTCTTCACGAGCTATGATCCGGAAGCTGTTCTCTGGCTTGGATTTACAAGTAAGGACGCGACCGTCAAGGAACGCTTCAACCTCTTCCTAAAGGTCTGGCCCGAAGCCCGCCAGCGCATCCCTTACGCTCTGATGCAGGAGATGCGTATTACGGCCGAACTGCCCGCTTACAGTGAGATCGTACAGGAGGTTTTTCTGCAGCTCCTCGACGGTAATCTCGCCACGCCGGAAGAAGCTCGCGCCTTCCTTGAGCCTCACTCGCCGCCCGCGCCGCCGCCTCAGGTCACCATCAAGCGGCCGCGCGTCAAGCGTGGGGCCGAGGCCAAGCTGAAAGGGGACGCCTTTGACGACGAGTCCGAGGAGCACCTGGAGGATGATGAGGAGTTGGACGAGATCGGGGGAGATGACGATGTCCTTGATCTGGGCTTGGCGCTGCCCAAAATCGATATAGATGTCGACCTCACCGGGGAATCCGATACCTCTGCCGGTGAAGACGAGGATGAGGAAGAGGACCAGACGGAGAAACCAGCGCTCCCGCCGGCTGCGCTCAAGGGCGTCCCCAAGCTGCCAGCCAAACCCAAACCTGAAAAGGCAGAGAAGCCACAACCTGCTCCCAGTATCCGTGCTCAAGCAACACCGGAATCTAAGCCTGCGGCCCCGGCAAAACCTGGGCAGAACTCAACCAAGCCACCAGTGCCCGCCGCTGGCTCCAAATCCAAGCCGGCCCCAGCCAAGGCTGTACCCGCGCCAGCCGGCAAGCCAGTTCCGAAGGGAAAGCCTGCGGCCCAGAAGGCCCCGGCAAAGCCGCCGGCCAAGACTCCTGTCAAGCCGCCGGCCAAGTCTGCAAAAAAACTACCTACAAAAGTTCCGGCCAAGTCTGCCGCAAAGACTCCTGCGAAGTCAGCGCCTGCAAAGAAGAAGCCGGTTCCTGCACAGAGCGCCAAGCCGGCCAAGACGGCCAAGCTCGCCGTCAAGAAGGCCGCTTCCAAGCCGGCCAGGAAGCGCTAGACGGCTTCGAATCCTTCCGCCCATTGCATTTCACAGGCAATAGCCGGTAGCCCGCTGCAATGGATTCAACGTCTTAGCCGGCGGCTGCCATCGTCTCCGGGGCGGCTGCCGTCAGCATCTTGCGGATCGAATCGATCACCAGGTCGGGTTGGTCTAGATGAATCCAATGCGCGCTTGCCGGCGCAATCACCTGCTGCACGTTGTTGCCGATGCGGCGAAGGCACTCGTCGGAGAGCGGCGATGACTTTCCTGGGGTCAGCACCAGAACAGGGATCGTCTGGATGGGTTCGGCGCTCTGCATCTCGCGGACAGTGTCGGGCACGGCCTCGACGTGGCTGCGCATACCGGCGAAGTTGCCGGGCCGCGACCAATGGGCGGCAACAACCGGCCAGACCTCGCGTGGCATCTTGCCCACCTCGTCCTTGATGCGGTCGAGCACGTGTAGGCCGCCAGCGCCGGCGGCGCCGGCCAGTTGCCGCGCGGTGCGGCCGGAGCGCAGGAAGAGCGAAGTGACAGCGAGGCGGGCAACTCCGATGCGCGCAACGGGGATGGCGATACGGAAGAGCTTCTTGCCGCGGTCGAGCTCGGATTGCTTGGCAGGGTCCAGCGGCGGCCATTCTTCGATTCTCATAGGGTCTACTAGCACCAGGCTGGCCACCTCATCCGGATAATTGAGTGCAAAGCGGCGCATCACCAGCCCGCCAAAGGAATGTCCCACCAGGATGTAGGGCGGCTTGACGGCGGCTCCCTCCAGAAGTTGATGCAGTTCGGCGGCGATGTTGGCGGGCGTGCGCGCCGTGCGGCAAGGGCTGCTCCAGCCCAGTCCGCCGCGATCGTAGGAAACTGTCGAAGCAAACCGCGAAACCGGCTCCTGAATGTGAAACCAGTTCAAATTGGTGGCTGCGATTCCGGCTTCAAACAGAACCGTCGGGTAGCCCGACCCCTTTTCCACGAGGTAGAGCCTGCGCCTGCCTCCGATGTCGATCCAGCGGCCTCCATTCGCATAGCGGAGCCGGTCGGAACGTGCGCCGAGGCACTGATACACAATTCCCGCAGTGATCAGGGCCGCGGCCAAAGCGAGGATGGAGAGAAACAGGACCATGCGGTGTCCTAAAAATGCGTCAGTTGCGCGGGAGTAAACTCCTTCAGGCTGAGGTTAGCCTTGGGCGCGCCGCGGTCGATGATCAGCAGCGTTGAACCGGCCTGGCCGCGAATCTTCGCCTCTACCTGGTGCGCCGACCAGACGCCGCCCTCCTGGCGCAGCCCGAAGTAGGTAAACTCCTTCACCGTCCCGCCTTTCAGCGTCTTCTCCACGTACACCGGAAAGCCGATGCCGTGATCGAGCCAGGTGGTGACCTCGGCGTAGTGGCTTTTATCGGCATTGCCGGGCGTGCTTTTCACCACGTCGCACTCGCGTGCGCCAAACTTCGCTTTGTCCAACACCGACTGCCCCGCCCAGAAGAACTGGGACTCCAGAAAATCCTCGTAGCTGAATCCGTTGCCCAGAGGCCCATCGCCCCACTTGTCGAAGGGAAGAATAACGGGATTTGCATCGCCGGGGTGAGCAATTTGGATCACATTTGGTCCATTGGGACGCATTTCAAGCAGGATGTGGGCGGGGACGTGTGTGCTCACCATTGAATCCGCATCCGTCTTTGAGGCCGATCCAAACTCCAACAGAACCCGCAGCACGCCGGGAAACCAGTGCGCCTTGATGGTGACGGGCAAGCTAATGCGGTTGCCATTTGCATCCACGCGAACCAGGCGGCCGCTGGCGCGATAGTCCGCCGACTCGATGCGAGCGCGTGGCGCAGCCAGCACCGTCTTCACATCCGCTGCGTGAGCGGCAATCGGTAACAGCATCGCCGCGAGCAGGATTGCGGCGCGGGCAGCCAGGGCAGCTTTCATGCCTCGATCCTTCCGTCGCGCAGGCGAATCTGCCGTGCCGCCGAGTGCGCAATCTCGTTCTCGTGCGTCACCACAATCAGCGTCATTCCCCGCTGCTTCTGAATCCCGGTCAGGATCTCCATGATGCGCGCCGAGTTGACGCTGTCCAGGTTCCCGGTCGGCTCGTCGGCCAGCAGAATCTCCGGGGAGTTGGCCAGCGCACGGGCAATCGCCACCCGCTGCCGTTCGCCCGCGGAGAGTTCATTGGGATACTGCCGCAAACGGTCTTCAAGGCCCATTTCGCATAGCAGAGCCAGCGCCCGTTCGGCGCGCTTGTGCGGCGCGGGGCTGAGGGCCAGCATCGGAACTTGAACATTTTCCAGGATGCGCAGCGTGGGCATCAGATGAAACGCCTGGAAGATGAAGCCGACACTCCGGGAGCGGTAGGTGTCCAGGTCGATCTCCGCGCCGAGCCGCGCGCTCCTGAAGAGAACCTGGCCGCTGGTCGGCGAGTCGAGCCCTCCCAGCAGTTGCAGCAGGGTGGATTTGCCGCTGCCGCTCGGTCCGCTGATGGCCAGAAACTCCCCGGCATGAATGGCGAGATCAACGCCGCGCAGGGCCTCGATGCGTCCCTCGTCGTAGCTTTTGCGCAGCTCGCTGACTTCCAGGATCGGTTCAGTCATGGCGCATAGCCTCCACGGCGAGCGCCCGCAGAGTCCTCAGGCGCCTGCGCCAGAGATTCTTACCTGCAAAACCTGTGAAGGAGAGTTGGCTGGCCATGACGTAGGGAAAAGTCCTCGAGAAATGCGAAGCGGGGCTGGCGATGCGAAAATTGTATAAAAATCTTCTCGCTAAGCTCACTCTCAGCAGCCGCAGCCAATCAGCCGTTGCCGGAGAACTTAGCTCGAACACACCTAACCGTAACGGGCCCGATGAGCAACTCGGCTCGCCGGACCCGCTCAAAACCTAGTTACCGGTTGCCGCGTGAACCGCCGCCGCCGCTGCCTTTGCGCGCCTGGTAGCAATCCCGGCAGAAGACCGGGCGGTCGCCACGCGGCTCAAAAGGCACTGTTGTAGGCTGGCCGCAACCCGAACAAATCACAGGTGTTCCCTGTGCCGAGCCCGAACGGTAGCCGGAGCCCCCCTGATCGTTCTTCTTTGCCTGTCGGCAATTCTTGCAACGCTTTGGGGTCGAATAACCACGTTCCTGAAAGAACGTCTGATCAGCAGCGGTGAAGGTGAAGTCCTGCCCGCAATCGCTGCACGTAAGTTGCATATCTCCGGCCATGGGTCTCCTCGTGAAAATTGTACCGCCCTTCTGGCCTTTCCGTACAAGGAATCTTTTTGAATCTAAAAAACTTGTACCAGGCAGGATATGCGTCCCCATTTTTTGACCCGAGGCGAGGCCAGGGTGTGGGGCGCAAAAGTCCTGCCAAAAAGGCCCATTCCGGCTAGATCTCCCACCAATCCAGCAGCGAGACGCGGGGATAATAGAGGCCAGCGAAGATGGGCGCGGCCATACCGTGCAGGTTGCGCAGGATGCCGGCATAGGCCTCGACCTGGGGCGCATAGAGCTGGCGGAGTCCCGGCAGGGCCTGGGCCGGATCTAGATTGCCGGTGTGGGCGGTCTTGTAGTCGATGATCCACCAGCAATCTTCACCTTTGGCTCCTGGTGTATGGCCGGCGCAAAAGACGCGGTCCACGCGGACAGCTCGCAGGTCGCCGGCGACGACTCCAGTCCAGGCAGCCTCGCTGGCCGCGCCGGCGTGGGGCGAGAGGAGCCAGGAGCCTATGGGGTCATGGGAGGCTCTGAGGGCAAGCTGAAGGGCCTCAGCGGTGATCTGTGTGGCCTGGGGCTGGTCTATGCCGACGGCGCGCACTTGGGCGGCGATGCTTGGCTCAAGATGGTGAAGGGCCGAGCGGGCAGCCTCCCAATCGAGCTGGGTGCGCAGGCGGGCCAGCTCTTCCAGCAGCGTGTGGACGGCGGTTCCCAAAGCGCGGGAGAGCAGGCCGCCTTCGTGGCGTGGGTAGAGCCGAGCGGGGCCAGTCCCCATTCCCTGAACAGTGGGTTCTGCGGATACCCCAGCGGGTGCCCCAGGTCCCTCGCATTTGGGGACCTGGGAAGATAGCGCGAGACGGTAATCGGTCGGCAGGCGGCGCAGCAACGTGGGCTGGACGGGGGACGGCATGACGGCCAGATTGCTCTCGCCGGAGGCAGCAATGGATTCGATCTCCTGGCTTTCGCGGGTCTCCACGGCGGCTCGGACGATTTTCCAGTCTTCGAAGCGTGCGCGAACCTCTTCTTCCAGCGCCGGCCAGGCAGTGGCTAGGAGGCTGTTGACGGGTTCCACCAGGGTGAACTCCCCGTCTTTCTCCTTGCAGGCGGGACGGGCGAAGAGGTGCAGCTCCTCGCGGGCGCGGGTGGCGGCGACGTAGAGAATGCGCCGGGTCTCCTGCGACTCGCGCTCGCGATAGACGCGATCAACCCACTCCTTGGCATTGCCCCGGTCGGCGCCCTTGGGTTGTAGTGGGGCGACCAGGAATTCGGTAATCTCGCCCGATTCGCCGGGTTCGGCGAGCCCGCGCTCGAGCCCACGTTCCAACCAGGTCAGCATCCTGCGAGTTCCGCGCCCCGCCGCGGCTTGCAGCTCGGGGACGATGACCACCTCGAACTCCAGACCCTTGGATTTGTGGATGGTCATCAACTGCACGCCGCAATCGCCGCCAGCACCAGGGTCGGGCTGAGCGGTGAGCTTGTCGAGGGCCGCATCGAGGCCGGGGCCAAGTAGATCCGGTTCTCCTCCGGGCAGACGGTCCAGGCAGCTCCAGAGAAGGTTGAGGTTGGCGCGGGCGTTCACATCCACGCAAGCCGCGCCGCCCAGCCGCAGCCAGATTTGTTCCAGCCAGCTTCCCAGCGACGCCGTGGGATTTGCAGCGCGAAGCGCAGGCGCTGAAGCAAGCGTGTCGAGCACGCGTTCGGCGGCCAGGCGGCCGGCTTCGCTGAGGAGTGTCAGCCGCTCGGCAATCAGCTCTGGCAAGGGCCGGGGACGCGACTCCGGCTCGTCGCTGCCGGCAATGCGGTGCAGGTCGTCGAGCGAGAGGCCGCACCAGGGGGCGCGCAAAATGCCCAGCCAGGCCACGCGGTCCTGGGGATTGAGCAGCGCACGGGCCAGGGCGAGGGCGTCGAGGACCTCGGGGCGGGCTGCGAGCTGCTCCAGTTCGACGGCGCGGAAGGGGATTCCCGCCTCGCGCAGGGCTTGGGCGATGGGGGCGAGGTGTGTTCTGGCGCGACCCAGGACGGCGATGCGGAATTTTTTGTCTTCGCCGCGATCACGGGCGAGACGGGCCTGCGCCACCGAGCCTTGATGGCTGCGAATCAAGGCGACGATCTCTTCCATCTGCGCTGCTCGTGCAGTTTCTATTTCACGCGAGGCTTGGGGATCGGCGAACCTACCGCGCCCAGCCTGGGGAACGAAATCGAGGTGTAATGTGAAGGGCAGTTCGGCGATGGCCGTCTCTTCCCGCGCTGGCTGTGCAGAGGAAAAGGTAATGCCGCTGCCGTCGTCGGCCGCGAAGATTTGTGCGAAGTCCCGGTTGAGCCGCTCGACCAGCCTAGGCGCGGTGCGGAAGTTGGCCGTCAGTGAAACAGAGTCGAAGAGCAGCGGCTCGTCGTGAGGGATTTCGAGACCAAGGGCCTTCACGCGCGGGAACAGCTCAGCGTCGGCGTCACGGAAGAAGTAAATCGATTGCATGGGGTCGCCGACCACAAAGCAGGTGCGTCCGGGCCGTTCGGACCAGGCGGCGATGAGGCTGGCGAGCAACTGGTGCTGGCGGCGGCTGGTGTCCTGGAACTCGTCCACCAGTAGGTGGCGGATGCCGTCGGAGACGGCGAGAGCGGCGTCGGTGGGCAGGCCGTCGTCGCCTCTGAGCACGCGCTGGGCGATCTGCGCCACCTCGGTGAAGTCCACGGCGCCGGCCTCTGCAAAGGCGATTTGCAGCTCGCCCGCTGCCTGGCGCAGCAGCGTGAAGCAGGCCTTCACGATCTTCCATTCTTCTTCGGTGTAGCCGGTGGAAGGCAGATTGCGGACGGCGGCGAGGGCGGTTTCTAGGCCGGTCACGGCGGTTAGAGCGGCGATCAACGTTAGGATGCGGTCTTTTTCTCGCTTGCGGTCGGCGGGAAAGCCCAGACGCTTATCGACCTGTTTGCGGAAGGCGCCATCGCCGGTGAGCAGCAGCGCGGCAAGATTCACGTGTGCATGGCGAGCCTCCTCAAAATAGCCGCTGCCTGTGAATGGAGCGCAGGGGAACTCGGCCAACTCGGCGAGTTCCCGATGAAGCTGGCCGCCACTTTGCGCGCATGCAAACCGAGCCAGTTCCAGTGCTTCACCGCGCGCGCCGGGAACCTGGTCGAGAAGCCCGCTCAACTTGATGAGCGTGCCGCGGACGGCATGAGCAAAAGGCTGTTCCAGCCGCTCGCGCAGCGCACCCCAATCCGGCTCGTTCTCAAGAACAAAGCCGTGCATCCAGCGGTCGCGGCTTTTGAGCATCTCCACCAGCAGGTTTTCCATCTCCTGCCAGCCGTTATCGCGCCATTGTAAAAGGTCTTCAATGGCCGTGCCGAGATGCGAGCCGGTCTGGTCGATCTTCCGAAGGGTTTCGCGGGCCGCGCGGCGATAAAGCTCCTCAGCCTGCTCGGCGATGTCGATGCCGCCGCCCAGGCCGGAAAGCAGCGGCTGCTGAAGGGCCAGCTCGCGGCAGAAGGAATCAATTGTCGAAATGCGAAGCTGGGCGGGCAGATCGAGCAGATTCCATCCGAGTTGACGGGAACGTTCCAGCGCGCGCCGCGCGAGGGAATCGGGCTCGTCCTTTCTCAGTTCCTCGAGAATCCGATTGCGCATCTCGGCGGCGGCGGCGTTGGTGAAGGTAATGGCCACAACCTGGCCGGGCGCGTCCACCTCGCCCAGCAAGCGCAGGAATCTTTCGGCAAGCAAGGTTGTCTTGCCAGAACCGGCCGGGGCTTGCACCAGAATGGACCGTCCGGGATCGAGGGCGCGCTGGCGCTCAAGCTGATCGGGAGGCTCGGGGCGGGTAGGTCTATTCATCGCCGTCCTCCTCGCCTTCGGTATCGTCTTCGAGTTGCTCATGCCGCTCCTGAATGCGGCAGAGGGTTTGCAGCCCGCAGCGTTTGCAGGTCTTTTCGCGGGGATCGCGCGGGTTTACCTCTGCACGGCCTGCGATAAAGTCCTTGGCAAGCTGCTCGATGCAATCCCGCCAATCCAAAAGTTGCTCGACGGTGAGCTTGTTTTTCGCTAGGGAGCTTCTTGCATTGAGGTCAGCAAAGAGCGTGGCCGCAGGGTCGAAGACCCACCCGGCAAACTCCTGATCTCCTGCGCGCACCTTGGCGAAGACCAGCCCGCCGAGTTGCTCGCGCTCGCGGTCAAGGGCGAATCCCGCATAGAGCGGCATTTGCACGTCTTCAGGTCGGGGCAAATCCCACGCGTTAGTCGAGACGTAGCCGGATTTGTAATCGATCACCAGCAGGGAGCCGTCCTTCAGTCGATCAACGCGGTCCAGGCGCAGGTCGAGCGTGAGTCCGGCAAGGGCTACGGTGCGTTTGACCTCAGTCTCCGCGACCTCGAATTCAATGCGCGTGGATTCGTACTCCAGCCACTCGGTGACCAGCTTCGTCAACCGCTGCTCTTCCAGTTCCAGATAGCGGCGGGGCATCAGCTCACGCAGATGCGGACGCAGCTCCCGCGCCAGAGCGCGCTGCACGTAACCGGCGACAAAAGCCTGCCGGTCGGACAGGCTCAGGAGGTCCGCGTGGGAACGAATGCCCTCTGGTGGCCCGGCCCAGACGGTGTGGAGTACGGCATGGAGCAGGTTGCCGCGCTGCGAGGCGGTCAAGCCGGCCTCGGCTGGCTCCCAGCTTTGTGCGGCGAGGCGCGCGGTGGCGAAGGCCTGGAAGGGGCACTGTGATTGCGCGGTGAGGACGATTGCGCCGCCCTTGACCTTGCCCGGAGGGAAGGGAATGTGGCTGCGGTCCTCAAAAAGAACTGTGAGCGGGGGCGGCGCTGCTGTCGCTGTCAGATCCGCCGAAAGCTTCTGCGCCTCGCCGGCAAGCTGGACGATCAGACGCGAGGGGTGGGCCTCGGCGGCCTCGTTTTGCTTTGCATAGCTGAAGCGGACCTCCTGCGCTGAAGCCAGAATGCGTCTGGTGATGGATTCGGCCAGCTCCCAATCGAGCTGCGGCGTGGCGTGGGGCATTCCGGCCTCGCGCTGCACCTCGATGGGCAGCAGCGGATGCGTTGCGCCGCCGGAGGGCCAGGCCTCCTCATCGGCTCCCAGGAACCAGACGGCGTCGGCGGTGAGGCCGGCGGACTCGGCCGGTCCGGCGATCTGGATGGGCGCGTTGCGCGACTCGGGAGCAAAAAGGGTCTCGTCCAGCGCGCGGCCCAGTTGTGAAAGAAAGTCCTTCCAACTCATCCTGCGGCCATCGAAGCCCAGTGAGCCGCAGCTCTCCGCAGCCTGCTGCCAGCGACGAACGGCCTGGAATTCGGCGCTCACCAGCGGCCGGGCGCCGGCAAAGTGAAACTCGTCCAACAGGCGTGGAACCAGCTCCGCCCAGTCGAGCGGGCTTTGCGGGCGGCGTGCGAAATCGGCGAGGCGGCGTTGAGCTGCGGTGATGCGCTCGACCCAGTGAGAGGGCAACTCAGAGGCAGACCGCTCGCCGAGAAAAGCCGCCAGCGTCCATTGCGTTCGTTCCAGGCCGAAGCGACGCAGGGTGCACATGTACAATTGCAATGCCGCAGACTCTTGCGGATTAGTTGCTGCGTGGCCGGTCGAAAGCAGCCAGTCAAGTTCGTGCTCATCGAGCGGACCGTCGAGCCAGCGCAGCAGCAAGTGCGCCGCCCGTGCCAGCGCAACCTGGCTGAGCGGAACGCCGAGCGAAAACTCAAAGGCCGCACCGGTATGGCGAAGGAAGGCGCGCTCGATTTCCCCACGGCGCGCGCCGGCGGCCTGGGTGACGACCAGCAGACGAGCGTCAGGGTTGGCGGCGAGCTGGCTACCGCACCAAATCGCGCAGGCAGCGAGTTCGGCCTGCGCGTCATCGGCGGCGTGGAAATGTACCTCTTTGGATGTTTCGCCTTGGGCAGCTTCATGCCACTCGCCCCAGGCGTCGAAGAGGCTTCGCTGCACGGGCAGAATGCGGTCAAATCCGGCCAGGAGCAGCGGCGGACGCTTCGTCGGGTCGGACTTCAGCAGCGCAATCAGTTCGTGCGGCAGGCGGCTGGGGCTAATCAGATTTTCCGTCCGGCAGGCTTCTTCGAAGGCCGCCAGCCAGCCGCTGAAGTCCGCTGCATCCTGCTGCCAGGCGGCGCGGGCCGGCGTGCGCAAAAACTGCGGCACATACGAACAGATCAGTTCGTGAGCCTCCATGGCCAGGGCTGCCAGGCGATGGCGTGGACCTTCCAGCAGCGTAGCCAGCGAGCGATCCTGGCCGGCGATGCCCACCCAGAGCGCCTCTTCCTGTGTGGGATTGAGCAGCAAGCGGGCGTCTGAGGAACGTTTCTCCCAGGCGGTGCGGGCAAAGCTCTTCCAATCGAGGATGTTGGGCGCGGGCCAAGCGGACAGGCCCTCAGACCTGCGGGCGCGATGGAAGGCGTCGGCAAGGGCGCGCGCGGCGCGCTCGCTGGCCGTGACCACCTGGCCGCCCTCGCGCAGCCACGCATCGATCTCTACTACGGCCAAGACCCCCATTCCAGCGTTATACGCTGCCGGACCGGGGGCGTGCCATCTGAAGGGTGCGAAGGGGAGCCGGAGTTTTCCACGGTTGACGCTGCAATGCGCTGTTGCCGAAGTTGAGTCCATGATGAACCAGGTTCGGCGGCACGCGCGTCGTCGTCGGCGGCAGCTTAAGGCGCTGATAATCAAAGCTGTGGAGACCGCGCGCAATCTGTCGCTGTTGCAGGACTACCAGGCGTATCTGCGCGTGGAAAAAGGCCTTCGCCCCCTGAGTTGCGAGGCCTACGACAGCGACCTGAAAACCTTTGCCGAGTTCATCGAGGGGCGCAACGGCGTGCTGTTGACGGCCACGCAGCAGGATGTGGCGGCATTTCTTGAGCATCTGCGCGGCCACGGCATCGAGCAGCGTTCGGCGGCGCGCAAGCTGAGCTGCCTGCGCGGCTTTTACAAGTGGCTTCTGCTGGACCGGCGCATCCATCACGACCCCACCGTGAACATCGAGTCGCCTAAAGCCTGGAAGGTGCTGCCCAAGTCGCTGGCCGAGCCGGAGGTAACGGAGATGCTGGACCGTGCGCGCATGAACGCCGAGCATCCGCAGGCGCGGGCCACCATCTTGCGCGACCGGGCGATTCTGGAGCTGCTCTACGCGGGCGGCTTGCGCGTCTCGGAGGTCACGGCGCTTTCCACCGGCGACCTGGCGCTCGATCTGGGCCGCGTGCAGGTGCGCGGCAAGGGCGACAAGGAGCGCATTGTGCCGCTGGGGCGAGCCGCTCTGGAGGCTTTGGAGGAGTATCTGCAACAGGGACGGCCGCACCTGGCTCGAATCAGCTCGGCCGGCAAGGCGAGCGCCACGCGGCAGGACGCCAGCCGCTTGTTTCTCTCCTTGCGCGGAATGCCGCTGACCCGCCAATGGGTCTGGCATGTGGTGAAGATGGCCAACTCCACCGCCAGCCCTCACCGTCTGCGTCACAGTTGCGCCACGCACATGGTGGAGCACGGCGCGGACCTGCGCAGCGTGCAGTTATTGCTGGGCCATGCCGACATCTCCACTACACAGGTTTATACGCACCTGGCGCTGGGGCGGCTGAAGGAGGTGCATCGCCAGCACCATCCGCGCGCCACGCGGCAGCGGGCGGAGGTCGTCGAGCTTCCCACCAGGCACAGAGGTTTGCACCTGGTTTCGAGCGCCGAGCTACATGTGATTCCGGACAGCCAACCGCGCCAAGTCCAACCTGGTCAGGAGACGGCATGAGCGCAAAAATGCTCCGTGCCCCATCCATTCGCGTTCTCTGCGAATGGGTGGGAAGCCTCGACACTCAATCAACCCTATCCCTAAGCAGCACAGAGCCCCGTGAATCAGCCGCTAACTCGCCAACTCGCCATCCCCGCGAAGCAGCCGCTAACTTGCTAACTCGACATCCCCGCGAAGCAGCCGCCAACTCGCCAACTTGCCATCCCCGCGAAGCGGGGGCCAACTTGCTGCATTTGTCTATAAATCCACCACCAGATCCCGCCCCGCTCATCAGCAGCACACACCCCAGCGAGGAGACCACATGAGCGCCTCAGTTGTTACTTGGCCCGCGCCTGCCGCTTCGCTGGATTCGCTGGTATCCGATTATCTGCGCATGCTGGCCAATGAGCGCGGCGCATCGGCGCACACGCTGCGCGCGTATGATCGCGAGCTGCATGGATTCATCACTTACATCGCCGAGCACTACGGAAACGAGAACGTCCCGGAGCGCATTGAGCACACCCACATCCGTGCCTACCTGGGCACGCTCTATGATCGCGGCCTGGCGAAGGCTTCCGCCGCGCGGGCGCTGGCGGCCATTCGCAGTTGGTTTCGCTGGCTGGCGCGATCGGGGCGTCTGGAACAGAATGCAGCCTCGCTGGTGGCTACGCCGAAGCTGCCAAAGCATCTGCCGCGCGTGCCTTCCATCGAGCAGATGAACCGCGTGGTCGATTCCGTTGCCGATGATGCGGCCAGTTGGCCCGCGCGCGACGCGTCGATTCTGGAGCTGCTCTACGGCTGCGGAATCCGCAACGCCGAGTTGACCGGGTTGAATCTGGAAGACATTCACTGGGCCAACGAAGCGATTCTGATTCGCGGAAAAGGGCAGAAGCAGCGCTACGTCCCGTTGGGCGACGCGGCGGCGCAGGCCTTGCGCGCCTATCTTGCCGAGCGCGCGGCGCGGCTGGCCGCGGTGGGCGATACAAAAAGCTACGCGACGCCGGCGCTCTTTCTCAACCTGCAACTGCGCGGCCTTGAAAAGACAGGTCAAGCGCGGCTCACCACGCGCAGCGTTGCGCGCATCGTCAAGCGCATCGCCATCCTACGCGGGCTCTCCGCCGACGTGCATCCGCACACCCTGCGCCACGCCTTCGGGACGCATTTGTTAGAGGAAGGCGCCGACCTGCGCGCGATTCAGGAGCTATTGGGCCACGAGCGCCTCTCGACCACGCAGCGGTATACGCAATTGACCACTGCGCAGTTGACCGTAGTTTACGACCGGACGCATCCGAGAGCGAAGTAAGCTCGACGCATGGATAAGGCTGTTTGCCGCAAGCGAGAATCGATCCACGATAGCAGCCCAATTTCTGCCAATTTTGCTCTCAAAATGCCCGATCAATGGGCGAAGGATTGAGGAATTGGCCATTCAAAAAAAATGTAAAGCCTAATTTTTCCGGCAAAAAACGGGATTTTCCGGTGATTTTCAGAGGCCAAATCTCACCATGTGGGAGAATTTGGGCTGGGAGTTTTTTGCGCGATGTTGATTTCATTGGGCTTAAAAATAATCTGCAAGATTTTAGGGGAAATTTATACCCCCAGGGGGTATAGGGGGGAGGGGGGTGCCTCTCGGGACTAGGGAATAGGGACTGGAAAACTTCGCGGATGTGGCGTTTGTTCATGCTTTGATTGTGCGCCGGAAGGGGGAAATTATCTGCAAGGACTGGCCGTCCAGGCAATGACCTGCGGTGCGGCAGACGGCGCTTACGCGCCAGAGGGTTTGTAGTCTCCCAGGTCTCAAAATCGAGAACTAGACCACCAGCCTTACAAATCCGAGGGCGCGATAGAAGCGCGTATAATTTGTTATTGAATAATTCACATGATATGTTTTCTTTCCTTGACGGAGGATTTAGATGTGCAGTAATTCACGAATGCTTTCCATTGTTGCAATTCTCGCTATTGCTTGCATGCCATGTTTCTCGTTCGGTGCTTCGGATTCAGTACTTAAAAGGGCAACCCAATTATTTGGCTCGCCACTCAATGCCGAACATGGAGTATACCGGCTAAATGATACCTATGTACTTTGGCTGATTATCGACCGGTATGGAGACCTTTTCGAAGTCGATGTTGGACCAAAGTCCTACTATACTGACGAATTCCCCAACAGTGGGAAGCATTTTAAAGAGGAATCCCTTTCGGAAACTGAATTCGCGCAGATAATACAGAAAATTTCCGAGCTAAAAGAAATCGGGAATCTTCGAGGACGCTCGACTCACACAGTTTCCGGTATTTTTGGGCCGATGAATACTGTAAGTTACGAGAAAGCGTTTGTAGAAAGACTTGTACCAATCGGCAACGATGACAAAATCATAAAATTTGATGTGTATTATCTGCAAAGAATTGGTGCCTCGCCGGAACAGATCGTCAATACAGATTCGCAATCATTTGTCTGCTTTGCCGAAGAGTGGTATTACCTACCTGCGAAGGAAGCAAAACGAATCAAGCTCGG
>Ga0371490_1001070_pt1 | contig 15306 bp, 11 predicted proteins | sample MB2SIPfraction_FD_207959 | JGI IMG/M metagenome (GOLD analysis project Ga0371490, IMG submission 207959) | Lab enriched peat soil microbial communities from McLean, Ithaca, NY, United States - MB28FN SIP fraction | ecosystem: Environmental > Terrestrial > Soil > Wetlands > Peat | place: USA... | reverse complement strand
GGGGAAAACCGGCGCAGGCACTCGCAACGGAGCACCGCTTCCCAAATAGCATGTTCTACGAAGCCAGTGAAAGCTGTGCAAAAGGAACCAAATGAAAGAAGCTGGCCAGTCCCGATCATTTCGATTCCTAATTTGAATGTGATAGCACTCACATCCAAAGACTGTTTTCATCCATAATTAATGGATTGCAATCGACATGATGTGGTACATATTGGCCCATGCGTTTTGAACGGTAACACGAGAGGCGAAGCAGCACTTGTTTGCCGGCGCATCTTCTCCCTGGACAAGAAAGCCGGGGGATTCTATCTGGATAAGGATGCATAATGAAAAACAAGATGGCGCGCTGCCCCGCCATCGTGTTGGAGAGCCTGCATAAGCTGAAGGAGATCCTGACGAAAACAATTATGAGTTCAGCAAGCCAACCCATTCCGGCTGAGGCCGTCGAGAGCCGGCTTGCCGCAATCGTTCTGGCTGCGGGCTACTCCTCGCGCATGACGGATTTCAAGCCCTTGCTTCCGCTTGCCGGCAGCACGGCATTTGAGCGTTGCATCGGCCTGTTTCGCGCCGCGGGGGTCGGCGAGGTGATTGCCGTTCTGGGCTACCGCGCGGAGGAGTTGCAACCGTTGGCCGAACGGGCCGGCGCGCGCTGCGTGTTCAATCCGCACTTCGAACAAGAAATGTTCTCTTCGATTGCCGCAGGCTGCCGTGCGCTGGCTGAATGCGTTGAGGCCGCCTTCGTGCTGCCGGCCGACATTCCGCTGGTGCGGCCCTACACGATTCATCAATTGGCGGCGGCCTTCGTCCATCGGCGGGCCGGCATTGTGTATCCGGTCTTTGCGGGGCGTCGCGGACATCCTCCTCTGATAGCGCACAAGATTCTGGCCGAGGCGGCTGAGGAGGGCGCAGCGGGGCCGCTCTCCGATCTGCTCGCGCGGCACGAGAGCGAGGCCAGCGACCTGCCCGTCGCGGACCAGGGCATCCACATGGACATGGACACGCCCGCCGACTATGACGACCTACACGCATTGGCCGATTGCCGCGACATTCCCACGCGTGCCGAGTGCGAGGCAATACTCGCCGGGCAATCCGTCGAGTCGACTCAAGTTCGCCACTCGCGCAGGGTGGCCGAGGTGGCAGAGCGCATCGTTCTTGCACTGGTGCGCAGCGGCTTCTCTGTGAACCTGGAACTGGTGCGAGCCGGAGCGCTGTTGCACGATGTGGCCAAGGGCCGGCCGGACCATGCGGCTGTTGGCGCAGAAATATTGCGCTCTATGGATTATCCGCAAGTTGCAACGGTGGTCGGCGCGCATACCGATCTGAACTTCAGCAGCGGCCAACTCGATGAATGCGCGATCGTTTATCTCGCGGACAAATTGGTTCGTGGCGAGAGCCTTGTTACGCTTGACCAGCGATTCCAACCCGCTCTCACCCGATTCAGCAACAACCCGCTTGCGCTCCTCGCCGCTCAAAGACGCATGGCCACCGCACAGGCAGTAGCTCTGGCCGTGGAGTCGCGGCTGGGAGCGCCTCTCGTCGGCGTCGTGGGCGAGGCAGGGAAGCTATGAAGGAGAAAGTTGAATAGGCAAGGAACCGGCCGCCCCCTTGCCGTAAAATCAGAAGCCTTTCTGCGATAGTCTATAAGTCCATGGCGACTGTGCCCAGTCCGGATAATACGCTGGAGTATCGCAAGCCGCATCGTCTGCGGAGCGGTAAAACGCTCGCAGTCTTGGCGCTGTTGCTGGTTGTGGTGGCGCTTGGCTCGGCAGCCATCGGCAGCTATCCGATCTCACTGCACGATTGGTGGAGCATGCTGACCGCGCCGTCGGCCGGCGGCACGGCGCAGATCGTGCTCCTGCAGATTCGCCTTCCCCGGCTCCTTGCCTGCATCCTGGTGGGCAGTGGGCTCGCACTAGCCGGAGCGTCATACCAGGGATTATTCAACAATCCCATGGTCTCGCCGGACATTCTGGGAGCTTCGGCCGGAGCGGGGTTGGGCGCGGCGGTCGGCATTTTGCTGGGCTTCGACTTTGTGGCTATTCAAGCGTTCTCCTTTGCGGGCGGGTTGGTGGCCGTGCTGCTGGCATGGGCGCTGGCCTCGGGGCTTTGCCGTCGCGGAGATCCGGTGCTCATGCTGGTTCTGGTCGGCATCCTCATTGACTCGATGTTTACCGCTCTCATCTCCCTCACCAAGTACATTGCTGATCCGTATAACAAGCTGCCTGCCATTACCTTCTGGCTACTGGGCAGCTTTGCTTCCATTACTCGAAAGGACGTGTGGATGGCAGGCATTCCCATTGCCGCGGGCTGCATTCCCTTGCTGCTGTTGCGCTGGCGGCTCAACGTGCTGTGCATGGGAGAGCAGGAAGCGCGCACCCTGGGAGTGAACACGCGCGTCCTGCGTTTTATCGTGATTGTCTGCGCCACGCTCATTACCGCCGCCTCGGTTTCGATTTGCGGTATGGTGGGCTGGATCGGCCTGGTAGTGCCGCATCTGGCGCGCATGGTCGTTGGCCCGAATCACAAAATATTATTGCCTGCAGCGGCCATCATGGGCGGCTGCTTCCTGCTGCTGGTGGACGATGTGGCGCGCACGGCGGGCGCATTGGAGATTCCCGTCGGCATTCTCACCGCGTTGATCGGAGCGCCGTTCTTTCTCTTCCTGCTCATGCGGGAACGCAGGCACAAATCATGATTCTTTCTCTGGAGCACGTGACCGGCGGCTACGGTTCCAGAACCGTGGTGGACGATGTCAGCTTCACGCTGCATCCCGGCGAGACGGTCTGCCTGCTGGGCGCAAACGGTTGCGGCAAGACAACGCTGTTCAAAATGATTTTGTGCTTGCTGCGGCCCAGGCTCGGTTGTGTGCGGCTGGGCGAGGAGAAGATTGCCGATTGGTCCCGTAGCCGCCTGGCGCGTTCCTTCGGTTACGTGCCCCAGATGCATGTTCCGCCCTTTGCCTTTGAGGTGCGCGAGATCGTGCTGATGGCGCGCGCCGCGCATCTTGCCCCTTTTGCCTCGCCGGGCAAGGAAGACCGGCGCATCGCCGACGAAGCGCTCGACTCTCTGGGCATTCTGCATCTGGCCTCCGCGCCCTACACCGAGATCAGCGGCGGCGAACGCCAGTTGGTCCTGATTGCGCGCGCCCTGGCGCAGCAGGCGCAATGGCTCATCCTCGACGAGCCCGCTGCGAACCTGGACCTGGGAAACCAGATCAAAGTCTTCCGCGCCATCAGCGAGCTGGCCAAAACCGGCCTGGGCGTGCTGATGACCACGCATGTGCCCGACCATGCGTTCATGTATGCATCGCGCGTCGTGCTGATGAGTGAGGGCCGCATCCTGGCTTTGGATACTCCCGCAAAGGCTCTGACCGAGCCCATGCTGCTGAAGGCGTATGGCGTGCCGGTCAGCGTCGTGGAAATCGGCGCCCAGCCGGGAATCCGGCCCGGAATCAAGGTAGTCGTGCCAAATCAGTTGTGAGGGGAAAGCATGTCGAGAAAATCTCTGCTGTTTGTATTATGCGCAACACTACTGAGCGGCAGCCTGTGCCGTGCCGCGGCGCCCGCCGGCGAAAAAGCCGCCACGTGCATCGTGACCGACATGGCTGGCCGACAGGTCGAGGTCCCCGCTCACATTCACCGGGTGCTCTCCATGAGCCCCATGGGCACGGTCCTGATCTACACGCTGGAGCCATCGCTGTTGCTGGGATGGAACTACACGCCCGACGCCGGTGAGCGAGCGTTTTTAGTGGAGCCTTATCGCGATCTGCCGACGCTGGGAGGCTGGTTTGGCAAGGACACTACCGGCAATCTGGAAAAAATCATCCAAGCCCACCCGGACGTGATGATTTCCATGGGCGACGCTTTCGCCACCGCGCAGGCCGAGCGAGTTCAGAGCCAGACGCATATTCCTGTCGTCATTCTCGACGGACGGCTGGAGCATTTGCCGGAGGCCTATGAAAAAGCAGGAGAGCTGTTGGGAAGCGCGACCCGCGCGGCCGAGCTGGCCGCCGAATGCCGCCGCACGCTGAATGAGATCAAGCAGAAAGTCGCCAACATTCCGCAAGATAAGCGGAGGCGTTACTACTACGCCGAAGGGCCGAAGGGATTGGAGACAGAGCCGGGAGGGTCCATGCACGTAGAGGCATTGAACTTTGCCGGCGGCGTCGACGTGGCGACCGGGCTTCAGGGACAGCAAGGTTATGGACGCTCTCCGGTTTCGATGGAGCAGGTGCTGCGCTGGAACCCGGAGATCGTCATCTCCGTGCGCGACCACACGACTTCTGCAAGCGAGTTTTACAAAACGGTCTGGACCGATTCCGCCTGGCAGCTTGTAGCCGCGGTCCGCAATCGCGAGGTCTATGAGGCGCCGCAGTATCCCTTCAGTTGGCTCGACCGTCCGCCCTCGGCCAACCGCATCATCGGCATCAAGTGGCTGGCAAATCTCTTTTACCCGGAGATCTTTCGCTACGATATACGCCAGGAGACGCGGCGCTTTTACGAGACCTTCTACCACGTGCGGTTGACCGAAACGCAGTTGGACGAACTGCTGGCTACCGCCGTGAAAACGCCTGCTGGAAATCCAAGATAGAATCTGCCTCCCAACGCGCTCTGGGTGCATCCAATCTATAGAAATAGCCCGCTTGACTCTTCGCATGGTGTGTGCGCTAAACTGTGTATCTCGCTCAAAACGGCTGTTACTCAAGGAAGCTCTCGATAAGTTGTATTTAGTTGCCACAGACACGGACGTTTCGAGTCGAAACCAAGAGTTTTGGTAAGGAGCCAAAGAATGGAATTGGCAGTTAGAGATGTCGGAAAGGCGCTTGCCGAGCAACTGCCTCCTCTGACGCCGAATGCGGCGGCCGTTGAGGCGGACCGCTGTTTGTACTGTTACGATGCGCCTTGCACCCACGCCTGTCCAACCCATATCAATATTCCACAATTTATCAAGAAAATCGCGACTCACAATCTGCGCGGCTCGGCGGCAACCATCTTTGCCTCGAACCTTCTTGGCGCCACCTGCGCGCGAGTATGCCCGGTGGAGGAGTTATGCGAAGGAGCGTGCGTGCTGGGCGCCGATCACAAGCCCATCTCCATCGGACGCTTGCAGCGCTTTGCCATGGATTATGCGCGCGAGCACGGCAACTATCCGTCCGTGAAGGCCGCGCCGACGGGTAAGTCGATTGCCATTATCGGCGCCGGACCCGCGAGTCTTTCCTGCGCCGGCACATTAGCCTTGCTGGGCCACGCGGTCACCATCTTTGAAAAGAACACGATGCCCGGCGGCCTCTCCACCTATGGCATCATCGCGCTACGCGAACCGATGGAGGTTGCGCTGGAAGAGTCGCGCATGATCGAAGGACTGGGCGTCAAGATCAAAACCGGGGTTGAGATCGGCAAGAAAATCTCTCCGGCCACGCTCCAGAAGGAGTTCGATGCGATTGTGCTGGGCGTGGGATTGGCCCGGACGCCCGGCCTGGGCATTGCCGGCGAAGAGGTTGTGGTCGATGGCCTGGAATTCATCGAAGCCAGCAAGGTTGCTCCCGCGAAATTGCATGTGGGCCGCAATGTCATCGTGATCGGCGCCGGCAACACGGCGGTGGATTGCGCCACCATTGCCAAACGGTTGGGCGCGGAGCGGGTGACGATGGTCTATCGCCGCACGGATCACGAGATGAGCTGCTACAAACACGAGTACGACTTTGCCCGCAAGGAGGGCATCGAGTTCCGCTTTCTCTCTCAGCCCGCAAGGGTGGTGCTGGAGGGCGGCCGACCGGTGGGCCTGGAGTGCCTGCGCGTCGAGCTGGGTACGCCCGACGCATCCGGCCGTCCGTCGCCAACGCCGGTCAATGGTTCGGAGTTTGTACTTGCGGCCGATCAGATCATCAAGGCCGTCGGCCAAAACAAGCTGACGCTGGCTGTACTGTTGGGCCTGAAAACGACGAAGGGATTTATCGACGTGGACGCGAGCTTCCAGACCAACGTAGCCGGCATCTATGCCATCGGCGATTGCATCCGCTCCACCGGCGTGGCATCCACCGTCATGGCCGTTCAGGATGGCAAGCTGGCCGCCGCGGCGATTCATCAACAGATTGCGACACGACCTTCGCCGGTCGAGGTGAATTAATCATGGCAGATCTTCGAACGAACTTCGCTGGCATCAAGTCGCCCAATCCATTCTGGCTGGCTTCGGCTCCGCCCACCAACTCCGGCGCGCAGATCCACAAAGCCTTTGAAGCGGGCTGGGGCGGCGCGGTATGGAAGACCATCGGCGCTCCGGTGCTGAATGTATCGAACCGTTATGGAGCCTGGCATCATGGACGGCAGCGCATGTTGGCCATCAACAACGTCGAGTTGATCTCCGACCGGGCCCTTGAGGTCAACCTGCGCGAGATTGTCGAGATCAAGCGCGCCTGGCCGGATCGCGCGGTCATCGTCTCCGCCATGGTCGAATCCAAACCGGAGGTGTGGCGGGATATTATTCGTCGCATCGAGGATACGGGCGCGGACGGCATCGAGCTGAACTACGGCTGTCCGCATGGTATGAGCGAACGCGGCATGGGCGCGGCAGTCGGGCAGGTGCCGGAGTATTGCGAGCAGATCACCCGCTGGGTGATGGAAGCCGCGCACATTCCGGTCATCGTGAAGCTGACGCCCAACGTTACCAACATTGTGTTGCCGGCCCGCGCCGCGGTGACCGCCGGCGCCAATGGGCTCTCGCTCATCAACACCATCAACTCCATCGTGGGCGTCGATCTTGACACGCTGGAGCTGACGCCGAGCATTGGCGGCAAGGGTGGTCACGGCGGCTATGCCGGCCCGGCCGTCAAGCCCATCGCGCTCAATATGCTGGCCGCGCTGGGAACCGACGAGATCGTGTCGAAGTCGGGCATTCCCATCTCCGGCATGGGCGGCGTCGCCACCTGGGCTGACGCGGCGCAGTTCCTGCTGCTGGGCGCATCCAGCCTCCAGGTCTGCACCACGGTGATGCACTACGGCTTCCGGGTGATCGAAGACCTTTGCGACGGGCTCTCCAACTGGATGGACGAGAAGGGCTTCAAGACTATCGCCGACGTCACCGGCCGCAGCCTCAATCGCGTCTCGGAGTTCAAGAACTTCGACCTCTCCTTCCGCGCGGTGGCGCGCATAGATGCGGAGCGGTGCATCAAGTGCAACCTCTGCTACATCGCCTGCAACGATACCGCGCATCAGTGCATTGACCTGGTTTCGCCGAAGGGCGCGGTAGTTGAGCCGCGCGCCTGGGATGTGCGCTCCAACGGCAAGCGCGAGGCGGTTGAAACGCGGCCACAACCCGTGGTGCGCGAAGAGGATTGCGTGGGCTGCCGGCTCTGCTATAACGTCTGCCCAGTGGACCAGTGCATCGAGATGGTCGAGCTTCCCTCTGGGCGTAGCGCGGTTACATGGGAAGAGCTGTCGCAGAAGCAGACTCCGGTCACCGAAGACTGGGATGCGATGGAAGCTTATCGCGAGAAGGTCGGAATTCACATTCACTAACGAGCATTAGAGCCATTGCAGGTAGACGAAGGGAGGGCGTTCCTATGGGACTGCTGATCAAGGGCGGTGAGATTGTAACCGCGGAGACTCGCCTGCGCGGCGATATCTTCATCGAGGATGAAACCATCAGCGCCATCGGGCCTGGCCTCGCCGTTCCGCCGGGAACCGAGGTGATCGATGCCGCGGGAAAGCTGGTCTTTCCCGGCTTCATCGATCCGCACGTTCACATTCACCTGCCGTTCATGGGCACCTTTGCCAAGGAGAATCACGCCGCGGCCAGCGCCGCCGCGCTCATCGGCGGGACTACCACGTTCGTCGAGATGTGCTGCCCTTCGCGCAAGGACGATGCGCTGGAGACCTACCACACCTGGAAGCAAAAGGCGGAGGGCAACTGCGCCTGCGACTACGCCTTCCACATGGGCGTGACGCGCTACGATGACAAGACGGAAGCGCAACTCACGGAGATCGTCAAGGACGGTACGACATCGTTCAAAATCTTTCTCTCTTACAAAAATTTCTTCGGCGTCGATGACGAGGAGATGTTCCACACGCTCAAGCTGGCCGCCAAACTAGGCGTCATCACCACCGCACACTGCGAGAACGCAGAGCTGGTGGGCCAGTTGCAGCAACTGCTGCTGGCCGAGGGCAAGACCGGGCCGGAGTGGCATGAGCCGAGTAGACCGGAGGCCGTTGAAGCCGAAGGCACCACACGCTTTGCGACCTTTGTGGAGCAGACCGGCGCCACCGGCTACGTGGTGCATCTCTCTTGCGCGCCCGCGCTGCGCGCTGCCGTGGATGCCAAGATGCGCGGAGTCAAGCTGCACATCGAATCGGTGCTGCCGCATTTCCTGCTCGACAAGAGTTATGCCGAGCGCACCGGCGTGGAGGGCATGAAGCACATCATGTCGCCGCCCCTGCGCGACAAACGCAATTTGCCGGTGCTGTGGAATGCGCTGAAGTCAGGCTTGATTGAGTCTGTGGGCACGGACCATTGTCCCTTCGACAAGGAACAGAAGCTGATGGGGGCCAAGGCTTTTACGCAGATTCCCAACGGCATTCCGGGCATTGAAGACCGCGTGAACCTGATGTACACCTACGGCGTGAAACGCGGCGGGCTTGATATCCACCGCTTTGTTGATGCGCTCAGCACACGCGCCGCCAAGCTCTTCGGCCTCTATCCTCGAAAAGGAAGCATCAGTGTCGGCGCGGACGCCGATCTGGTTGTCTATGACACCAGTTATCGCGGCAAAATCTCCGCGGCCACGCAGCATGGCATCAATGACTACAACGGCTTTGAAGGCTTCGAGATTGAAGGCCGGCCCTCCGTGGTCACCGTGCGCGGCAAGGTGCAGGCGCGCGACGGAGCCTTTGTAGGCAAGCCAGGAATCGGACGCCTGCTGCGCCGCGAACCACAAAGAAAGGAATAGATCATGCCGGTTGACGCAGTAGCAGCGGTTGAACTGCTCAAGGAGTTGCGCTCGCTCACCGCCGATGAGCACGGCGCACAGCGATTGGCATGGAGCCCGGTGTGGCTCAAGGCGCGCAGTTGGTTTGAATCCAAATTGCGCGAACTGCCCGTGGAGCATCACTATGACGCCGCCGGAAACAGTTGGAGTACGCTCGCCGGAAGCTCCGAGAAGGCGCTGATACTCGGCAGCCACATCGATTCTGTGCCCAATGGAGGCTGGCTCGACGGTTGCCTGGGCGTGATAGCCGCGTACGCCGTATTGCGCCGCATCGCCGAGGAGTATCAAGGCAAGCCGCCGGTCACAGTGCGGCTGGTCGATTGGGCGGATGAAGAGGGCGCGCGATTCGGGCGCAGCCTCTTTGGCTCCTCGGCCTTTGCCGGCACGCAAACCATCGATCAGGATCGCGGGCGCACCGACGCTGGCGGCAAGCGATTGGAAGATGCTCTGGCCGAATGCGGCGTCTCCATCGATAAGATTGGCGACGCCGGGCGCGAACGGAAGAACGCGGCAGCCTATCTTGAGCTGCACATCGAGCAGGGGCCGGTGCTGGAGAAGATGGGGCTTCCGCTGGGCGCCGTGCTCGGCACCAAAGGTGTGGAGCGCCACACCGTCATCTTCCACGGCCAGGAGGCGCACTCCGGCTCCACGCCCATGACGGCGCGGCGCGATGCGTTGGCCGCAGCCGCAAAACTGGCTCTGGAAATTCGCCCCATCGCCAAGCGGCATCCCGACGCGGTCTGCACCATCGGCAGCGTCAAGACCTTTCCCGGCATTGTGACCGCCGTCGTCGGCCGCTGCGAGGCCACGCTCGACCAGCGCGATCTGGATGCCGCCGTGCTGGCCACGATGTACCGCGAGGCCCAAGAGAAGAGCGCGCAATTCGCCAAGGAAGAAGGATGCACGGTGGAGTGGTCGCGCATCTGGAACATTGCGCCGGAGCCGTTTCATCCGCAGCTGATTGAATTTTGTGAAGAGGCCATCCGCGAGACTGCGGGGCGCTCGCATCGCCTGCCCTCCGGGCCGCTGCACGACGCGGCTGAGGTCTCCCGCGCCGGCATCCCCACCGCCATGCTCTTTGTGCAATCGCTCCAGGGAATCAGCCACAACAAGATTGAAGACACGCGGGAAGACCATTTGCAGCTGGCCGTAACCGCGTTCGATAAGCTGGCGTCGAAGACCATGGATTGGATTCGCGCTCAGTGAGAGGCCGCTTCCACGCGCGGCTCTGACAAGCGATCGAATCGCCCTGGCGGGTTACCTCCGCACTAGAACCCTGGCGTTCTGCATGATTTAACGGAGAACAATATCATGAGCGATATTTCCGCATCGAAGACTCTCACGTCCGAAGAAATCACCAACATCACGCGGCAGACCAACTACGGCACCTGGCGCTTCCAGAAAGGCTGGAAGCCGCTGCACATTGCGGATGCCGAGGGCTGCTGGTTTACCGATGGTGCGGGCAAGCGCTATCTCGATTTCAGCTCGCAGTTGATGTGCGTGAACCTGGGCCACAAGAACCGGCGCGTAATCGAGTCCATTGCCGAGCAGGCGCGCGAGCTCGCTTATGCCGCTCCGGGCTATGCCACCCGAGCCCGAGCCCGCCTCAGCCTCAAATTATTGGAAGTCCTGCCCGCAGGTCTCAATAAGTTCTTCTTCGCCACCGGCGGAGCTGAGGCCAATGAAGCGGCCTTCAAGATTGCGCGCATGTTCACGGGCAAGACCAAGATCATCTCCCGCTATCGTTCCTATCACGGTTCCACCACCGCCGCCATCGCGGCTACCGGCGATCCGCGCCGCTGGGCCATGGAGCCGGGCGGCAAGGGCTCCGGCTTTGTCTTTGCGCCGGAGACGAACTGTTACAACTGCCCCATCAAGCACACCTATCCCGGCTGCAACATCGCCTGCGCCGACTACATCGAGCACATGATCCGCAACGAGAGCGACGTGGCGGCCTTGATTGTCGAACCCGTCGTCGGCACCAACGGCATCCTCGTTCCGCCGCCTGAGTACTTCCCCCGCATCCGCGAGATCTGCGACCGTTACGGTGTCCTTCTCATCGGCGACGAGGTGATGAGCGGCTGGGGCCGCACCGGCAAATGGTTTGCCGAGCAGCACTGGGGCGTCACGCCCGACATTCTGGTCACCGCCAAGGGCATCACCTCGGCCTACGTGCCATTGGGCCTCTGCGCCACCACCACCAAGATCGCGGACTACTTCGAGGACCACTACTTCTCTCACGGGCACACCTACGAGGCGCATCCCATGACACTCGGCCCGGCCGTGGCCACCATTGAGGAGATGCAGCGGCTGAAGCTGGTGGAGCGCGCGGCAGAGCTGGAACCCTATGTGCGCCAGAAGCTGGAAGTACTCAAGGCCCGGCATCCATCGGTCGGAGACGTGCGCGGCCTCGGCCTCTTCTTCGCCGTTGATCTGGTGAAGAGCCGCGCCACCAAGCAGCCCTTCAACACCATGCGCGACAAGGTCGAGGGTAAGCCGCTTCTGGTCGATCAGATTGCGGCCAAGATGATGGCCCAGGGAGTTTCAATCCAGGCCTGGCTGAGCCACTTCGTCGTTGCCCCGCCGTTGATCGTCACAAAGGAAGAGCTGGACCTGGGCATCGCCGCGCTCGATGAACACCTGGCCTTGGCCGACGCGCTGGTGGAAGGATAAATCACCTGATATTCTGCTCCAGGTTCTTATTGGGGCCGGGAGAAAAAACAGCGCCACTGCTCACCAACTTGCAGTAGGAATGATAATTGGCTCAATCGCAGTTGGCAAGCCGCTGAATCTAAAGAGTATAGTCAGTGCAATTCACGGCCGTGAAGACCCGCATAGCTTTCTATCTCGCAACGATGTTGTCAAGACAGTGTTAGCCGCGGTTTCGTTTTGGATTTGTTGAATGCCGGATGGTTCAGGTTGCAATCTTTATGCCTGGGGGCGTCCCTCGAATCTCCCCGCAAGCTCATTCCGCTGTACAATCCCAACAGGCCCACTTCAGCCGGCTCGGCGTCGGAAGTTGTCTTCGCGCGTCTAATTCTCAAGGTGTTCCAATGACCGCACCCCGCGAAAAAACCGAAGCGCGCAAGCTGCCCATGATGCCCCTCCGGGACATGGTGATCTTTCCTTACATGATGATGCCCTTTGTGGTGGGGCGCGAGTCGAGCGTGCGCGCCCTCGAAGAGGCGCTTACCGGCGACCGCCAGATCTTCCTCGCCACCCAGCATGATGCCTCGGTCGACGAGCCCAAGGCCAAGGAGATCTACCAGGTCGGTTCCATCTGCAACATAGTGCAGAGCGTCAAGATGCCCGACGGGAATATTAAAGTTCTGGTCGAGGGCGTGGAGCGCGCCCGTTCCATCGAGGTCAACGACCGCGACGGCTTCTTCGTAGCCACGGTCCGCATGGGCAAAGTGGGGTTTGAGATGACCCCGGCGGTCGAGCAGCTCATGACGCGCGTCACCAGCCTCTTCGAACAGTATGTCAAGCTCCAGCAGTCGCTCAACTACGAGACCATCATCGCCACGGTGCGCATGGACGAGCCGGCCAAGCTGAGCGACACCATCGCCGCCAACTTGCAACTCGGCGTCGAGGAGAAGCAGGACCTGCTGGCCATCTTCGATCCCGCCACGCGCCTGGCGCGCATCGCCGACGTGCTGGACATCGAGATCGAAAAACTCGACCTCGACCGCAACATCCAATCCCGCGTCAAGCGGCAGATGGAGCGCGCGCAAAAAGAGTACTACCTCAACGAGAAGATCAAGGCCATTCAGAAAGAACTGGGCCGCGGCGAGAAGAGCGAGTTCGACGAGCTGCGCAAAAAGATCGAAGTCGCCGGAATGCCCAAAGAGGTTCTCGACAAGGCCATCCAGGAGCTGAAGAAGCTCGAGGCCATGCCGCCCATGTCGGCCGAGTCCACCGTCAGCCGCAACTACATCGACTGGTTGCTGGCCGTGCCGTGGAAGAAGCGCTCCAAGGAGACCCGCTCCATTGAGTACGCCGAAAAGGTGCTGAACACGGACCACTACGGCTTGGAAAAAATCAAGGAGCGCATTCTCGAATTTCTTGCCGTGCGCCAGTTAGTCAAGAATCCCAAAGGATCGATTCTCTGCTTCGCCGGGCCTCCGGGCGTGGGTAAGACCTCGCTGGGCATGTCGATTGCCAAGGCTACGGGGCGCAAATTTGTGCGGCTCTCGCTGGGCGGCATCCGCGACGAGGCCGAGATTCGCGGCCATCGCCGCACTTACATCGGCGCGCTGCCCGGACAGATCATCCAGCACATGAAGCGGGCCGGAACCAAGAACCCCGTCTTCCTGCTGGACGAGGTGGATAAGATGGCCTCGGACTTCCGCGGCGATCCGGCATCGGCGCTGCTCGAAGTGCTGGACCCGGAGCAGAACTCCACCTTCCAGGACCATTACCTGGACGTGGACTACGACCTCTCGCAGGTGCTGTTTGTGGCCACCGCCAACGTGATGCACACCGTGCCGCCGGCCCTGCAAGACCGCATGGAGGTTCTTCGCCTGCAAGGCTACACGGAACAGGAGAAGCTGGAGATTGCCCGCCAGTATCTGGTGAAGAAGCAGCGCGCGCAAACCGGCCTGAGCGAGAAAAACCTGATCTTCAAGGACGACGCGATCATCGAGATCATCCGCAGCTACACGCGCGAGGCCGGCGTGCGCAACCTGGAGCGGGAGATCGGCAACGTCTGCCGCAAGGTGGCCCGCCGCGTGGTCAAGGGCGGAACCAAGCACAAGGAAGAGCTCACCGCCGCCAACATCGGCGAGTTTCTGGGCGTGGCCAAATTCCGCGACTCCGAGGTGCATGAAAAAAGCGAAGTCGGCCTTGTCACCGGCCTGGCATGGACCGAGGTGGGCGGCAGCATTCTCACCACCGAAGTGCAGGTGCTCGACGGCAAAGGCAAGATGACCATCACCGGCCAGTTGGGCGACGTGATGCAGGAGTCGGCCCAGGCCGCGCTCAGCTACATTCGCGGGCGTGCGCAGGCCCTCGGCCTCAGCCGCGAGTTCTACCGCAATGTGGACCTGCACCTGCACGTGCCCGAAGGCGCCATCCCCAAGGACGGCCCCTCGGCCGGCATCACCATGGCCACGGCGCTGGCCAGCGCGCTGGCCAAGATTCCCGTACGGCGCGACATCGCCATGACCGGCGAGATCACCCTTCGCGGCAAGGTGCTGGCCATCGGTGGATTGAAAGAAAAACTGCTGGCAGCGCTACGGGCCGGCATCTTTGAGGTGATCCTGCCCCGCGCCAACGAGAAGGAGATCGCCGAGCTGCCCGACAACATCAAGAACTCCATGAAGCTCCACTTCGTGGAAAACATGGACGAGGTGCTGGCGCTGGCGCTGGAAGACCCGCTGCCCACGGCCCTGCCCGACGCTATCGATGTGCTGGCTGCCGTTCCGCCCTCGGAGCTGACGACGAATCTGCCCGCGCCGCAGTGACACGCGCGCACGGAATCTCTTAGCCACTCTCTAAATCCGCATCTACAACTGGTCGCAGATTTCGCGAAAATCCCATGCGCCGGATTTATTTGCGACCCACTCGGCTCCACGAACTGCGCCCAAGGCCAAACAGCGGCGGCTACGGATCTCGTGACGAAGTTCAAGAACATCCTCCTCGCTGGATGCGGTGACCACGTGTTCGCCCTTGGCGTCGCCTACGCGGTGAGAAATAATCTCAACGGTTGTTCCGGGCCGCGCGGCCTGGATGATCACGCGCAAAGTGAGGGCTGTTCCGGAGGGGGCGTCGAGCTTGGAGGTGTGATGGGTTTCGGCGATGGAGAAGCTGTAGCCTTCCAGTTTTGCCAGGTCGGCGGTGAGCCGAAAAAGCTTTTGCACGCCCATGGAGAAGTTGGTTCCGTAGAGCAGCGCCCCGCGCTTTTGCGCCAGGGACTTCATCTCGTCGAGATGTGCGTACCAACCGGTGGTGCCGACCACGATGCGTCCGTCCAGCGCCAGCACGGCGTGCATATTTTCCACGGCAGCCTCGGGAGCCGTGAAGTCGATCACCACGTCCACGCCTTGGAGATTGGCGGCCGTGAGAGCGGAGGCGTGCTGGTTATCGTTGATGTCCAGCGCGCGCACCGAGTGGCCGCGTTCGATGGCCACTTCGGTGACCAGGCTGCCGGTTTTTCCCTTGCCCAAAATCAGAAGCTGCATGATGACCTCACGGTTACATTGGTGGTTAGAGTGGATAATAAATGATTGGCTTGGGGTAGACCGGGTAACGGCAGCGTTATTCTGTGAATGACCTATGCCCGACACTGAATCTAGTAATCAATCGCCCGCTACTATCGTTACACCTCT
>Ga0371490_1001068_pt1 | contig 15336 bp, 10 predicted proteins | sample MB2SIPfraction_FD_207959 | JGI IMG/M metagenome (GOLD analysis project Ga0371490, IMG submission 207959) | Lab enriched peat soil microbial communities from McLean, Ithaca, NY, United States - MB28FN SIP fraction | ecosystem: Environmental > Terrestrial > Soil > Wetlands > Peat | place: USA... | reverse complement strand
ACGGACAGTATCGCTGGTTCTTGATCCGGGATAATCCGTTGCGGGATGAGCAGGGGCGGATCCTGCGCTGGTACGGCACGCGCACCGACATCGAGGACCGCAAGCGGGCTGAAGACGCACGGAGCAAGGCACAGGCGGATCTCGCCCATGTCAACCGGGTGAATCTGCTGGGAGAACTGGCAGCCTCCATTTCGCACGAGTTGAATCAGCCCATCGCTGCAACCATCCTGAACGCCAGCCTGGCGTTGCAATGGCTTGATCGCGACCCACCGGACCTGGCGCAAATCCGGCACCGGGCGACACAGATCATCGAAATGGGCGAACTGGCGTCAGGGATCATCGATCGTTTGCGCTCTCTCTATAAGAAAGAGCCGCCCAAACGGGAGCCGACATCGGTAAACGATGTAATCGGCGAGATGGTCGTGCTGCTGAGAGGCGAGGCTATGCGGCACGCAGTTTCTGTCCGTGCGGATCTCGCTGACAGCCTCCCCATCATCCTTGCGGACCGTGTGCAAATCCAGCAGGTGCTTATGAACCTGATGCTGAATAGCATCGAGGCCATGAAGGACACCGGCGGTATTCTTACCGTTAAATCGCAATACAACGAGAACGGCCAAATTGAGATCTCCGTTCACGATACAGGCCCCGGGCTGCCGCCGGGCAAGGCTGGCCAGATCTTCGATGCGTTCTTCACTACCAAGCCGAAGGGCAGCGGCATGGGCTTGGCCATCAGCAAGTCCATCGTTGAATCGCATGGTGGACGCATATGGGCCAACGGTAACGGCGGGCGTGGCGCGACATTTCATTTCACCCTGCCGGTGGCTACGGTGGAAGCAGATGTTCCCGCCAATGTGAAGTGATTCGGATTTCCTTCTGCGCGGTCAACTTGCAGAAGACCTTGCCCATGTACTGCTCTATCCAGTTTCTCCTCTGCGTGTGCTTGGCGGCCCGCGCTCGCCGGAAGCTCGGCAAGCCGCACTACAAGTCGAGCGCCCATCCCTTGCCTTGCTTCCTTACACCTGTTCTCATGGCGCCAAGAAACGAAGAACGCAGGGTATCGCTTAGAAGCGCTTTCTTGACCGGCGGCAGATTCAGAAAAGCTCCGAAGAAGGCGCGCATGAATTTGTGGTCAATGCGCTGTGGATTGGCGAAGAGCTGGTTCTGCAGCGTGCCTCTGTCCAGGCATTGCAGGATGATGCGCTCGAAAGTAGTTTCCGGATGAATCACCCGCTGTCCGCGATGGGTCAACTTGCACGCTTTAGTGGGACACTGGAGAGCGCAGACGCCGCAACCGAGGCAGAGGGCGGTATCGACTCTGGCAGCCTGCTTTCGTTTGGTGGTGGGATCTTCATCGTGCACCAGTTCAATGGCGTTGACAGGACAAGCCTTCGAACACTTCCCGCAACCGTTGCAAGCCGTGTCGTTGATCTCGGATAGATAGTTGGAGGTAACCACCGAGTTGGGATATCCATGCTTGGTGACGCCCAACATGGTATTGCAGCAGCACTTGCAACAGTGACAGATGAACTTGCCGTTCCTCTGCGTATTATCGGCGTTCAACACCAGCCCCAATGCCTTGGACTCGGCAAAATTATCTTCCATCTCAGAGCGGGAGACTTCACGTGCCATCTTATGGCGAATCATCACCTCGGCCGCATAGCCGAACTGCGAGCACTTCTCCAGCGGAGTAGAGCATTTCAGTTCGCCGACGTGCTGCTTTTCGTGGCGGCAACTGCAAAGCGCAATCGCAAACTTATTCGCCGAAGCAATCAGCGACGACGCTTTCTCGTAATCGAGGACTTCGCAATACTCCTCCGGCTTAATAGCATCTTCGTGCGGCAAAGTGCGAAGCGGGGCAATCAGGGAGTCTTTCGTATAGTTGCCACCCAGCCAGGTGCCATCACCTTCCATATAGTCATACAGAACCTTGGCCCATACCTTGCTGTCCGCCTGCCCCATCCGCATCATGGTGAACTCGAAGATTCCCACGATCATGGGTGAAATGCAGTATTGGTAATCGTTATTGGCCCAGATGTCCATCACCAGCCCTTTGGCGGTCAGACTATCCAGGATTTTGTGCAGTTCGGCCTCGCTGTAACCGGTAGCCCTTTGCACCTCTTTGAAATTGGCCAAGCCATACGGCATCTTCACGACGACATCAGCCTCGTCAGCCGTGTAGAGTTCTTTGAGTACCGCGTAGAGCTTATCGTTCCAGGGGGCCCGCATCTCCAGCCCATCGATCTTGCTTCCTAATTTCCGGAAAACGTCCTTACCAACCAGATGTCCCAAGGCGGGGCCTCCCTAACACCGAGGTGAATGCATGTTGTACACGTCTCAGGCCATCATGGGATCGATCTCGTCGTCAAGCGGCAGTCCTGAGGTAAAACGCGCAAACGTAACTCCGGCGACAGTTCGCGCACGAAACCAGGAGCTCTCGGGTGAACCGCAAGACTATAAAAGGTGCATGCCGCCACCGGGAACTTTTCGCAGGTTGGCACGGGTATCGCGGTTTCCGATGTGGCGGCCTCTGTCGCAGCAGGATTACCGTCTAAACTTGGCGAAATGTCTCCTGGGCGACAATGAAAATTGGACCTCACGCGGTGCCATTTATAAAGTAGTTCCGTATCTCGTTCTCTTCTCACGGATTCCGGGGACGATTCGAGTTCACGCCGCGTGAACTCGCTGTGAGGTTTGTGGAAGTTTCAGGAGGCGTTCATGACCTACAACGCTGGCACGATATCGCGGAGTGCCTATGCGCTTCGCCAGCGAGAAGAGTTCGGCCGCCGGTGCCTGGCGGTGCTCCCGATTTATTATCCGAAAGAACTTTTGACGGCATTCGACATTCTGACCATGGAGCTATGGGGGCCGCCCGGAGCGCCGTGCGGCGACGCTGCGGGCCGCATACAGACCTACGTCTGCGCGGTGGCTCGCAATGCCATCGCCTTTCTCCAGTCGGGCAAGGCTGAAGTCGTGGATGGCGTGCTTATTCCGCATACATGCGACTCGCTTCAGGGGCTTGCGGCGCTCCTTATGGATTTTGGAGGGTGGAGTAAGAAGGTTTTTGTGTTCCAGCACCCACGCGGTGTCGGGCGGGCGAGTGCGAAGGCGTGTCTCGAACAGGAGTTGCGTGCGCTGGCGGGCGAACTCGAGGAGTGGACTGGCAAGAGGCTCGATCCGGAACGGCTCACATGGGCGCTGGCCCTGCATCGCAAGATCGAAGCATACCGCGCCACCCTGCTCGATCAACGCGAGCTTTGCCCGCTGAACGAAGTCGAGCTATACGCGCTGCTGCGCCGCGGCGAGTGGCTTTGGCCGGAGGAGCACCTCGAAGAATTGCGGAGGGCCGTCCAGGGGCTGGCTCCCGTGCCGGTTCAGAAAGGGATCCCGATCATGGTCACCGGTTACCTGCCGGAGCCATCAGGCCTTCTTGCCGCGCTGACCGACGCTGGCGCCTACATTGCAGGAGATGACTATGCCGCTGTAGGGCGCAGGGTTGGACGGGAGGCGAATGGCGCGCCGGCAGATCCGTGGACAGGGCTGACCGAGCGTTACTTCGCGGTAGCACCGTGTCCCACAAGGAATGTAGTGACTGGGAATCGCATGCAATACCTCGAGTCACTCGCTAAGAGCAGTGGGGCTCGTGGCGTGCTCGTCCACGTGCAGAAGTTCTGCGAACCGGAGCTCTTCGACATTCCCGGCATACGGAAGCTGTTTGCCGCCAGCGGCATACCAGTACTGGTGGTGGAGGGAGAATTGGAGCTGGCTATTTCCGGCCAGACAGAAACACGGCTGGCAGCCTTTATAGAGATGTTGCGCACGGCTGGGAGGCCATCATGATCCTGCGACGCTTGCAATATGAAATGGCTGGGCATGCGGGCCTGGCGCTGATCCGGTTTCAGGACTGGCAAAAGGCGCGCTCAAGAAACAAAGGCAAGGGCAAGGGTAAGCCGAGCCTCTTCGGGCCACCGCTCGAGTGCCTCGGTAAACTCAAGGAAATGATGAGTCTGCACTACCTGCAGGGCCGGTATGCCGACGGTGCGGTGCCCGTGGCGTGGGTGACCAGCGGATTTCCCGTCGAGATTCTGCGCCCGCTCGGTTTCCACACACTCTATCCGGAAAACCATGCCGCCATGTGCGGGGCGTTGCGGCTCGTGCCGCAGCTGTCGGACTCGGCGGAGCAGGAAGGTTACTCTCGCGATCTGTGCAGCTATGCCCGCACTGATTTCGGCTGCGGCCTCCTGCACACGACTCCCGTGGGCCGACTTCCCAAGCCGGATCTGCTGGCATGCTCCAACAACATTTGTCAGACGGTGCTCTACTGGTACAAGGCATTGGCCGCGCATTACAATGTGCCCCTCGTGCTGATCGACACACCCTTTGTGTATGGCGAGGCGAAGCCGCATCACGTCCAGTACGTGCGCACTCAACTCGAGGAACTTGTGAGTGTTGCCGAGCGCGTGAGCGGGAGGCGCATGAATTACGATGAGCTTTCGGCCATAATGGTGCGCTCCAGGGAAGGCTCGCGGCTATGGGGAGAGTGCTTGGCGAAGGCAAAGGCCAAGCCTGCGCCATGGACAGGGATCGACGGCTTCTTTCACATGGGACCCATCGTGGCGTTGCGCGGCAGCGAGGAGTGCAATGCCTACTATCGTATGCTGCGCGACGAACTCCAGGATCGTGTGAACCGTGGTATTGGCGGCATCCTTAACGAAAAACACCGGCTGCTGTGGGATAACCTTCCCATGTGGTTCGCGACGCGGGAAATCTCCACCCTGCTGGCGGAGCGGGGCTTCAGCTTCGCCTGCACCAGCTATACCAACGCCTGGGCTGAAGCCGCCGGCAAAATCAGCCCTGCGGATCCAATAGGATCTGCAGCGCATGCGTGCATGCATATCATTCTGAATCAGGATCTCTGCAATCGCCTTGGCATTCTGACCCGCCTGGCGAGGGATTACTCGTGCGATGGTGCCGTTCTTCACAGTGATCGCTCCTGCAAGCCTTACTCGGTGGGACAGATCGATCTGAAAGAAAGACTAACCAAGGAGATGGGCCTAAAGGTTTTGTTACTGGAGTCGGATCACAACGACCCCAGGTCCTGGGCCTCTGAACCCGGAGCGAACCGGCTGAGTGCTTTCATGGAGAGCTTCGCGTGAGCGTCGTTGCTTTAGGCATTGATGTCGGCAGCACCACCTGCAAGGCCGTGGCAGTGGACGGGCAAGGTTGTATCCTCGCACGGCGCTTGGAGCCCGCAAACCCCCGCATCGAGCAACAAGCGGAGCGGATCTTGCAGGAACTTCGCGCCGAGACAGGATCAGCGCCACCGGTGGGCGCCACCGGCTATGGACGAAAACGAGTCGCCGCCAGCCGCGTGCTCACGGAGATCACCTGTCATGCCCGGGGAGCCTTTGCCTTGACCCACCGGCCCGGCGTCCTGGTTGACATTGGCGGCCAGGACACAAAGGTCATTCAGATCGGCGGCAATGGCGAAGTACTCGATTTCACCATGAACGACAAGTGCGCCGCCGGCACTGGCCGTTTTCTGGAGACGATCCTCGCACGTCTTGCTGTGCCGCTCAGCGAGGCCGCCGAGTATGCATCGCGCGCCTCCCATCCAATCCTTGTGTCGAGCACCTGCACCGTATTTGCAGAGAGCGAGGTCATCTCCATGGTGGCGGCGGGCGAGCCACTCGAAGGGATCGTTAAGGGACTTCATACCGCCCTGGCTTCTCGCGTATCGTCGCTGACCCGGGCCAGAGCCGGTGGTGAAATCTTCATGAGCGGAGGCGTTGCTCTGAATGCCGCCATGGTCGTGGCCCTGTCCGAGTCACTGGGGAAGCCTGTTCTCGTGATGCCCGACGCACAGTTCGTGGGTGCAATTGGTGCTGCACTGTACGCCATGGCGTGACGTGACCTGCGCCGCAGTGTGCTTCTTTCCAGCCATAAGCAAGCTCTCTCTGTGCCAGATTCTCTCTCATGCCACCTGGTACATAAATCGCCTGTCAGGTCACCGTCGACTTGATGTTGTTCTGTGTGCCAGCCATTTCTCCACCTACCCGGTTGCGCTAGAATCATCGAATGTCCGACAAGAACCAGCTCTAATTTGGCATGAACTGGTCCGGTTTCACCGGTTTAGCCAAATCGTTCGCATTTAGAATCTGTAAGGTATAGATATCAAATATAGTTATTAAATTTGCGCTGTATCATGTCATGTACTGCAGCGTGTAGCTCGCGCCCCGCCGAGGATGTTGCCTGTGGCTCCGCACCGAATGAAACCGGAAGCCCATGCCAAGCAGGAGCATGGTGGCACTGCCTTTGCCAGGGCGGAGTCCGAGGCCCGCCTGCGCCGCGTGATGGAGTTGTTGCCGGAGCGCACTCGCAACATGCTATCCGCCACGCTGGCCGAGGCCGGAGACTACAATCAGGCGCTGGTGCAGTTGGAGACCCTGGCGCAGCAGCATCCATCGGAGTTTGCCGCCGCGGTGGGGAACAGTCCGTTCGTTTTGCGCGCCATCGTCGTACTCTTTGGTAGCAGCCCGTGGCTCGGGCAATCGCTGTTGCAGAATCCCGACCTGCTGGCGTTTTTTGCCCGTCCCGCAGGACTCACATCGGCGCGGCTGGCAGACGATCTGCGTGAGCACTTTGCACGCTTTCGCCTGCGCCAGCATCAGTCGCCGCTGCCTGTTCTTCTGGCGCGCTTCAAGCGCCGCGAATATATCCGCATCTTTCTCCGCGAGCTGCTGGGCCTGGCCCCGCTTGCCGAAATCACGGAGGAAATCTCCGCCCTGGCCGATGTGCTCATTGCGCAGGCATTGGAGCATGCGGAGAGTGAGTTGCGCCGCGAGTTTCAGGGCTGGCCGCAGGTGCAGCTTGCCAGCGGACGCGTCGCTCCCGCGCGCTTTGCCGTGCTCGCCCTGGGCAAACTGGGCGGCAATGAGCTCAACTACAGCTCCGATGTTGATCTCTTCTATCTCTGCGACGATCTCCCCGATGCCGGCACGCTCGCCGTCTCTTCCTTCGAGTATTTCACCCGCCTGGCACAGTTGCTGACGCAGGTTCTCGACTCGGTCAGCGCTGAAGGACCGGTCTATCGTGTGGATCTCCGGCTGCGTCCGCAGGGCGCAAGCGGAGAGATGGTCGTGGGACTCGATCAGGCCACGCGCTACTACACCAGCCAGGCTCACGACTGGGAGTTGCAGGCGCTGCTTAAGTTGCGCCGCTCGGCCGGAGATGCCACACTCGCCCGCGAATTTGTCCGCATGGTGCAGCCCTTTGTTTATCGCGAGGCGATGACGCTCGATGCCATTCAGACCGCCGCTCGCTCGCTCGACCGCATTCGCCGCGGTGCCACACGCCATCCCGCCCACCAGCTAGACGTAAAGAACGGGCGTGGCGGACTGCGTGAGATTGAATTTGCCGTGCAGTGCCTGCAGCGCGTCCACGGGGGACGCCAAAGCTGGCTGCATTCCAGCGGCACTCTGCCCGCCCTGCAAAAGCTCCACGACAAGGGTCATATCGGTGACGTGGAATTCCGCCAGTTGGGCCGGGCTTATACCGAGCTGCGCGGCATTGAGCATCGCCTGCAGTGCCGCCTGGGAACGGCCAAACATCGCCTGCCAGCCACGCAGCCGGAGCAGACAGCGCTCTTCCGCACCATGCCTAAGGAGGCCTCGCACAGCCTGCGTGAGCTGAAGGAACTGATGGCGCGGGCCGCCGAGCTCTGTGCCAGCGTTTTGCGTCTGGCTGAGGAGCCCGGCGATGTCACTCCACTCTCTGCGCGCCTGGGCTCGCCCGGTGCCGAGCGTCTGGCGGCCGAGCTCAGTGCCCGCTCGCCACTGATTGCCCGCACCCTCGCCTCCGGCTTCAGTGATCTCGCACGCCGCAACCTGATGCGCTTTATTGCGGCCGCCGCCACCGACGACGATCGTCTGCAGAGCACGCTGGCGCAGACTCCTCTGGTGGAGCGTGCCTTGCCGGTATTTGCCCGCAGCGCCCTGGCCACGGAGGTGCTTGCCCGCTATCCTTCGCACATTGCAGCCCTCTTTGGAGAGCTCGCCGCACCGTCAACTGATTCCGCCGCGGATCGTCTGCGCCGCCAAGCTCATGCCGCGCTATTGCGCAACGTCGGTCGGACTTTGCTGGAAGCTGCCGCCGTGTGGGATGTTCTGGCCGAGCACACGCGGGCCTTGGATGACATCCTTGGGCAGGCCCTGGCTAGCCTGAATCCGCCTCCCGGACTCGCCGTCTTTGCCGTCGGTCGCATGGGAACCTGCGAGCTGGATGTGGTCAGCGACGCCGATCTGCTCTTTGTGCGTGACGTCAAAAGCCCGGCGGAAGACTGTGAGCGCGTCGCACGCGCCCTGGTGTCCCTGCTCAGCGGCTATACCCGTGAGGGCACCGTCATACCGGTCGATGCGCGACTGCGTCCCCACGGAGGCGAGGGTGAGCTGGTGGTGAGCGGGCGGCGGCTGACGCGGTACTTTGAGTCGGAGGCCGAGGCCTGGGAGTCGATTGCCTTTGCCAAGCTGCGTCCAATATGCGGCGATGCCGCACTCGTCCCGGAGGTGATGGCCGCTCTTAAGCTGCTCCGCCAACGGCATGCCGACGCGCCGGGTTTTGCCGCGCAACTACGCGCCATGCGCAAGCGTCTGGAAGGCACCGTCCAGACGGAGAGCTTTAAGAGCGGGCCCGGCGGCCTATACGACATCGACTTCCTGCTCGGCCTGTTGGAGGCGCGTGCCGGGCTGTCCAGCGGAGGTCAACAGGCCACCGATCGCCTGGCTCGCCTGCGGGAGCTTGGCTCGCTCAGCGTAGAGCAAGAGGCGACCCTCCGTGTAGCGCTTGATCTCTACCGCCGTGCCGACCACGCCGTCCGCATTGTAGAAGGCCGCAGTCTGCACTGGCTGCCGGAGAACGATCACCGCCGGGCTGTTGTCTGCGACCTGCTCGGCCTGCCGGAGTGCGAACGGATGCTGCGCGAGCAAATGGGACTTGTGCGGTCCACATTTAATGTCATCTTTGACGCGGCCTCCTGCTGACAATGATTGAATGGCCGCAGCCGCGGTGATAGGCTCTTCTGTTCACTCGCGAAGGACTATCAACTCTTAGGCACGACGGTGGATATGTGGGGTGCCCCCGTTGTGTTGCGTGTGGCAATTGTCACGGCGTTTATGGCGCGCCGTGGCCACTCCCATGTTTGTTCTCTCAAGGAGATATCGAATGGCGGCTTCCTATAATGGGGTTGCTCTGCCGGCCGACGGCCGCGCGATTGAGTTCAAGAACGGCAAATTCATCATCCCGGACAATCCAATCATCCCGTTCATCGAAGGCGATGGCACGGGCCGGGACATCTGGAAGGCGAGCGTGCGCGTAGTGGATGCCGCCGTGGCCAAGGCCTATGGCGGCGAGCGCCGCATCAGCTGGTTTGAGGTCTTCGCCGGCGAGAAGGCCAAGGAAAAATTCGGCACATGGCTGCCGGATGAGACCGTGGACGCCTTCCGCGACCTGCGCATCGGCATCAAGGGACCGCTGACCACGCCTATCGGCGGCGGCATCCGCTCACTGAACGTGGCGCTGCGCCAGATTCTCGATCTCTACGCCTGCGTACGCCCGGTGAAGTACTACAAGGGCATCCCTTCGCCGGTAAAGCATCCCGAGCGCATGAATCTCGTCATCTTCCGCGAAAACACCGAGGACGTTTATGCCGGTATCGAGTGGAAGGAAGGCACACCGGAGGTCAAAAAGCTCATCGACTTCCTCAACAACGAGATGCTGAAGGGCGGCAAGAAGCAGATACGCCAGGATAGCGGTGTCGGCATCAAGCCCATCTCCATTACCGGCACCAAGCGCCTGGTGCGCATGGCCATTGAGTTCGCCCTCAAGAACAACCGCTCCAGCGTCACGCTCGTCCACAAGGGAAACATCCAGAAGTTCACCGAAGGCGCCTTCCGAGAGTGGGGCTACGAGGTTGCCACCCAGGAGTTCCGCTCGCAGACCGTCACCGAGCGCGAGAGCTGGATTCTGGGCAACAAGGATGCCAACCCCTCGATCACCATTGAGCAGAACGCGCAGATGATTGAACCCGGCATGGAGTTCGCTCCCGAGGACTTCCGTCAGTCGGTTTACGCCGAGGTCAAAGCCGTGCTCGATGCCATCTATGCCACGCACGGCAGCGGCCAGTGGAAGAAGAAGCTGATCATCAACGACCGCATCGCCGACTCGATCTTCCAGCAGGTGGTCACCCGCGCCGACGAGTACACCGTGCTGGCCACGCCCAACCTCAACGGCGACTACATCAGCGACGCCTGTGCCGCGCAGGTCGGCGGATTGGGCATCGCTCCCGGAGCCAACATCGGTGCCGAGCACGCCATCTTTGAGGCTACCCACGGCACGGCTCCCAAGTACGCCGACAAGGATGTCATCAATCCCGGCTCGGTAATTCTTTCGGCCGTGATGATGCTGGAGTTCATGGGCTGGGGCGAGGCCGCCAAAATGGTGGAGAACGCCATGGAGGCCACCATCGAGCAGAAGCGCGTTACCTATGACTTCGAGCGCCTGATGCCGGGCGCGACCAAGCTCAAGACCAGCGAGTTCGCCTCGGCCATCATCGAGAACATGGCCGGCAAGGGCTGACTCGCGAGATAATCAGTAGATGCCCGCCGAGCTAAGCACGCCGGCGGGCGTACCGCTCATATAGGAATCATCAACTTCGCCGCCCGTGAGCGGCACGAAAGGGAAGATCATGCGGAAGAAGGTTTCAATTGTAGGAGCTGGCAACGTGGGAGCCACCGCGGCTCACTGGATCGCCAGCAAGGAACTGGCTGATGTAGTGCTCATTGACATCATGGAGGGCATCCCGCAGGGCAAGGCTCTGGACCTGTTGCAGGCCATGCCCGTGGAAAAGCGCGATTGTAACGTGTTGGGCACCAATGATTATGCGGACACGGCGAACTCCGACATCGTCATCATCACCGCCGGCATTCCGCGCAAGCCCGGCATGAGCCGCGACGACCTGCTCAACACCAACTTCAAGATCATGCAGGATGTGGTGGGCAAGGTCGTCAAGTACTCGCCCAACTGCATCATCATCGTCGTCAGCAATCCGCTGGACGCCATGGCGCAGGCCGCTTACAAACTCAGTGGCTTCAGCCGCAACCGCGTCATCGGCATGGCCGGAGTGCTGGACAGCGCGCGCTTCCGCACCTTCATCGCCCAGGAACTCGACGTCAGCGTGGAGAACGTGACGGCCTTTGTGTTGGGCGGCCACGGAGACACCATGGTGCCGCTCTCGCGCTACTCCACCTGCGCCGGCATCCCCATCACCGAGCTGATCGCTCCCGACAAGCTGAAGGCGCTTGAAGAGCGCACGGCCAACGGCGGCGCTGAGATCGTCAAACACCTCAAGACCGGCTCAGCCTTTTACGCTCCCTCGGCCTCGGCCGTGGAGATGGTCGAAGCCATCCTCAAGGACAAGAAGAAGATCCTCCCCTGCGCCGTGTATCTGCAAGGTGAGTACGGCATCAACGGCCTCTACGTCGGAGTACCGTGCAAGCTAGGCACGAATGGCCTGGAGAAGATCATTGAAATCAAGCTGACGGCCGACGAGCAGGCCGCCCTTAACAAGAGCGCCGCCTCGGTGAAGGAACTGACTGCCGTCATCGGTGTGTAAACTGCGTGTTTGCGACAATGAAAAACCCCGGGGCCTGGGCCTCGGGGTTTTGTCTTTCTCCCAGGAACAATTACACCTTTTCGATCTTGATCGTCTCCACCACAACGTCCTTGTTCGGACGATCCTGCGCGTTGCGTGCCAGCGTGCTGATCTTGTCCGCCACGTCCTGACCCTCGACGACCTCGCCGAAGATGGTGTGGTTGCCCGTCAGCCACGGCGTGGGCGCCACGGTGATGAAGAACTGGCTGCCATTGGTGTTCGGACCGGCGTTGGCCATGGCCAGCTTGCCCGTCTTGTCGAACTTGTGCGCCGAGCCCTTGGTCTCATCCTCGAACTTGTAACCCGGGCCGCCCATTCCTGTGCCGCTCGGGTCGCCGCCCTGGATCATGAACTGCGGGATCACGCGGTGGAAGATGGTGCCGTTGTAAAGCGGTCCCGGCCCCTTCTTGCCGCTCACGCTGTCCTTCCAGTCGCGCTTACCCTCGGCCAGCTCGACGAAGTTGGTCACCGTCTTCGGCGCCTCGGTTTCAAATAAACGGCAGACGATGCTGCCCTGGTTGGTGACAAACGTCGCGTAAAGTCCCGGTGTGCGATCGGCCATACTGGCTCCTTGGCAAAAAATATTGACTCGTCAGACTAACAGAAAGCGCCCGGCCGTTGCATCCGGATGAGGGGCACGGGCGCCGCAGTGATAGTGAGTAAGCTGCGGCGCGGAGCGAACTCCGCACCGGCAGGTTGCGCGTATAACTTAATTCGTCGCGGGCTTTGCCGCCGGGGCATGCACCGGCGCCGCACCATCGTCAATCTTGATGTGCTTGATGGTTACCGGTTTGTAGGGACGGTCCTCGGCGCCGCGCGGCTGGCGGGCAATCTTCTTCACCAGCTCCACGCTGGCGTCGTCACACTGTCCAAAGAGAGTGTACTTGCCGTTGAGGAAAGGCGTGGGCACCTCGGTGATGTAAAACTGCGAGCCATTCGTGTCCGGACCGGAGTTGGCGTAGGCCAGCCTTCCCGGGCGGTCAAAGGTCACCGAGCTTGAAACCTCGTTGACGAACTTGTAGCCGGGGTCACCTGTGCCGGTGCCCAGCGGATCGCCGCCCTGAATCATGAACTCCGGAATGACGCGGTGAAAGATCGTACCGTCATACAGCGGCTTGCCGTGCTCTTTCTGCCCGGTCTTGGGATTCGTCCAGTCTTTGGTTCCGCGCGCCAGGCCGATGAAGTTGGCCGTGCCCTTGGGGGCCAGCTTGGGAAAGAGCACGCAGTGAAGATCGCCTGCCGTGGTCTGGATGGTCGCCACCGGCTGTTCCTTCGTTCCCGCGGGCACCGGCTGCGCCAGTGCGGAGGCGACGCACAGTAACAGCGCCGCCATAAAAATTGTCTTACGCATAGTCAAAACTCCTTTAACGATGATTCTTCTGATAGCTCACTACTTATTTGCCGCAGGCTTGATGGCGACTTCGGGCCGCCGATCCGTGGCCTGCTCCTTCTGAATCTGTTTGGACGTCTTCTCCACCTCGGCGAAGACGCGCAGCAGGTTTCCGCCCAGCACCTTCTGCACATCCGTGGGCGAGTAGCCGCGGCGCATCAAATCGGCCGTGATTTTCGGCAAATCCTGCACCCCGTCGATGCCTTCCGGCAGGCACTCCACGCCATCAAAGTCGCTGCCAATGCCCACGTGGTCCACGCCCGCCACCTTGATCATGTGGTCGAAGTGATCCATCAGCGCGCTGAAGGGAGGCCGCGGCACGGCTTTGCGATACTCCTCCTGCAAGCGTGCCAGCTCGGCTTCGCGGGCAGCGGTCTTGGGGGTCAGCCATAGCTCGCGCATGCGCTTGACTTCGTCGGCGTGCTGCTGGCTGTAGGCCTTTTCGGCGGCCAGAAAATCATTGCTGATGAAGCCGCAGTTGAAGTTCACCTGGGCCACGCCACCATTGCGAGCCAGCGCCACCAGCATTTTGTCGGTCATGTTGCGGGGATGGTTGGTGATGGCCCGCGAGCTGCTGTGGCTGGCGATGACCGGGGCGCGGCTGACCACCAGCGTCTGGTAAAAGGTGTTGTCGCTCACGTGAGAGATGTCCACCATCATGCCCAGGCGGTTCATCTCGCGCACCACGTCGCGGCCAAAGTCGGTCAACCCGGGATCCTTCGGCTTGCCGTCGTCTCCAACTTTGACGTCGCCGCTGCTCTGGCCGATCTCGTTGCTGTTGGACCAGGTCAGCGTCATGTAGCGCACGCCCAGGCGATAGAAATCGCGCAGCACCCTGATGTCGCCCTCGATGGCGTGTCCACCTTCGACGCCCAGCAGCGCCGCCAGCTTCTTGTGCGCTCCCGTGCGGGCAGCGCGAATGTCGCGCACGGTGTAGGCCATCGTCATCTCATCGGGATGCCGCTCGACCGTCTCATAGACGCTGTCAATCATGTCCAGCGCGCGCCGCGTGTAGTGGCCCTTGTGCTGCTCTGGGTCCACCCAGATGGAGAAGAACTCCGCGCCCAGGTTGCCCCGCCGAACCTTTTTCAAATCCCAGTGACCCGTGCAGGCATCCGTGCCGGGATCGAAGCCGTCGTCCACAAAACGGCCCGGGGTATCGGCGTGGGTGTCAATCACAATCGCTGACTTGTGCACGGCCTGCGGAGTAGCTGCTTTTGCCTTCATTACGTTTGCCTTGGGAGCCGCGGACGGTGTGGCCTGCGGCGAGGAGCTTGGCGATTGCGCTGTGGCCACAGCGGCCAGCAGCAATGCGAAGGGAAGCGACAGCCAGGGTCTCATCGGTTCTCCGTTCCGCCCCCGATTATACCGGAGCCCTCCGGCTGCGAGGTGCGCTCGAACTCATCCAGCCCCGGCACACTGGTAAAGGAGATGCGGGTAGGCGCCGACTGCCGCACCGGGGCCGTGCTGGCAAAGTACACCGCGCCGCGCCCGTAGCGGTCGTTCAGCTCGTCCATCACCGCGCTCAGCTTCTGCTGGCGGCTCTCGTCGTCAAACAGCGGCAGGGTGTGCTGCTCCTCCGGGATGAGGTGAAAGAACCAGACGCCGACCTGGAGGGGTTTTGCCGCCGGACAGCCCTGCCAGAGTTTTTCCAGATGCTGCTGCAGGGTAAAGCTGTCACAGCATTCGCGGATGCGCGCCTCGGCCTTCCACGGCGCTGGCTCCGGGGCGTCGCGGCGACTCATAAAGCGTGCGCAGACGCCCAGTCCGCCGGCCCACAGGCGCAGCTTGCGCAGGTTGCTGGCCGCAGATTGCAGCAGCTTCTGCGCCACGTGGTAGGCCATCTCCCGGCTGCGGAACTCCGGGGCCAGCACGTGCTGCTTGCCCAGGCTCTTGCGCGCGCCGCGCGCCTCCACAAAGTCGGCGCCGCGCAGCCAGTGCCAAATGCGCTCGCCCAGCACGCTGCCCCACACGTGACGCATCTGCCCGGGGGTAAGCTGGCAGAGCTGCTCCACCGTGGTGATGCCGTGCTGATGGATGCGCCGCTCCATGGCCCGGCTGACGCCCAGCAGGTCGGTGAGCTTCAGGTGGTAGAGCGCCTGCGGCAGGTCGCGCGCGAGCAGCACCGTCATGCCGTCGGGCTTCATCATGTCGCTGCCCATCTTGGCCAGGTAGCGGTTGGGAGCCAGCCCGATGGAGCAGCGCAGGGTTTCGCCCACCTGGCGCAGCGCATGCTTCATGT
>Ga0371490_1001067_pt1 | contig 15345 bp, 10 predicted proteins | sample MB2SIPfraction_FD_207959 | JGI IMG/M metagenome (GOLD analysis project Ga0371490, IMG submission 207959) | Lab enriched peat soil microbial communities from McLean, Ithaca, NY, United States - MB28FN SIP fraction | ecosystem: Environmental > Terrestrial > Soil > Wetlands > Peat | place: USA... | reverse complement strand
CGCAGTAAAAAAAAGTCCAACCAACGCACGGCTGAAGAGGCAAAAATGACGGATGAAGGCTTCAGCGTGGCTTGGACTTTATTGTACTTTCGGCAGCGCGCAGCTTCTCAACATCCGCCAAGTCCTGTAAGCGGCCACTGGCCAGCTTGTTTCGGATCATATCCTCGCGAGAGATAACGCAGGCGGGAATTCCATCGACCGTTCCTTCGATGCGATTGGGCCAGGCTTCGTCGAAGGTGACGCCATCGATCTTCTGGAGCACGTCGATGCGTTCCGGTGGCTGCCCCAGCTGAAATGTGCTTCCGTCGGCAAAGTCGGCCGGTGACATGCCTGCTAGCGGCGCTCCAAACTCTGCCAGCGCACGGAAGATTGCCTGTGCGTTTTCGGGCGCGGAACGCACAAACAGATCAAGATCCTTGGTGGCTCTCGGTTCTGCATGAACGCTCAGTGCATGTGCGCCGACAATCAGGTATTGAACCGAGTGCGCGTTAAACGCCTTGAGGATGTCCTTCAGGTCCTTGGTCAGGTTCATCGGATTTCCTCTTAAACCCAACAGCAAAAGCGTACGCTTGTTCGCTGGCTTCGCAGACAGCTTTCAGCCTCTCTCCGATCGACCGGCTTTGCCAGTAACGGTAGGTTTCAGCCTGCTGCTCATCGAGATTCGTAATGCGCCGGATGGTTTTGTCCATGATTCACCCCTGATGCAGGCTTGCTTCGGGCCCCGCTCTCGTCTGGAGAACAGGGCCCCCAGTTCCGCTTACAACAGCGTTGGTTCGTCGTCCTTTTCCTTCTCGACTTCGTCCGGCGGAATGATCACTGAGGCAGCCACCTTGTCGGCTTCATCCAGATTCAGCAACCGGACGCCCTGGGTGGCGCGGCCGGCGGCGCGAATCTGTTTGGTGTCGATGCGGATGATCTTGCCGAACTGGCTGATGGCCATCATCTCGCTCGACTCGTTCACCAGCAGGATCGCGGTGGTCTTGCCGACCTTGGGAGTGGCCTTCAGGTTGATCACGCCCTGCGCCCCGCGCGAGGTCAGGCGATACTCGTCCACATCGGTGCGCTTGCCAAAGCCGTTCTCGGTCACGCTGAGGATCAGCTGCTGGGTCACGCCCACCTTCTCGTCAAAGGCCTTCAGCGCCTTCCATGCCTGATCCACAACCTTCTCGGCTGCGGTCACAACATCGGCGGCCACCTTCTTGTCGCGATAGTCCACGCGCGCCTGCGCCAATGCGGCTTCGGCGTCCGCGTAGGCCTTGCGCAGCGTCACCAGCTTCTCCGTGTGGCCGGTGCTGGCGGCGCGCTCATCGCGCTCCTGCTCGCGCAGGGCGTCGGAGTTGGTAATCGCCGCGCCAATCAAATAGTCGCCCTTCTTCAGCGAGATGCCGCGATTGCCGCCGGCGTTGCGGCCCATCGGCCGCAGGCCCGCGCCCGAGCGCTCCGGATCGTACTCCTCGTCAAAGCGGATAGCCATGCCTTCGCGCGTGGCCAGGAAGATGGTCTGCTTGCCGTTGGTGATGCCGGCATAGACCAGCTCGTCGTCCTTGTCGATGGCGATCGCGATAATGCCGCGCGCCATCACATTCGAGAAGTCCTTGAGCGGAGTCTTTTTCACCGTGCCCTGCTGGGTGGCAAAGAAGATGTACTTCCCTTCTTCTTCCAGATCGCGAACCGGGAGAATCGTGCGTACGTTCTCGCCCGGCTGCAGGTTCAGCAGGCTCTGCATGCTCTTGCCCTTGCCCGCTGCGCCCACGTCGGGAACCTCGTACACCTTGAGCCAGTACACGCGCCCAGTGTTGGTAAAGCAGAGCAGATAGGCATGTGTGGAGTCCACAATGAGCTGCGCAACAAAGTCCTCTTCGCGGGTCTTCATGCCCATGCGGCCGGTGCCGCCGCGGCGTTGCTGGCGATAGACGCTGATGGGCGTGCGCTTCAGGTAGCCCTGATGGCTCACCGTCACCGCCACCTGTTCGTCGGCGATCAGGTCTTCCAGTTGCAGTTCAACCGACTCGTCCACCAGCTGCGTGCGACGTGCATCGCCGTAGCGGTCGCGTACTTCCTCCAGCTCCTTGACGATCACCGCGCGTAGCTTGGCGTCGCTGGCCAGAATCTCTTCGTACTCGGCGATCTTCTTCCTGATTTCCGCGAGTTCGTTCAGAATCTCATCCACGGAGAGCTGCGTCAGCCGATAGAGCTGCAACTCCAGAATGGCGTCCACCTGGCGCAGCGTCAGGCCTTTTTCTTCATGCGGCAGCCGCTCGCGATCCAGACGGATGACGATCTCCGCGCCCTTGCCCCATGTGTACAAATTCTCGCGGGCTTCGGCACGCGATCCCGATCCACGGATGATCTTGATCACCGTGTCCAGGTTGTCGAGGGCAATCTTGTAGCCCTCCAAAATGTGCTCGCGCTCGCGAGCCTTGCGCAGCAGGTAAACCGTGCGGCGCTGCACCACATCGATGCGGTGATCGATAAAGCAGCGAATGGCCTGATCCAGGCCCAGCTCGCGGGGCTGGCCGTTGACCACGGCCAGGAAGATCATGGAGAAGCTCTCCTGCATCTGGGTATGCTTGAAGAGCTGGTTCAGCACGATCTCCGGCTGCGCGCCGCGTTTGAGCTCGACCACAATGCGCATGCCGTCGCGATCGCTCTCGTCGCGTACGTCGCCGATCTCGTCGATGATCTTTTCGTTGGCCAGTTCGGCGATGCGCTCAATGAGCTTGGCCTTGTTCACCTGATACGGGATCTCGGTGACGACAATGGCCTGCTTTTCCTTGGTGATGTTCTCGGTGGCCACCTTGGCGCGCATCATGAAGCGGCCGCGGCCCGTCTTGTAGGCCTGCGCAATGCCCGCGCGCCCATAGATGAAGGCGCCGGTCGGGAAGTCCGGCCCCTGCACGTGCTTGAGCACAATGCCCAGCGCCGCAACACGGTTGTCGGCCTCGGGCGAGTTCACCAGCTCGATGGCTGCGTTGATCACTTCCGTCAGGTTGTGCGGCGGAATGTTCGTCGCCATGCCCACAGCAATGCCGCTGGAGCCATTCACGATCAGGTTCGGAATGCGGCTGGGCAGGACGGCCGGCTCAAAGGTCGACTCATCGTAGTTGGGGACCATGTCGACGGTCTCCATCTCGATGTCGGCCATCAACTCGCCGGCAATGCGCTCCATGCGGCACTCGGTATAGCGCATGGCGGCCGGCGGATCGCCGTCCACCGAGCCGAAGTTGCCCTGGCCATCCACCAGCGGATAGCGCAGGCTGAAGGGCTGCGCCATGCGTACCAGCGTGTCATAGATAGCCGAGTCGCCATGGGGGTGATACACACCCATCGCCTGACCCACCACCTTGGCGCACTTGGTGTATTTCTTATTGTGCTCCAGGCCCATCTCGCTCATGGTGTAGAGCACACGGCGATGCACGGGCTTCAGGCCATCGCGCACATCGGGCAGCGCACGGCCAATGATCACCGACATCGAGTAGTCGAGATACGAGCGGCGCATCTCCTCTTCGATGTTGATCGGAACAAGGTTCGAGTTGGGCGGAATGCCGCCTTCAAGCGGGAGCTGGGGGGTCTTGTCGTCTGCCATGATCTTCGTGAAAGCTCCGCGGGAGGGCACGAACACAATAGCCGGAAGAGAGGGCCGGTCCGGAGAGCTTTGTCTTTTATTTTACGCGCCGGGGCATGGTTTCCACAAGACGAATCGTCCGGAATAAGTTCTTGTTTTACTTTGATTTACAGGGCACATAAATCGTTACTACTCAGCCACGGGCCGGAATCGGGCTTCATCGGCCCGGCAAGGGCGGATTTTGCCCCTTCTTCGCCCTCAAAAAGCCATGGACCGGGCGCCTGCGCACGCTATATAACCCCAGCCAGAGTTGCCACGCAGATTGCCGCCTGCAGCAGCACAATGGCTCCGCCCGCGGCCAGCGCCACGCGTTCCTGCGGGCTCTCGTAGGCGTCGGCAAAGGCCCCGGCAATGAAGGTGAACAGGAAAGGAAGGCTCCACAGCCACGGGCTGCCCACCGCGCCGGTCATCACCAGCAGCAGAAAGACGGCGGCGCAGATCAGCGACACGGTGTTGCCAAAGAAGCGCGAGCGGCGCTGCGTCGCGTAGAGCGCCAGCGCGGCCACGCTCGCCAGTGCAATGCCCGCGTGCGCCAAAGTGAAAAAATGCCGGGCCGGATCGAGCGAGATCCACAAAAACCCGGCCGAGGAGCGGAAGAGATAACTAAAGGCGTCCGGCGAGAAGCCGTAGCAGGCAAACAGCAGCACCAGCGCGCCAAAGGTCGTGAGCAGCAGAATCGGCACAATCAGCGCGCGGCGGCCTTCGGCAATCCAGAACATGAAGCCGAGTGCCATCAACACGGTCACCGGCAGCGCGGCAATGTGCGCGGAGTACGCCAGGCCAAAGGCCAGGGTGAGTAATACAATCCGCGGCCGCCATTTGCGGCGCGGGCCCTGCATGGCATGGGCCACGCCGATGGCCGTATAGATGCCCGCATAAATACCCAGCATGGCGAGCACCTCGGGGGATGGTGTTACGGCGGCCCGGATCACGGCTGGGCAGAAGCAGTAGAGCGCCAGCGCCGTATAGCCGCCCAGGTTGCCGAACTGGCGGCGCGTCACCCACCACAGCGCCCCGCCCAGCAGGCATCCGGCAGCCAGAAACGGCAGGCGCAGCAACCACAGCGTGTGCGTCATCTGGTGGCGCAGCTCCCAGCTGCTCACCGGCCCGTCGCCCTGCAGCACGCGGTTCTCCGGCGCGCGGAAGCGGTCCAGCATGCGCTCGAGCTGGAGGTTCAGCGTCAGCGGCAGCCCCGCCACGCGATAAGCCAGAATACCGTCGTGGATATTGCCGCAAGTGGTGTAGTAGCCGCTCACAGCCGAGGGGCTCTCCCAGGTTTCGCGCCCGCAACGGGCGTACTGGTAGTCGCGGTCGCTGAGCGTGGCGCGGCCGATCAGCCACAAGCCCTGCGCCAGAAAGCAGAACAGCAAACCTGCCGCAATGCGCTGCGGCAGATTGCAGCGGAAGCGGCGCAGCCGAGCCCTGCGGGCGGCGGGCGCTTGCGGCGGCAACGGGGATGCGGGGGATGCGGGCTTGAGGGACTCGTTCGTCATGAAAGGGAGAAGAGAGCCGCATTCAGTGTAAACGCTGCCCCAAGGTCGGTCCGCCGGCAACTGGCTTGTGCAGCAAGAGCGCGGACTCCTTCCGCACTCTTCCGCTCTGCCGCCCGGCGCGCAGGCACAGCCTGTTGAGCCGCTCCTGTTCACAAACAATTCTCGAATTCCAGATACAGTTCTCACCCCGCCGCAGTAGACTGTTGGGCATGTTCGAACACGTTTGCAAGACGGTGATTGTAGCAGCCGGACTGACGATGTTTTCGCTTTCGCCAGCCATGAGCCTGGGCCAGCAAGCCGCCCCGACAAAGATCTTGGTCCATGGACACAGGGGCTCGCGCGCCACGCGGCCGGAGAATACGTTGCCGGCCTTCCATTATGCGATGGACCACGGCGCGGACGTGCTGGAGCTGGACCTGGCCGTGACCAAGGACAACGTGCTGGTGGTCTCCCACAGCCCCTACATTGTGCAGGACCCGATGGCCAAGGGTCATGAGCGCTTCTGCCAGGGCCCGGAGTATCCGCCCCGCACCGCCATCCACACGCTCACCCTGGCGGAGATCGAAAAGTTCGATTGCGGCGTGGGCTCGCTGATCGATTTCCCGCGTCAGCAGCAGGTTCCTGGCACCCATGTGGCCACCTTCGATCAGGTGCTGGACCTGATGGAAGGCAACAACATTCAGCTCAACGTGGAGACCAAGATCTTTCTGCCGCATCCGGAGTTCACGCCGTCGCCGGAGGAGTTTGTGCGCCTGATTGTGGACGCCATCCATCGCCACCACTCCGACGAATCGCGCATCATTCTGCAGAGCTTCGATTTCCGCACCCTGAAGGAGATGCGCAAGCAGGACCCGAAGATCCGGCTCTCCGCGCTGGTCAATCAGCCGGCCGGCGACGGGATGAACGGCATCACCGATCACAACAAGGACTTTGTGCACATCCACGAGATCACCGGTGCGGAGATCATCAGCCCCGAGTGGCATTTGGCGACTCCCGAGCAGGTGGCTGCCGTGCACAAGCTGGGCGTGCAGGTGGCGCCGTGGACCTGCGACACACCCGAGTCCTGGCAGAAGATGGTGGACGCGCAGGTGGACGCCATTATCTCGGACGATCCGGAAGCCCTGATTGCCTGGCTGAAGGCCAAGAACCCGCCGCTGCACTGAAATTGGCAGGCTGATTCTTCGTTTGGAGATCCCCGGGGCTGAAGCTCCGGGGATTCTCGTAAAGTCCGTTACAGCAATGCCTACATACAATGCTTCGTTTGCCTCACCGGCTCCAAGCCGCTAAACTTCAGGTCAGCATGGCGATCAAAAAGGACAACTCGCCGGAACGGCTGGTCAGTGCTGCGCGCGCCGACGAGGAGCAGAACTTCGAGCTCAAGCTGCGCCCGCGCTGGCTCAGGGAGTTCATCGGGCAGGCCAAGGCCAAGGAGCAGCTGGCCATTGCGCTGGAAGCGGCCAAGTCCCGCGGCGAAGCGCTGGATCATGTCCTGCTCTTCGGCCCTCCGGGGCTGGGCAAGACCACGCTGGCCACCATCATCGCCAATGAGCTGGATGTGGGTTTCCAGCAGACTTCGGGTCCTGCGCTGCAGATCCAGGGCGACCTTACCGCCATCCTGACCAACCTGCGCGAGCGCCAGGTGCTGTTCCTGGACGAGATCCACCGCATGCAGCCGGTGCTGGAAGAAAAGCTCTACACCGCGCTCGAGGACTACCAACTGGACATCATCATCGGTCAGGGGCCCTCGGCGCGCACCCACGTGATGGAGCTGAAGCCCTTCACGTTTGTGGGCGCAACCACGCGGCCCGGCCTGCTCAGCTCGCCCCTGCGCGCGCGTTTCGGCATTTTGCTGCGCCTGGAGTTCTACACCGACGAGGACTTGAAGATTATTGTGGAGCGCTCGGCTGAGGTGCTGGGCGTGCCCATCGATGCGGATGGCGCATCGGAGATTGCCCTGCGTTCCCGCGGCACGCCGCGCATTGCCAACCGGCTGCTGCGCCGGGTGCGCGACTACGCCCAGGTGCGCGGCACCGGCGCCATCGACCGGCCCACGGCCAACGCCGCCCTGACCATGCTGGAAGTGGATGCCCACGGCTTCGACGAGATCGACCGCCGGCTGCTGAAGACCATCATTGAAAAATATGATGGTGGGCCGGTGGGATTGGGAACACTGGCGGCAACCCTGGCCGAGGAAGAGGACGCGCTGGAAGAGGTGTACGAGCCGTTCCTGATCCAGATCGGGTTTCTGGATCGCACGCCACGCGGACGCGTAGCCACACGCCTAGCCTACGAGCACTTCGGATTGCCCATGCCCGGCCGCCAGGGCGGATTGTTCTAGAAACACGGTCCGCGGCACACTGCGCGCTAACCGTTGAATTGAACACCTCTTGCTGCGTAAGGGGCAACATTACCTGGGTTTGCGAAGACATCCCACAATCGGCCCTTGAGGAGCTAGGGTGTTATATACATTCATTTGATTCGCACAAAAGGAGACAAGCAGGATGGCACTGACCGAATCGACCATGCTGGAGCTGGGAACCACCGCTCCGGATTTCTCGCTGACCGACGTAGTGAGCGGCCGCACGGTAAGCCGGGACGATTTCCGCAGCCGCAAGGGCCTGCTGGTGCTCTTCATCTGCGCCCACTGCCCCTATGTGAAGCACATTGAGAAGAGCCTGGGCGAGCTCAGCGCACAGTACGCCGAAGCGCCGCTGGCGATTGTGGCCATCAGCTCCAACGACGCGATTACCCACCCCGCTGATAGCCCCGCGGGCCTGAAGGCGCAGGCCGAAGCCAACGGCTTCCAGTTCCCCTACCTCTACGACGAGACGCAGGAAGTGGCCAAGGCCTACAAGGCCGCCTGCACGCCCGACATCTATCTGTTCGACGAGGAGTTCAAGCTGGTCTACCGCGGCGAGTATGACTCCAGCCGTCCCGGCAATGGCATTCCCGTCAGCGGCGAGGACCTGCGCTTCTCCATCGATCTGCTGCTCGCGGACAAACCGATTCCCACCGACCAGCGCCCCTCGATTGGCTGCAACATCAAATGGAAGGCGTAGGAAAACAGCAGAGCTAGCGGTATTAGCCGCCGCTTCGCGGCGTGTTGGCGGAGCTGGCTCCGCTTACAGCCCCAACCCCTTCAGGTCTTTCCGAATCTTTTGGCAGACAAATTCCCTGCGGTGTTCAGATTGGCTTAATCTCGGGGTGCAAGACTGTTTGTGCCGGCAGATTCCACTTTGCCGCACCCAGGAGTTTTCCATGCGTTTTCTGCACATGCTGCGCAGTTCTGTTCTTGCGGTTGCCGGACTGGCTTTGGCCACCGGACTGAACGCCCAAACGCCTTACAAGGTTCTGGATACCTGGACCATCGGCGGCGAGGGTGGATGGGATTATCTGCTGGCCGACTCGGCCGCCCACCGGCTCTACATTACCCACAACGCCCGGGTTGAAGTGGTGGACACCACCACCGGTAAGGCGATTGGCGCAATCACCGGGCTACATGGCACCCACGGCGTGGCTCTGGCGCCGGATGGCAAGCTGGGCTACATCTCCGACGGCGCCGGAAACGCGGTGGTGGTTTTTGACCGCACAACCCTGGCCACGGTGGCCACGATTCCGGCGGGCACCAACCCGGACGGCCTTGTGTACGAGCCCGCAACCAACACCGTTTGGGCCTTCAACGGCCGCAGCCACGACGCCAGCGTGATCGATACGGCCACGCAGAAGGTGATAGCCACCATTCCCCTGCCCGGCAAGCCGGAGTTTCCGGTGGTCGACGGCCAGGGGACAGTCTTTGTGAACATCGAAGACAAGAGCCAGATTGTGCGTCTGGATGCGCGCGAGCACAAAATCACGGCCACATGGGCCGCGGGCTGCGAATCGCCCACCGGCCTGGCCTTTGACGTGGCCGGACACCGGCTCTTCCCGGTCTGCGACGGCAACAAGATGGGCGTGGTGGACTCGTTGACCGGCAAGCTGCTGGCCACGCCGGAGATCGGCGACGGACCGGATGCGGCTGGCTTCAGCGCAGCGCATCAGCTGGCCTTTGCCTCCAGCGGTGACGGCATTCTGGCCGTGGTGGATACGGCGGCCGCAGGCTACCCGACCATCCAGAAGCTCGCCACCCAGCGCAGTGCCCGCACCATGATCTACGATGCGGCCACCGACCGCGTGTACCTGGTGGCGGCCGAATACGGACCCAAGCCCGCTGTGACTCCCGAGAATCCCAGACCCCGTCCGACAGTGGTTCCCGACTCCTTCAAGGTGCTGGTGGTGGGCCGCTAAGGAGCTTTCACCGCTAACTGCTTCCGTGAACCCTGCCTCCGTTTAGCTTCAGACGATGTGCCGGAGGCAGAGTTTCCTTTTCGGCGTACACTGGGTGCGATGAAGGTTCTGCTGGTCATTCTGGTCCTGCTGGTGGTGTCCGGATCCGTTTATGCCGACTACCGCTGGCGCAAGTGGGTGGCGGCCCGCCGCCAGGAGCGGGATCAGGACCGGGATCTGCGCGCTTAGCTCCGCCCCCTCTTGCCCTCACATCTCCTATCGTTACAATGGAGTCAGGGAGCCGTCCAAACACCATGGCCTTGACCTTTCCTTTCCGCAATCGCCTTCGTCGTGCTGCTTTTGTTGCTGGATTCGCCGTTGCCTGCCTTTCCGTCGCCGCTTTGCCGGCCCGGGCGCAGTTCGGCGCTCCGGCCACCACCCAGGTCCACGACCCCTCAGCCCTGCATCCACCGGCGGGCAGCCGCGTGGCCATTGTCGAATTTGCCGATCTGGAGTGCCCGGACTGCGCCAACGCCGCGCCGTTGCTGCGCGAGGCCGCTGCCAAGTACAGGATTCCCCTGGTGCGCCACGACTTTCCGCTGCCCATGCATAACTGGAGCTTCCAGGCGGCGGTGAATGCCCGCTGGTTCGACACCCGGTCCAAGGCGCTCGGCGACGATTACCGCGACTACATCTTTGCCAACCAGCGCTCCATTGAGACCCCGGCCCAGCTGGCGCAGAAAACCCAGCAGTTTGCGCAAAGCCATAACGTGCAACTACCGTTTGCGGTGGACCCGCAGGGCAAGCTGACCGGGCTGGTGAAGGCCGACTACGCGCTCGGCCAGCGCATTGGCATTGAGCACACACCCACCATCTGGGTGGTGACGGCCAACTCCAAGGGCGCACCGTTCATTGAGGTGCTGGACCGCAGCCGCCTGTACCAGCTGTTGGACCAGGCCATGGCCGATACCCGCGGCCGGTAAACCGCGACCTCGTTGCAGCAATAAAAGCGGCGTCCTTGCGGACGCCGCTCAGACTGCTGACGAACCCCATCATTTTGGTGGGGTTTGTTTTTGGGATGTTGTTCAGACGGCGTTGCCGAGTAGCAGTCCGATTTGCTGGTAGAGATTCATCTGGGCCGTATAGGCTTTTAATAGCGCCAGCAGGGTTGTGGGCGGCGTATTTGAGCTCATTCTATTCATCAACAGGGCGATCTTCTTGATGTTCTGCGCGGTGGCGGCCAGCAGGGATTGCTGTTGCACGCGAGCCAGGCCCCGCATCCTTGCGTGGCGGTGGCCATGCAGCTGTTTTGCATCAGCGAAGCTTCTCTCCACGGTCTCTTTTCTTCGCTTGTAGATGCGCTTACCGACTCGATTGAGCCGGTGCTGGTCCATCCGCTCACGACTCGCCTCCCACACATGCCGCGTTACCACCTTGGTTGCGTTGCTGCTCTGCGTGCACTTCTGCCGCACCGGGCAATTGCGGCATTGTTCCGAATCGGACTGATACTGCCGGTAACCCTCGCGGTTGGTGGTTCGATAACTGAGCAGTTGGCCGTTGGGGCAGATATAGACATCGAGCTTCTCGTCGTAGCGATACTCGCGTTTGTAGAAGTAGCCGTCCCGATGTGTACCCCTGCGGTAGCCGATCACTCCATAGATGTTGCGCTCTTCCAGACCCTGCGTGATGGCCGCGGCTGCGTAGCCGGCATCGACGCCCACCGCGCGGATATCGAACCCGAACCGTTCCCGCTGCCGGTCCAGACGGCCCAGATACGGCACCGAGTCATGCACGTTGGCTGGCGTCACATGCGTGTCGGTGATGATGGCGTGGCGGCCATCCACGGTGCGGTGATCGAGATAGAAGAACCCCTTCGGCTTGCCGTCGCGCACCATGTAGCCGGAGTCCTTGTCGGTGCGGCTCACCTTGATTTGCTTGGTCTCCGGCTCAGCCTTCGGCTGCTCTTTCAAGGGCGCCTTGCCATGCGCCGCCCGATCCTCGGTGACGGCTCGATCAAGCGCCGCCAGGTACTCCTGAGGCTTCACTTGAACCTCGGTCAGATCGAACTTGTTCTTGTTGGCGTTGGCTTTCAGATGCGTCGAATCGGTATAGAGAACCTTACCCGAGGCCAGCCCCTTGTTCACCGCCAGCAACACGATTTCGTCGAAGATCTCCTGGTAGATCGTGCTCTCGGCGAAACGGCGACGACGGTTCTGGCTCAGCGTCGAGGCGTCCGGAACCTTGTCGCGAAGCTTCAGACCAAGGAACCAGCGGTAGGCAACGTTCACCTCCACCTCCCGCATCAGTTGCCGCTCCGAGCGAACCCCATACAGATAACCCAGCAGCAAAAGCTTGAACAACACCACCGGCTCCAGCGCTGGACGGCCGTTGTTCTCGCAGTAAAGGTGCTGCACGCGGGCGTGGATAAAACTGAAATCCACCACCCTGTCGATCTTCCGCAGCAAGTGCTCCGACGGAACCAGCGACTCCACTGATACCATCTCCAACTCCTGCTGCTGCATCTCCGGCTTCTTCAGCATGTCTACAAAATAAATAAGGCTCCCGTGGAAAACGAGAGCCTTTCTTGATACTTTGTCAGCAGTCTGGGGGTGGATCGTGAGATCCACCCCCTTTGCTGTGGTCGCTGCAGTTGATCTTCAGAACTGATAGCGCAGCGCAACTTCCAGGATGCGCGGGTCGAGCGCCGAGGTGACCTGTCCGAAGGTGGACGAGTTGAACGCCGTTGAAACGGCGCTGAAGTTGGTGTGGTTCATGACGTTGAAGGCTTCGGCGCGGAACTCGATCTGATGCTTCTCCCAGATGGGGAAGGTTTTGTAGAGCGCCATGTCGAAGTCCACCAGACCGGGTCCACGAATGACGCCGATGTTGGCGTTGCCCAGGTAACCGGCTACCGGTTTTTGGAAGGCAGCTGTGTTAAACCACTCCGTGGCGGCTTTGGGTCCCTTGACGGGCTGGCCGCTGACATCGGGACGAACGGGATAGCCGGAGTTGTTGCCGCTATAGGTCATGTCCAGCGAGAGTCCGGTGCGCAGCAGAGTCATGTCGGAGAGCTTCCAGCCGCTCAGGACGGTCTTCTCGAAGACGTTGGAAGTGCTTTTGAACCAGGGCAGCGTCCAGATCGCCGTGCCCGAGCCCATCTGCGGGGTGTTGATGGTCGGTACGTTGCCGTAGTAGCGCGAGGGGTGGTAGACGTCGATCATGTTGTAGGTGCCGCCGGTGGTCCAGTTGCCCAGCGAGTGGCCCCAGGTGTACGCGATGGTGACAAAGACGCCGCTGGAGATCTGGTGCTTCAGCGTGGCTTCCAGAGCATTCCAGTTGGAGCCCTGCCGCGAGGCCAGAGTGTTGATGTTGGCGTAGCCGATGTAGGGTGCGTAGTAATACGGCGTGTTGCTGGTGGTGGCGATGGCGGGGTTGAAGTCGTACTGCCCGTCGGGTAGCGGCTGGTTGTAGTTCCAGGTGCCCCACAGGTGGCGGATAGTCGATCCGGCGCCGGTTACGGAGGCGATCCAGCTCTTGGGGAACTCGTGCTGCACGCCCAGGCTGTAGCTGTTGATCTGCGCCGCCCCGATGTTCATGTCGGCCGAAACCAGCGACTGGATGGACGTGGTGGCGGCGCCCGACCCGACAACGTTCGGGAAGCTGACGTCGGTCAGGAAGGCGGAGGTGATGTTGGGCGGATTGTTGCCGCAGTTGAAGGAGCAGTCCTGGTTGGTGAAGACGCGAGTGTGAGCCAGGCCGTAGCCGCCGCGGATGGAGGTTTTGCCATCGCCAAAGACGTCATAGGCAAAACCGGCGTTGGTGCCAAAGTACCAGACGTGCGCGGTCGAGAAGTTGGCCGGCACGCCGTTCTGTCCGGCGGTGATCAACCCGTTCAGGCTGTTTGTGCCTGCCGTGGTGATGACGCCGGTGGTGCTGATGGTGGGCGCAGCCGAGGCCACGTACGTGACCGGGTTAAACAGCGTTTCGGTTTGGTCGGCATGCGGCAGCGGCAGATGGTAGAAGCGCTCGCCCAGGGTGACCGTCAGTTTGCGGGTTAGGGAGATGCGGTCTTCAATATAGGGTGACACTTCCATGGCATGCACGTACATGCGGCGCTCGTCGCTGGCCTGCTGGAAGTTGGCCGCGTAACCGAGCATGAAGTCGGCCAGGGCGTTGCCGCTGGCGTATCCGTTGAAGGTGAAGCCGCCGTTGGTGCCGGCTGCATTGTTGGTGTTGATGTTCTGCCGCTTGGTGTTGAAGACGATGTTAAAGCCGCCCTGGATGTACTGCTTGCCCTTCAGCCAGCTCAGGTTGTCGCCGATGGAGTCGTCCAGGTCGGCGGCATGGTGCAGCGGGCGGGAGTTGGGCTCGCCCTCCGGCATGATGCTGGTGATGGTCAGGGAAGGAATGCGGGTGGACAAAGTGCCATGGTAGGGTAGCGACTCCGTATAGCCGTTCACCTGGCTGATGTCGGAGATGCCTTCCAGATCCAGATCCACGTCGTAAATGTTCAGCGCGATGCTGGCCGAGTTCACAATGTTGTTACCCACCAGCGTGGTCAGCGAGACTTGCGCCAACTGGTCGTTGGTATAGTCCAGCTCCCAGTTCTTGTTGGAGACCTCGCCGCTGGTGGCCGTCGTCATCGACGACATGGTCCAGTTCTGGCGCTCGTCCAGGTATTCGCCCATCAGAGCCCACCGGGAGTTGATGTGGTGGTCTACCTTGATCTGGTCGTCGCGGGTATTGATGATGTTGGGGCTGTTGTTGACAAAGTTCAACGCGCCTTTGGCGTAGTTGGGCGTCGGGAAGATGGCGTTGGCCAGCGCTACGGAGTTGGCGTTGAGCGCGGAGGTAAGAATGTAGTTGCCGTTGGTGTCGGTCGGGAAGGCCTTGCCGGTGACAGGATTCTTGATCGGAGTTGCACTGGCGAAGACGCCGCCGATCTGCGCCGCGGTGGGCGTGGTGCCGGTCAGCGACTGGCCCTGGTGCAGCTTGACAAACTGCTGGTCCCAGAAGAAGAAGGTCTTGTCGCGCGTTGTGTTGTAGTGGTGGGGAATAAAGAACGGCCCGCCCAGGTTGTAGCCGTAGATGTTTTCCTTCCACTCTGGAACGGTGGTGGAGAAGTAGTTGCGCGAGTTCAGATCGTCGTTGCGCAGGTACTCCCAGGCGGTGCCGTGGAAGTTCGAGCCGCCGCTCTTGGTCTGCAGCAGCACTACTGTCGCGCCCATGATGGCGTAGCGGACGCTGTAGTCGTTCTGGAAGACGCGGACCTCGTCCAGCGAGTCGGGGTTGGGTAACACGGCCTCGGCGTTCATGTTGCCGGTGTTTTCGTCCCACATGCCGTCCAGCGCATAGAAGGTGGTGTTGGTGGGGGCGCCGTTGATGGAAACGGTGTTGGAGGTGGAGCGGCCGCCCGAGCCCATGGAACTGCCGGCGCTCAGGTTCTGCACGCCCGGCATGACCGCCGAGAGCGAAGCAAAATTGCGGCCGTTCAACGGCATGGTGGAAACCTGCGCGGAGCTTACATCGCCGCTCACTTCCGGCGTGACCGTCTCCACTTGCACTTCGGTCGCGTCCACCACCACCTGCTCGGTGGTCGACTTGGGTTGCAGGGTGACGTTGCGAGTGGCAGTCAAGCCGGGGTGCAAAACGACGCCACTCTCCTTGTAGGTGGCAAAGCCGCTGCTGGATACCGTGATCGAGTAGGTGTCCACTGGAAGGCCAGGAAACACGAAGGCACCCGAGGCGTTGCTCTCGTGAACCGTTGTCACCCTGGTGTCCTGGTCGACCACTGTGACCGTAGCTCCGGACACAACGGCGCCGGTGCTGTCCGTAACGGTTCCGGAGATGGTGGCCGTACTCGATAGTTGTGCGTGAAGAACGACACTGGCAAAGATGCTGCATACGAGAACCGACAATAGCTGTCCGGTGTGGCTAAGTGCGGACCGGCGAGCTTTGGATTTT